>Ga0307505_10000148_pt1 | contig 88220 bp, 85 predicted proteins | sample 23_S_MG_FD_202183 | JGI IMG/M metagenome (GOLD analysis project Ga0307505, IMG submission 202183) | Soil microbial communities from Populus trichocarpa stands in riparian zone in the Pacific Northwest, United States - 23_S | ecosystem: Environmental > Terrestrial > Soil > Riparian zone > Trees... | reverse complement strand
CGTTCGCCCGAAGCAGGCTTGCGTGGTTGCCTTGTTCGACGACCCGACCCTCGTCGAGGACGAGGATCAGGTCGGCGTCGACGACGGTCGACAGCCGGTGGGCGATCACGATGCTCGAGTGGCCCGAATCCCGCTCTCGCAGGGCCGAGAGAATCGATTGTTCGGTGCGTGTATCGACGCTCGAGAGCGCGTCGTCGAGAACCAGGATCCGTGGCGAGGCGGCCAGCGCCCGTGCCAGAGTGACTCTTTGCTTCTGGCCACCCGAGAGTGTGACGCCGCGTTCGCCGACCACCGTCGCGTAACCCTTGGGGAAGCCGGCGATGTCTTGGTCAACGCCGGCGGCAGTCGCCGCCGCGCGCACCTCCCGGTCGCGGTCGGACGATCCGTTGGTGGGCGGGCCGAGTGCGAAGCCGATGTTGTCGTCGACCCGCGTGGAGAACAGGAACGGATCTTGCGGGACGAAGCCGATCGCGCGCCGCAACTGGCGCAGCGGCAGCGTGCGAATGTCGCGGCCGTCGATCAGGATCTGACCTGCGGTGACGTCGAAGAGTCGCGGAAGCAGGCTCACCAAGGTGCTCTTGCCTGATCCCGTGCGCCCCACGATGGCGAGTTTCTCCCCCGGCTCCAGTTGGAACGACACGCCGTCGACCGTGGGCGCCGAGCCGTTCCTGTCGGCGTAGCCGAAGGAAACGTTGCGGAACTCGATCGCGCCTCGAATCTCCTCCAACGCCTGTGCATCGGCGGCATCCGCGATCGCCGGCTCGACCGCGAAGATCTGCTCCAGGCGTTGCATCGCGGCGCGACCCCGCTGCACCACCGACAGCATCCAACCCATGGCCATCGTCGGCCATGCGAGGAGGTTGAGGTACCCGATGAACGCCACCAGGTCGCCGATGCTCATGGCCCCACTGATGACCTTTGTTCCGCCGAGGGCGAGCACGACCAGAGTCCCGAGTCCCGACGCGGTGCGCATGATCGGACCGAGTTGCCCGCGCACCCGCGCCAGCGACAGACTCTGTTCCGTGAGTACGTCGTTGCGTTGGGAAAAACGTCGCACCGCGACATCCTCCGCCTGATATGCGCGCACCACGTGAATGCCGGCGACGTTCTCCTGCACCACGCTGCTGAGGTTGGACAGCTCCTGTTGGACGCGCAGCGTCTGCTCCATCATCCGGCGCGAGACGCGCTTGACGACGAGCAGCAGGAGCGGAAAAGGCGCCAACGCAGCGAGGGTCAACGGCACGTTCAACGCGAGCATGATCGTCAGGCCGTACGCGTAGTAGATCGGGGTATTCAGAAGATTGAGGAAGCCCACTCCCAACAGCATACGGATCGCCGTGACGTCGTTGATCAGCCGCGACATCAAGTCCCCGGTCTGCTGGTGCTGGTAGTACGAGACTGGAAGGCGCTGGAGGTGGGCGAAGAGGTCGTTGCGGAGATCGCACTCGACGTCCCGTCCGACGTTGAAGATCAGGGCGCGCGACAGAGTCCGCACCAGGCCCTGGACGACCGCTATTACCGCGATGATTGCCGCGATGGCGGCGACGTCCGCGAATGGTTGGCCGGCTTGGATCCCGTCGATGGCCCGTTTGAGCAGATACGGGATCGCCATCGCCAGGGATGCTGTCGCGATCAGGCACGCGGCCCCCAGCAGGTACCTCGTGCGATAGCGACGCGAGTAGCCCCAGAGACGCAGCACCGCGACATCATTTCACATGAGTGTCGTGATGCAATGCGGCCCCGGCGCTGGCAACGCCGGGGCCGCGTTTCGCAAGAACCGGACGAGGTCGTCCGGCGTTCGCTTCCCGCTATTTTTCGATTACGCCGCGCCACACCTGCATCGAACCGAAGTGTCCGCGTTGCGGCGTCGTGCCGCCCTTGCCGGACCGCCAGGTCGGATGCACGACATCGCCGAACGCCACGGCGATGTCCAAGACACCGTCCTTGTCGATGTCGCCGACGGCCACACCCCAAGTTCGCATTTCGCCCGTCTGCGGTAGGCCTGTGTCGCGTGCGAGAGTCCAATTCCCCGCGCCGTCGCCGAGATACGGGAAGATTCCGTAAACGCCGCCGATCTGATCGAGAGCGCCCTTGCCCACCGCGACAATGTCGGCGTGACCGTCGTTGTTGAGGTCGCCGATCGTCACCCCGAGCGTGTTCATCGGCAACAGCCCGTTGTTCGAGTGCTCCCAGGTGCCGTCGTCCTTCTGTAGAAACGCCTCGATTCCTCCGCCCACGCAAACCGGCGCGCCGGGCGCGCCACAGCCATTGGGTTGCGGCGGCATCTGCGAACCCGACACCAGGTCCGGGCGGCCGTCGCCGTTCAGGTCGCCGACCGCGATGCCCCAATACAGGCCGTGGATATCTGGCGCCGGTAGGCCGACGGAAGCCTCGGTCCAGCCCCCTTTTCCATCGCCCAACCACACTCGGGGCCCGGCCGAGTACGCCGCCGCGACGTCGAGATTGCCGTCGCGGTTGAAGTCCGCCATCGCGACACCGTTGCCCCAAGCTTCGATCGACAGCCCTTCCGAGGATTCCTTCCATGTGCCGTCGCAGCCGCCGCGGAACGCCCGTACGCCTTCTTCCTGAGCTGCGACGGAAACCAGGTCGACACAGCCATCGTTGTCGAAATCGCCGAGCGCCACATCCTCACAGCCGATACTCGGAAGTCCCGACGAAGCGCCGCGCCAGTTGCCCGTGCCGTCGCCGAGAAACGCGAACACCCCTTTACAGTGGTCGGCAATCGCTAGGTCCATGTGGCCGTCCTTGTTGATGTCGGCGAAATCGACACCGCCGCCGCAGAACTGTTCACGCGGCAGACCTTCGCCAGCCGGCGTCCAGGCTCCGCTGCCATTGCCGATCCAAGCCCAGGGGCCATCGGCGAGGCGCGAAACCGCGGCGAGATCGGCCTTCCCGTCGGCGTTGATGTCTCCGAAGGTGATCTGCGACTTCCAGATGTTCGCTGTCGGCAGCCCCTCGGATGCGGCGACATATCGCAAGCCACTTGCCGACGCCGCGACAGCGGCCGCGGGAGTCTCCCCGACATCGGTCTTTCCGCTCAGTTGTGAGCAACCCGCGATCAGCGCAACGATTGCCGACAACGCCAGACTTCTACGCATCATCACTCCTCCACTGCCTTCCTCGGAATCAAAGGTGTCCGGCAGAGACTTCTCGCCGCCACGAAAATTCAGCGGCACGCCTAAAAACGGGGCTGATTACCACCCACCCCGCGAGGGGTCAAGAAACGCAAGCCCACGCACAGGCCTGGGGAACAGCGGGTGACATCGTGGTTGAGCCATCTCCGAGTGACGCGATCTAACAGGAGAACCTTTGCTCGACCCGCCGCCAGCTCCCTCGTAAGCCTCGGAACAACGCAGCAATCCGCTCATTCCTACCATCACCGACTGCAGCGTCCGCCCCTTCCTCACGGCGCCGTTTCTCGCGCAATCGCCTTTTCCGCTTGACAACCCTAGGCTGTTCAAGTAACTGGAACCAGCTTTGCGGCCTCCGATCCGTGGATCGGTTGGTCTGATTGCGCAAATGGCGATACGGAGTGTACTTCGGGACACTTGGTTTGAAAGGTGGAATAGCCCAATGGGGTGCTATCCCGCCAAGGAAAGGAGACGGGTGATGAGCAAGGCACTGGGGATGCGCTGTGTGTGGGGCCTCTGCGGAGTGCTGGCAGGCGTCTTCGGGCTCGCGGCAGAATCGCGGGCAGAAGTCACGTCAGACACGAGCGGATCGATCATGGTGTATCCGAAAGTCGTGTATTCGGGAGGTCGGGATACAGTCATCCAGCTCTCCAATACGAGCAATAACGTTGTGTACGCGTGGTGTTTTTACATGGACGCGTCACCGTTGAACGGTCGTCCGCGCTGGGATGTCACGGACTTCCATGTTGTTCTGACCAAGCAGCAGCCGACCCACTGGGTCGCCAGCCAGGGACGTCAGGTCAACAACAACGACAACTTCACGGACCCGGTCCAAGACGGCGCGGGCCTTGATCCAGGTGCCATTCCGCCGGTCGCCGAAGGGTTCATGGGCGAACTCAAGTGCGTCCAGACGGATGCCTCGGGAACGCCCTTCGGTGGCAACAATCTCAAGGGCGAAGCGGTTCTGATCACGGAAACCGGCGACGTAAGCAAGTACAATGGATTGGCCATCACGGCTAACCCGGACTTGGCGAGCGACGGCGACCCGTACGAGCTACTGCTGAACAACACCGCGTTCAATGACGGCGAGTACAACTCCTGCCCGGATACACTCCTGGTCGATCACTTCTCCGACGGGGCGAGTGCGTGTGGCGCGGAGGACGGCGATGAATGTCCGATCCGTCCGTACATCACCTTGGTTCCCTGCTCGCAGGACTTCGAGAATCTGATCCCCGAGCAGGTGACGGTCCAGTTCGAGATTTTCAACGAGTTCGAAAACGTGTTCTCGACGAGCACGACTGTCGATTGTTGGCTCATGACCCGTCTCGCTGACATCGACGTCGGCACGGGAACGTGCAGCATTTCGAGCACTCCCTGCGCTACCGACGCAAGCTGCCTGGGTGGCGCTGGGGACCTCTGCTCCAAGCCGGCGAGCGTGTTCTCGTTCGGGGTGTTGGGTACCAACTCTGCGCTGACTACGATCCAGCCGGTCGGATTGCACGGCGGTGTCATCGGAATTGGTGAAGAGCAGCACTTTGCATCTGGTGGAAGTGATAGCGCATGGACAGCGTGGAACCTGCACCAATCGGGGACTCGCTATGACGCGACCATCGACACGGAAGGTGGCCCGCGGGTCGACCGTATCCGTATCACGACGCCGTTCTGACGTAGGCGATACGGAGCGAACCATGGTGATTTCGTCGAGTGGTGAGGAAAGGAGACAAGTGATGAGCACGAAGATGGGGTTCTGGCGGTCCGCGCTGGCAGGTGCCGCGGTACTTCTGCTTAGCAGTGGTGCGGTGAGCGCCAGGATCATCGAGGCCAAGGGGATCTCGACGATCATGTCGGGAGCCATTCTGGTCTACACTGATCTTGAGCTGGATCTGGACAACGGTGTCGATACGCGTATCCAGTTGACCAACACGTCTGAGTTCCTGACTCGGGTCGACTGCTACTACATTAATGCAAACAGCCATTGCGGTGGCGACGGCGGTCCGGTTTGTCGTACGGATCTCGATTGCTCCGCCTTCCCTGGGCTCCGATGCCTTCCGGGATGGGCGAAGACGGACTTCCGGCTGACCCTCACAAAGCGGCAGCCGATCTCGTGGAGCCTCGGCGACGGGTTGGGCCAACTGCCGTTGGGTAATACACCCGGGCAGAACAATCAGTTCAACGAAGGATCGATTCCGCCTGCTCCCGAGAACCCGTTTATCGGCGAGCTGCGTTGCATCCAGATGGACGCTGGCGATGCCGATCGTCCGAGCGACCGGAACGACCTGAAGGGTGAGACGACCGTCGTTACGCTTGGTGAAGGTGTGATCGACGCCCGCAAGGTGAACGCAATTGCCATCAAGGCGATTGAAGGCGCGCAGGACGGCGTTCTGAACGTTCTCAACATCGGTGGTCCCGATGCGGAGTACGGGGCGTTTCCGGCGGACGGCCAAGAGAGCAATGTCGGTTGTCCGAACATCTGGACGGTCAATCACTTCTTCGAGGGAGCGCCAGTCGTCACCCACGAGGGTAGTGTAGCCCGGAACGTCAATACGGAGCTGACGGTGGTGCCGTGCGGTGCGAATCTACTGACGGACATCCCCGGGAATGCGACGTTGCAGTTCCTGATCTATAACGAGTTCGAGCAGCGCTTCTCGACGTCGACTCGCATCGACTGTTATCGCGAGACGCGTCTGGCGGACATTGATACCCGACCGGGCCTCGACGGAGACCGTCGTTCGATCTTCAGCGTTGGAACCCAGGGAACACTGACGGGAATGTCCCGCGTGCGATCGGTATCCGGTGCCACGGACAACGACAACGAGTACGACGGCAACGGTGTATTGCTGCAGCTCGAAGAGCTGTGGGGTCTGGGCACCTGCTCGGACGGTGCCGGCGGCGCGAGTAGCGGCGGCGAGGGCTACCCGATGGCTCCGGAGGCCACTTGTTCGGCTGATTCGGACTGTCCCGATGGCAGCACCTGCGAAGCTCCGGGGGAAGGATTGCCGTACAAGACCACTGCGGCAAACGTTCAGTTCCAGGGGAGTCGCAGCCAGGGTGATCAAATCATCCTGCCGCAGTTCTAAGAAGCTCGTCACTTTGAGAAAGGCCTCGAGAGCAAGTCTCTCGGGGCCTTTTTTTTTTGCGCGACGAGTTTGGTCGGTCGACATCAAGGGAGTTTCCGACCGCAAGGTCGATGTGGGTATTCCCCTGGGCGTCCGGTGAGTCGACACGAAGCACCACGCGGTGCCGTGCTACTCGTCGTCGACGCGCTTTGCCCGCTAAGTCGAGGAGGTGGGACAGGCGAAGCCCAAAGGCACGCCATCCCGGCGAAAGCCGGGATCCAGGTGGAGCGGCGGAGCATGCGGCCTGGACCCCGGCTTTCGCCGGGGCGACGAAGTGAAAGGGGCGGTTGGATTGGCGGGCGAAGCCTCGTCGATCGGTCCGGGGGTAGATCGAGGCGGTGGGGAACGCCCGCTCCTGGCGGGAGAGCTCGTCGGTCAAGCACCTCCTGGAGCCGATGTTCTCGGCGGTCCGTCAGATGGAGTAGGCCGATTGGTCACCAACCGTCGACGGGTTCTCTTCAGGAATTGAGGTCGGGCGCGGTAAGGGCGGGTGGGGGTTCTAGGGGGTCGGGTTGACGAATGCCTCGACGCACCGGCACGGCTGAGCGGGGGGATTGGGACTCGGGCCCCAGCACCGATCAGAGTTCCAGTTCGTCGAGTCGACGGATGCCGCGACGGACGGACACGGTGAAGACGGTGATGATCAGGACTCCGACCGCTGCCAATGATGCCGTTACTCCAACCGCTTGGGCCGGGGACATCGCTGTGCCGGCCATTCGATTTGAGAAAACGACGTAGACTGGCCAAGCCTCGAGGGTCACAACCGCCGCGATGAACGACATGCACAAGACCATGTAGACGAGCCCTCCGGCGCCCGCGGCGACCTTCGCCGCGTTCTCGGCTTCGAAGTTCGGGTACGTCGCACCGACGGCGAGGCCGAGCGCGACGATTGGAAAGCTCATTGCCAGCAGGGTCGCGGCCGATAGCCAGTTCATGAAGGGCGTGACCTGCAAATAGGCGTTGGTGGCGAGGACGAGGATCTCACCCAGGACGAGGATCGGAATCAGACCGCTCCAGAACTTGGCCCACCATACTTGCGATGCGGACACGGGCGCTGCCTTGACCGCCCAGAATGCCCGCCCCTCCAAGCTGATGGACGGGTAGATGAAACGGGTTGCCACGGAGGCGGTGACGAACGCCGCGAGCGCCAGGTTGACGAAGGCGATGACGTTCTTGAGGTAGAAGGTCGCGAGCGTGCTGCCGTTGATCGGAAGAACGCTGAAATTGTAGACGTACACTACGACCAGCGCTCCCAGCAGAATCAGCTGTGACCACTGCCCGGTGTCGCGGAAGAACACCTTGATCTCCTTCTCGACCAGGACGCGTGTCGCCGCTTGGAACGGAGAGGTCAGAACGAGAAGTGCTCGCTCCCATAGAGGGCGGAGCGCCTTGCGGGTCTGTCGTCCTTCCTGAGCCTTGCTCCAGCCCGCCGTGAACGACCGCGTAACCACGTATTCACAGGCCATGACGGCCACGGCAGCCGACGACGCAAGCACTGCGAAATAGAAGTACGGTCGGCCGGGCCGCAGCCCGAGCATCGGAAAGAGGATCTCGGTCGCCCACGTGCTGGGCAGGAACGTCCATTCCGGAGTCTGCATCGCGTTGAGGAATGCGGTGAAATCGGCGAATCCCTCCGGGTTGACCAGCCGCTCGGGTCGCACCATGCGGAAGAGCATGTAGAGGAGCGCGATCGAGAATACAGCTAGGAGGAATAGGATGTCCTTGGTGCGGCGGGCCGGGAAGACGTTCACCAGAATGGTCGTCAGGGAGATCCCGATCGCGGCCGGGATCATCAAGAACGGCGGCAACGTAGCCGCGGTCATCAGGTAGAAGCCGATGCCCGTGTCGTGAACGACACCATAGGCGAGAAACGCCGGAGCCGAGAACAGGAGCATCATCCACGACGAGTCGATGACGGTCTCGGCGAAGCGGGCGTAGAATAGCTGGCGCAGCGGAACAGGCGCTGCCACGACCCGTTCGAGATCGCGGGCGAGGAAGAAAGTGGACAGGGACGTGACCACGTTCGAGAAGAGCAGAATCGAAAAAAAGGTGACGAACACCATCCCGAGCAGCTTGTACGTCAGGACCGGTCCGAAGTCCGGAACCGACAGGAAGTATCCGAGGGCGCGGTAGAAGAACGCGAACACGGCGGCCGCGAAAGCCAGTGCCAGCAGGCCGAAACCGGCGAGTCTCATCCGGTCGGCGCGTGAATAGCGTCGATACCGGTTCCGTGCCGCCAGGGTGCGCGGCGCGAACAGGAGCGGCAGCCAGTAGCGGAATCCCTTTGATTCCGCGGCTTGCCGCCCGGGTTCCCATACCGTCGGCATCGACCCGGCGACGTCGCTGCGGGTGGCCGGGGCCGTCATGAGAGAAGTGCCTCGAACGACGCCTCCTCCTCGCCGCCGGTGAGGCGGAGAAAGATGGACTCGAGCGTCGAGTCGGCATGGCTGTCGGCCTTGGATCGGAGCTCTTCCACTGTCCCAAGCGCGATCAGGTTCCCCTGTAGGATGATGCCGACGCGGTCGCAGAGTTCCTCGGCGACGTCGAGGCTGTGCGTCGACATGAATACGGTGGCGCTGCGGGCCGCGGTCTCGCGGAAAATGCGTTTGAGGAGTCTCGATCCGCGCGGATCCATCCCGACGGTCGGTTCGTCGACGATGAGCAGTTTCGGTTCGTGCATGAGCGCGCTGGCCATGACCAGGCGCTGTTTCATCCCGTGGGAGTATCCCTCGATGAGCTCGTCGCCCCAGTCGCCGAGGTCGAAAACGTCCAGAAAGCGATCCCGGCGCACCCGGCGGATGGCCTCGGGAAGGGAATACAGCTGCGCCGCGAAATCGAGATACTCGGCTCCCGTGAGTTTCTCGTACACATGCGGCCGATCCGGGACGAACCCGCAGATCGACTTCGCCGCGAGTGGATCCGCTGCCAGGTCGGATCCACCGAGGAGGATACGTCCCGAGGTCGGCTGGAGGAGCCCCATCATCATTCGAATCGTGGTGGTCTTGCCGGCGCCGTTGGGCCCGAGGAAGCCGAAGATCTCGCCGCTGGGAATGCTGAGGTTCAATGAGTTGACGGCCGCGGTGTTTCCGTAGCGCTTCGTCAAGTCGATCAGTTCGATCATGCAGCCTCCGAGACAATGTCGCAGGATAGCAGGCTTCCGGACGATGCCCACTTCAACATTGCCCGCGACAACTCAGCTGGTCTTGGGAAAAACGCGCAGAAACGGGTGTACCTCGACGCTTTCGAAGATGCCGTTGCGGAAGTACGGATCGAGGGCGACCGACTCCCAGGCTGCCGCGTCGGATTCCACGTCGACGACGATCAACGAGCCGGCGCCGTCTGTCAGGGGCCCGGCGAGAACGAGTCGGCCGGCCCGTTCCATCTCCTCTAGATGGGCGAGGTGTGCGGGACGGTGAACTGGCCGGCGCTCGACGGCGACGCGGCTATCGTGACCGATGATGACGAAAAGCATGACTCCTCCAGGGGTTGCGGTTGATGGGATCGCCGTGGACGCTGGCAACGGGAACCGATACGGTACCGAACATGCCGGAGGACCACCAACCTCAGATTCCGGTCGTCCTCGAGCAGATGCTGGCGGGATTGACGCAGCTGGAACTCTTGCTCGGCGACGCCGGCCGCTCACTCGTGCTCTCGGTTCGCTCGCGCCTGATCGAGGCGATGGCGGCGCGCGACCGCGGCGACACGGTAGCCATGTTGGACGCGATCGGTCGGGCGATGAACGAGCTCGCGACCGTCGGCGACCGACTGTCACCCGGCGACGGACCCTTGATGGCCATGATGGCGAATCGTTTCAAGGACGCGCTGCTCCGCGGCGACCTGGGCGAGGCGAAGAGGGACTTGGATGTGATGTTCGATCAATCGGGCGCAACGTATGGACCGAAGAAGGATTGAACGCCGCGCGGCGTGCCACCGCTGGCGGACGTGATAGGAGGGGGGCCTCTTGAGCATGCTGCGGGGACGTGTCGCCGTTGTCACCGGCGCGGGGAGAGGGATCGGTCGCGGGGTCGCGCTCGAGTTGGCCGCGCAAGGGGCGGCCGTGGTGGTCAACGACTTCGGAGTTAGCCTCGACGGCATGGAGCCGGAGAGCGGGTTGGCGACCTCCGTTGCGGCCGAGATCACCAAGGCCGGAGGGCGCGCGGTTGCCAGCGCTGAATCGGTATCGGACTTCGACGCTTCCGGGCGGATTATCGGACAGGCCCTCGCGGCGTTCGGCCGGATCGACATCGTCGTGACATGTGCGGGAATCTTGCGCGATCGCATGATCTTCAACATGGCGGAGGAGGAGTTTGACGCAGTCCTGGCTGTGCACCTCAAGGGCACTTTCAACTGCATCAGGCACGCGTCGGGTGCGTTCCGCGACCAACGCTTCGGCCGGATCATCGCCTTCGCTTCCGGGGCCGGGCTGTTCGGCAACCCGGGGCAGGCGAACTACGGGTCGGCCAAGTCGGCCATTGGTGGTCTGACCAAGGCGGTCGCGCGCGATCTCGGCCGCTACGGCGTCACCGCGAACGCGATCTGTCCGGTTGCGGCGACGCGCATGACGCTGACCCCGGCGGTGATGCGAGCGCGGGAGATCCGCAAAGAGCAGGGGATTGTTCGCGAAGAGTCGGCGCTTCGCCAGTTGGAGAATCTTACGCCGGAAGACGTCGCCCCGATGGTCGCGTACCTGGCAAGTGACGAGGCCGCCGGCGTCAACGGCAAGTTTTTTCTCTGCGCCGGGACGTCGTATTCGCTTCTCTCAGAGCCGCGACCGATCAAGACGATCTTCAAGCGCGGGCGATGGAGCCTGGACGAACTCATCGAGATCGTACCGCAGACGCTGGCCGATGGTTTGGCCAATCCCGCGCCGGCGCGCACGCCATCTCAGTCGGGGACGTGATGGGCAATCGATTGGACGGGAAGGTCGCTGTGGTGACGGGTGCCGGTCGCGGGATCGGGCGGGCGATTGCGATCGCGATGGCCGCGGAAGGCGCGGCGGTCGCGGTCAACGACATCGGGGCCGGCGTGGACGGCAGCGGTCGGGATCTGTCGGCCGCGGAAGGCACGACCGCGGCCATTCTCGCCGCCGGCGGGCGGGCCATGGCCAACTTTGCGGACGTCTCCAACTACGAAGCGGCACAGCAAATGATCGAGGCGGCCTACACCACCTTTGGTCGCGTCGATATCCTCGTGAACAACGCCGGGAATCTTCGCGACCGAATGATCTTCAACATGAGCGAAGACGAGTTCGACTCTGTCGTAGCGGTGCATCTCAAAGGTGCGTTCAACTGCACCCGTCACGCCTCTGTGCGGATGCGGCGCCAGCACGCCGGGCGGATCATCAATATCACCTCGACGTCCGGATTGTACGGAAACTCGGGACAGGCAAACTACGCGGCGGCGAAGGACGGCGTGGTCGGACTTACCCGAGTCGTCGCTCGCGACCTGGGGAAATACGCGATCACCGTGAACGCCATCGCCCCGGCGGCGATGACCCGGCTCGCCGAGACGATTCCGGCGGACGTGGTCGCCCGCCGCGAGGCCGCGGGCGTCAAAGGTGCGGCGTCGATTGGTGGCGAGTTCGGTCGGGTGTCGGGGTTCGCCCCGGAGGATATTGCGCCCTTCGCCACGTACCTCGCCACGGATGAGGCGGCCGGCATCAATGGTCAGACGTTCATGGTGATGGGCGGCCTCATCGCCTTGATGAACGACCCCGCCCCGGTGCGGACCATCACAAAGGCCGCTCGTTGGCATGCGGATGAGATCGCGGCCGTGTTCCCGTCGACGTTGGGCTTGGATCTCGTCAACCCGGTGTCGCGCGAACACGAGTGAGGTATTGGTCGCCGCGGATCGTTTCGAGGTTGCGGGCGGCGGTGGCCAACGAGGAAGCTCCTAGCCACTATTGCGGTGCGAGAAAGCGTCCGAACGAATGAGTCGCGAGTCGTGGTTGGAGGAAAAGCGTCACGAGGCTGTGCGGTTGCGCGATGTGGCCACCAACGCAGTCGTGCCGAGCAACCGCGATTTCTCTCAGTTCATCGGCTCTCGACGCGGGGATCTCGCACTCGTCCCGCGTTTGAAACGCCGCGGTCTCACCGGGGCCGGATGGCGCGACCTCGATATTCTCGCGATGGCGCGGGAACTCGACGAGACCGAGATCGCCGCGCTCGCGGTGTGCACCGCCGCTGAGCACGGGGGATCGTTGGCGGACCTCACGGCCGTGAGCAGAGCGGTGTCCGCGCCCGTCCTGCGCGACGACCTCTGCATCGACGAGATGCAGGTGTTCGACTCGCGACTGCGCGGTGCGGATGCGGTGCGGCTACCGGTTACGGAGTTGGCCAACGATCACCTGGAGCTTCTCATCGACATCGCCATCTCACTCCATATGACACCGGTACTCGATGTATCGTGCGATCGCGACCTCGACCGGATTCCGATGCGAAACCCACACTGCCTTGGGGTGAACTGTGTCGATGCGGAGGGATTCGCCGATCTCCCGCGGGTGTGCGCGTTGGCGCAACGGGTGCCCAGCCACGTCGTTGTCCTGTTGTTGGCCGAGGTGCGCAGTCTCGTTTCGGGGAGCTCGCTGCGGGGGCACGTGGACGCGATCGTCGTCGGCGACGCTCTCTTTGGCACCGCGGACCTCGCCGGTGACGTGGAACGGTTCCTGCGAGGATGAAAGGGATCCGTGCGGCTGTGCTCGTGCCGATTCGCGTCGTCGCATCGGTCGGGCCGGTGATGACCATGATCCGTCGCACCGTCGGTGGTTCGCACTCTGGACAGATGGCGTTCCCCGGCGGGCAGTTTGATGAGCGGCGGGATGGAAGTCTGCTCGAGACGGCTCTGCGCGAGTCGGCCGAGGAGGTGGGCCTTCAGCCCGGCGACGCGCGAATCATCGGGGCTCTGCCGGAGCGGCGAACGATGAGCTCGGCCTACATCGTCACGCCGTTCGTTGCTCTCATCCCCGATCCCTACTCGTTCCGGATGGAACCGTTCGAGGTGGCTCGCATCGTCGACGCGCCGCTTGCGGAGTTTACCGATCCCGGAAAGCGTCGGACGCTCGAATGGAACTGGCGCGATAGAATCTTCGAAGTGCCCTCGGTCGACATCGACGGTGAGGTGGTCTGGGGATTGTCGCTCGGCATCATTGAGGACCTGTTGGCTTCCTCGATCATGCGCGAACTTTGAATCACAACTCTTCGCGGGCCCTGACCGCCGCCATCGATCGAAGCGACTCGGGCCTTGTCGCGCGCCGACTCGGCGGGTAGCGTCGATGCTTCATGAACAGTCCCGCTACGACCATGAACACTTTGCGAACTTGGTTTTTTCGCCACTTCTTCCACATGCTGCTCATATCGAGCAGCGCCGCGATGTGGGCCGTCCCCGCCTGGGTTCTGCACGCCCTCGACGTTGTCGAGATCCCTTTGGCGGGGCACGTATTGGCGGTGATCGCCCTCTACTTCGTCAATCGCACGATGGTGCAGGGGCGTCGCCGCCCGCCTGCGGACTGGTTGCGTCGGTATTCCGCCTTTGCGTTCGCGTCCTTGATCTGCAGCGTATTCCTCTTTGCGAGCGCGTCGGTTTTCGGCCTGGCCCGACTGCTTGCCGCCGTTGCCGATCCTGGGGTGGGGAGCGCTCTCGCAAGCGTCTCCAGGTGGTGGGGGCTCAGTGGGCTCGCCGTCCTGAGCGCGTTCCTGGTATTTGGCTATACCGGCGGCCAGAGGCAGCTGTTGGTTACGCGCCTTGGCGTGCCTGTACCGGGATGGCGGGGCGGTCTGCGAATCCTGCAACTGAGCGACATCCATGTCGGTCAGAACCTGTCGATGGCGCAGCTCGAGGAGTTTGTCGACCAGGCGAATCGCGAGGCGCCCGACTTGGTGTGTCTGACTGGGGATATCGCGGACGGTCCCACGGCGGACATGGACCGATTCTTTCCGGTCCTCGGCCGCCTTCGTGCGAGATTCGGCGTGATCGCTATCCTCGGCAACCACGATCACTACGCTGGCGCGGATCGGGTGGAAGCGGCGCTCGTACGGGCCGGAATCGAGGTGCTGCGCGACCGCGCCGTGACGCTGCAGGTCGATGATCAGATGCTGCACGTCATCGGGCTCGACGACCGCGGGCCGGACTGGGCGCGTGGGATGCACGACGATGAAGTCTTGGCGTCGTTATTGGCGGCCGCCCCGGACAATGTGTCGCAGCTACTGTTGGTCCACCGGCCCGATGTGTTCCGTCACGCCGCGCGGGAAGGAATCGTGTTGACCCTGGCGGGCCATACCCACGGCGGGCAACTTGCGATGCCTTGGTTCGGCGGGCGTCGCAGGAACCTCGCGGAGTTTGTCACGCGGTTCGATCGGGGTTTGTTCCGCATCGGGGATGCGCGTTTATATGTGAACTGCGGCCTGGGAGTCACTGGCCAGCGGATCCGACTGTTCACGCCCCGAGAGATCTCGGTCTTCGATTTTTGCGGTGCGGAATCGAGGTCGGCGCAGGTCGATGCTCCAGACACTCCGCTGCTCCTTGCCTACCGAAGAACTGGCTGAGTCCGGACTCGATCCGCGCGGCGTCGACCTTCTGCGCGCCAGCGGCGATGAGCGTTTGATTGTGGTCGCCCCAGACGAGGACGCGCTTACCCCCGTCGAGGGCCGCGAGGCAGGTTTGCTCGACTTCCCCGCCCGGGCGCGCGGACGTGGCGAACACCACATGCCCCAGCGCGGTGATCAGTTGGTCGCGCCGGCGGGCGCTGTCCGGCGCGGCGTGATCCTCTGGGCGGAACGTCGACAACACGAGCGTCGACCCGCGATCGAGGATGGCGGGGCGATCGCCGCATCCGAACGGATCGCTGCGGTAGTCGTACCCAAATGCGGCGAACAAACCACGATCGAGAACGACGATGCGGCTCGCCCCGACCGCGCGCGAAGTCATGGCGGCGAGGCGGTGAGTCGACTTCATGCCGCCGATGGCGATGCTGACCCCGGCGGCGCGTGCGGCGCGAATCGTCGTGACGAGAGCCTGTAGCGTGTGGTCGACGACACCGCGCGAACTCAGGATGGCCAAACACGGCGCCCGCAGGATCGCCAGGCGCCCAAGCGTGAACAGCATCGGAGCAGGGGCCTTGAGGGATCGCGCCAGCATAGGCGGGAATCCGGCATCGGTCGCGGTGACGACGCGTGCGCCAGCGCGCCGCAACTCCTCGGCGATCCAGCGGCATCGCGCCAGATGTTGATCGCGTTGGACGGTGAGTCGCCGAATGGCGGAATCCGGCATTTGGTACAGTTCGACGAGGCGGGCCGGATTGGCCTCCAGCATTCCGCGAACCGTTTCCCCGCGTTGCTCGAGCAGCGCGATGAGTCGGCAAAGGGTGCGCTCGCCGACGCCGGGCAATTCGCGCAGCGTGATCAGGTCTTCGTGTGAGGGCTGCGTCACACGATCATTAAGTTACCTGAGCGTATACTTGTCAAGTACGCATGCGGGGCGGTAGGTCGGGCGGTTCGCTACTTCGCTCACTTTGGCTGTGCCGCGACCGTAGCTTCGGCTGCTAGCTCACCCCCGCTCGAGCACCTCTTTCGCAGGGGGTTCGCGGCGCCGACGGTCCTTGTCCTACAGCGGACGCGTCTTGTCATAGGAAGGGCCGCGGTTGTTCCTAAGGCGTTCGAAGTCGCGATCGGCCTCGCGAAACACCCGCGGCTTTCTCTGGGCGAGGCCCCACAACATTGTGAGTACCGCCACGATGCCGACCGTGGTTCGTGGGTGGGCGCGGACCCATTCGAGTCCTTCAATGATGGCTTCCATGCGATCCCGTAGATTTCGGCGGTAAGACTAGCCCGTTCAGCCCAGCCTTCAAGGGCGAAATCGCCTACCCGGGACGGGCCGCTCCGCAAAAATTGCGATCGATGCAGGAATCGGGCGGTGTCGCGCATCTCCGACGTGGAGGGGTTTCGTGGAAGGCGGCACGCCGCGCATCGTGTGTCGTTGCATTGCGCAGGCGCATGTCCGATATAGGAGCGATTACGAGACAGCGGAACCCGGGGGTTGGAGTTGTTTATGCGGGCTGACGGGTGGGGGAGCGTGGCGGTTGCCACCTCGCTGCTCATGTTGTTGCTGTTGTGCCCTCGGCCAGGTTCGGCCCAGGTCCCTACGGGGGGAGATACCAACTGCGACGGCATCGTCGGCGCCGAAGACCTTTCCGCTCTGGTTATTGCGGTTTTTCGTGGCAGCGACTGCGAAGGCGCGGACGTAAACGGCGACGGGTGGATCTCGGCAGCTGATTTCCCGCCGCTCGTCACGGCGATCGAGGATAGTGGAGCGGCAACCGCAACGCCGTCGCCGACCGGCGACCCGAGCGCCACTCCATTTCCCAGCGGGACTGTGACGCCGTCCGCCGAGCCGTCATCTTCCTCTACCGGAACACCGACCGCGACGGGCGCCTCGACGGCCGCCCCCGCGACGAATACGCCCAGTCCGACCCCGGCCGACCCGTCAGTGACTCCGGTCGCAACTGCGACTGGGACGGGGTCCCTGACGCCGACGCACACCCCGTCTGTACCGGTGCCGACCGCGTCTGGTACGGCCGTCCCGCCGACGAGCACGTCAATTGTAACCGCTAGCCCGACGCCCGTGGCCTCCGGCACCGCGACGGCCACGGCCGCGCAACTTGCTACCGCGACCATGACATCGACGCCTACCGAGACGGCGTCGTCGAGCGCGACCGCCTCGCATTCCGCCACGCCGGTGGCGACTCCCACCGAGGCGACGACTGCCGCGCCGACCGGGACGGGGACCGCTACTGTATCGACGACCGCAAGCACGAGCCCGACCATGACGCGGACGGAGACGGCGACCGCAACCGCGACCGTATCGACCACCACAACCTCGACCCCAACCATGACGCGGACCGGGACGGCGACGACAACCGCGACGCGCACGGGTACTGCGACGCGGACCCGGACCGCGACGAGCGCGGCGACTTTCACGAGCTCGTTGACCGTCACCGCTACAACAACCGCTACCCGCACCGGCACCGCGACCCGGACAGCGACGAGCGGCCCGACGTTCACGGGCTCCTTGACCGTGACGGCGACGCGCACGGCGAGCCGAACGCCAACCAACACCCGTACTCACACTCCGACGCAAACGGGGACAGCGACGCCGACCGCCTCAACGCCGCCGTCGCCCACCGGTGCGAGTACCCTGACGGCGTCCGCGACTGCGACGCGGACGCCGACGGCGACGCGTACACCGACGGTGACCCGAACGGGTACCGCCGCACCGACGGAGTCCGTCACGCGAACTCCGACAGGTACCGGTACGGCTACTCAGACGTCGACCTTTACGCGGACAGACACGCCGACCCGCACTTGGACTCCCACGCATAGCTCGACGGCGACGCGGAGCTTTACCGCGTCTCCGACCGCCTCGACAACGTCGACGCCGGCGGCGACGGGGACACCGACGCGCACGGCGACACCGACGAGAACGGAGACGACGACGCAGACGCCTGTCCCGCCGACGAACACGCGAACACCCACGGGGACGGGCACCGCCACACGGACGCCTACGCCGACGCGCACGGCGACACCGACGAGAACGGAGACGACGACGCAGACGCCTGTCCCGCCGACGGTCACGCGAACGCCGACGGGTACGGGCACGCCCACGACGATGCATTCGCCGACACGCACGGCGACACCGACGAGGACCGACACGACGACGCAGACGCCTGTGCCACCCTCGCCCACGCGCACGCCGAGCGGAACCGGGACGGCGACGCGCACGCCCACGCCGACGCGCACGGCGACGCCGTCCAGAACCGAGACGACGACACAGACACCGGTGCAGCCGTCGGCCACGCGCACGCCCACGCCGACGCGCACGTCGACGCCGTCCAGAACCGAGACGACGACGCAGACACCGGTGCAGCCGTCGGCCACGCGCACGCCTACGGGGACAGGCACTCCGACGCGTACCGGGACCTCCACGCGGACGTCGACGGCGACGATAAGCCCCTCGGGGTCGCCGACATCGACTTCCACGCGTACGCCCACGGGAACCGGAACGGCCACGCGGACGTCGACACCGACGCGGACCAATACCGCGACGCGCAGCCCGACGGGTACTCAGTCGCCAATCTTCACGGGCACGACGTCTCCCTCTCCTACAGCGAGCGCTACCCGCACGCCCACGCGAACCTTTACGTTCACTCGCACACCGACCAATACCCAGACGCCCCTGTTTACGTTCACCTCGAGCGCTACTCGGACGCCGACGGCGACCCGGACATTCACGTTCACGGCCACGGTGACGCGGACCCGAACGCAAACTGGAACGCCGACGCCGACGACGGATCGTATCGGCCCGGTCGTTTCCGCGTTTCGCCCCGTCGCACAGAGCGGCTGCCCCGGCTGCTGCAATTTCACCTGTCGACTCACCCCGACGCCGACTCCAGAGTTCGATACAGAGGGGCGCCAAGTCTACACGACGTCGAGTCGTTTCCTGTTCGTTGTCGAGACCCGGCTCGGGCAATCCTTGCAGCAGGCAGGGTTCGAAGGCGTCCTCGTGAACAATCAACCTGTGGGAATCTTCCACAACTCCAATCGCCCGTCTCTTCAACTCCTCGCCGCAGCGGACTTCGGAAATGGCAGCGCGGCGGTCTGTGACGGGTCACCGGTCATGCCGCCGGGCGGAGTTCCTGGATTCAACCCCCCTTGGATCGACTGTTCACCGATACTCCTGACACCGGCCGAACTCGCCCTCTGCAACAGCCGCCAAACGGCGGTCGGCAACGCCCTCACGGACGTCGCGTGCCGCTTCAATTACGTGCAGGTTCCGAACAGCGCCTGCACGCGCAACCAGTTCGGCGACTTCTCCTTCCTCAATCCCAGTAGCACGCGCCAGTTTTGCTTTCAGATTCCGGTCGACGCCGAACTGGACCCGGGAGATCGGGTGGTCGCGGTCCAGGTTCGAGACGTCAGCGGAAATCTCGGCCCGGTTCGGGAAATCGTCGTGCGCGTCGTCCCGTAGGGTGACGACAGACAATCCGTCACGCGATTGCAGCAAATAGGCGCGACCCACTTTCACGGGGCGCAAAAAGCCTATTTCTCCTTACGGCTCCTGGGCTGGACCTACCCGAACGCCCACAAAATTCCACGATTCCTCTGTTTTTCCGCTTGACAGGTAGGGGTGAAACTGGAATAACGCCGACGGGTTCGAATGCGAATTCGCCGAACTCACGTGCAGGCTGTAGTGACAAAAAGGAGGCGTGCAATGCGATTGCTGGATCGAAACCCGCGGCTGTCGGGCCTATTGGTAGGACTGGCGGTGCTGGCCCTTGCCGGTGCGCGGGCCCAGGCGCAACCCGAAATCTCTTCCACCGAACCCGGTTCGATCGTCGTCTATCCAAAGGTGATTGCCGACGGGACGCGCGATACCATCATCTCGCTGACGAACACGACGAACATGATGGCGTACGTGCATTGCGAGGCCACCAACGGGCTCGGCACATGCTCGAACTCACCTGATCCGGCCAACCAGATCTACTACTGCAACTCCGATGAGGAGTGCCTCGACGTAGTGGACCCTGAGGGTGCGACTTTGGAAAACGTTGGACCGTGCGAGATCCCTTGCCCGTCCACCGATTTCGACGTCGTCCTTACGGCGCACCAGCCGACGTTCTGGCGTGTGACGACCGGCCGCGTGCAGGACCCCGCGCTCGCATCGGGGAACATGTGTACGTCGATCGGCAATCAGCAGTTCTGTCCCGGTTTCTTCTTGGCGCCGGTCGACAACCAGGGCGCCGGTGGGAATGTGCCCGGGATGTCCGGCTTCCGCGGTGAGCTTCGCTGCTTCCAAGTCGATCAGACGGGCGCGCTCATTGCCGGGAATGCTCTGAAGGGCGAAGCGTTTATCGAAGCCCTCGGCGTGGACGGCACCGGTGTCGGTCTCCTGAGCGGCTACAACTCCGTCAATATCCAAGGTGGCGAGGCGCCAAGCGGCAACGTCGCCAACCTCGACGGCGTCGAGTACGCACGCTGCCCGGCGGCCCTCACCTTCAACCACCTCGCGCCTGGCTCGGCTGATCCGATTTCTGACGCGGACGTCGAGGTGGAGTTCAGCTTCGCGCCATGCACATTCAGCCCGACTTTCGCCACGGTCGTCCGCGTGTCCTTCAACACCTGGGACGAGATGGAGATCGCACAATCCGGCGGTGACCAACGTGCCTGCTGGGCGAACTACCGCGGTAGTCTGACGGGCGGCATGATCGCCCGTACGACGGATTTCCTCCGATCGAGCGCTGCGCCCGGCCAAACCGGTAACTGCACCGCTGGTTCCGCGGTCGGGTTCGGCTGCACGTCGGACTCCAACTGCGGAAAAGGCGGAATTTGTTTCGACAACGAATGTGTCGCAGGCGACTCGACCGGTATGGTCTGTTCCTCCGCTGCCAACTGCGGTGTTGGCGGAGTTTGCGGTCCGCCGTCTGGAATTCTCGGAGTCGCTGAGCACTTCTACACTGATGAACTGTCTATTCCCGGGACCTCTGCCGATCTCGCACATCAGCTGGGTATCCGCACAATCAACGATGTGATGAGCTTCACGGGTGGCTTCTAGGCCGTCAGGCGTGAAAGGGGAAACTGCAATGTTTACCGAGTGGAAACTAGCTTATGTCGCCTCCGCCCTGTCCCTCGTGGTGGCCGGTGTGACGCCTGTCAGCGCCGCGCCCGATCACGACAATCCGGCCGGAATCTTGATCTACCCGAAGATCGTTGTTGACACGGCGGCGGGCATCGACACCCGCCTGCACCTGTCGAACACGTCCTCCCTGCCGCAGATGGCCCACTGCTTCTACGTCAACGCCAACAGCCACTGCACCAACACCGGCGGCGTATGTTCGTCATTCGCCGACTGTCAAGATACAACAACGGGAACTTTTGGTGCATGCGTGCCCGGTTGGATCGAGACGAACTTCGACATCTTTCTGACGTCGAACCAGCCAATCGGCTGGGTCGCCTCGGAAGGTCTGGCGGGCGACGAGCTGCCGTGCCGCGCGACCTTCCTGAATCCGAATCCCTGCGCCGGTTTGGGATCGAACAATGGCACGCGTATTCCGCCGATCTCCGAGACGCCCTTCATCGGCGAACTCAAGTGCATCCAAGCCGATTCCGTAACCCGCTTGCCGCTCACCTGTGCCGGCGAAACGTGCCGGAACGACTTGACCGGGAACGCCGGGATCACGGACATCGACACTACCGACGTGGCATCGTACCCTGCCGCTGGCCTTCGCAGCGTGTTGAACAACGGCGATAACGACTTGATCGTGGGCGGAGAGACCGCCGAGTATGAGCCCTGCGCCGATGTGCTGGTCATGGACTTCGTCTACGACGGTGCGATCGATCCGATCGGGTCGCTCCAAGCGTCGTCGGAACTGACGTTGGTTCCCTGCACTCAGGACTTTCGCGGCCAGACGACGCCGCCTGTGACGGCGCAGTTCCTGGTCTACAACGAGTTCGAGCAGCGGCTGTCAACCAGCCGTCGCGTCGACTGTCTGCTCGATACGCCGATCTCGCGCATCGATACCAGCCAGCCGCAGAACTCGATCTTCTCGGTGAATGTCGGCGGGACCATCATGGGCCAGGCTCGGATTCGCGGGATTGGTGGTGGTCTCACGGGTGTAGCATTGCTCGCCTTGGCCACGGATTACACAGATGACGAGACCCGTCTCGGCTGGTCCAGTTACGCCCTCGACACGGTAGTTGAGACCAGCGTGGCGGATACGATCTCGCTCCCGTAGTTGATGCGGTCTTAGAGAGTATTTCGTGACTTCGATCTCAGGAGGAACACGCATGAGGACTTTTGCGGGGCAATGTGCCGCGAGCGTATTGGCGCTTGGCATCGCGTTGGCGTCATTCGCCGGTGCCGCGGCTGCCCAATCGTTCACCGTTGAAGAGCCGAGCTCCATTTTGATCTTCCCGAAGGTCGTCAACACGGAAGAACGGGACACGGTGATTCAAATCACCAACAATAACAACATGATGGCATACGCATCGTGCTACTACACCGACGGACAGGTTCTCAACGGCCTGCCTCGGTGGGACGTTACGGACTTCAACATTGCCTTGACTCGACAGCAGACCACGACGTGGTCTGCGAGTACGGGCCGTCCGGTAAATCCGACGGACAGCCAGACGGGTCTCGATCCAGGCGGCGTGCCTCCGGTCGCCGATGGCTTCACCGGGAGCTTGGTTTGCGTCCAGGTGGACTCGCCGTTCGAAGGCGCACCCACCGGCGCCAACGACCTGACGGGCAGGGCGGATGTGGACGGTGCGGACTACAACGCAATCGGAATTCCTGGGTTGGATGTCGACGCGGATCGGCTACTCGATTTGGACGGTGTGGAATACGCACAGTGTCCGTCCGCATATCACCTGAACTTCGCGGTCAACGGGCCGTCCGGCGCAGTCGCGCTGGGGCCGATGCTCGGCCAGGGGCTGGGTGACGCGGTCGCGACAGTGAGCACGAGTGTGACCGTGGTGCCGTGCGACTACGATTTCGGCAACCTGATTCCTGCTCGGGTGAACATCGGCTACAACCCGATCGTCGACGAGATGGAAACCCGAGGTTCGGGTGGCACCGGCGAAGAGGTCATCTGTTGGGACAACCTCCAGCTGGATAACCCCGGATTCGATCTCCCGACTTCGTTTGGAACCGCGCAGGTCAATGGGACCAACGCCGGTGCGCCCGCGCCGTTCGTGGCTCTCGCAAACGTTCTGCAGGTAGGTGGCGTTAGCGGCGGATCAGGCGTGGCTATTACCAACCTGCATGCGGTGCGCGGCGCTCTGGCGACCGGGCAGATCATTCTCCCGTAAGGCCGTTGTCATATGGGATTCGTCGATAGGCCACGCGTAAAAAGGAGCCATCGGATGGTTACTGGGATTGACACACGAAGGTTTGCGGTGGGAGCGTGTGCGCTAACGCTGTTGCTGACGACGGCGGCATGGGGCCAGACGACGTCTGTGATTACCACCGGAGCGTACCTGCACTTCCCGAAGATCGTCGTACACACGACGTCGCCGAGCGCGATTCCGCCCCTTGCGGCAGGAGACTTCGCGAAAGATACGGTCATTCAGATGACCAACACTTCGAATGAGTTTGTCGAGGTGAATTGCTATTACGTTAATGCCAACAGCCACTGCGGCGGTCCTCCGGGATCTGGTCCGGTTTGTCGTAATGATGCGGAGTGTCCTGCTGGGATCAGGTGCCTCCCGGGTTGGCGCTCGGATGATTTCCAGATTCAGTTCACGCCGCTCCAGCCTCTTGGTTGGGTTGCGTCGCAGGGCCGGACTCTGCCTTGTGCACTCGGTGGTTGCGCTGGGAACGCAGCGCAGTTTGGTCTCATTCCTGCCGTCGGTGAGCAGCCGTTCATCGGCGAACTACGCTGTGTAGTAGTCGAAGACGATGTTCCGGTCGACGGCAATGTCCTGAAGGGTGAGGCCACGATCATCGAGAGTGGCCCGTTTGGAGCGCCGACGGAAGTGCTCAACGCCGCGTACAATGCGATCAGTTTCGAGAGCGACACGGACGGGTTGGGTGGCGATGCGTTGTGCCTGGGCGGGGCACCTGTTGGTGCCGAGTGTGCGGCGACGTATTCTCCTTGTGCCGCGAACCTGTCGCTCCAGCACTTCTTCGACGGAGCGACGACGCCAGCTGGGATCGTTTCGACGGAGCTAACGCTTGCTCCGTGCAGTGCGCGCTTGGAGGCGGGAGAGCTGATCGCGCCCGAGAATCGGGTGGTCGCGCTGATGCTCGTCTATAACGAGTTCGAGCAGCGCTTCTCGACTGGTACGGTGATCAACTGCCTCGAGAATACGCGGTTGGTCGATATCGACACCCCGACGGGGCCCGCGGGTGATGCGACGTCGCTGTTTTCCATCGGTACGCAAGGGACCCTTGGCGGACAGACGAGAATCAAGGGTACGAGTTCCACCGCGGGCTATGGCCCGGGACTGGTCGGCTTGGCCCACCAGTACTTCAGCGACGTAGGCGGAGGCCTGGTGTCTTCGTCGGCATACCATCTGAACGGAGTGTTTGCTGCGGAGCCGGCTCCCGACGCGGTTTACGTGCCCGCGGCGTTCTAGCCGAAGCATTCAGAAGCTGTTAGGTGAAGGGCCGGACGCCGGTTGGCGTTCCGGCTCTTTTTTTTGTAGGAGAGCGAGACCGATGAACGCCGAGGGTGCCAAACGATGACGACGGTGGCAAAGCGGATTCTCGTGGTTGAGGATAATCTCGATAACCGGCGAATCTTGGTTTACAGGCTCAAGCGGATTGGCGAGTTCGAGATAGTCGAGGCAAGTAACGGTGAGGAGGCCTTGGCTATCGTTAGGCAGAGCCCGCCGCCAGACCTGGTGTTCATGGATTTGAAAATGCCTGTGATGGATGGGTGGGAGGCGACCCGTCAGATTCGTAAGCTCGAGGGTGGTGAGCGCATTCCGATCATCGCTCTGACGGCCCAGGCTATGGCGGGGGACGAGCAGAAGGCATTGGCTGCTGGCTGTGATGATTATCTTGCGAAGCCCATCGTGGATTTAGGGGTGGTTCGTAGCAAGATGCAGCGCTTGCTCGATCGGTGAATCAGCGGGCCGCACATTCGGGTTTTGGACTCTCCACGTGGGTGGGGGTCGCGGCGCAAGGCGTGATGCTGGTTCTCGCGTTGGTTGTCGGTTGGTTGGGTAGCGCGTCGGGGGGTGAATTAGAGCCCTGCCGCCTCGTGGCGGAGGTGGTTCATCAGATCTTCGACGGGTCGGCCGTGTCGTGCGACGCTGACGTCAACGGAGACGGTTTCGTGAATGCGGCGGACGTCATTGGCCATCGGTTGCTCGTTGTTGAGGTTCCGACTGCAACGCATACGCCTTCGCCCACTGGTGGCGAATCTCCAACGGCGACCGCGGTGGCGACGTCGACTGCGGTGTCGTCCCAAACGGAGACCGCGACGCCCACGTCTACCTTGATCCCGACTGCGAGCCCAACTGTTTCGCCGTCGGCGTCTGCGACGGGGTCGAGCACGACTACCGCCACGGCTACGCCATCGTTCACTGCGACGGCTAGCGGGTTGCCCACGGAAACGGTGGGGACGGGGTCCGCGACGCCGACGGCTAGTGAAACTGCGACGGCGAGCGCATCCGCAACGGAAGACGTGGAGCCCTCGGCGACGGCCACGGCGGTCGCTTCGCCTTCCGCTGTCGATCCGACTTTTACCAGTACGCCCGATCCTTCCGCGACGGATACGAACACGCCGTTGGAAACGGCGACCGCGACGCGAACGGCCACGGCTACGCGGTCGCTGACGAGTACTCGTACCGGTACGCGCGCGCCCACGGGGACTCGAACGCTTACCCCGACGCGAACGAGTACGCGGACCCCCACAGGTACGGCGACTCAAACGGTGACCGGGACGCGGTTTGCCACGGCCACGAAGTCCGTGACGGCGACGGTGTCGAGTTCCGCAACCAGGACAGCTACCAGAACGCGGACGCCTACGGGATCGGCGGGGACGACGTCGACGCGAACCCCGACTGCGACCCGGACCGCGACGGGGACGGTGGGGGCCACGGTCTCGCGGACGCCCACCGCGTCGCGAACGCCGACGGCGAGCCGGACTTCCACGGGTTTGGTAGGGGCGACGGCGACGCGGACGCCCACCTCGTCGCGAACGCCGACGGCGAGCCGGACTTCCACGGGTTTGGTAGGGGCGACGGCGACACGGACGCCCACCTCGTCGCGGACGCCGACGGCGAGCCGGACTTCCACGGGTTTGGTAGGGGCGACGGCGACACGGACGCCCACCTCGTCGCGGACGCCCACAGGGTCGCGTACGCCGACCGCCAGTCGCACTTCCACGGGTGTGGTAGTCGCGACCGCGTCGCCAACCGCAAGCGGTTCGACCACGGCTACCGCGAGCCGGACGGCAACGGCGTCGCGCACGCCGACGCGGACGACGACGAGCGCAGCCTCACAGACGCCGACCCGGACGACCACAGCAACCGCGACCGGGACAACCGCTCCCGCGGTCACGTCGACGCGGACCGGTACGTTCACCCGAACAAGCACTCCGTCGCGTACGGTCACGTCGACGCGTACGCCTACGCGAACGGTTACCCCGAGCCCGACGCTCGCCTCGACCGCTACTCGAACGCGGACCCCGACTATGACGTTTACACGCACATCTACGCCGACACGCACGGCGACGGCGACAAGGACCAGCCCACCGACCGGAACGGTAACTCGCACCGAAACGGCCACATCGACCCGGACCGGCACTCGCACGGCGACGGCATCACGCACCTCGACCGGGACCCGGACATCGACGCAAACGCGTACCGCCTCGAGCACGCCGACGGCGAGTGGGGTTCCGACTGCGACCGCAACACTGACCGCCTCGCGCACCTTGACGCGCACCCGCACGCCAACGGCCACTCGGACCGAGACGCCGACGCGGACCACGACCGGTACACTCGCGCCCACCGCCACACGTACCTCTACGGTCACACGGACCTCGACCCGTACGCCTACTCCAACACGCACCGCCACCCGCACGGGGACAGCTACCGCTACGGGTACGATCACGCGGACTCCGTCGATCACTCCGACGCTGTCGACCGCCGGCCCGGTGGGCACGGCGCTCGGGATCGCACGGGCCGACGGCCTGATGACCGCTCCGTTTGCCACCGGCCCGGGCGGGGTCGAGATCTACCGCCGCCCGCTCGGCAGCGGATTCATCCTCTACGCCGAGTTCAAGCGGCCGCCGGATCTGCGCCCGATCGGTACGAGCACGCAGAACCCTGATCCGAACTCCCTGCCTGATTACCAGATTGCGGTGAGTCGCCCGCTCGGGAACGGCAGTGCCGCGGTGTGTGACGACGGTCCGGCGCCCGGGGAGACGATCGGTGGAGTGCCGGCGATCGCGGGGATTGACTTCGGAGGGAATGCGCCAGCCGTCAACGATTTGTCGTGCCGCTTCGACGTCCGCACGGCGACGGGCACTGGGCCGTGCACCCGCAACGGATTCGGCGTCGATATCTTTCGGTCGAGCGAGAGCGTCTTACAGTTTTGCGCGGTCATCGGCGCCGAACTGGATTTCCCGGAAGGCGACACGACGGTGACGGTGCGTGCGCGCGACACTCTGGGGCGGGTCGGCCTGCCGATCTCGATCATCGTCCGGGTCGATCCCCAATGAAGCTCGGGAACAGGCGCTCAACGTCCTGTTTCTCGAGGGCGTAAGGCCCGCGCCGGGGGCGGGCCCGGGCTGGCGAACGACTCAGTGGATCTGTTCGTCCGAGTGAGGCGGCGATTCCGCCGGCGTGTCGGAGAATTGAACGCCGTGCCTGCGCGCGAATTCGAGGATCGTTGCCTTGGCCAGCTTACTTGGCCGAAAGCGACCGTTTTCCCAGCGATTGACCGTCCCGACGGTGATCCCCAGAGCGTGGGCGAACTCCTCCTGGGTCATCCCCAACTGTTGCCGGATCTGGCGGATGTGCTGGCTCATGTCCTCGGTCATCAGGGTCCTCTCAGGTCGGCGGGTGTCCGCATGCGGCACTGCCTCCCACCCTACTAAGCAACGAGCATGCCGAACGTGGTTCCTGTAGTACCGCATGCAGGTGAATTTATGTCCTCCGGTGATCTCGCCAACATTTCGACCAAGGTGCACTGATTTGGCTAAGAATCGTTGACTTTTTTGGGCGCACCACCGCATTGTTCGGCGATGTTTTTTGGAGCAGTGGAGCCATCGGGTGGTACCTCGATGGAGGGGCCCCGCTGGAGTCGGGAGTGACCATGCCGCCTGTTGATTCACAGATCGGCGGCGCGATCCCGACCCTGCCACGGCCGTCGATTGAGCCGTCCGTAGGCCGCCGGCTTGATTGCCTTGGGCGGCTGAGTTTCGTTTTGACGGTGTTCGCACTGGCAGGGGCGCTGTGGATTCCCGCCGCTTCAGCGGCCCCGGGGGCCGCGGCCGCGAGCTGGACGCGCGAGTGGAGATCGGTGCCGTTGCTCCAGGAGAGCCCACCGATCGAGAATCGAATCCGCGTCATCGTCCGCGACCTCCTGCGCGAGATCCGGCGGTCGTTCAAGCTCGGGTCTTACTTCGTGACCAATAGCCCGAGCTGGTGGCTGCGCCGCGCGAAGCGGGCCATTTGGCCGCTGGCGTTCGCCCTGACGGCGTTGTTTCTCGACGCGGCCTTGCTCGCGGAGTGGAAGACCGACGGCCTTCGCGTCTTGGTGAACTACGTGCCGATGATGCTGTACGTGTACGGGCGCCTGTTCGTGGCTTCCGGTACCAGCGTCATCGTCCGCCTGGGGGTGGTCGGCGCCTTCGCCTACGGCATCTGGCGCGACGATTTCATCCGAGATGGCCGGTGGAGTTCCATCGGTGTCGGTCGCCTCGACGACTTCGGGTTGATGTTTGCCGCGGTGCGGGCATTTGTGTCCAGTTGCCCGGAACAACTGGTCGAAATGTACGCCAACCAAGCCATCTCCATCCGCAATCGCCTCGCCCGCGTCCGCAACCCCACCGCGTAAGCCACCGGCCGCCCCTCAATCGACGGGGCGGGCCACTGTTCGGTCGCGGGGCGCCTGGAGTCCTGGTCCGTCAGTCTCCGATGATTCCCTCGGCGGCTCTCCTTGGCAGGGATGTCGCGTCGGCGCCCTGGGGACGAACCTCTCCCTTCTCGAGATTCGTGCGCCACAACGCCACGCGCGTGCTCTGGTTTTCCTTCCAGCGCAACTGCACCTCGAACTCAGGCCCGTTCTTCTGGTGGGCGTTCCAGCTGAACTCTCCGACGTAAGCGCGTTCGCCGGCGTCCGTCGTCAACTCGCGCACCTTCAGCGAGTATCCCTTCAGCAAGTCGCCGAGCGTCATCCCCTTTCCCTCTGGCGGCTTCGAGTCGCGCACGAGGGCGATTGCCTCGGCCTCTTTACCGGTCCAGATCTCGCCCGCGCGGATTTGATTGATGACGATCCATGCAAACACGCCTATGAAAATGAAGAGTCCACCCCAGCCGATGAGTGCCCCTACGACTGAACCCTCTTTTGCCGCCTTCAAGTTGTCGTCTGCCATGGTGATCCCCCTCTGAGGAGTCGTTTTTGTGGGAATGAAAGCCGAACGTCTATCCAACCCGACACCCGACCGCAACTACGGACGGCGCCTCGGAGAGCGTCGTGGCGCCCTTATTCCTTGGCGCCCGTCTGTTTCGAAAATTGCCCCCGTGCGCGCTTCGCGCTCCGGTGGGCTCGGATCCGCGGGCAAAAGCCCGCAGATCCTCCTTCCTCAATTTTTACTGTCTGCATGTGCCCGCTCGCGGGCACAGGGACTGTGGGGGAATATCCGGGCCGCAGGCCGTTATTGACGCGCGGCTAGCCCTGGGTTCGGCGCGGCGGCCGTTCGCGGCGACGACGTTGGAGCGAACCGCCGAGTCTCGTCCCGTCCTTCGGCAGGAGATCCCATAGGACTCCTCGCGGTCGCGGGTACAGGCTGGGGGCCCCGATCACGTCCTCGGGCGTCACCGCGAAGTCAAACGGCACATCGTGGGCTCGCATCGGAATCCGATCTTCGATCACCTGCAGCGCGTGGACCGTCGTGACCACCGGGGTGTACTCGCGGATCTTGCCGAGGTGCCTGAGCACTCCGTACTTCAGATCAAAGAGTCCCCCGCCAATTCCGATCATCGCGCCTTGCCGGTTCACGGCGATGGCGCCCGTGACGACGAGGTCGATCGCGGGCAGTTGATCGGGTGTGATCAAACGACCCGAGCAAAGTGCCCGCCGCAGGCTCGCCGCCCGCCACGCGCGCGCGCCCAACCGTTCGGGGTCGAGCTCGAGAAAACATCGTTCGGCCCGCAGCCCGCCGACGGCCAGAAAGACGATCTTGCCTTCGGTGAGCGCGCTGCGTCGCAACATGCTCTGGGGGGCGCTGGTGTCGAATACGATCGCTCGAGCGCGCCGCCAAATCGTCAGACGCCGGAGAAGGGCCGCCGCGTTCTCGGCTCCCTGGAAGTTGGGGACACGCTTTCCGTCGTCGGGAAAACGCGTCACGCGGGTGCGCGCGAGGCGCTGCCGAACGTGCAGTCGGATCGCGTCCTTGCTCATCAGATTGTCGACGGTCGTGAGTCTTTGGAGGAGGCCCGGTGCTACTACGGGCCACGACCGCGAGTCAATCGTCGGCGGGTGGGGCTTCGACCGCCGCGGTTTCGTCTTCGACAGCCCCGGCGTCGTCTTCGACCGCCGCGGTTTCGCCTTCGACCGGCATCTGCGCGAGACGCCGTGCGGTGATCACGAAACCGGTGTGCGCGACCATCCGATGCTCCGGTCGGATGCTCGCTCCCTCGATGTGCCAGTTGCGCAACATGCTCTCCATCGCCTCGACCGCGGCGAACCCACAGACGCGCGCCCGGTCGACGAAGTGCTTCATCTGCAACACCGTCGGCACATACGCGACAAGCACGGCGCCCGGTCGCAGCGCTCGCCACGCCTCGGGCAGCAGCCGCCACGGCTCGGGAAGATCGATGAGAATGCGATCCAGATTGCTCTCGAGAATTCCGTCGCCGATGTCCGCCAGGCGCAGGGTCCACTGCGGCGCCGGTCCGTGGAATCTTTCGACGTTCGCCCGCGCCATCTCCGCGAAATCTTCGCGCAACTCGTACGAGTAGACATGGCCAGTCGGGCCGACCGCGCGCAGCAGCGCCATCGTCAGCGCTCCCGGTCCGGTCCCGACCTCGAGGACTCTCGCGCCGGGATGGATGTCTCCCCACAACAAGATCAGTCCGACGTCCTTGGGATAGATGACCTGGGCCTTGCGCGGAAGGTGCGGGATCAGCGTCGCATAGGTCGGACGCAGCACGAGAAAAGACTCGCCGCCGCTGTTCGTCGCCATGCTGGCCTCTGGTTGGCCGATGATGTCGTCCATCACCAGGTTGCCGCTGCGCAGGTGGAGGATCTTGCCCGGCGTCAGCTTTCTCAGATACTCCCGGCTCTTACGGTCGACGAGAAGGATGTCCTCGCCGGCGCGCAACGGTCTCTGGTCGTCGTCCGTTGGCGGCTCGTTCGTGTCGGTCACGGCGACACCCGCCCGGCGTCGCGGCGCTCTCGCTTGCTCGCGACTTCCCGCAGCAGCCGACATCGCGAGCACAGCTCGGCGTAGCTCGGCATTCCGCAGCCCTCGCAGGTTCGCGGCGGTGACGATTCCACGTCGCGCAGCCGCGGTTGCGCTTTGTCGATGAACTCCTGGACGAACGCCAACTTGCTACCGGGGCTGGTGGCCTCGAGTTGGTTGAGGATGTGTTTGTGGTTCAATTGCGTCGCTCCAACACTGTTCGGGCACTCTTCGATGATGTAGTCGATGCCGCGGAAGAAACAGTACGCGGCGCTCTCGTATTCGCTGCACCGGTACATCGGCTTCACCTTGCGGACGAATTTTTCGTGCGTCGAATGCAGGACGGGATGCTGCCGCGACAGGTAGTCCATGTGCCAGTGCAACACGTTGCCGAGCAGTCGCGCCGCCTCGTCGTCGAGGTTGTGCCCGGTGGCCACGACGGGAAAGCCCCGCTCGTAGGCGAGCTTGTCGAAGTAATGGCGCTTGAGTGTGCCGCACGCCGAGCAGGCCGGGCGGTTCGTGAAGGCGGTGGCGTCGTCGACGGCAAGTCCCTCTTCGCGAAGCGATACGGTGACGAGCGGGAGATCGCGAGCCTTGGCGAACGCGACCGTCTTCTCGGTCGAGGCGTCGGAGTAGGAGCCGATCCCGAGGCTGAGGTGCAACCCGGTGGTCTTGTAGCCGAGCTCGATCAAGATGTCCCATAGCGCCAGGCTGTCCTTGCCGCCCGACACCCCGACCAGGACGCGCTCGTCGCGCGCGATCATCCGGTGCTTCGAGATACTGCGCTCCACCTGCCGGTGCACGTGCGGCACGAAGCAGTCGCGACAGAAATTCGCGTTGTGCCGTCGCAGCTTTACCTCGGCGTGGCCGCCACAGCGGGTGCACTTCATTACCGGCTCACGATCCGCCGGAAATGACCGAGCGAATCTCGATGTCGTCGTTCGGCTCCAACATTTCCCCTTCGGGAACCAATTCATCGCCGCGGATCACCATCGCCGTACCGGGCAGGTATCCGAGCTCGCGCAGGACGTCGCTGACGCGCCGTCGACCCGACAGCTCGACGTGTTTCTTTTCCGGGAGGATCGTGATTCGCATCGAGCCTGCGGAGCGTATGGGTTGCCCGACGGGGTGTCAATTCGACGATTCGGATCGCGCCGAGCCGGTTTGACTCCGCGCAGGGGCTCCAGTAACCGAGTGCGTTGATCTGCTTGCGGCTGTTGAACGGAGAGAGCGCGACGTGGAAGGTGACGAGAGGGAAGCACGCCGGCAAAAGCTGGCCGCGCTGCGCGAGTCGGGCGTCGAGCCGTACCCGAACGACTTCCGCCCCCGACACACGACCGCGGAGGTCGCCGATCGCTTCGCTGCCGTGAGCGAAGCGGATCTGGCTTCGGTGGGGGAACCCCTGGTCCTCGCCGGGCGGGTCGTGTCGCGGCGCGACTTCGGCAAGGCCTCGTTCTTTCACCTGCAGGACCGGCGCGGCCAACTGCAGATCTACGTCAAGCAAAACGTCGTCGGCGAGGACGTGTTCGCACTCTTCAAGCAGATTGATCGCGGCGACGTGGTGGGTGTGAGCGGGCGGCCGTTTCGCACCAAGACCGGGGAGCTGACGATCGAGGCCGCCGAGGTCCGTCTGTTGGCCAAGGCGCTGCTCCCGCTGCCCGAGAAGTGGCACGGGTTGACCGACGTCGAGGCGCGCTACCGCCAGCGTTACGTCGACACGATCGCCAACGCGGAGGTGCGCGAGGCGTTCTACAAGCGCGCCCGCATCATCCAGACCGTGCGGCGCTTCTTCACCGATCGCGATTACTTCGAGGCCGAGACGCCGGTGATGCAGGTGGTCGCCGGCGGCGCCGCCGCCCGGCCGTTCGTCACCCATCACAACGCGCTCGACATGGATCTGTACCTGCGGATCGCCCCCGAACTCTACCTCAAGCGCTTGCTGGTCGGCGGCTTCGAGCGTGTCTTCGAGCTCGGACGGGTGTTTCGCAACGAAGGCGTATCGACCCGGCACAATCCCGAGTTCACGCTCCTCGAGTTCTACGAGGCCTACGCGACCTACCGCGACCTCATGGACCTGACCGAGGAGCTGTTGGTGACGTTGGCCGACGAGGTCGTCGGCTCGCGACAGTTGCGATGGGGCGAACATGAGCTTGACCTGAAGCCGCCGTGGCGACGGGTTTCGATCCCCGAACACGTCGCCGCCCGCCTGTCCCTGCCGGTCGACGCCGTGCGCGCGCTCGACTGGCCGGTCTTGCGCCGCGCCGCCGACGGCGTCGGCGGCGGCGTTCTGCGCCAGGACTACCTGACCAAGTACGGCGCGGCGGCGGCGGGCTACCTCTTGATGGATCTCTTCGAAACCGTGGCCGAGGCGGAACTGATCCAGCCGACCTTCGTCGAGGAGTATCCGGTGGCGGTGTCGCCGCTGGCGCGGCGATCGGAGCGGTCGCCCAACTTCGTCGATCGCTTCGAGCTCTTCATCGCCGGGCGTGAGATGGCCAACGCCTTCTCCGAACTCAACGATCCGGAGGACCAGAGGCAGCGCTTGGAAGCTCAACTGCAACACCGCGCCGCGGGCGACGACGAGGCGCACGCGATGGACGAGGATTTCCTGCGCGCCCTCGAGCACGGAATGCCGCCGGCGGCGGGGGAGGGGATCGGCATCGATCGCTTGGTGATGATGCTGACCGACTCGCCGTCCATTCGCGACGTGATCCTCTTTCCGCACATGCGCGCGGAGCAGCGTTGAACTCGGCCGTGGCCGGACCGGGTTGACGTGAGTTTTCCGCTCTTCATAGGGTTGCGCTACTTGCGCGCGCGTCGGCGCGAAGCGTCTCTCTCGCTGATCGGTGCGGTGGCTACGATCGGCATCGCCATCGGCGTGATGACCCTCGACATCGTCCTCAGCGTCATGGGCGGCTTCGAGCGAGACCTGCGCGACCGCATTCTCGGCATGACCCCGCACGTCACGATCGACTCCGAAGCCGGACGCTTGCGGGCGCCGCCGGAAATGCTCGCCGGGCTGAGCGCGATGCCGGGCGTCTCCGCGGCCTCGCCCTTCGTATTGGGGCAGGTGGTGTTGTCGTCGGGTAATGAACTCGCGGGTGTGGAGCTGCGCGGCGTCGAAGTTCGCGGCGGCGCCGTCGAGCTCGCGCGCCACATCGGCGGCGGCGACCTTGCCGATCTGGAGCGCAGCCACGCCGTGGTGGGCGGCGACGACGCCGGAGGTGTGCGGCTGCCCGGGATCATTCTCGGCCGCGACGTCGCGCGGCAGTTGGGCGCCGCGGAAGGTGATCCGGTGACGGTTGTCTCGCCACAGGGAGTTCCGACGGCGCTCGGCATGGTGCCACGCGTCAAGCGGTTCGTCGTTGTCGGCACTCTCCGATCGGGCATGGTGGAGTACGACGCCTCGCGAGCGTTCGTCCATCTGCCGCAGGCACAGCGTTTCTTTCGGCTCGGAGAAGAGGTTTCGGGGATCGAGATTCGCACGGACGAGGCCGACACGGCCGATGTGGTCGCGCGCCAGATCGCCGCGATGGCCGGTCTCGGCTTGCGGGTGACCGACTGGATGGAGACCAACGGGACGCTGTTTTCCGCTCTCCAACTGGAGAAGACCGTGTACTTCGTCGTGCTCCTGCTGATCGTCCTGGTGGCGGCCTTCAACATCGTCGCGACGTTGATCATGGTCGTCATGAACAAGCGCAAGGACATCGCCGTTCTGAAGTCGATGGGCGCCCGGGATCGCGACATCGCGGGAATTTTCGTGTGGGCCGGGTTGTTGATCGGTGTGGTCGGGGCCGGCGTCGGATCGGTCGCGGGTCTGGTCGTGTGCTGGGCGCTGGGCCGCTACGAGTTCATCCAGCTGCCGCCGGACGTGTTCTACGTCTCGACCTTGCCGGTCGACGTGACGCCCGCGTATTTCGTCGGAGTCCTCGTGGTCGCACTGCTGATATGCGTGGCGGCTAGTGTGTATCCGGCGACCCGCGCCACCCGGCTCACGCCGGTCGACGTTCTTCGCTATGAGTGAGCTGATTCGCGCCGAGGGCATCGGCAAGGAGTACGGCGCCACGAGCCGTCAGCTGACCGTGCTGCGCGATCTGTCGCTCACCGTCGAGGCCGGCGAGATCCTGGTCATCGTCGGCCAGTCGGGCGTCGGCAAGAGCACGCTCCTGCATCTGCTCGGCGCGCTCGACCAACCGACATCGGGAGTGATCTGGTTCGACGGCACGCTGTTGAGCTCGCTCGACGAGGCGGCCCTGGCGCGCTTTCGCAACCGCGAGATCGGCTTCGTCTTCCAGTTCCACCATCTTCTGCCGGACTTCACCGCGCTGGAAAATGTGATGATGCCGTCGCTGATCGCCGGAGTCGGCCGCGACCAGGCGACGGCGGGCGCGCGGGAGATTCTCAGCCTCGTCGGCCTGGACGAGCGGGTCGATCACAAGCCGGGAGAGCTCTCCGGCGGCGAGCAGCAGCGGGTCGCGATCGCGCGGGCCGTGGTGATGCGACCGCGCGCGGTTCTCGCCGACGAGCCGACGGGCAACCTGGACCCGACGACGGCCGATGAGGTGCATCGCCTGTTGCAGGACCTCAACCAGCGCTTCGGCACGACGTTCGTCATCGTGACGCACAACGAGCGGCTGGCCGCGCTGGCCCACCGTACCCTCCGCCTCGAACACGGACGGCTGGAATGAACGCGTGGCGCCCCCTGTCGTGGCTCGGGGTTGGTAGCGACCGACGGCTCTGGTAGGGAACCAGTTTCCCCGATCGATGCCCATGCTCTCGCGATACGTTCTGGTGCTCCTGTTCGTGATCGGCCTCGCGCCGGGCGCCGGCGCACAGGTCGTTCCGGCCGACCCGAGCCAGGCTCCGGCGGCGGGTCCGGTCGTGATCGACGCCGTCGAGATCCAGGGGAATCGGCGCGTCGATGAGGACGCCATCCGCGTTCGCCTCGAGACGCGCCCGGGCGAGTTCCTCGACGAGGCGGTGGTCGACCAGGACGTGCGATCGCTTTACGCCATGGGGTTCTTCAGCAACGTCACCGCCTCGCTCGAGGAGCGGGTCGGGCAGAAGGTCCTGATCTACGAGGTCGACGAGCGTCCATTCGTTCGTGAAGTGCGGATCAAGGGCAACGACAAGATCAAGGAGGAAGAACTCCAGGGGATGGTGCGAGTCCGCCCCAACACCGTTCTCGACCCGGTGAAGGCGCGTGCCGGGCTCGACGAGGTCAAGAAGGCCTACGAGAAGAAGGGGTACCTCGACGTCGAGATCACCTACGACACCGAGCCGATCAAAGACAAAGACGACGGTGTCGTTACGGACAGCGAGGAAGTCGTCGTCACGTTTCGGATCGAGGAGCACGAGCAGATTCGCATCGAGAAGATCAAGTTCGAGGGCAACAAAGGGATGGGCAGTCGCAAGCTCAAGGGCGTGCTGGCGACTTCGGAGAGCAATATCCTTTCCTTCATCTTGGGGTCGGGCAATCTCGACCGCGAGGTGTTGCAAGCGGACACGGAGCGGCTGACCGCGTATTATTACGAGCACGGCTACATCGACGTTCGCGTAGACGAGCCGAAGATCGAGCGCGTCGAGGATGGCCTGGAGGTGACGTTCAAGGTCGAAGAGGGTGAGGTCTACAAGTTCGGCCCGGTGTCGGTCGTCGGCGAGACGTTGGAAGGCCTGGAGTCGGACGACTTCGATCTGGAGAGCGAGGAAGGGGACGTCTTTCGCCCCAGCAAGCTGCGCCAGGACATGAACCTGGTGACGGAAAAGTACGGCGATCGCGGCTACGCGTTCGTCAACGTAACGCCGGACACCCGAGTCAGCTCCACCGAGAAGACGGTCGATCTGGGTTTCCGCGTGGTTCGCGGTCCGGAGGTGTACATCGACCGCATCGAGGTCACCGGCAACACCAAGACCCTCGACAAGGTCGTTCGACGGGAGATGGAACTCGAGGAGCAGGGGCGGTTCTCCGGGTCCAAGCTGCGGCGTTCCCAAGAGCGGATCCAGCGGCTCGGCTTCTTCCAGGACGTCAACATCACGACCCGCAAGGCCGACCGCGACGATCGGCTCGACGTTCTCGTCGACCTGCGAGAGGGAAACACCGGGACCTTCTCGGCGGGCGCCGGGATCAGCTCGGCCAACCAGTTCCTGTTCAATGTGAGTCTGTCCGAGATCAACCTGTTCGGCCGCGGGCAGCGACTTCTCTTGCAGGCGGACCTGGGGACCATCCGGCGCAACCTCACGCTCAGCCTCACCGAGCCCTACCTGTTCGACACGGACATCACGGTGGGGGTCGACGTCTTCAACTGGCAGCTCGAGTTCGACGAGTTCACCCGGGGCGGCACGGGCGGCGGCCTCCGCTTCCTCTACCCTATCGACAAGCTGGGCATGGACGAGCTGCCGCTGGGACCGCTTCGCCTGCCCCTGATCGATACGCGGATCGGCCTCGAATACCGCATCGAACAAGCGGAAATTTCCGGCGTCGACGCGACCGCTTCGTCGGTGATTCGCTCGGAGCAGGGAACGCGGCTGACGAGCGCGATGATTCCCCGCCTCTTTCGCGACACCCGCAATCACCCATTCGACCCGACCCGCGGTTCGATGCAGGACTTGTCCTTCGAGGTGGCCGGTCTCGGCGGCGATTCGCGGTTCCTCAAGGCCGAGTCGCGAGCGCGTTGGTTCGTCCCGGTCTGGACGAGTGAGACACTGGGTGAGCTGACCTACTCGACCGGATGGACCGTCACCTACGGCGTCGGCTACGGCGGCGAGCGCGAGCTGCCGCTGTTCGAGCGGTTCTTCCCCGGCGGCATCAACACGGTACGCGGATTCCGCGTCCGCTCGATGGGTCCTCAGGTGCCCGTGCGCGACCAGTTTCTCTCCGACGGGTCGGCCTGCCCGGACGACCAGAAAGAGTGCGGCCGTATCATCAACCGCGACGTCATCGGCGGCAGCAGCCAACTGATCTTCAACAACGAGTTGATTTTCCCCCTGGTCCGGGCCCTGGGACTCAAAGGGGTTGTGTTCTTCGACGCGGGTAACGCGTTTTCCGCCTCCCGCGGCATCGACGTCAACGAGCTGCGCATGGCGGTCGGAGCCGGAATCCGCTGGCTGTCGCCGATCGGGCCGCTGCGCATCGAGGTCGGGTTCCCGCTCAACGACCAGGTCGGCGATGACACGGAAACGGTTCAGTTCTCCTTCGGCGGCGCCCCCTAGCCCGGATTATTCATGGATGTTCGAAAGCGAAAGCGCCAAATGTGCGTCAGATCGGGGCGCGCGCAGGGATGAGCGACGCAGGCATAGTAGACACTATGTCGAGGAGCGAAGAACGAGCACGGCCCGAGATGGCGTGCAGTTGGCGCTTGCAGCCGAAGATTCATGAATAGTCCGGGCTAAAGAGGCTATCGCCGGAATCCCGGCGCTCGATCCGCATCGCCCGGGGGAGTGTGCATCCCGTCGATTCCCCTGTAAGATGCGCGGATTCGCGTGGATCGCGACCGCGGGTCCGTCGCTCGGACGAATCCGGCGGTTTTGTTGCCAATCGCGGCGGCCGGGGAATAGGGTCGGCCGCCAGGAGGATCACGGATATGAGGATAGCTCTCGTTGCGGCTTTCGCTGCTGTGGCGTCGCTCACCGCGCCGGCGGGCGCGATCGCGCAGGAAATTCGCATCGGCACGATCAATCTCCAGCGCGCGTTGAACGAGTCGACGGCGGGCAAGGACGCCAAGGTCCGATTCAAGGATCAACTCGACCGTCTGCAGAACGATCTCGAGAAGCAGAAGAGCGAGGTCGACGCGCTGAAGGACCAGCTCGCGAAGAAGTCGCTGGTGATGAAGGACGAGGAACGGCGCAACCTGGAGCAGGAGTACCAGCGCAAGCTGCGTGAGTTCGAGCGCGCCTATGAGGATTCACAGGGCGAACTGCAGCAGCGCGACGCGGAGTTGACGCGCGAGTTGGTGGCGGTGCTGCAGGGCATCATCCAGGACTACGGTCGGCGCGGTGGCTATACGGTCATTCTCGAGCAGGCCGGCGGCGCCATGCTGTACGGGGCGCCTCACATCGACGTCACGGACGCGATCATCGCCGAGTTCAATCAGAAGCGCTGAGACCGAAGTGAGCCAACAGATCCACCCGACCGCGATCGTCGAGGCGGGCGCGGAGCTCGGTCCCGGGGTTGAGATCGGAGCGTACGCGTTCATTGGCGAACGCGTCCGCATCGGGGCGCGCACGCGCATTGGATCGCACTCGGTGGTGGTCGGGCGCACGACGATGGGGGAGGACAACGTCGTCTTTCACCACGCGTCGCTGGGGGCCGAACCGCAGGATCTGAAGTTCCACGGCGAGCCGAGCGAACTGCGGATCGGCGACCGCAACCAGATCCGCGAGTTCGCGACGCTGCACCTCGGCACCGAGAAGGGCGGTCTGGTGACGCGGATCGGCGACGAGAACATGTTGATGAACTACACGCACGTCGCGCACGACTGCGCGCTCGGGAGCCGCAATGTACTCGCCAACGGCGCCCAGCTGGGCGGCCACGTGACCATCGAGGAGTGGGTGGTGGTCGGCGCGCTCAGCGGCATCCACCAGTTCGTACGCCTCGGCGAATCGGCCATGATCGGAGCCGGGTCGATGGTCTCGCAGGATGTGGTCCCGTTCTGCAACGCCACCGGCGATCGCGCCGAGTTGCATGGGCTCAACGCGTTGGGGTTGAAGCGGCGGGGCTTCTCCGCCGAATCGACCGCGGCGATCAAGCGCGCCTACAAGACGCTCTTCCAATCGGGGCTGAAGGTGGCGGATGCGATGGCGCAGATCCGCGCCGAAGGGGAGCCGTGCGCGGAGGTGGAGCGCATGCTGCGATTCGTCGCGTCGTCCGAACGCGGGATCTGTCGCTGAGCGGTCGCCGGGGCATGCGTCCAGTGGGCGAGACGATCGGGGTGATCGCCGGTAACGGGCAGTTCCCGCGGCTGTTCGCCGAGACGGCGCGCGCCGAAGGCCTGCACGTGGTCGCGGTGGCGCACCGCGGCGAGACTCTGCCGGGGCTCGATCCGCTGGTCGATCACCTGACGTGGATCGGCGTCGGCGAGATCGAGACGATGATCGAAGCGTTCCGCGCCCACGGCGTGAAGCGCGCCGTGATGGCGGGCGGTATCGACAAGGCCGGACTTCTGGAGCACTTCGCCCCGGACGCGCGCGGGCTGCGCATGTTGGAGCGAGTGACGCAGTGGAGCGACGACACGGTGCTGCGCGAACTGGCGGCGGAGCTCGAGAGCGAGGGGATCGAGGTCGTCGCCTCGACGATGTTCCTCGAGTCGATCCTCACCACGGAGGGGGTCCTGACCAGCCGCGCGCCCGATGAGGCGCAGTGGCGGGACATCCGCTTCGGACTGGACTTGCTGCGCGCCATCGGGCGCTTCGACGTCGGCCAGACGGTCGTCGTGAAGGCGGGCATGGTGCTGGCGGTGGAGGCGATCGAAGGGACCAATGCGGCGTTGCGCCGCGGCGGCGCGCTCGGGCGCGCCGGCGCCGTCGCGGTGAAGGCCAGCAAGCCGACGCAGGACCTGCGCTTCGATGTGCCCGCGGTCGGCATCGAGACGATCACCGTCTGCGCCGAGGCCGGCGTGGCCGTTCTCGCTCTCGAGGCGGGCAAGACGTTGATGTTCGATCGCGACGACTTGCTGCGGCGCGCCGACGAGGAGTCCCTGGTGGTGGTCGGAGTGCGCATCTGAGCGCGTCGGACCGCCTTTGCGGTGAGCGCAATGCCGGGTGATTCGCCGATCCGCGCCGCGGTCGTCGGAGTCGGCTATCTCGGCGCCTTTCACGCCCAGAAGTACGCGTCGCTGCCGGGAGTCGAGCTCGTCGCGGTGGTCGACGCGGACCGCGATCGCGCCGAGGCGATCGGCCGCGACGTCGGTGCCCCGGCGTACACCGACGTCGCCGACATCCTCGGCCAGGTCGACTGCGTCAGTCTGGCCGTGCCGACGACGCTGCACCACCCGATCGCCGTGGTGCTGCTGCGCAACGACATCGATCTCCTGGTCGAGAAGCCGATCACGCCGACCGCGGCGGAGGGCCAGGAGCTGGTGGGACTGGCCGCCGAACGGGGTCGGATCCTGCAGGTCGGCCACCTCGAGCGATTCAACCCGGCGATTCGATCGCTCGCCGGTGTGATCTCCAAACCGCGCTTCATCGAGTGCCATCGGCTGGCGCCATTCGTCGAGCGCGGCACCGAAGTCGACGTGATTCTCGACCTGATGATCCACGACCTCGACATCATCCTGAGCGTCGTCGACGGCGACGTCGTGTCGGCCGAGGCCGTGGGCGTGCCGGTGCTCTCGGAGAATGTGGATATCGCCAACGCGCGGCTGCGGTTTTCCTGCGGTACGATCGCCAACATCACCGCCAGCCGCGTGGCCCTGAAGCGAGAGCGCAAGATTCGCTTCTTCCAGTCGGATACCTACGTCGCCGTCGACTACGGCGAGCGTCGTATCCGCATCCTGCGCCGCCATGCGCTGGAGCCCGGTGGCGGACTGCCGAAGATCGACATGGAGGAACAGAGCTTCGACGACGCGGATCCGCTGTTCGACGAGATCGAAGCCTTTGTCGGGTCGGTGCGCACGCGCGAGAAGCCGTTGGTGGACGGCGCGACGGCGGTGCGGGTCCTGGAACTCGCCGAGCGCCTGCGCAACGGCATGGAGACGGCGTGAGCACCGCGCCGCTGCGAATCATGCTGGTCGCCGGCGAGGCGTCGGGCGACATGCACGCGGCGGCGTTCGTGCGCGAACTGCGTCGTCGGCGGCCGAACCTCGAGGTCGTCGGTGTCGGCGGCGCGCAGCTTCGCGCCGCCGGAATGAGCACCGTGGTCGACAGCGAGCACGTCGCCACCATGGGGTTCGTCGAGACGCTGGGCACGATCGGCAAACACGTCCGGCTCTACCGGACGCTGGTGGCCATGCTCGAATCCGACCCGCCGGACCTGTTGGTGTTGGTCGACTATCCCGAGTTCAACCTCCTGCTGGCGCGCCGCGCCAAGGCACTCGGGGTGCGCGTCTTCTACTTCATCGGACCGCAGGTCTGGGCGTGGCGCCCGCGCCGCATCGCCAAGATCCGCGCCCGCGTCGACAAGATGGCGGTGGTGTTTCCGTTCGAGGCCGACCTCTACAACGTCGACGGCCGGCGCTTCGCCGAGTTCGTCGGCCATCCGTTGCTCGACATCGTCGGCACCACCCGCGATCGCCGCGCCACGCGTGAGGCGCACGGTCTCGACCCCGACCGGCCGGTTCTCGCACTGTTGCCCGGCAGCCGCAGCAAGGAGGTGTCGCAGATCGGCCCGCCGATGCTGGAGGCCGCGGCGGCACTGCGCGGCGAGGGATGGCAGCCGATCGTCGCCGTCGCGCCCGGGTTGGCCGAGGAACACTGGCGGCCGCTCGTGGAGGGCTCCGGCATCGCCGTCGCCCGCGACGACACCTACAACGTCCTCGGCTGCGCCGACGCCGCGGTGGTTGCCTCCGGCACCGCGACGGTCGAGACTGCGCTGCTGGCTTGTCCGATGGTGATCGTTTATCGCATGGCACCTCTGTCCTTCCAGATCGCGCGCCGTCTGGTGCGCGTCGAGTGGATCGGTATGCCGAACATCATCTTGCGCCGATCGGTGTTTCCCGAGCTGATCCAAGACGAGGTGACCGCTCCCGCGATCGTCGCGGCGGTGCGCTCCCTGCGCGAACGCGAGCCGGAAATGCGCGCCGCGCTCGGCGAGCTGCGGGGCGCCCTCGGCGAGCCGGGCGCGGCCGCGCGCGCGGCGGACCTGGCGCTGGAGCTGGTTGGATGACCGCGACCTGGCGCCGCCTGCTGGGGTATCTGCGCCCGTACGTCTGGCCGTACTTCGTCGGCGCCGTCATTTGCATGGTGGCGTTCGGCGCCACCAACGGCGTCATGCCTTTTCTCGTCCGCTTCATCTTCGACGACATCTTCAGCGAGAAGGACGCGACGATGTTGTGGATCCTGCCGTTCGTCGTCATCGGCACGTTCATCGCACGCGGCGTGTTCGCCTTCGGCAGCACGTACCTCAGCGAGTTCGTGGGCCAGCGCGTCGTCGCCGACCTGCGCAGCGAGATGAACGAGCACATTCAAACGTTGTCGCAGACCTTCTTCAACCGCCACGCCACGGCTTCGGTCGTCTCGGTGGTCGCCAACGACGTGGCGCTCATCGGCAGTTCGCTGACCACGACGGTCGCCGCCGTTCTGCGCGACGCGGTGTCGCTGGTGGTGCTGATCGGCGTCGCCTTCTACCAGGACTGGTTCCTCGCGCTGATCGCGTTCGTCGTCTTCCCGGCCTCCGTGCTGCCGATCCTCAAGCTGTCGCGGCGGCTGCGCGGTTTCGCGCGCAAGGGACAGGTGTCGCTCGGACGGCTGACGGCGCTCCTGCAGGAGAGCGTCCAGGGCAACCGGGTGGTGCGGGCCTTCGGCATGGAGGCTTACGAGCGGCGCCGTTTCGATCAGGAGACCGAGAGCCTGCGGGCGCTGGCCATGCGGGTGGTCGCGATTCGCGCGTTCACCTCGCCGATGATGGAGATCCTGGCCGCCTTCGGCATCGCCGGCGTGGTCCTCTACGGCGGCTCGAGCGTCATCGACGGCGAGCGCACGCAGGGGGCGTTTCTCGCCTTCCTGACGGCGGTGTTCCTGCTCTACGACCCGTTCAAGAAGCTCGGCGCGGCGAACACCACCATGCAGCAGGGTTTGGCCGCGGCGGACCGGGTGTTCGAACTCCTCGACACGCGATCGGACGTGAACGAACGCCCGGGCGCGGTCGAGTTGCCGGAAATCCGCGACGAGATCCTGTTCGACGGAGTGAGCTTTCGCTACGACGCCGAACCGGTCCTGCGCGACATCGTGCTGCGCGTCCCGCGCGGCGAGGTCGTCGCGCTGGTCGGCCCGAGCGGCGGCGGCAAGAGCACTTTGGCCGACCTGTTGCTGCGCTTCTACGACGTCGGTGAGGGGGCGATCCGCATCGACGGCACCGACATTCGCGATGCGACGCTGCGCAGCCTGCGCTCGCAGATCGCGCTGGTCACGCAGCACACGTTTCTTTTCAACGACACCATCCGCAACAACATCGGCTACGGTTTGCCGGAGACGTCCGACGAGGCGATCGCCGCCGCGGCGCGCGCCGCGCACGCCGACGTGTTCATTCGCGAGCTGCCGCAAGGGTACGAGACGGAGATCGGCGAGCTCGGCCTGCGTCTCTCCGGCGGCCAGCGCCAGCGCATCGCCATCGCTCGGGCGCTGCTCAAGGACGCGCCGATCCTCGTGCTCGACGAAGCGACCTCGGCGCTCGACAACGAGTCCGAGCGCCTGGTGCAGGACGCCCTCGATGTTCTGATGCGCGGGCGGACGACGCTGGTGATCGCCCACCGCTTGTCGACCATCCGCTCGGCCGATCGAATCGTCGTGTTGGTGAAGGGCGGGATCGTCGAACAGGGGACGCATGACGAGCTGCTCGCCGGCAACGCCGAATACCGCAAGCTGTACGACCTGCAGTTCGGCGACGCCGCGATCGCGTCGTGAGCGGCGTTGGGAACCGTGCCGATGAAGCCTGACCAGCGCCAATGGTGGCGTGGCCCACTGCTGCGCCTCGCGACCGTCGTCGCGCCGCCGGTGATCCTCGCCGTGCTGTGGCTGCTGACGCGCACCTTGCGTGTCGAGATCGACGGCATCGCCCCGGTCGAGGAGCGCTGGCGACGCGGCGAGCGCGTGATCCTGACCTTCTGGCACGGCCGCCTGCTCGGCATGGCGATCGCCGCCCGGATCACCGGCGCGCGCGTCTGCATTCTCGTCAGCCGCCACCGCGACGGTGAGATCGCCGCTCGCGTCCTGCGCCACTGGGGAGTCGAGACGGTGCGCGGATCCACCACCCGCGGCGCCGTCGCCGGATTTCGGCGGCTGGTGTTGGCGCACCGCGGTGGGTTCGACGTCGGCGTCGTACCGGACGGGCCACGCGGGCCGCGCCACGTGGCGCAGCCGGGCGTGGTCTTTCTCGCCAAGGCCACCGGCGCGGCGGTGGTGCCGGTGAGTTACGCCGCCGATCGCGTGTGGCGGCTCAACAGCTGGGACCGCATGGTGATCCCCAAACCGTTCGCCCGCGTGCTCATCAACGCGGGCGAGCCGCTGACGCTGCAGCGCGACGCCGACGACGCGACGGTCGAGGCGCTGCGGGCGCGGATCGAAGCTGTGCTCAACGAGCTGACCGAACGGGCCGAGTGCCGGTTCCAGAGCGCGCCGTCGTGATGCGATCGGGGCTCGCACATCTCGCCTATGACGTCGCCGGCGTCGCGGCGCTGGCTCTGGCGCTGCCCGCGGCGCCCTGGCTGTGGTACCGGGGTTTGACCGAGGGCCTGTCGCAACGCCTCGGAGCGTTGCCGCTGCCGGCGGGCGGGTTCGAACGCCGGCCGTTGTGGCTGCACGCGGCCTCGGTCGGCGAAACCCTGGCGGCGGTGCCGCTTTTCGAAGCGCTGCGCCAGTGCCACCCGGCGCGGCCCTGGGTCGTATCGAACACCACGTTGACGGGGCGCGCGGTGGCGCGGCGCGAGATGCGCCCCGACATGTCGACGCTGCTGCCGATCGACGCGGCGCGCATCGTCGACCGCGCCTTCGCCCGCGTCCGGCCGCGCGCGCTGATCGTCGTCGAGAAGGAGATCTGGCCCGGCATGCTGCGCGCCGCCCAGCGCTCCGGGGCGTCGATCGTGTTCGTCAGCGCCCGTATGACGGAGGAGGCGTTGCGCCGCTACTCGCGGGCGCGCCCGCTATTCGCCGCGGCGCTCGGCCGCGTCGACGCGATCTGCGCGCAGTCCGAGGAAGACGCTGCGCGCCTGCGCGCCCTCGGCGCGGCGCCGGACCGCGTGAGTGTCACCGGCAACCTCAAGGCTGGTCGCGTCGTCGAAGCTCTCGATCCTCCGCCGCTACCGCTCGGCGACCGCCCGGTGGTGGTGGCCGCCAGCACGCAGCCGGGAGAGGAAGCGTTCGTGCTCGATGCCTGCGACGCGCTGTGGCGCGCCCACCCAGACGTGCTGCTGGTGTTGGCGCCGCGGCGACCGGAGCGGTTCGCCGAGGCGGAGGATCTTTTGCGCCGGCGCGGCGTGTCTTACCAGCGCCGGTCGACCGGCGAACCGTCGGTGCGGGCGGCGACGCAGGTCTTGTTGCTCGACACCATCGGCGAGTTGGCGCGCTTCTACCGCGCCGCCGCGGGTGTGTTCGTCGGCGGAACGGTCGCGCCGGTCGGCGGACACAACGTGCTCGAGCCCGCCGTGGCGGGGGTGGCGGTGTGCTTCGGCGCCCACGTCGAGAACGTGCGGGCGGCGGCGGATGCCTTGTGCGACGCGGCCGCGGCCGTGGTGGTCGATCACCCCGCGGCGCTGGCGGCGCACTGGGGCGTGCTGCTGGCGGACCCGGCGCACGCCGCCGAGGCCGGGCGGCGCGGCCGCGCCGTCGCCGTCTCGCTGGCCGGCGCCGTTGCGGCGACGCTGGCCGCCATCGAACCCTTCGTGCGAGGTGAGGCATGAGTATCGCGGACTTCGTGCGCGACCGCGCCTGGAAGCGCAGCGACGTGGCCGGCCGGCTGGCGATGTGCGGGCTGTACCCGCTGAGTTGGGTGTTCCGCGGGTTGATCGGCCTCCGAGACTTCGCCTACTGGAGTCGGCTGGCGCCGGTACGGCGCGCGGCGATTCCCGTGGTCAGCATCGGCAACCTCACCGTCGGCGGCACCGGCAAGACGCCGCTGGCGCTGTGGTTGGCGCGCGGACTGACGGCGCGCGGCGTGCGCGTCGCTCTGGTGTCGCGCGGTTACGGCGGCTCGGCGAGCGGCGTGTCGGTCGTCTCCACCGGCGACGGACCGCTGCTCGGCCCTCAGGTGGTTGGCGACGAGCCGGCGATGATGGCGCGCGCCTTCGGCGGCGTCGTCGTCACGGCGCCGCGGCGCATCGACGGCGTCAACGAGGCGGCGCGGCTCGGCTGCGAAGTCGCCGTCCTCGACGACGGTTTCCAGCACCGCGCCCTGGCGCGCGATTTCGACATGGTCCTGTACGACGGGACGCGCGGCCCGTTGCTGCCCGCGGGGCCAATGCGAGAAAGCCTGCGCGCCCTGCGCCGCGCCGATGCCGTGATCCTCACCCCGGCGGCGTCGGCGGGTGACCTCGTGGGTTTTACGCCGACCGCGTCCGGCGCCGGCGATGCGGGACCGGCCGCGTTTCGCGTCACCACCGAGCTGACCGGGTTGATCGAGTCGGTAGGCGGCGTGTGGGAGGGGCGAACGTGCGGGTGTCTGGCCGGCAAGCGCGTCGTCGCCGTCTCCGGCATCGCTCACCCGGAGCGGTTCTACGAACTCATCCGCCACTGGGACGCGGAGATCGCAGAAGTGTTCGAGTATCCGGACCACCACGTGTACAGCCACTCGGATTGGCAGGAGATCTCGCGCCGCAGCCAGGACTGCGACCTGTTGGTCACCACGGAGAAGGACCTTGTCAAGCTCGAGGCGTTTCCGTTCGCCCGCGGCAAGCTGATGGCGTTGCGCATCGAGTCGCGCGTGGCGGACGGCGACCGCCTGTTGGCCATGATCGAAGCCGCGACGACGCTGCGCGACGTTGCAACGGGCGGTGTCCTCGGCTACGGACTGGGCGAAGAGGAGTCCGTACATGGCGATCAGTAAAGAGTTGCTCGAGATTCTCGCCTGCCCCAAGTGCAAGGGCGAAGTGGTGTTGACCGACGCCGGTGACGGCTTCGTGTGCGACGCGTGCAAGCTGAAGTACCCGATCAAGGACGACATTCCCGTCATGTTGATCGACGAGGCCACAAGCCTCACCTGACGCTCGGCGGCGCGGTCGCCGCCGCATTCGCCAGATGGTGCCCGTGGAGGACCCCTTCGAGATCCACCGCAGCGGACTTTCCCGGTTCCTCGTGCGGGTGGACGCGGCCGACGAGGTCCTTCCTCTGTTGCGGTCGTGGGCCGCGGCGGAGTTGCCGCCACCGCGGCCGCTGTTGGGCGGTCGTGGCGGAGTCGGTCTGTACGATGTCGGCTCGATGCGCAGCGTGGTGCTGCGTCCGTGCCGGCGTGGTGGCCTCGTCGCGCGTCTGAACCGCGACGTGTACTACGGTCTGCGGTCGCGCCCGTTCCGCGAAGTTCGCCGTACCGAGGAGCTGCGTCGTCGCGGCGTGCCGACGGTGGAGATGCTCGGCGCCGGTGTGCGGTGGATCGCGCCCGCCGCGTACAAGGCGGTGGTCGCCAGCGTCTACGCGGTCGGTGCGATCAATCTGTGGGAATACCTGCGCGCCTCGTCCGCCGCGGAGCGGGTGCGCGCCTGCCAACTGGTGGCCGACGCCACACGGATTCTGCACGACGCCGGCGGCGTGCACCGCGATCTGAATCTGCAGAATTACCTGGTGCGGCGCCGGCACGGCGAGACCGAGGTGTTGATCATCGACTGCGATCGCGTCGTCTTGCGCCGCGTCGAGGACCGCGATCGCCGGGCGGCGTTCGACCGCGTCTGCCGATCGATTCGCAGACTCGATCCGGAGTCGGCGGTGCTGTCGTTCGAGTGCGTCGAAGCACTGCGCCGGATCGGCGATCCGGCGTGAACGCCGGGGCAAACGATCACCGTGGCTTCCGCATCCTTTCATATGACCCAGCGCGGGCCGGCGCTGCGGGCCGCTGATCGGCCACTCGTGGCCGCCGTGGCTGATCCCGTGGCGCTGTTGGCCGCGCCGTCGACGCGACTTCTCAAGCGCGGCATGGCGGGGCGAACCGTCGGGCTCGTTCGCTGCGGCGGTCGTGAGGTGATCGTCAAGCTGTTCGACGAGTCCGCGCCGCGACACCGGTTGGTTCGGCTCTTCACCGGTTCGGCCGCGGCGCGGGCGGCCGCCGGCGCGGCGGCGATGCGCGACGCGGGTCTGCCGGCGCCGCCGGTGGTGGCCGTCTTCGAGACGGCGATGCTGTGCGCGCGCCCGGCGAGCTGCGTCGTGACGGAGTTCGTCGACGGGCAGCGCGGCGACCACCTCTGGGACGAGTCGCGGGCGCGGCCGCGGTTGCGCAGGCGTCTCGTCGCCGCTCTCGCCGAACGCGTGCGCGCGATCCATGACCGCGGGCTCTACCCTCAGGATGTCGGAATGGTGAACTGGGTCGCGGCGCCGGTCGATCGCGGCTGGGATCTCGTTCTCGTCGACCTCGACCGCGTCCGCCGCTACGCGCGCGTCTCGCGCCGGCGCCGCCGCAAGAACCTGGTGCAGCTCGAGCTGTCGTTCGGCCGCACCGCTTCGCAGCGGGAGAAGCTGCTTTTTCTCCGCCGCTATCTGGGCCGACCCGACGCCGCCGAACTACGCCGCACCGCCGCCGAGGTTGCACGCGACGCGGGCGAGAAGGAACGGCGCCGCCGTCCCGCCGCTGACGGCGTCGACCGCGGCGAGGATCTGTTGTGAGAGAGGCGGCACGGATGCGGCGCGTCCTGATCGTGCGCCTCGGCGCTATCGGCGACGCCCTGCGCGTACTGCCCGCGCTGCGCCGCCTGCGCGTCGATCGCCCGGATCTGGAAATCGGCTGGGCGGTCGAGGACTGGGTGGTTCCGCTGTTGCGCGGCAATCCAAACGTCGACCGCTTCCACGTTCTGGAGCGCCGCGCTCTGCGCGCCGGCGGCGGTGCCGCACTGCGGGAGATCCGGCGATTCGCCGTCGAGATCCGGTCGGCTGGCTACGATGTCGCCGTCGATCTGCAGGGGCGTTTGAAGAGCGGCGTCGCCACCCGCCTGAGCGGGGCGCCGCTGCGCATTGGTTACGCGCGGCGCGACGGATCGGAGGGAAACTTCCTCTTCACCAACCGACACGTGCGCCTGCCCGACACACGCGAGAACCGGGTGCAGCGATTTCTCCACATGATGGAACCGCTCGGCGCCCGGCCCGAAGTGGTGCCGGGCGACTTCGGCGTCGCCGTCGACGCGGCGGCGCGCCAGCGCGCCGTCGCGTGGTACGCCGCCGAGGGCCGCCCGCCGATCGCCGTCTACCCCGGCAGCAGCCTGCACCGCGCCGCATACCAGCGCTGGCAGCCCGAGCGATGGGCGGAGTTGTTGGCGCGCCTGGCGCGCGCCGGCCATGCGTCGGTGGTGTTCTGGGGACCCAACGAGGAGGACTACGTCGAGGAGATCGCGCGCGGCGCCGGCGCCGCGTGTCGCCTCGCGCCGGCGACATCGCTGGTCGACATGATGGCGATGCTCGGCTTCTTCCGTCTCTTCGTCGGCTCCAACACCGGGGCGATGCACATGTCCTGGTTGCAGGGGGTGCCGACCGTGTTCTTCCCCGGCCCCGCCGAGCCGCGCACCGACGCCCCGTTCGGCGGCGTACCCTTCCGCGCTCTGTGGGCCGGCCAACACTTCCGCCCGCGCGCCCCTCGTTCGACCCAGGGTGATTGCGTGCGCGCGGTTTCCGTCGATGAAGCGGAGCTTGCGGTGTTGGAGCTGATCGCCTCGGTTGGCGGCGAGTGACGTTTCGCGCGCGCGCAGTTTTCAGTGTTCAGTGTTCAGTTTTCAGTGGTCGCCCGGAACCGATTCGGGGTCGGGGTCGGTATCCGAATCGGAATCGAAGTTTTCAATGTCCAAAGCCCGGCCGACAGCTGATAGCTGATAGCTGAGGGCTGACAGCCGGCGATGTCCCTCCGGGACATCGCCTCGCACTGGCGGCGGCGGGGAAAACGAGATAGGCGCTTGCGATGGCTTTTCGTCGGCAACGGCGCGGTGTTTGCTTTGCCGCGGTTCTCGCGGTGGCCTGATGGCGCCTATTGCGGGGGTGGCGCGCGAGATCGAGGCACTGCACGATGGCGCGCTCGCGCGGTGGTACGCGGGAGGCTTGGTGGACAGCGAGGACGGCGAAGACGGCGACGATCTCGAAGCTCTGGTTTTGGCGCAACACCGCTGCAATTTCGATCTCTGGGGGCTCGAGGACGAGGCGCGGCGGCGGGATGTCGGCGATGCGGTGATCGCGACCGTAAAGCGCTCGATCGACGCGGCGAACCAACGGCGCAACGACCTGATCGAGCGGGTCGACGAGTTGGTGCTGGCGGAGTTCGCCGCCGTCGACCTGTCGCGCTCGCAACTGCACTCGGAGACCGCCGGGCAGATGATCGACCGTCTGTCGATTCTCGCCCTGAAGATCCGCAACCTCGGCGCGATTGCACGCGACCATGCCGACGCCGCGATCGCGCGCGAGTGCGCCGACAAAGTGGTCGTCCTGGCGGCGCAGCGGGCCGACCTGGCCGGATGTCTGCGGCAGCTGCTCGACGACTTCGCCGCCGGCCGCCGGCACTTCAAGTCGTATAAGCAGTTCAAGGCGTACAACGACCCGCGCCTCAACCCCGCCTTGGTTTCGGCCGGCGACGGCGGGGACTGACGCCGCCATGGGTGGCAGGCTGCGCGCGCGCACCGTCGCGCCTGAGAGTTGGATCGGTCGCTTCCGCGGCTGCCGCGTTCTGGTCGCCGGCGATCTCATGTTGGACCAGTTCGTCTGGGGCACCGTCGAGCGCATTTCGCCCGAGGCTCCGGTGCCGGTGGTGCGGGTGACCGACGAGGGCTTTCGCCTCGGCGGCGCCGCCAACGTCATGGCCAACCTGCGCGCGCTCGGCGGCGCGGTGATCGCCTGCGGCACGGTCGGCAACGACGCCGCCGGCCGCGACCTGCTGTCCCTGCTGCGCGAGTTGGGGATCGCGACCGACGGCGTTTGCCGCAGCCGCACCGACCGGACGATCCGCAAGACCCGTGTCCTCGCCCAGCAGCAGCAGATGATCCGCCTCGATCGCGAACCCGGCGACGGCGCGCGCAGCGCCGCCGCGGCGCGCGCGCGCGGGCACCTGCTGGCGCGCCTGCGCGACGTCGATGTCGTCGTCGTGTCCGACTACGGCAAGGGCCTGATCACACCCGAGCTGCTGCGGGTGCTGTCGGAGATCCGGCGCCGCCGGCCGTTCGCGCTGGTCATCGATCCAAAGGATGCGAACTTCGCCCACTACAGCGGCGCCAGCCTGGTGACGCCGAATCGCGAAGAGGCCAGCCGCGCGGCCGGTATCGCCATTCGCGACCGCGCGTCGTTGGAGAGGGCGGGACGCGAGTTGGTGCGGCGTTGGAACGCCGAGGCGGTGCTGATCACGCGCGGGGAGCAGGGGATGAGCCTCTTCGTGAACGACGGCACCACCCGACACTTTCCGACCGTCGCCCGGCACGTGTTCGACGTGACCGGCGCCGGCGATACGGTGATCGCCACCTGCGCACTGGCGATCGCGGCCGGCGCCGATCTGCCGACCGCGGCGATCCTCGCCAACCACGCCGCCGGCCTGGTCGTCGGCGAAGTCGGCACCGCCACCGTTTCAGCCGCCCAGCTGCGCGCCGACTTGCGCCAGCGCGGCGTCAAATGACTTCACCACAGTCCCGGGGCCCGCGAACGGGCACATGAAGACAGTAAAAATTGAGGAAGGAGGATCTGCGGGCCTTTGCCCGCGGGTCCGAGCCCACCGGAGCGCGAAGCGCGCACGGGGGCAATTTTCGAAACAGGAGAGGATGTCTCGATGCGTAGTATGACAGGGTTTGGTCAGGCGTCGTGGGAGGGCGGGGGGACGCGTCTCTCGGTCGAGGTGCGCGGCGTCAATCATCGCTTTCTCGACGTTCGTCTGTCGCTGCCGCGCGACGCTCAGGCCTGGGAGCCGGACTTGCGCCGGCTGGTCGTGGATCGGGTCGAGCGCGGCAAGGTCGATGTCACCATCAGCCGGGTCGTATCCGCCCAGGGCGCGCGCGCGGTCGAAGTGGACGAGGATCTGGCGGTGTCGGTCCTCGCCGGATGGCGCCGCCTGCAGAAGCGGTTGGCGCTGCCCGGCGAGATCGATATCTCCTTCCTGCAGTCGCGCGGCGACTTCGTGCGCGTCGTCGAACAGCAGCGCGACGCCACCGACGACGAGCAGGCGCGTGCCGCCGGCCTGGTCGAGAAGGCATTGGACGCCTTCGACCGCGCCCGCGTCCGTGAGGGTGCCGCCCTGCAGCGCGATATGAAAGGGCGCCGCGAGCGCCTCGTGGAGATCGAAAAGAGCTTGCGCGTGCGTTGCGCCGAGCTCCTGCCCGAGATGGCGGAGCGGTTGCGGACGCGCCTCGGCCGCTTGCTGGAGAACCACACCATCGAGGAGTCGCGGCTGTTGCAGGAGGCCGCGATCCTCGCCGAGCGCTCCGACGTGCACGAGGAACTCGTCCGCCTGACGACCCATCTCAAGCACCTCGCCGAGCTCTTGCGGCAGAAGGGCTCGGTCGGCAAGCCGATCGATTTCCTCCTGCAGGAGATCCACCGCGAGCTCAACACCATCGCCTCCAAGAGCTCCGACGTGGAAGTTACCCGCCTGACCCTCGACGGCCGAGCCGAAGTGGAAAAGCTGAAAGAACAAGTGCAAAACGTGGAGTAGCCGCACTCGCGCGCGCCCAGATCCCTCGAATCCGCGCGCCCAGCGCCCCACTGAAAACTGAACACTGAAAACTGCGCGCGTCCCCCCGGCGAAAGCCGGGGTCCACCTGGTAGCCCGGCTGGATTCCGGCTTTCGCCGGAATGACGATCGAATGAAATGTCTTCGATCGTGATGTTCCCGCCACCCGCCGGCGGTCCCACTGAAAACTGAGCACTGAAAACTGAAAACTGCGCGCGTCCCCCGCCCCAAGTCCTAGCTTCCGTTTCGATGCTCCCCCGGTCCTGACCCAACCCCCCGGTGCCTGCTATGATGCGCGCATGTTAGTGACCATCTCCGGCGAACCCGGTAGCGGCAAGACGACGGTGGCGACCATGCTGGCCGACAGGCTGGGCGTGCCGCACGTGTACGCGGGAGACTTGTACCGCCGTGAGGCCAAGCGGCGCGGCCTCAGCCTCGAGGAGTTCAATCGGCTGTGCGAGTCCGATCACTCCGTCGATCGCAAGTTGGACCAGGACATGTCGGCGCGCGCCCGGGCGGGTCGCTGCATCCTCGAAGGCCGTTTGGCGGGGCACCTCGCCGCCCAGGATGGGCTCGATGCGCTCAAGGTCTGGGTGACGGCGAGTGACGAGGTGCGGGCGCGGCGCGTCGCCCAGCGCGAGCACGGCGACTGGCGCCAGGTCGAGAAGGAGAACCGCGAGCGGCACGCGTCCGACGCCCGCCGTTACCGCGAGATCTACGGCTTCGACCTGGCCGACACCGACGTCTACGACCTCGTGCTCCACTCCGACGATCTCACGCCGGAACAACTCGTCGACGAGCTGGTCGAGCGCGTGCGCGAGCGCTTCCCGCCGGCGGAGGGGACATGACCTCCGACGTCCAATCGCTGGTCGACAAGGTCGTCGCCTACCACCCGGGCGCCGACCGCAGCCTGATCGAGCGAGCGTATGCCTTTTCGGAGAAGATGCACCACGGCCAGCGGCGCCAGTCCGGCGATCCCTACCTGGTCCATCCTGTCGGCGTCGCCAACCTCATCGCCGATCTGAGACTCGACGTGCCGAGCGTGTGCGCCGGGCTGCTGCACGACGTCGTCGAGGACACCCTGGCGTCGCTCGACGTCGTCGAGCGCGAGTTCGGCGGCGAGATCGCCTCGCTGGTCGACGGCGTTACCAAGCTGTCCCAGGTCAACTTCACCAGCCGCGAAGAGAAGCAGGCGGAGAACTTCCGCAAAATGATCCTGGCGATGGCGCGCGACATCCGCGTCATCCTTATCAAGCTCGCCGATCGCACCCACAACATGCGCACGTTGGGCCATCTCGCGCCGGACCGGCAGAACGACATCGCCCAGGAGACGCTCGACGTGTACGCGCCGATCGCCCATCGGCTGGGGATCTACTGGATCAAGAACGACCTCGAGGACAGCGCGCTGCGCTTTCAGCACCCCGAGGTTTACTACCAGCTCAAGCGCAACGTCGCGAAGAAGAAGGTGGAGCGGCAGAACTACATCGAGGACTTCATCGCGCTGGTTTCGAAGCAGCTCAAAGCCGCCGGCATCGCCTCCGAGGTGATGGGGCGACCCAAGCACTTCTACTCCATCTACCACAAGATGCAGCGCTACGACCTGCTGTACGACCAGATCTTCGACCTCGTCGGCTTCCGCATCCTCGTCGACACGGTGACCGACTGCTACGCCGCCCTCGGTGTCGTGCACGCGAACTGGAAGCCGGTTCCGGCGCGATTCAAGGATTACATCGCGCTGCCAAAGAACAATCTCTACCAGTCGCTGCACACCACCGTGATCGGCACTTCCGGCGAGCGCGTCGAGGTGCAGATCCGCACGCACGACATGCACCGCGTGTCGGAGTTCGGCATCGCCGCGCACTGGAGCTACAAGGAAGGCGAGGCGACCGGCAAGAACGAGGCGCAGCGCTTTGCGTGGCTGCGCCAACTGGTGGAGTGGCAGCAGAACCTGTCCGACCCGCGCGAGTTCCTCGGCTCGATCAAAGAGGACCTGTTCAGCGACGAGGTCTTCGTTTTCACCCCGGCCGGCGACGTCCTCAACTTCCCCGAGGGCGCGTCGGTGATCGACTTCGCGTACCGCATCCACTCCGAGGTCGGCCAGCACTGCGCCGGCGCGCGGGTGAACGGCCGCCTGGTGCCGCTCGGCTACGAGCTGTCGAACGGCGACACGGTCGAGATCGTCACCACCGCTCACCAGACGCCGAGCACGGACTGGCTCAACATGGTCAAGACCAGCCGGGCCAAGACGCGCATCCGGGCGTGGCTGAAGTACCTCGAGCGGAGCCGCTCGCTGTCGGTCGGTCGCGACCTGCTCGAACGCGATCTGCGCAAGCACCGCCTGGATCTCAAGCGCCTGCGCAAGAACGGCCGCTTGGTCGACGTCGCCGCGTCGTTCGGCCTCAAGGGCGACGAGGCGCTGATCGCCAGCGTCGGCTACGGCAAGCTCACCACCCGTCAGATTCTGAGCAAACTGTTGCCCACCGACGCCATGGCCGAGGCCGAGAGCGCCGACGAGGGGGTGCTGCGCAAGTTCATCCGGCGCGTCACCGGCGGCGCCCCCAGCGTCAAGGTGAGCGGCGTCGACGACGTGCTCGTGCGCTTCGGCAAGTGCTGCGCGCCGCTGCCGGGCGAGGAGATCGTCGGCTTCATCACCCGTGGCCGCGGCGTGACCGTCCACGCCGGCGACTGCACGCGCGTCCTGGCGAGCGACCCGCACCGCCAGGTCACGGTGGCCTGGGACAACACCGTCAGTGGCACCCGACCGGTGCGCCTCGAGGTCCGCTGTCTCGACAAGCCCGGCATGCTCGCCGCCATCACCAAGTCCATCGGCGCCGCCGGCGTCAACATCAACAGCGCCCAGATCCAGAGCACCCCCGAAGCGCAGTCCGTCAACAGCTTCGAAGTGAGCGTGCGCGACGCCGCCCAACTCAACGGCGTCATGCGCGCCATCGGCAAACTGCGCGGCGTCAGCAGCGTCCGCCGCCAGCGGACGTGAGGGGCCGCTCGCGGCCCCTCTGCTGTCAGCTATCAGCCCTCAGCTGTCAGCTAGGGCCCTTTGCTCTCCCGCATCACTTCGGCTCCGACGTCACCCCGGCGAAAGCCGGGGTCCACCTGGTAGCCCGGATGGATTCCGGCTTTCGCCGGAATGACGATCGAGGGAAACGTCTTCAATCGTCCATGATCCGGCGTCCCGCCAGTGGCCCAGGCTGATAGCTGAAAGCTGATGGCTGACAGCCGGTCCCGTCCGGAGGACGGGACCGTTGCCACACCCCGGCAACCGTGGTAGCACTGCCGATTCCGTCGTGAGCGGACCAGGAGATTCAAGATGGCGAGAACGTGTAGTCTTTGCGGCAAGCGACCCGGCGTGGGCAACACTGTGAGCCACGCCAACAACAAGTCCAAGCGGCGCTGGAAGCCGAATCTGCAGCGTGTTCGCGCGGATCTGTCCGGCACGGTCCGGCGGGTGCTCGCCTGCACGCGTTGCATCCGCTCCGGCAAGATCACCAAGGTCGCCGTCCGCGCCGCCTGACGCCTGTGGCCGGGCGGCGCGTCGCATCGGCCGACGCCCCGGGCGCCATCGGCCCCTATAGCCAGGCGATTCGCGCCGGCGAGTGGCTGTTCCTCTCCGGTCAGATCGGCCTGGACCCGGCCACCGGTGAGCTGGTCCCGGGCGGCACCGCCGCAGAGGCCGAGAGGGTGATGCACAACCTGTCTGCCGTCCTGGCCGCCGGCGGCCTCGGCTTCGGCGACGTCGTGCGGACGACCATTTATCTGGTCGACATGGCCGATTTCGCCCTGGTCAACGAAATCTACGGCCGTTTCTTGAGCGAGCCCTACCCAGCGCGGGTTACCATCGGCGCGGCGAGCCTGCCGCGCGGCGCCCGCGTCGAAATCGACGCGATCGCCGTCGCGAAGGCCTGACGGGTCGCACTTCACCACAGTCTCGGGGCCCGCGAACGGGCACATGAAGACAGTAAAAATTGAGGAAGGAGGATCCGCGGGCTTTTGCCCGCGGGTCCGAGCCCACCGGAGCGCGAAGCACGCACGGGGGCAATTTTCGAAACAGAGAGAGCACAACCCCGGATCGAAACCTCGGAAGACTCTGTGCCTCTGTGTCTCCGTGGTGAAAGTTTATTCTCGAGATGAGCGGCGGATGCGCTCCAGCAGACCCGAGGTGGAGTAACCGGGGGCGAAGGGCAGGCTGTGCACCGTGCCGCCGCGCGCCCGCACGAGATCGGCGCCGACGATGCGGTCGGGCTCCCAGTCGCCGCCTTTGACGAGCACGTCCGGTTCGAGCATGCGGATCAACTCGAGAGGCGTGTCCTCGTCGAACAGGGTGACGAAGTCCACGGCCGCCAGCGCCGCCAGCACCTCGGCGCGATCGCGCTCTGGATTGAGCGGCCGATCCGGCGCTTTCTCCAACCGCCGCACCGAAGCGTCCGTGTTGACGCCGACCACCAGCACATCGCCGAGCCGCCGCGCCTCGGCGAGATAGCGGACGTGCCCCGGGTGCAACAGGTCGAAACACCCATTGGTGAACACGACCCGCCGCCCGCCACCGCGCAGCCGAGCGAGGACCTCGCGCAATTCACCTCGATCGAGAACGACGCCCTCCATGCCGGCCGAGCATCGTCCATCACCCCAGCAGCGGCAAGAGCAGCTCAAAGAAGGATTCAGGATCTGGGGCTTCAGGATCCGGAATCCAAAACGCTGAACCGCCAATCCCTGAACCCCTGTCGCTGAATCCTAGATCCCAGATCGAACGTTCGTCTTGCTCCGTCGCCCCGTGTATCGGGGTCGGGGTCGGTATCGGAATCGGTATCGATCCGACATCGCTCGACCCAGTCCCCGAGGCCCCACATCGATGCGCAGACGACCGTCGGGGACCCGAATCGTTTTGATTTTTTTCGACCCCGACCCCGACCCCGACCCCGATTTTGAACCCCTGAATCCCAGATCCCAGATCCAGGATCCCAGATCCCCACATCCGCTCGCCCCGCGACCCCCACCCATGTTACTTCCCCCCCATGTCGCGACACCGGGAGCGCACGTGAGCACCGAAGCCGCCGCGGCGGCGCCGTCGCCGCGCCGTGTGCGCGTCCTGCCGGATGTCATCGCCAACCAGATCGCGGCGGGGGAGGTGGTCGAGCGCCCGGCTTCGGTGGTGAAGGAGCTGGTCGAGAACTCGCTCGACGCCGGCGCCGGTCGCATCGCGGTGGAGCTCGAGCAGGCCGGCAGCGCCCTGATCGCCGTCATCGACGACGGCGAGGGCATGGCGCGCGACGACGCGGTGTGCGCTTTCTCGCGGCACGCCACCAGCAAGCTGTCCGAGGTCGACGACCTGCTGCGCATCTCGACCCTGGGCTTTCGCGGCGAGGCGCTGGCGAGCATCGGCGCCGTCGGCCGCACCACCATGGTGACGCGGCGACGCGACGACCTGGCGGGGACGCGAGTGGTCGTCCAGGACAGCGAGATGATCGAGGTGGGCGAGGCCGGGGCGCCGAGCGGCACGCGCATCGAGGTCGCCGACCTGTTCGCCAACACGCCGGCGCGGCGCAAGTTCCTCAAGGCGCCGGCGACCGAGGTCGGCCACGTCAGCGAGCTGCTGACGCGCCTGGCTCTCGCGTGGCCGCACTGCGCCTTCCGCCTCACCCACAACGGCCGCGTCCTGCTCGACTACGGCGCCGTCGAGGAGCACGGCGAGCGCATCCGCCAGGTGCTGCGCGCCGAGCGGGCGCACGCGCTGCTGAGCTTCCGCCACGAGACCGGCAACGGCGCCGTGCACGGCTGGATCAGCAACACCCAGCTCACGTTCCCGACGCAGCGGCAGATCTTCACCTACGTCAACCGCCGCTACGTGCGCGACAAGGTGGTGACGCACGCGCTGCTCGCCGGCTACAGCACGCTGCTGATGCACGGCCGATACCCCGCCGCGGTCGTGTTCGTCGAGGTGCCGTTCGACGAAGTCGACGTCAACGTGCATCCCGCCAAGTCGGAGGTGCGCTTTCGCCGCTCCGGCGCCGTTCACGATCTGCTCGTGCAGGGCGTGCAGAAACGCTTACGCGCCGAAGACGTCGACCGCCGCGGCGGCGCCGCGGCCCCGGTCCACCGCGACGCGACGGCGTTCGGCCAGATGCCGCTGCGCCCCTTCACCGGCTTTCCCCCCGGTTCGACGCCGGTGTCGGCGCGGCTTGCACTCCGCGCAACGGGGACGTCGCGCGGTCACGATGGCGCGGCGGGAACATTGCGCGGTTACGATGGCGCCGCGAGCACGCAGCGCGGCGCCGATGGATCCGGATACCCGCTGCGCGGCGACGACGCGGTGCCCTTCGCGCGCGGTGACGACGCGGCGCCGGCGAGCGCGATCGATCCGTCCGCGCCGCGTCCCGCCGCTGGCGGATTCTTCGCCAACCTGCGCGTCCTCGGGCAGGTGTTCGGCGGCTATCTGATCGGCGAGAGCGACGAGCAGTTGGTGTTGATCGACCAGCACGCGGCGCACGAGCGCGTGATGTTCGAGCGGCTCGCTGATTCGCAGCGGCGTGGCGTGGTGCCGCGGCAGCGGCTGTTGGTGCCTGTGGTCGTCGACCTCGGCCCGCGCGAGGCGGTCTTGTTGCGCGAGCACCTCGAGCGCCTCGGCGAGCTCGGCTTCGAGGTCGAGCCGCACGCCGGCGATTCGTTCGCCGTGCGCTCGGTGCCGGCGCTGCTCGGCGACACCGACGCCGCCGGCCTGGTGCGCGACCTCGCCGAGGACCTCGTCGAGATCGGCCGCTCGCGCCGCCTCGACGACGCCACCGACTCGATCCTCTCGCGTCTGGCCTGCCACAGCGCGGTGCGCGTCGGGCAGGGGATGTCGCCCGACCAGGTGCGGGCGCTACTGCGCGCGATGGACCACACCGACTTCTCCGGCCACTGCCCGCACGGCCGCCCGTCGTTCATCGCCTTGTCGCGCGCCGACCTCGAGCGCTGGTTCAAGCGAACGTAAGGTCGCGCCCCAGCGGAGCGCGGCGATGCGCGAACCGGGACGGTAATGAAACGTGTTAGTGCAGCAATGCTTGTTGGGGCGTGCTTGGCTATGCAGGTCTCGTGTGATGAGCGCACGTTTGGCATTTCGCGTGGGGTGAATCTTTCAAAGTTCCCCGACTCCGTATGCATCGAGAGTGTACTTCGCGGAATGAGAGAGCTTCTTGTAGTCGAACGCCTCGATGCGGCAGAGAGAAAGGATCTCCAGAGGTTCCGGTATAGCGGGCTCGGTGTCTGGGCTCACTTGAGCGTGGGGATTGAGCTGAACGGCGACGTCTTGTTTGGGCATGACCACCTGATGGTAGACAAGAGGCCGCGACAGAATGAGATTGACGATACGCGCCGCATGATGATCCTCGTGGAGCAGCGCTTGAGTGTCGATTGCGCTATGCCGGAGCTCGCATCGTCGGTCTTAGAACGTGTCTATTAAGGTGAAGTGACGTGGCCGTCGCGGGTGCGAAGGTGTCGCGGTTGCGCCGTCGCCGAAGCGGTCGCTGGTCTCACGGGTCTGGTGTCTGCTCGCGGGTCGGACCACGTAAGTAGTGAGACGCATTCGCGAATGACTGCGTGCGGCGCTTCCTCGGTGATCAGTACCTCGATTCCGGTAGCGACATGGTGCCGGTCGCTGCTCAAAGGGTCACCAAGTGCTTCTTGTCGGCGCCCTTGATGGCGGTCCTGGGGATCGAGGCGTCAAACGACACGAAGCACCCGCCGCGACGAACCGCGAGGGCGAGCAGATAGAGGTCGGTCACCTGTCGCGGTCCGTGGATTCGGGTGCGATCGGCGATGCGGGAATCGAGCAGGCTGACGTCGTCCGGCCAGAACTCGTGTTGCACCGTCGCGATCGCTTCCCCGAGGCGCTCCATGATGGCTCCCACCTTCAGGGGGTTGGGATAACTGGGGTGGGACATGATCCGCACGCACCCGTTCCGGGTGATCGGACAGGAGGCCCATCCGCCGGAAGCTCTGGCAGCAAACCAGCTCCCGGCCTGTGCGTGCATCGAGTGATCCTGATCGAGTAGTGCGATGATGACGTTGATGTCGAGCCGCGCTCGCATCAGAACGCGTCTTCGTCGCGCAGCTTGTCGACCTGATCGTTGGTGACGATCCGCCCCCGCCGCGGGAATGGCCGGAACCCATGGAGCGTCTTTGGCTCCCGCGTGCTTGGTGGGGACGCGGTCAGCGCCTTCCGCGTCAGCTCGGAGATGACCGCGCCAGCGCTCTTCTTCTCCCGGCGCGCAAGCTCCTTGGCGGCGCGCAGCACGTCGTCGTCGATGTCCAGTGTGGTGCGCACGCATCTGACGCTATGGCATCAAAATGGCGGGCGTCAACGCTGGATGATCGAGGCCGTTCGCAGCCTCAGGCCCCGGTACTCAACGCGCCCGGCCTTGCTCTGGTGCACCCATTGCACTAGCATCCTTTCGATGCCGACGGTTCAGCGGTTCAGCAGGTGCCGAATCGAAATGTACTTCGGCGATCATCGACCGCCGCACTTCCACATCATCACGAATTCCAATGAACGGGTCGCTGTCACTATCGAGAGTCTTGTGGTTCGTGCTGGTTCGGCCGATCCGCGCGACATCGCCGAAGCGCTCGCATGGGCCGCGAACCACCGGCGCGAGCTAGCAGTCCGTTGAAAAACAGGCGCGCAAGCGAAAATGAGGATTTCGGCGTCAGGGCAAGGCGCGAAACCGGAAGCAAAGTCGTGACTTTTGTTGAGGATTTCGCAACGCAGCCATGATGCCGAAAGACCATTTGGAGCGCGTGTCCTGTTTTTCAACGGGCTGCTAGACGCCATTTGGACGAAGCTTTCGGAGGAGAACGAATGAACGCAAACAAGGCGATCCGCGTCGCCGCCGTTCGCCACACCGGCGACCATGGCCTCGCGATCCGCTGGGAGGGGGGCGCTCGATCCAAGGTGGATCTCGGCGATTTCGTGAAGCGGTACAAAGGCCTGCGGCCACTGCGGTCCACGGATCGCTTTGCCGACGTGGGGCTCGGCGAGGGTGGTCACAGCCTCGCCTGGCCGGGAGGTCTCGACATCGGCGCCGATCGGATCTGGGAGATGGCGCTCGAGCAGAGTGGGCGTGGCGACGCGGCGGAGTTCCTCCGCTGGCGCTGGCGCCACGGCCTCAGCCTCGCCGCGGCCGCCGAAGCGCTCGGCCTGTCGCGACGTACCGTCGCGTACTACGCCAGCGGAACGCGCGAGGTGCCGCGCACCGTACTCCTCGCGTGCAAAGGCTGGGAGCGCGAGAAGGACGAGGCGGGGAACGCGGCCGCCTGACGCAGACGCCATTCCTCATCGACGGGGGACATCAAGAAGTCTCGGCGGGGCCTGAGCGCCGCTCGCCGCTCAGCGGGCGGGAGCGCTCGTCGGCGCCGTCGCGGCTTCGCTCCGCAGCCGGTTCACCAGTTGGCGCAGGCCCTCCGGCGATTCGGCGGTCAGGCGGCCGCTCTCGGCGGCGGCGAGCAACTTCTCGTAGACCTGGAGGGCCGCCGCGCGCAGGGCGTCGGCGTTCGCCGCGTCGCCGGCGGCGGCGCGCTCGGCGGCCAGCTCGAGGGTGCGCACGCCGAGGCCGCGCATCAGGTCGAAGTCGCGGTCGCTGCTCTGTTGCTCGGCGAGAAAGGCGGCGATTGCCGTGTTGGCCTCCGCGTAGCGGCCGATCCCGAGCAGCGCCGTGGCCCGCACGGCGGCTGCCTGGGCGCGCAGCGCGGCGTCGAGATCTTTTGCATCGAGGGCGTCGAGCGCGGCGATCGCTTCGGCGAGGCGCTGCTCGCCGCCGAGGCGGGTGCGAATCAGCGCCGACATGACGCGGGCGCGCGCCTCCATCGGCGCCAACATGGCCGCGTCGGCCTGGCGCGCTTTGCCGCCGGAGCGCAGCGCCTGCGCTTCGGCGAGGAAACGATCGAGGCGTTCGAGGGTTCCCTCGGCGAGTTCGGCGGCGGAGCCGTCGTCGCGCCGCTCGCGGATCTCCCACTCCTCGACGAAGCACTGCGCGGATTGGAACGCCGCCTGGAGGCGGAACGTCGCGTCGCCGCCGACGGCGTCGAACTGCTCGGCGGCGGCGAGGCGGTTGCCGCGCGCGCGTTCGAGCTCGCCGAGCCGGAAGCGCGCTTCGTAAGCGCGGTCGTGCTTCGGGTACTTCTCGACGAAACCGCGCGCCGCGGTCTCGAGGCGGGCGCCGCTCTGCGCCGTCGCTTCCGCGTGGTACAGCGCCTCGGCCGCCTTGAAGCGCAGGTAGGCGGTGTCGGTGGCGACGGCGCCGCTGCCGGCGACGTTGGCGAGACTGTCGAACGCCGCCGCGTACTCGCCGGCGCGGAACTGGCACTCGCCGAGGGCCAGCGCCAGGTCGGCGCGCGGCGACTTCTGTCCCTTCGCAAGGGCGCGGTACATCGGCAGCGCTTCGTCGCAGCGCCCCTGGCCGCGCAGCGACTCGGCGACCGTCCAGCGGATGGTGGCGCCCGCCTGATCGTCGAGCCACTCCTCGGGGCGGGTGATGCCGGCGGCGACCAGTTGGCGCGCCAGCGCCGGCCACTTGCCGCCGCGCTTCTCGAGCGCGCCGACCAGCTTCGCCACCTCGGCGCGGTGCCGGCCACGCGTCGCGTCGTCGAGTTTACTCCCGTCGAGGGCGAGCAGCAGCGTCTTGGCGCGCAGGAACTCGGCCTCGGGCGACGAATGCGCGGCGAGCAGGTCGGCGCTCGACGTCAGCGCGTCGCCGATGCGGTCGCGCTCGAGCTGCATCTCCACCAGCACGGTGCCGGCGCGGGCGCCGAGCTGATCGGGCGCCAGCTCGATGGCGCGGCGCAGATCGGTGACGGCTGCGTCGTATTGGCCGAGGCCGCGATGGGCGAGGCCGCGACCGTAGACGCTCTCGGCGGCGATGGCGCGGTCCTCGAGCGAGGCGAACTGGCCGAATCCCTCGACGGCGCGGCGCAGCCAGGCATTGCGTTCGGCGTGCTTTGGCTCCCAGCGGGTCGCCGCCTCGAGTTCGACCCAGTTGCGCAGGTAGAGAGTCTGCAGTGCCAGCTGCTGGCGTCCGATGAACTCCTCCGACTCGAAGGGATCTTCCCCCTCGCCGGTGACGAAGGACTTCTGCGTCTTTTCCAACCAGTCGGCGTGGCGCTGGTGCGCGGCGACGGCGAGGCGGCGCAGCTCGTCGGCGGCGGCGCCGGGGTCGGAGGTGCGGGCGCGGCTGACGGCGGCGTCGAGGTCGTTGGCGAACGCCTGCTCGGCGGCGGCGTCCCACGGTCCCGCCTCGAGCCGCGTCATGCGGCCGCGCAGGTCGCCGACCTGCGACGCGAGTCCGGCGGCGTGCGCCGCGCCGGCGACGACGCCGAGCGCCAGCGCCAGCGCCGTCACGCGACCGGCGAGCGCGGTCACGCGACTGGCAAGCGCGGTCACGCGACTGGAAAGACGACGCGTTTCAGTCCGAGTTTCAGGCATTGGTTGTAGGTGCGGATGACGGGTTCGGTTTGCACGGTGGGCGCCGCGTCGATGACGATCAGGCTGTCTTTCGGCAAGCGTTCGAGGCGGTCGACGAGTTCCGCAAAGCCGGCGATCGGCCAGTCGTCGACGAAGTACTGCACCGCGTCGCCGGTTTGTACGATGCGCACCATGACGTCGTCGGCCGGCTCCTCTTCGACCTGCTCGCTCGGATCCTCGCCGATGGCGATCTTCGACGGCAGTACGCCCTCGCTGGCGGTGAGCGCCATCGTGAACAGGAAGTACGTCAGCAGCAGGAACACCAGGTCGATGAGCGACGTGAGTTGGAGATCGAACGTCCCTTGCGGCCGGGCGCGGTGCGATCGCCTCATGACGCCCCCTCGCCGGCCGGCGCGACGGCTGGTCCGGCGGCGCCGTCGGCGACCTTCAGCGCCGAGATCGACAACTTCTCGATGCCGTTCTCGGCGGCGAGCCGCATCAGTCGGCGCACCCGCTCGAACGGCGAGCGCGCGTCGGCGCGCAGCACGACCTTGACCTCTTTGCCGGCGGCGACGCGGTCGCGCAGCAGTCCGTCCAGCTCGTCGATGGTGCGCTCCGCGCCGGCCGTGAAGATCTGCCCTTTGGCGTCGACCACCACGGTGACGATGGCGAGCTGCGACTCGTGGGTGGTCTGCGCCTGGTCGGCGCGCGGCAGCGTCACCTTCTCCTCTTGGCTCGCGGTCAGCCGCATCGTCATGACGAAGAAGGTGATGAGCAGGAACGCCATGTCGATCATCGGCGTCATGTTGAGGCCGAGGCGACGGCGCGGTGCGCTAGATGGATGCACGGAGCTTCGTGCTCGCGGTGGCGCTCGGACGCAGGGGCGACAGCAGCTCCTCGGAGCGCACCGCCGCCTCGGCGGCGAGGGCGTCGACGCGGTTGCGGAAGAAGCTGAACGCGAAGAAGGCTGGGATCGCGACGATCAACCCCATCACCGTCGTCATCAGCGCCTCGAAGATACCGGCGGCGAGGAGGCGCGGATCGGCACCGCCCGCCGCGACCGAAATCGTGTTGAAGCTCTTGACCATGCCCATGACGGTACCGAGCAGGCCGAGCATCGGTGCGACGTTGGCGATGACATTGAGATACTCGATGCGGCGCAGCAGCCGGCCGCTGACGTCGTCGGCGGCGTCTTCCATGCCCTTGACGATCGCCTCGTAGCCGCGGTCGAGCTCGCGCAGGCCGCCGACCGCCATGGCGCCGATGTACGACGAACGCGGCGGCCCGGCGGCGATCTCGGCGCCGCGTCCCTGCGCGACCATGGTGCGCACTTCCTCGGCCTCGTCGGCCGGCAGTAGGACTCCCCTGCGCAACAGGAGTAGATCGTCGATGATCAGCGCGACCGTCACCAGCGAGAGGAAGATGATGATGTAGCCGACGATGCCGCCGAACTGGATGAGCTCGACGAACGTGTAGTCCAGCGAGCCGCTCTGCTCGGCGCCCGCCTCGGGGTCGACCGTCTCATCGACGGGTGTCCCGTCGGCGGACGCGGCCGGTAGGTCGCTCTCCGCCGCCGCGTCCACGGCGGGTTCGCCCTCCTGGGCGAGTAGCGGCGTCACACCCGCGATCGAACCGAGCGTGAGGAGAGCGGCGACGGCGGCGGCGCGGATGTGGCGCGATGATCTGTTCAGCATGATCGTGGATTCCTAACTTTGAAAGAAAAAATCGAACTCACCACAGAGGCACGGAGAACACGGAGAACGACAGGCGTCGATAGACTCCGCCCCAGTGAGGATCGATGTCGATGATCTATTTTGGGTTTAGTCGGTACCTCTCCGTGTCCTCGGTGCCTCTGTTTCGAAAATTGCCCCCGTGCGCGCTTCGCGCTCCGGTGGGCTCGGACCCGCGGGCAAAAGCCCGCAGATCCTCCTTACTCAATTTTTACTGTCTTCATGCGCCCGTTCGCGGGCCCCGTGACTGTGGTGAATCGTTGTCTTTGACGCTTACTCTGATGAGGTCGGGTCAACTCTTGGAGTTGACGCCGATCGACTTGATTTCGTTCTTCCAACGCGAGCCGAACGTGAAGACCAGGATCTGCTCGGCCAGCGCCGACTCGAAGCTGCCGGAGGCGACCTCCCCGCCGCCGGCGCGCGCGATGTCGGCGAAGACGGCTTTGACTTTCAGGTTGTGCTCCGGCTGTGGCGGGAATTCGGTCGGCTCCACGCCGTGGATCGATCTGTAGATGAACCGGTGATGTGCTTCGTGCAAGCGTTGGGTGATGTCGATGGTGCTGACGATGCCGCCGCGCGATTTGAAGTTCGACACCAGCGACAGGACCGTCGGAATGTCCTCGTCGTGCGGCGGCGAGCTGCCGACGAGGATGACGACCTTCTTGGCGTCCTTCGCCCAGCTGAGGCTTTCGATCGCGGTCTCCAGGCCCTCCCAAACGCCGTCCTCCCAGTCGCCGCCGCCGGAGGCGCGCAGTCCGGCGAGGAAATCGCGCACCTTGGCGGGATTGCGGGTGAGGTCGACATAGTGGGTGACGAACTCGTCGTCGTCGCGGTCGCGAAAGGCGACGACGCCGACCCGCGCCGTCGGCACCAGGCGATGCAGGGTGCGGGCCAGCACGGTCATGCGGTCGGTCAGCTCCTTGAGCACCTGCTGCATGCTGCCGGTCGAATCGACCACCAGGACGACATCGAGGCCGGTCTTGCGCAGCTTGCCGATGACGCTGCCGAACTCGCCCGACAGGTTGCCGAGTCCGCCGGTCGCCGAGAAGCGCGCCGACACGTTGCGCAAGCGGGCGCTGCTCGCCAGCGGCGCCCCGAGGCTCGGCAGCTTGGGCAGCGGCTGCGCCGCGCGCTGCGTCTCGGGCACGGCCGCCGGCTCGATGGTCACCTGTTTCAGCAGATCGCGCGCGTCCAGCTGGCGATCCGACTGTTCCGAGAGCGCGACCTCGGCTTCGCCGAGCCCCGCCATGCCGTCGCCCATAAGGCTCTTGCCGGGCCCGAAGGTGAGACTGGCGAAAAGCAGGAGCAGCAGCAGATGGATGATCGCCGACAGCACCGCGCTCTCGAGGTGGTGGCGCCCATCGTTGCGCCACGGCCGCCAATAGCGCCGCCGCGCCTTGTCGTCGCGGGCGGTCTCGGCGGATTCCTTCATCCAGCCGACGTTGCCACGCCGCGCGCGCCGTGGAAAGCGTGCGCGAGCCAATGGCCGCATCGAACGGTCGTGCGGTCGATTCGACGCCGGCTCCAACCGGCCGCGGCAGTCCCCGAGTCCGCGCGCGGCGCGAATCAGTTGATCGAGTTGAGCCGTGTATTGAAGCGCTGGCAGCCGCCCACGTGGATTGGATCGGAGCTGCCTGCCAACCGGTGATCGCGAGCGGGAGCCGAAGTGGGCTGAAACTGGCAGGCCGGGCGCGATACCGGGCGGATCGCGGCGACGACGGCGAATCGGTGCTGCGCGACGGCGACGACGCGTATGGCATCATCTCAGGGTCGAAATGGGCTTCCTGAGCGCAATAGCCAAAGCTCGATCAGACAGAATCCGTTTGGTCCTAGGTTCTTGCGTTGGTCCGACCTGGATCGGGGCCCCGCTGGATCGGGACCCCCGATCGGAGCCCCGTTGACCGTTGGGCCGCGGAACGGGCGCGCGCCTTGACGCCGACTGCCAATTTTGCGATTTACTGCCATCGCTTCAACCAGGAGGTCAAATGCTCCCGACGTTCTGTCTGCTGCTCGCCGCAGCTCTCGCATTGACCACCGAACAGGCGATTGCGGCGCCGTTCCTGTACACGGCCAACGCCAGTTCGAACGACGTCACGGTAATCGACGCGGCGACGAACAGCGTTGTGACGACGATCACGGTGGAGAGCGAGCCGCGCAATCCGGCGGTCAGCCCTGACGGGTCGCGGGTCTATGTGCCCAATCGGCACTCGGACAGCGTGTCGGTGATCAACGGCGTGACCAACGTGATCATCACCACCATCACCGACCCGGACTTCGACGAGCCCTATTCGGCAGCGGTGAGCCCCAACGGCAGCCGCGTGTACATCGCCAACAAAGAGGGCGGCGGCAGCTCCACCGGCAGCCTGTCGGTGATCGATGCCTCCAATAACACGGTGCTGACCACGATCGACGATGCGTGCTTCGTCTCGCCGGAGTGGGTGATCGTCAATCCCGCCGGCACGCGCGCCTATGTAGTCAGCCGACAGGGCGACAGTGTGTGCGTCATCGACACGGCCAACAACACGGTCATCGACGAGGTTACTGTCGGCAGCGCGCCGCGCTCGGCGGTGGTGACGTGCGACGGCGCGTTCGTCTACGTCGCCAACCAGGGCAGCGGCGACGTCTCGAAGATCCGCACTTCGGACAATACGGTGATCGATACGCTGTCGTTCACCGGCGACCCGCGCAACCTCGCGATCACGCCGGACTGTGCCAAGATCTACGTGCCGCTGCAGAACGACACCGTGGGCGTGATCGTTACCGCGACCGACGCGACCTCGACGATCACCGTGCCCAACGGCGACCAGACGTACGGCGCGGCGGTCATCCAGAACGGCGCGTTCGTGTACATCACCGACGAGGACGACGACGAGGTCGAGGTCATCGACGTGGCGACGGACATGGTGCTCGCCGGCACGGGCCTGCCCATTTCCGCCGGCAGCACGCCGCGCGGCATCGCCACCGCGAACCTCGTCGCGCCGGTTGGCGCCGTTTCCGCGCCGGCTGCTTCGATGCTCGGGCTGATGGCACTGACGGCCGGCCTGCTCGCGATCGGCTTCCGCCGCCAGCGCTGAGCCGACAGGCAGTTCGCTTCGCTCACAGGGACGCTCTTCACTTATAAACGCGCCAGCAAGGACGGAGTGCCGCTTTATAGACGTGCCGGCTCAGAGCTTCGGTCTACGCTGCGCACCGTGCCAGACACGGATGATCTCAAGCGGCTTCGTTGTCGGATCGTAGATGATCCGCCAGGAGTAGAACGGCCAGACGCGTAGCTGCGGCGGCACGTCGAGATCGGTGCGGATGTGGCCGATCAGCGGACACTACGCGAGCAATGTGAGCGTGTCGAAAAGCTCGCTCTCGATGCGCAGCGCTGTCTCGAAATCGGCGGCGGCGATGTAGTCGAAGAGATCTTCGGCGTCGAGTTGCGCGGGATCGCTCAGCCGATACCGTTTGCTCATTCCTTCGGACGATAGCGATCAATCACCGCTCGAATTCGCCGACGAGACTCCTCACCCGATACGAACTCGCCGCGGGCACGTGCCGCTTCGCCCTCTTCGATGGCGTCGCGCAGTGCCGCTCGATCGATCGTCCCCTGCTGTTGCTCGAGCAGATCCAAACTCGCCGCGATCACCTCGTCTTCGTTCTCAAATGCACCGCGTCGCACCTGTGCGACGATTCGTTCCTCCGTGGCTGGCTTGGTCTTCAGCATAGTGGACTAAGTGTCGGGCTCTCCGCCGAAATCGGCAAATCTCTTCTTATCCCAACCGCAGCCGAAGCCGATCTTCGATCAAATCCGCATCAGAACGAGGGACGGGAAGGGGGACGGACTGGAAGGGGGACGTAAGCTAACAGGGGGACGTAGTTCCGATATTCCGATTCTCAACGAACGAGGTCGTCGGTTTTTTTTCTTGGCGGCTTGGCGCCTTGGCGCGGGAAAGAAACCAAGCCGGAAAGGAACGGGTTCGACCGGACGTTGATTCCGCGACCGCCTTGTTGCGGGCTCGATACCGATTCCGACCCCGACCCCGACCCCGATTCAGGGGGATGACGGAGCCGTCGAGGTACGAGCGGGGACCTTCCTGCGGGTCGGACCAGCCGAAGCTGTGAGAAGCATTTGCAAAGTGACCGCGTGCGTCGCTTGATTCGGTGTCAGAACCTCGATTTCGATCCCCAAATGGAGTGTCTGAGCGGAGCTGCGATGCCGCCCGAGAAGCCGAAAGGTATCCTTGCAAAACATAAGCATGGTTTTTAATATGCAAGGATGATTGAGCGCCGGGCATTTGGCAATTTGCAACGCGCGCTAGACCGCCAGGCTGCCGTCGCGCTGATCGGGCCACGGCAAGTTGGCAAGACAACCGTCGCGCACGAACTCGCCGCGACCCGGCCCTCCTTGTATCTCGACTTGGAGTCCCGCGCCGACCGCGACAAGCTCATCGATCCCGAGCTGTTCCTTCGCAACTACGAAGATCGGCTGATCATCCTCGACGAGATCCATCGCGTTCCCGAGATCTTCCAGGTCCTGCGCGGCCTCATCGATCGCGGGCGGCGGCGCGGCATCCGCAACGGACGCTTCCTCGTGCTCGGGTCGGCGTCCATCGATCTCCTGCGGCAGTCCGGCGAGTCACTCGCCGGGCGTATTGAGTTCGTCTCGATGGGGCCTCTCGATGCCCTCGAGATAGACGGTGATGCGACGGCGTTGGAGCGACTGTGGCTTCGCGGAGGATTCCCCGACAGCTACCTGGCAGCAGACGACGTTGACAGCTTCCGGCTGCGGCGTGATTTCATCCGCACCTACCTCGAGCGCGACGTCGCCCAGTTCGGCCCGCGGATTCCCGCGGAGACGCTCGAGCGGTTGTGGACGATGCTCGCCCACGGCCAGGGAACGCTGCTCAACGCGTCGCGCTTGGCGGCCGGGCTGGCGGTCAGTGCGCCGACGGTCACGAGTTACATCGGCCTGTTGGTCGATCTGCTGCTGGTGCGGCGGTTGCCGCCCTTGCACGTGAACGTCGGCAAGCGACTGGTCAAGTCACCGAAGACCTACGTGCGCGACAGTGGCCTCGTCCACGCGTTGCTGGGCATCGGCGACGCGGGTGATCTCGCCGGCCATCCGGTCGTGGGTAGCAGTTGGGAGGGCTTCGTCATCGAGTCCATCCTCGCGGCAGCGCCGGAGAGGACCAAGGCTTCATTCTATCGAACCGCGGCCGGCGCGGAGATCGACCTCGTGTTGGAACTCGGGGGACGGCAGGGGCTCTGGGCCATCGAGATCAAGCGCGGCCTCGCCGCGCGCCCCGCGCGTGGCTTTTACCATGCGATCGAGGATCTCCGGCCGACCAAGGCGTTCACCGTCTATTCGGGCGACGAACGCTACCCGATCACCGAGCACATCGAAGCGATCGGCCTGCGCGAGATGGCGGGTCTCGTGGCCGCATCGGCGCCATTCGCGAATCGAGGCTGAAACTCGCTCGGACTGGCGTTTACGATCCGGATCACCCCTCGCGGGTCGGACCAGCGCAAGCTGTGAGAAGCATTTGCAAAGAGACCGCGTGCGTCGCTCGATTCGGTGTCAGAACCTCGATTCGATCCCCATTGGACTGTCTGAGCGGAGCTGACGATTGCCCGCGTGCAAACCGATATCGGCTTGGTGGACAAGGTGACGAGCAGCCACGTATGGCACCATAGGGCCTGCTACCGCGAGCGGCGGAAGTCGCCGTGCGGCGATCGCTCGGCGTCGTGCCCGTCGTCGTTGTCAGGCGCGCGGGTGCTCGCGTTGACGATCAATCTCGCTCCTCGTAGGGTTTCCGCATGTCCCAAGCTGCTCGAGCGAGCTATCCACATATCGCTCGCGATCCCCAGGTCCGAGCGGGCGAGCCCGTCGTCGAAGGGTCGCGCATCCCGGTGGCCACGGTCGTGCGAGCCCATCAGCTAGGCTTGGATTTCGACGAAATCCTCGTTCAGTTGCCCGGCCTCGCCCCGGAAGGACTGCACGCTGCGCTACTCTACTATTTCGATCACAAAAGTGAGATTGAGGCTCTCATCGCCCGCGATGAGACGCCCCCTCCCGGAGCGACGGTACTGAAGGGTTGAATCGGGTGGAACGGCCTCGGCTTTATCTCGACGAGGACGTATTCAGCGCTGTTCGCGGAACGCCGCTGTCTCTTCACGTTCAATCGTGGCGACTTCGCAAACTTACACGCGCAACGTATCGCTGCCGGCCAGCACCACTTTGGAATCGTCGTTGCCCCGCAGATGCAGATCGGACAAATCGTTAGGCTACTTGCGCGCTTTCTGTCCAGCCGATCGGCCGATGATTTGCGCGCCCAGATCGTTTGGATTTCACGAGCGTCAAGCTGAGGTCACGCGAGCCTGGCTCCCGGACGCGTGCAGTACCCCTCGCGGGTCGGACCAGCGCAAGCTGTGAGAAGCATTTGCAAAGTGACCGCGTGCGTCGCTTGATTCGATGTCAGACCCTCGATTTCGAGCTACCGACCTGATGTGGAAACGCTTTGCAGTCGTTGCGATTGCGCTACTTGCAATCTCGAGCGCGCTTCTCGCGGCAGGGGCGTTCTCACGAACCCTCGTCGTGGATTTGATTGAGGACAGAACACGCGCAACGGGCGCAAGAATTGAGGCCGTGTCCATTGGCGGGACACAACTCGCGGCGATCGTCGTTCATGAAGACAATCAACTCACCATACCGTCGGTTCCAGTTTTTCCCGGAGCCGTTCTCACTGTCGGTATCGGCGTGCGCGAAGAGGTGTGGGATCAGGATGGAGATGGTGTCTTGTTCCAGGTCCACTCGAAACGGGGCAAAGAGAAGACATTCCTTTTCTCGCGTTACATCGATCCAAAGAGTCGCCCCGAGCATCGTCGGTGGATTGCCGCTGACATTCCGTTGGCTGAGATACTGCGGGTGGGACACGGACTACCATCACGAGTTGATCTGGTACTCACCACTTCGCCCGGTCTCCGAGGCAACGCACTTCACGACGCGCCGGTCTGGGCAGATCTCAAGGTCGAGAAACCAGCGCTGTCCTGGCCATCGTTTTTGCGCACACGCCCCCCGAACGTCCTCCTCGTCTCGCTCGACACCCTCAGAGCGGATCACGTCGGCGCGTTTGGTTACCGCCGCGAAACGACCCCCAATCTCGATCGCATCGCATCGCGCGGAGTTCGCTTTCACCGTGCCTACGCCCCTGCAAATCACACCCTCGAGTCTCACATGTCCGCGCTTACAGGCTTGTATCCAACCACGCATGGCGTCAGACCGGGAACAGGCAAGCGCCAAGAGATGGGAATCGCGCCGCTTCCCGCAGACCGCGTAACGCTTGCCGAGACCCTGCAAGGCCACGGTTACCTCACAGGTGGGTTCGCTTACGACTGCGTATGGCTCAAACGCGGGTACGGTTTTGGACAGGGATTCGAGAAGTATGTCGTCCGCGGTCGGGACGCGGCGACAATGAATGACACGGAGATCTTCCCGTGGCTCGAGTCTCACCACGATGAGCCATTCTTTCTGTTCGTTCACTACTACGACATCCATTCCGACTGGAAGAAACTTCCCTACGACGCGCCCAGTCGGTTCAGGGAGAAGTTCGAGAGGTCTTATTCAGGCAAATTCGACGGCTGTGGCAATGACGTGTGCGCGACCCGCTATTTAATGGAACTCGACACCAAGAAGCGTCCAATTGGAGAGCCGGAGCTGGCCCACATTCGGTCTCTGTACGACGCCGGCGTGGAAGCGACCGACTTTGAGGTCGGTCGGCTGATGGACAAACTAGAATCGCTCGGTGTCCTGGAGAACACCATCGTCGTGGTGATGTCCGATCACGGCGAGGAGTTCCGCGAGCACGGTAGGTTCATCCACAACCAGATCTATGAAGAGATCTTGAGGGTACCACTCATCTTCACGTGGCCGTCTGTCCTCCGGGAGGGAGGGCAGAGTTTCGAACCGGTCGGACTGATCGATGTGATGCCTACGATACTCGATCTCGTCGGTGTCGTTCCCGAAACCCCGATCCAGGGACGAAGCTTGTTTCCGCACATGCGGAACGGACGGTTGGACGCCAAACCCGTGTTTGTCGTCGGGCGGGACCTCGCAGGCGTCGTCCAATGGCCTTGGAAGTTGATTCGTGCCGGCAAGCGATCCGGTGAACTGTTCAACCTCAACGAAGATCCGGGAGAGACAGTGGACAAGAGCCGAGACGAGCCCGGCACACTCAAAGACCTTCAACAACTGTTGTCGACCTGGACCGATACATCCCCAAGTTTTCAGTTGAAAGAACGCTCCGCCGAGGTTGACCCCTCCGAGGCGGACCTCGATCGGCTCAAGTCTCTCGGGTACCTACCCTGACAACCCCGCACCGCCGTGGGGATCGCCCGAGGACGAGGCCGCGTACGCGTACGGGTGCGGAACCTGTCCCCCTCGTGGGGTCGGACCAGCGCAAGCTGTGAGAAGCATTTGCAAAGTGACCGCGTGCATCGCTTGATTCGTTGTCAGAACCTTGATTTCGATCCCTGAGCGCGAAATCGAAAGGTCTATCGGACGGACGCTGTTTGGTTTTAGGTACTTGCGTTGGTCCGACCTTGGATGCCTCACCCCGGATGCCTCCTCCAAATCGGGGCGACCTCATACCTACCATGCTGAACTCTTGCCTAGTGGCTAATCTCTTCCGGGCGCTGGTCCTGATCGCCGGTGTGGTCTTACTGGCGTGTAGGTCAAGCGGAGAGAACTCGTTCGAAATAGTCAGGACCCCAGCAGCGCGGATGTTGGAGGCAACGAGTATCGTTAGGATGCGTATCGGAGAGACCCGGCCGTTGACTTTCGACCAGTCCGATGGTGGACGCGAGATTTGCGGCTATCACTGTAGGGCCGAAACGCTGAGCATCTTGGACGGACCGCTCATCGAGCGAAACTTCATCTCCAACACGCCGCTTCGAAGTGGCGAGGAGTACGTCGTAGCAATTCTCGATATGCGAGGAAAACTCCCCGAGATCGCTGATCACCCAGAAGTCTCGGAAGATGATCGGAGGTTCTCTATTCGCCGCGATCTCTACCACCTATACTCCCTGGGTGCAGCGCGACTAGTCATTGCCGACGGAGCGGAGTTAATCGACATCGAGTCGTCTGATCTGGTACCGAAAGGCGTCCGCGATCAGGCGACTGGCGGAACTGTTCTCCTGAGCATCTTGCTCGAATCGGTTCGTAGTATTCGAGGACCGAGGGGGTGATCTCGGCGGCAAACGCGTGCGGGGCCGCGGCCGCCCGGGCGAGAGGTTCCTCCGCGACCACGGCCGGCCGCGCTTCTGTTCTTGGCGGCTTGGCGCCTTGGCGCGAGAAAGAGATCACCCGCGGCGCCTCGGAATGAGCCGAGCGGCCCGGGGTTCAGTGCGCGTCAGAATCGGTTGCGCCGTCGGTCGCGCAAACTCGGAATTGCGCTCGAACGTGTCATGGGGTGACAAAGTAAGAAGGTGGATGAGTTGCAGCGGTGAGATCCGCGTCGATGGGATGAATAGCTGCACGACGTCCGCAGTCTCACCGGGCGTGCGCCATGAAACGACTCGCATCGACGATGGCCAGAACGCTATGGCCGACCCTGCGCGCACGATGAGGCGGCTGCGGCGCGTCGCCGGGGCGGCGGTGCTGGCCGTGGCGGCGCTGTACTTCTTCGTCGGTCCTGCCGTGCTCGTGACCATCGATCTGCGCGATGCGCGCTCGAGCCGTGGCGCGATTCCGGCAGCGGCGTGGCGATGGCATCGCGCGTTGACACCGCGCTACGAGGCTTGGGCGCGGCAGCGCGTGCGCGAGGGGCGGGGCGCCACCGTGGCGCTGCGTGACGTCGCAGGCACCGAGTGGCCGATGTTCGGCACCGTGTTCTTCCTCGGTGCGACGGAACAGTTGCAGGACGCCCACCGTCGTGACCCCACGGTGGCGCCGGCGGCGCCGGCGCAGTACGCGGCCGGTGCGGTGCAAGCGGCCGCTGAGCTGCTGCTCGATCCGGCCAACGCCACCTGGGTGCGTGCTCATTGGGGAGACGACTACCTCCAGCGCGAGAACGTCTTCTACAGGATGCTGCTGATCCTCGGACTCACCAGCCACGCGCGCATCACCGGCGCGACAACGCACATGGCGGTTTTGCGCCAACAGGTCGAGTCGTTGGCCGGCGAACTGGCCGCGGCCCCGTACGGAATGCTCGACGACTACCCTGGCGAGTCGTATCCCACCGACGTGCTGTGGGCGGTCGCGGCGATTCGCGGAGCCGATGCCGTGCTCGGCACCGACCACGCGGCGCTGGCCGAGCGCTTTCTGGCGCACTGCCGCTCGCCCCTTATGCTCGGTCGTCTGGGCTTGCTGCCCTTCCAGGTTGATGCGCGCAGCGGGCGCGGCCTCGACGACTCGCGCGGCTGCTCCAATGCGGGGATCCTCGTACAGGCCCCGCGCCTGTCGGTCGACCAGGCGCAACAATGGTACGGTCGCTTTGCCGAGCACTTCTGGCAGGAGAGCGCGCTGCTCAGCGGTTTCACGGAGTATCCGCGCGACACGCCGAATTCCTGGATGGGAGATGTCGACTCCGGCCCGATCGTGCTCGGCTACGGTTTTGCCGCCAGCGCCTTCGGTCTCGCCGCCGCGCGCGCCAACGGACGCTTCGACCATGCCGCGCCGTTGGCGGCGCTGGCTCTCGCGGGCAGCTGGCCGCTGCCCGACGGTACGCTGCTGCTGCCGCGCCTGCTGTCGAACGCGGTCGACGCTCCCTTCCTCGGTGAGGCGGCGATGATCTACATCTTCACGCGGACGCCCGAGTCGGGTGTTCGGGCGGTCGACGGTCCGGACGGGTTGCCGGGTCTGGTTCCCCTCATCATCATCGCTTACCTGCTGGCCGGCGCGATTCTGCTCTTCGCGGCGTGGCGCGATTTGCGTGCGGAGGCCGGTGAGCCTTCGGCGTGGCGAGAGGCGATCGCGTTTGCCGCTTGGGCCGTGCTGCTTGCCGCTGCGGTGGTCACCGCGGCGGACAACCCGATGATCGCGCTGATCCTCGTCCTGATCGCCTACGCGCTACCGCGGCGTATCGCCGGTCGGGACGGGGGGCGTAGTTTCGATATTCCGATTCTCGACGAAGGAACTCGTTGATGGCCTTCTTTTCTTGGCGCCTTGGCGTCTTGGCGCGAGAAAGAAAGCGAGCCGGAAAGGAACGGGTGCGATTGGACGTTGACTCCGCGACCCGCCGTTGACGGGTCGATACCGATTCCGATACCGACCCCGACCCCGATTCAAGGGGGATGACGGCGCCGTTGCTCTCATTCCGGTTGCTGAGGCGACGTCTAGCAGCCCGTTGAAAAACAGGACACGCGCTGCAAATGGTCATTCGGCGTCATGGCTGCGTTGCGAAATCCTCAACAAAAGTCATGACTTTGCCTCCGGTTTCGCGACTTGCCTCAGTGGCCCATCGGAGCCCGGTACGGGCGCACGGGGGCCGAGGCCACAATGCGCCGAAATCCTCATTTTCGCTTGCGCGCCTGTTTTTCAACGGACTGCTAGTTCTGGCGCGCACGACGAGGGGCCCCTTGTTCATGAATGCCTGAAACATCGGGTTGTACAGTCAACAACAAAAGGAGTAGAGAGCGGGACGCAGGACTTGAGGAGGTAGGGTTCATGAGAAGAGTAGCTGTGCTTCGCTCGAGCGTCGGATTGCTGGCGCTGATGTTGATCGGCTGTGGGGTCGACGTCTCCATCCAGGCCGTGCCGAATCCGGCTGCCTTGGGGCAACCGATGAACGTCTCGGTGAACGTGAACAACACCCTCGAGTGCGAGCTGGCGGACCCCTCCCTGGCCATCTTCGTCATCTCGTCACAGTTCGCGGCCGCGAACGGCGAACTCGAGGAGCTCGCCGAGTTTTGTGCAATCGTCGACGATCCCATCCAGACCTGTACTCTTCTGGAGGAGCAGCCAGGCGAGATCCCCGAGGATCTCGTTCTGTTCTGCTGCCAGGTCGAGGCCTTCCGCGACGAGAACCAGGACATCTGCGGCGTCGCCACCACCGAACCCCCGTCCTCCGCCACGGTTCGCGATGCGATCATCGCCCGCGCCCGCGCTCTCGGGCTGCCGATCGACCAGGCGAGCGGCGATCAAGTGCAGGCGGTGACCTCCGGCGGGTTGCCGATCAATTGCATGGAAATCTTCAACGACGAGTTGGGCGCCGCCTTCATATGTGAACTCGACGATCTCGCCCCCGCCGCGACCGACACGGTGACGGTGAGTTTCACGCCGACGACCCCGGGGCAGTACTTCGCGTTTGCCTTCCTCGAGGGGTTTGCCGATTGCGCCGACGAAACCTTCCCCGGCGGTACCGCGTGCGTGACGGCTACCGTGGGCGCAATCGCTCCGGCGCCGGCGGTGTCCGCCAACGGGCTGATCGCGGCCAGTCTCGGCCTGCTGGCGCTCGGTGGTATCGCCATCCGCATCCGACGGAGAGCATAGGTGGCGCGCGAATAGCACGGCGACGTGCGTGTGGGGCAGGGGATGCGTGCCGCCCCCCCTTTGTCATTCCGGCGAAAGCCGGAATCCATGGATCTCAACGGCGTACCGCCCCGCGCCCACCCTCTCATTCCGGCGAATCTTCAACGCGCCGCGAGCACCGCGTCCGCGGTCGCGCCGGCGGCGTCGAGCCAGTGGACGGTGGGATCGGCGCGGAACCAGGTCGTCTGCCGCTTGGCGAAGCGGCGCGTCGCGCGGGTCATGCGCTCGACGGCGGTGGGCAGATCGCTGCGGCCGCGCAGGTACTCGCCGATCTCGCGGTAGCCGATGCTCTGCAGCGCCGGCAGGGTGAGTGAGTAGCCGGCGTCGAGCAGGCCGCGCACCTCGTCGAGCAGTCCAGCCTCGATCATCGCCAGGCAGCGCGCGCCGAGCCGGTCGTAGAGCTGCGACCTCGGCATGTCGAGGCCGACGACGGTCATGGCGAGTTCGTCGCCGCGAAACGCGTGTCGGTCGTGCCAGGCCGAGAGCGGCACGCGCGTCAAACGGTGCACTTCGAGCGCGCGGATGACGCGCAGCTGATCGTTCGGATGTAGGCGCGCGGCCGTCGCCGGATCGATCGCCGTCAACGCCCGATGGAGACTCCCGGGTGAGTTCGCCTCGCTCGCCGCCAGTTCGCGGCGCAGCTTCTCGTCGCGCGGCGGGCCGGGGAACAGTCCGTAGCGCAGCGCCTTCAGGTACAGGCCGGTGCCGCCCACCAACAGCGCCGTTCGGCCGCGCCCGTGGATCGATGCGATCGCGGCGCGCGCCAGGGTGGCGTAGCGCGCGCAGTCGAACGCCTCGGTGGGGTCGGCAATATCAAACAAGTGGTGCGGCCGCTCCTGACGCACCGTCGGCGGCGGCTTGGCGCAGCCGATCTCGAGACCGCGGTAGATCTGCCGCGAGTCGCAGTTGACGATCTCCGCGCCGATCGCCGCCGCGACCGCCAGCGACAACTCCGTCTTGCCGGTACCGGTCGGCCCGACGATGGCGATGATGCGGTTGGTCGGTTGGTGCGGGGGCATGTCGACGATCTGCATAGGTAGTCGAAAGTACGGGCAAGACAAGGGCACCAGGGGATGTGCGGAGAAGAGGCCCCTAGCCGCGCAGCCGCGACGCGTCCGCGGCTGCGTACCCCATTGACTCCCGTGCTCGCGCGCGTACCCTCGCAACCCATGCGTGACATTCTACGCCGGTGTGCCTCCATGCCGCAGCAGTCGTTCGCGGCAGGCGAAGTCGTCCTGCACGAGGGCGAGCGCAAGGGGGTTCTCTATATCCTCATCGAGGGCGAGGTGGAGATCCTCAAAGGCGACGTCCAGGTCAACACCGTCGCCGAGCCGGGCGGCGTGTTCGGCGAAATGTCGGTGCTGCTCGATGCGCCGCACATGGCGACGGTGCGCACCCTGGCGCCGTCGCGCTTTCACGTCGCCGAGGACGCGACGGCCTTTCTCACCTCCGACCCGGAGATCGCCGTGGCGATCGGCCGCTTGTTGGCCCGTCGCCTCCATTCGATGGTCACCTACCTGGTCGACCTCAAGCGGCAGTTCGAAGGCCACGAAGACCACCTGGGCATCGTCGACGAGGTGCTGGAGTCGTTGGTGCATCAGCAAGGCTACGAACCCTCGCCCGGCTCGGACCGCGATCCCGATCCGACCGTGTACTGAAAAATTGAGGAAGGAGGATCTGCGGGCTTTTGCCCGCGGGTCCGAGCCCACCGGAGCGCGAAGCGCGCACGGGGGCAATTTTCCAAGAGGCACAGAGAACACGGAGATATCTGGCTAGCGGCGCCACCGGCGTGCCCGCCGGATCGTTCAGATGAGAAACCGCGGGTCGCAGATCGTCATTCCGGCGAAAGCCGGAATCCAGTCGGGCCACCAGGTGGACCCCGGCTTTCGCCGGGGTGACGACGGGATGGGACCGGGCCGCCGAAGGGATGCGATTCGAGAGAGCTTCGGCCTAGTAGTCGAGCTCGGCGGGGGGACGCGTTAGGGGTTGGTCGAGCGGCACGACCTGGTTGCCGGCGAGCGAGTACCACATCGCCCGTCGCTCATCTGTATCGAAGATGACGTGCGTCGGAATCGGTCCGATCTGACGGCCGGAGTTGAAGACCCAGGTGTCGCCGATGCGGTCCACCCAGGAGCCCCCCTGGCGAAACGGCGACTGGTGGATGTGGCCGGTGAGTACCATGTCGGGTTGATGCAGCCTGATCCACTCGACCAGATCGGCGTCGCCGAAATGCTTCTGGCCCGCCCAGCTCACCGGCGAGGCGTCGGGCGGAGCGTGGTAGACCCACACCCAACCGTTTTGGCGCTTGGTCGCGTCGCGGGCCAATTGCGCGCCGACGGCGTCGCGGGTGCGCGGCCCGTCCCACCACGGACATATGGTGAACAGCGTTCCCCCGGCCTCGATGCTGTCGCCGTCCGTGGCCACGCCGAGTCCGCGCACGCGGGTCATCCAGCGGGCGACCTTCTCCCCCGTGTCGTCGCGGGCGTCGAGGTCGTGGTTGCCGGAGCTGACCAGCAGCGTCGTCTTCGTCCGCAAGCGGCGCAGGTAGTTGAGGACGACGACGATCTGCGCGTCCGGCGCCACCACCGAAGAGATGTCGAGGTGATCACCGGCGATGACGACGAGGTCGAAGTCGGCGGCGACCCGGTCGACCCAGTCGAACTGTTTCAAGGTGTAGTGGAGGTCGGAGACGAGGAGGCATTTCATGGTTTCACGCGAACGCCGAAGCGCCAGCGACCGTCGTAGCAAACGCCGTCGCCGGCTCCAAGGATGGCGGCACCGAATCGCCGTCGCCGGCTTGCCGCGCAGCCGGACCAGGCGCGAGCCCGGGCGATTCCGAGCGGTTCGCTGGCGGCCGTTCAGGATGCAGCCCGCGTCCTTCTCAACGGGCTGTTACGGCTAGCAGAGGCATTTCGGGAGCCGCATCGTGAACGCCGTCGTGCCGTCCGTGGAGGTGGCAGTCACCTCTCCACCATGGGCTCTGACGATCTCGCGCACGATGAACAATCCCAACCCCAAGCTGGTCTGCCCGTCACTAACCACTGCGTTCGGCCCTCTCAGCAGAGGCTCGAACAAGGCATTCACCCCATCGGAGGGAAGGGCGGGGCCGTCATTGCAAACTACGATCTCTGCCCTCTGCCCATCGCCCTTGATCGCGACCAGGATATCAGCCCCGGAGTCGCCATACTTGGCCGCGTTGGTCACGAGATTACTGAGCGCTTCCCGGATTCGTGAGCCATCGAACTGCTCGCGCGTGGGTCCACTCGCATTGAAGTTGATCTTCACTTCCGGCATGGCCGCGCGGAGCAATTTGATTTCCTCGGTCAACGCCTGTTGCAGATCGACCTCCGACCGGACGATGCGCGTCCCCACCCCGAGGGCTGATCTGCTGTAGTCCAGAAGATCGTCGAGTAAAGTGGTCATCCGCTTACCGCCTCGGATGATGCGATCGATCTGCTCGCTATAGGGAGTTTCGTGCGCCATCAGTGACAGCAACTCTGATGAAATCACGATGACGTTGAGCGGCCCGCGGAGATCGTGGCCGAGCGCGCCGAGGAACAACTGACGGTAAGACTCCACCTCCTTGGAGAAGTCGGCGACCGACTCCGCGACCGCCTGGTCAATGGCTTCATTGAAACGGATCATGTCTTCGATCGCATGATGGTATGGCGGGTGCTCGGCGAGCCAGAGGCGAAGCACGGCGGCGCGCAGTGCTCGATACTCGGCGACCATCTGGTCCACTCTGAACCCGGACTTCGCCCTCAATCCTCCATGAGAGCTTGCGGCGGACTTCGGTCCTTCTGCGATCGGGGCACGCCCTTCTGATTTCGCGTGTTGCGCCTCAGCGCTCTGGGACGTTCGCAGGTCGAGCACGATGGCGGCCAGGACCTCGGGAAGGTGATCACGCAAGGCGTCCGAATCCAGATGCACCCCGGGGGGAGTCTGGGTTGCCGCGAACGCCTCGGCGCCGTCGATGATCATTGGGGCATTGAACTCAATGAAGTCCGCAAGCCGCATGAACGATCCCCTTCGCGGCCCATCAACCACACTGTTGCTACAGCCCCGCCCCCGGCCGCTGCGCCCTTTTTTCTACGCAGCCAGTACCACCGCCCGTTCCGACCGTCCAGCGTTTTGGCTGCTCGTCCTCAGCAAGGCCCCCCAGTAAGGATGGCCGCCGGCGGGCCGGAGCGGTGGCGTTGATGCCAGGAACTCAAGAAACTGCGCATCGACGATTGCCCATTCGCCAATCTGCCCGAGAAGAAAGCGTCCCGCTGGGGCGAGGCGCTGACGGCCGACAAGATGAAAGACTGTCGCTGGGTCAAGCCCGCGCTGATCTGCCAGCCCGAGCAAACCACGGATCGCACGGATCGGCGCGGATGGAGGTCCGACGCACAGCAGGGACGACCCCAGTGCGACACGCGTGTCGTCGATCGCCGCATCAATGAACTCGTCGCGGAGCGCCCACCATCCCTGACCCCTGAGCCCGAGGCGCCTCAGACGTAAGGATTGTGCAGGAGTAGGTCATTACGACAGCCACGGCGCCTCTCATGAGATCGAACGCGATTCTCGCTTAGCCGACGAGAACTAAAACCCACAGTGTGGCTTCGGCGGCGACATCTCCAAGCAAATTGCACCAGAATAACTACATCCCGACAGAATCAGTTCGGCTATGCTGACGGCTCCATCCTGGTTACAGTCACATCCGGACATGCAACGTACCTCGTCTTGGTCATCAACACGCACGACCGGGCATCCATTGAGCATTTCTGAACAGCATCCATTGCAAAAGGCACTCTGTTGCAGCGGGGTAGCGGTCGGTGATGCAGTCACTGTAGGAGTTGCGGATGGACCCCACAAAGCAAGGACTAAACGAAACGCAACGTCGTAACTGGCAGCCGCCATAGCCCCGCAGATTCCGGCAACTGCTGGACAGCTCACTACATTGACGATCGGCACTAGGCAGCCAGGAGCTAACGCTGTACACGCGGCCGCCGTCCCGCCAGCTCCTAAGATCCAGGCAGCGACATACGCGGAGCCTTTGCAGAAAGCGGACGGCTCCGAGCTATCGCTCTCTTGGCCGAGTGCCGCTGCGTGACCCAGCGATCCCCGAGCATCTAATTCAAGCGAGACCGAGACATTGTGTCTCCATGACGATGTAGTAGCCAAAGCTGACAAGGCGAGACTCGCTTGTCCTGCAACGGACCATTGTTCAGGCCCCAAATCGGAGCGACGATCGTCAATGGAAGTCGCGAGAGCGTCCGACACTGGTATCCTTACGCCATCGATTAAGAGAAAGTCCGCGTCGTTCGGCAGCAATTCAAACTGGGAGGATCCCACCTGAATAGTAAGTGATGATCCACCCCCGCCGACAATTATGGCCGTCCCTCCCGCTCCGAACGTGGTAGTTAACAAACCGGTGATTGAACCAGTCTCTGAGACATCCAATGTGCCATCCAAGGCTACTGGAACGGAAATCGAGGAATCGGTTACGATCTCGTTCTGAAACTGCATCGTGACAAAGCCGCTCGGTATAGTGGGCGTGTGACTGGCGGTGATCGGAGGTGACGCGGTCGGCGGCGTGGATGCGATCGCCGTGGGTGGCTCTGTCGGTCGTTCGGTAACCGGACTCGGCGCCGCGGCCGTCGCGGTTGCACCGCTTATTTCAGTAGCGGTGGGGCTCGGCTGCGTCGGAGTGACGCTCCCATTTGTGGTAGGCGTGGATGAGACGCACCCATGCAGCGCAACGTTCACAGCGGTGATTAGCTCGGCGATACTAATATCTCCAGAGCGATCAAGGTCACCTGCCTCGCAGGTAGAGACGCTGGCGGCCCCGAGCGCAGTTCGCACCATGACGATAAGTTCGTTGATAGCGACGCCGCCGCTGCCGTCACAATCACCCGCGCATGCCGCTTCGGCGTTACCGCGGACCACCGAAACAATCAGTAGGCCACTGTAGAGACATACGTGCAGGACGGTCCGCAGTAGTGGGCAGCGCATCGATACTCCTATTGCCTGTGCTTCGATGTCAGTACGTCTGGCGCGCTTTCACCGGTCGATCGTATTTAGAGAAAGCATCTGCGATTGACTCGGGGTTTCTTCACGGGTTCAGATCTTTTAGCTCAGTTAGCTCAGTGGCGTTTCGATTTCCGGGTGAACGGGCACGATGCCGTCTTGTCTCGAGGACGTCAAACGCCCGTTTACCGGGGGGCTCACCGAGAAGCAGCAGGAGTGTCCGTCGCAAGCTTGTTCAGTAGAAGCTGATCAAGTTCGCCCCGCGGATTCCCCGATTCATGTCACCGATTGTTTCGATTTCGCGGCGAATCGTCGCGGAACGCAACACCCCGCACCTTGATCCCTAGCGTCGAGGCGCCGGGCGCGGCGACGCCTCAGGCGTGAGGATTGCGCAGCAGCAGATAGGTGTTGATGCCGCCGTAGCCGTAGCTGATGAAGAGCGCGTGACGGATCGTCGCCGGGCGCGGTTCGCCCATGACCAGGTCGAGGTCGCATTCCGGCGCCGGCTCTTCGAGGTTGTGGGTGTGCGGGATCAGGCTGTGTTGCATGGCCAGCGCCGCCGCGGCGGTCTGGAACGCGCCGGACGCGCCGAACGGATGTCCGAGCACGCCCTTGACGTGTTCCCCCGAGCCCGCGCGACGTTGAGATATCACGAGACGGTGAACCGCCGTACCGAGGTGGCGTCGGCGATCGAGAAAGGGGCGACGGGCGGCATCAGTCTGCATTGGCGGCCCGCAGGCCTGCTTCGGCGAGCAGTACCGTGAGTACGGACCACCACCAGGGGCCCGGCCTGTACTGATCGCCGCTACTGCGGCCACGCGGTGCGGTGCGCGTATCCCTTCACGAACCAACCCCCCAGTAGTTTCGGGTACGAGGTGCGCTGCGCCAGCTTCTTTTGCTTGAAGAACGGCTGCATCGCACGGAGGGCCGCCCGCACGCGGTAGTACGGCACCCGCGGGTACAGGTGGTGCACCAAGTGGCAATCACCGGAGTCGGCCAAAAAGAGAGCCTGCGTGAACCAGCCGGTACGGTAGTTCGTCGCCAGCGAGTAGGGGTTCTCTGGCTCGATGTCGGCGTGCTCGATGATGATGCGAATCGAGTTGAGCAGCGGAACAACCAAAAACATGGGCGCGAGGTAGCCTAGCACGACGGCCTGCCAGCTCACGAAGTATGCGTAGGCCGCGAAGAGCGCGAGCATCACCAGAACCAGCACGACCTCGGCTTTGAGTCGCCACCGAATCTCGCGGCTCGGCGGCCGAAACCGCATGTACGCCGCGCCGCTCTTCGACCACTTGCCTGACGTGCCCAACTTGAAGCCCAGTATCGTCGCGAACAGCCACCGCTTGGCCACGGTGTCAACGTCTTGTTTGTAGACTTCCGGGTCGTCGTCGGTGCCGACCTTGCCGTGGTGGCGCAGGTGCACAACGCCGTAGGCAGTGGTGCGAATCGTCAGCACGCCGAACAGCAGCGCGCTCAGGAACCACCCCATCAAGCCGCCCCACCGCCGCCGGTGAACAAACACATCGTGGTTCACCAGTCCCATGATGGTCATTAGCCACCCTTGCAGCAGCACCAGGCCGACCTTCCATGGCCCCGACACCCCCGGCCGACCGATGACCGCGATGATCGCGAAAAAACTACTCAGCGGCAGCGCCACGGCCAAGACATCGAGCAGTAGGTTTTCTCGGTGCAGCTCGCGATACGTTGCCTCACCCAAGAATGAGCGCATCTCTCGCTGTATCTCACTGAGCGGTTTGCCTTTCATCACTCTCTCACAGGCGCCATCACGCAAGTGGGCGGCACAGTGCGACTTCACTGCCTGCACAGCCGACAGCGCAGCTCCTGCTTCACCTCTTTGTCCCGGTGAACGGCAAACCGCATCGCCATCATCACCACGGCTTCGAGCTCGGGCGTCAGGTCGTGGCGCATCGGGCGCGGCGCATTGAATTCGCACTGCAGCCCCGCATTCAGGCCCGAAACTCGGCACAAGTGCTGTACGTCACCGCAATTCAAAGAATCGGACGTTGGCCCGGGACGGAACGCCGTTCCGAGGTGGCGCCCGCGATCCAATAACGTGCGAGACGGGCGGCATATGTCTGCATGGGCGGCCTGTAGCGCAGAACGCGGGCGCCGATCAAGTGATTTCGCCCTAGCCCGGATGGCGGTGTTCGCTCGCGCTTTTTTCTTACGTCGCGGCGGAATGTAGCACCGGCGTGCGCGGCGGACTAGTCGCTACCTACTGACTGGACCGGGAATCGGAGCAGCTTCTGTGGCTGAACCGGCGGTGCTAGGCACCATTGGATGAGAGTGCTTGAAGACGCAATGCAGCGCGCGTTCGCCCGACTGCCCGAACAGATGTTGAACCCCATTTTGGCCGAGAAGCTCGCCGAACAGGGCGTCCGCGTTCCCGAGCGTGTCCTGCGACGACTTGGAGCGGACTTTCTCGCGAACGGAAGCGACACGGTCAACTATTGGAATTGGGATTGGGCGTGGAAGTTCTGGGAGAGACAGGAGGTAAAGCTCGAGATCACAGAGGGCGATTCACAGAGGATCGAGGAAAACCTGGAGCGCATCGATTGGAAACGATTTTGCGAAACAGTTGTTTCCGACTCCGCAACGAGGATTCTCGCCGACCTAGAGAGAGACTGGCCGAGGCGGC
>Ga0307505_10000147_pt1 | contig 89186 bp, 61 predicted proteins | sample 23_S_MG_FD_202183 | JGI IMG/M metagenome (GOLD analysis project Ga0307505, IMG submission 202183) | Soil microbial communities from Populus trichocarpa stands in riparian zone in the Pacific Northwest, United States - 23_S | ecosystem: Environmental > Terrestrial > Soil > Riparian zone > Trees... | reverse complement strand
GTTTACTGGTCTGAAAGAGCGACGCGCTCGGTGTCATGCTGAAAACTCGTGCTTGAACACTGAGCAATTATTTCCTATCGGCCAGCAACCGTCGGCGATAACTATTAAGGCGACAGACTCTTCAGGGTTGATTGGGAACGTGATGATTAACCCTGGGTTGTCGCAAGCTCCAACCCAGGGCTGAAATTAGCGAACGCCTTCGGCGTGAAGTTGTGAACGCCTTCGGCGTAATCCTGCCGAACTCAAACTAACTTCGGGCCGAACTGGAACTAACTACTACCACACCTACAAACCAGTTGTGCGCTTCGCGCGTGTTTGATAGTATCCCGAGCCTCCCGTTGGACTGCCGCTGGTGGAGAACCGATCTAACTCCCAAAACGGACCGCCAGCACTACTCTCGAGACCCACCGGGATTGTTTGCGACGCCCGCCCAGAAGCATCGCGCTTATTACTCGGGAGCGTTTGAACGGATTGGTTGAGTCCGCTCAGGCGCAAAACCGTCATACCTCGCTGCTGTAGTAACGCCTTGAAACGCCGGACAGGCTGCTCAACAACGTCCGCCTTCTATTGGCTGACGGCGATTGAGCTTTACGAATCCGTTGGAGCCGCACTCCATTCGATTTGCCGCCGGTCGTCATGGGGAGAAGCGGGTGCCGCCCAGTCCCGTCGGTCACTCGCTCAAACAATTGGCCTAAGTCAGTCCACACTAATCGCAAAGAGTGGTTGACACGTCTATGTCTACCGACATTTCCAACCTGTCCCAGATAGAGAAGCGTGCCCTGCTGGCGCAGCTCCTCAAACAGAAAGCCGACCGCGCGAAAGCGCCGTCGCCACTCTCCTACGGCCAACGCGCGTGGTGGTTTCTTTACCAGCTTGAACCGGAAAACCCTGCTTACAACATCATGATGCCGGTGCGCGTTCTTTCCGACGTTGACGCGTCGGTGTTGCGCCGCACCTTCGAGCGCCTGGTCGAGCGCCATGCCTCGCTGCGAACGTGCTACACGCTCAGCGAAGGAAGTCTTGTGCAGCAGATTCGCGAGGAGGCCGAGATTGATTTTGAAACTGTGGACGCGTCGGCGTGGGACGAGCAGCGTCTGAAAGAAGCAGTCTCCGAAGAAGTGCATCGCCCGTTCGATCTCGAGCGCGGGCCGGTGTTCCGTGCAAAGCTTTACACGCGCTCCGAGCGCGAGCACGTCCTCACGATGGTCGTGCATCACATCGCTTTCGATCTGTGGTCGCTCGTGCTTTTCGTGCACGAGTTGGGCGCGCTCTACGCAGCGGAGAAAGACAGGCGTCCGTCGCCGCTCGCGCCGCTTAAATACCGTTACACGGATTTCGTCCAACGGCAGTTGAAGACGATCTCCGGCGCGGACGGCGAGCGTCTCTGGAACTACTGGCGCGAACAGTTATCCGGCGAGTTGCCCGTGCTCAACCTGCCGACCAGCCGCACACGCCCGATCGTTCAAACGCACCGCGGCGCTGCACGGCGCTTCACCGTCAGCCCCGAATTGTCCGACCGTCTGAAAGAGCTGAGCCAATCAAACGGCACGACGCTCTACATGACGATCCTCGCCGCATACGAAGTGTTGCTTCATCGCTACAGCGGACAAAGCGACATCGTCGTCGGTTCGCTTTCCGCCGTTGGCAGAAACCATGCGGAGTTCTCGGGGCTCGTCGGCTTTTTCGACAACCAGATCGCCCTTCGTGCAGATCTCTCGCAGAACCCGACGTTCGAGCAGTTTCTGACGCAGGTGCGTCAGACGGTTCTCGGCGCTTTGAAACATCAGGACTATCCGTTCCCGCTCCTGGTCGAGAGACTGCAACCGGAGCGCGACACCAGCCGCTCACCGATCTTCCAAGCAATGTTCATCCTGCAACGCGCGCAACTGCCCGAAGAGGCTGATCTACTCCGCCTCAGCCTCGGCATGCCGGACGCGCACGTACAGCTAGGCGAATTGAAGTTTGAACCAATTGATTTCGAACGCCGCGTCGCAAGCGGCCTCGCAGGACAACTGGACCTGACGCTCATCGCCGCGGAGCTCGCGGGCGGGCTCGAATGCTCGCTTCAATACAACCCCGACGTTATCGACGATGAAACAGCCGAGCAGATGTCGCGACACCTTCATCGCCTTCTCGAATCGATTGTCGCCGAGCCAGGCCGCAGCGTTGGGACGCTGCCGATGCTGAGCGAAGAGGAGCGGCAGCGCTTGGTTTTCGAGTTGAACGACACGGCGGTTGCGAGTGAGTTCGAATGCTTACACGTGATGTTCGAGAAGCAGGCCGAGCGCGATCCCGCAGCGACGGCGGCAGTCTTCCGCAAAGAACGCATCACGTACGGCGAACTGAACCGGCGTGCTAACAAGTTGGCCCATCACCTTCGTTCGCTCGGCGTTGGACCAGAGGTGCGTGTCGGCATCTGCTTCGAACGCTCGCACGAAATGCTCGTCGCCGTGCTCGGCATACTCAAGGCCGGCGGCGCGTACGTTCCACTCGATCCGAACTACCCTGCGGACCGACTTGCCTTCATGCTCGACGACGCGTGCGTCCGCGTGTTGCTCACGCAGCAGCACCTGGCCGAACGGCTACCCGCGAGCCGCGCGCGCATCCTGCGCCTGGACGCCGATCGCGCAGAGATCGATCGACTCGACGACACGAACCCGTCCCTCTCAACGACGATCGATAATCTCGCCTACATCATCTACACATCCGGCTCGACGGGCCAACCGAAAGGCGTGATGATCGATCACCGAGGCGCGGCCAACACCATCGTCGACATGAATGAGAGATACCGCGTTGGCCCAGACGATCGCGTGCTCGCGCTTTCATCTCTCAGCTTTGACCTCTCGGTCTACGACATGCTCGGGACGCTGGCCGCCGGCGCCACCATCGTCGTGCCCAATCCATCTTCCGCGCCCGATCCTTCAGACTGGCTCGAGCTGATCGAGCGCGAGCGGGTGACGGTTTGGAACTCAGCGCCCGCGCTGATGGAAGTGTTTGCCGAGTACGTCTCGGGCCGCTCGGCTTCTCTGCCACGTTCGCTTCGCGTCGTGCTGATGAGCGGCGACTGGATTCCCGTAAAACTGCCCGATCAGATAAGAACGCTCGCCGCAAACGAAAACATAGAAGTGCACAGCCTCGGCGGCGCGACTGAAGCCTCAATCTGGTCCATCACTTTTCCAATCAAGAGTGTTGACCCCGCGTGGAAGAGCATTCCGTACGGACTGCCGATGGTTAATCAGCATTTCCATGTTCTTGACGCATTCCTGCAACCAACTCCCGCCGGCGTGGTAGGCGAACTCTACATCGGCGGCATCGGCCTCGCGCTCGGCTATCACAATCGACAAAGCCTGACTGCGGAGAAGTTCATCCCCGATCCGTTCTCGACGAGCCCGGACGCACGCCTATACCGCACGGGCGATCTCGGACGCCGCATGCCCGACGGCAGCATCGAGTTCCTCGGCCGCATTGACGGGCAAGTGAAAATTTCCGGCTTCCGCATCGAGCTTGGCGAGATCGAAACCGCGCTGGGCCAACACACATCCGTTCGCGAAGCGGTCGTGAAAACTTACGTCACCGCTTCCGGCGAGAAACGGCTCGCGGCCTACGCCGTGCCGAAGCAGGGCGCACAGATCGACAAGCAGGAGTTGCGCAACCACCTGCGGAGCAGATTGCCGGAGTTCATGGTCCCTGCCGCCTTCGTCATGCTCGACGAATTGCCGTTAACGCCGAACGGCAAGGTGGACCAACGAGCGCTGCCCGCGCCCGAGCAGATCGCGCTCGACAACGCGGAGCAATCTTTCGTCGCACCGCGTAACCCGACCGAGGAAGTTCTGGCCGGACTGTGGTCAGGGGTGCTGCACCGCGATCGCGTCGGCGTCGAGGAAAACTTTTTCGAGTCAGGCGGCGACTCGCTGCTCGCCACGCAGTTGATCTCGCGTGTGCGCGCGGCTTTCAAGGTTGAGTTGCCGCTTTATTACCTGTTCGAAGCGCCGACCGTCGCGGGGCTTGCCGCGAAAATAGACACAGCTATGAGTAACGAACACGAGGATATGTGCCCGCCGCTGCGGCGCGTCCCGCGCAACGGACACCTGCCGCTCTCGTACGCGCAGCAACGGCTATGGTTTCTCGACCGGCTCGTGCCCGGCAATCCGTTCTACAACGCCACCGCCGCCGTGCGTCTCACGGGGACGCTCGATCGCGATGTGCTCGAGCGCAGCCTTGACGAGGTGATCAGGCGGCACGAGTCGCTACGCACTACGTTCCTCGAAGCCGATGGCCATGCCGCGCAGGTCATAGGCGAGCCGTGGCCCATCAACCTCAAGCTCGTGGACTTCACTGGCCGCGCCCACGCAGAACAGGAAGAAGCGCTTCAACGTCTCGCCACCGAAGAGACGCAACGCCCCTTCGACCTCATCCTTGGACCACTGATGCGCGGTGTGCTCGTTAGTCTCGGCGAGCACGAACACGTACTGCTGCTCACGCTGCACCACATCATCTTCGACGGCTGGTCGTTCGGAATTCTGCTGCGCGACACGGCTCTGCTGTACGAAGCAACGCTAGCAGGCAAGCCGTCGCCGCTCGAAGAATTACCGTTGCAATACGCAGACTACGCTGTGTGGCAGCGCGAGTGGCTTGACGGCGCTGTGCTCGAAGAGCAACTCGCATACTGGCGCGGGCAACTTGCAGGAAGCACCGTTTTGCAACTGCCGACCGATCGGCCCCGGCCCGCGTCGCAAACCTTCCGCGGCGCGCGTCACCTCGGGCTGATCCCACCCGAGCTTGCCACCGCACTCAAGGAGTTGAGCAGCCGCCACGACGCGACCATCTACATGACGCTGCTCGCGGCGTTCAAAACACTTCTCCTCCGATACACGGGCACGGAAGACGTGCTCGTTGGCTCACCGATCGCGGGGCGCACACGCGCCGAGACGGAAGACCTCATGGGCTTCTTCCTCAACGCGCTGCCGATGCGCACCGATCTGTCCGGCGATCCCGCGTTCACCGAACTGCTCGGCCGCGTGCGTGAGACGACGCTCGGCGCGTACGCGCATCAGGATGTGCCGTTCGAAAAGCTCGTCGAAGAGTTGCGGCCCGAGCGGCAGATCACGCACACGCCGTTCTTCCGCACCTGGCTAGTGCTACAGAACGCGCCGATGCCCGCAGTTGAATTGCCGGGTCTCTCGTTGAGCATCCTGCAGGTGGACGACGGCACGTCGAAGTTCGATCTCGTGCTCTCGATGTTTGAGACGCCGGAGGGTCTCCACACGACTTGGATCTACAACACTGATCTTTTCGACAACGCCACCGTGGCGCGCATGGCAGGCCACTTCGAGACTTTGCTGCGGAGCATCGTCGAGCACCCAGAGGCGCAACTCAACGCGCTCGAAATGTTCACTGAGGCCGAGAAGCAGTTGCGCCAGCGTGAGAAGAGCAAGCGAGAGCAGTCGAACCTGAGCAAGCTCAAGAGCCTGCGTCGCTCGGGCGTCAATCTTAAGCAGGTGAGTTTGACGAAGACTGAGTATCTCGCCGAAGGTGAGACGCTGCCGCTCGTGTTGCGGCCCGCGGGCGAAGTGAACCTTGCCGATTGGGTCCGCGGCAATCGCGACTACGTTGAGACCGAGTTACAGCGCCACGGCGCGTTACTCTTCCGCGGCTTCGGGCTTAACTCGCCCGAGCGGTTCGAGAAGTTTGCGGTCGCCGTCTGCACACAACTGTTCTCGGAGTACGGCGACCTGCCCCGGCAGGACACCGGCAGCAGCCGCGTTTACCATTCAACGCCCTATCCAGAGACGGGCATGATCCTTTACCACAACGAGAGTTCACACATACACCTGTGGCCCCTCAAGATCATGTTCTACTGCGACACCGCGGCACGCAACGGCGGTGAGACGCCGATCGTTGACGGCCGCAAAGTCTACCGCGATCTAGATCCGGCCATCCGCAAGCGCTTCGAAGAGAAGCGGTTGATGTACGTGCGCAACTACAAGGAAGGTCTCGACGTGCCGTGGCAATCGTTCTTCGGCACGGATGATCGCGCTACGGTTGAAGCCTACTGCCGGCGCGCCGCGATCGACTACGAATGGACGGAAGACGACGGACTGCGCACGCGCAAAGTTGCACCGGCTGTCGTGTGCCACCCGCGCACGGGTGAGGTTTCCTTCTTCAACCAGATGCAGGCGCACCACGTCTCGTGTCTTGCGCCCGAGTTGCGCCGCTCGTTGTTGTCGCTTTATGCCGAAGAGGACTTGCCGCGCAACGTCTATTACGGCGACGGCACGCCTATCGAAGACTCTGTTGTTGATGAGGTGACCGAAGTTTACCGGCGCGCCGCTGTCGTTTTCCCGTGGCAGGCCGGCGACGTGCTGCTCGTCGATAACATGCTCACCGCTCATGCGCGCAATCCGTTCGTCGGACCGCGCAAAATTCTGGTCGCGATGGGGGACATGGTCTCTCACGAAGGATATTGAAAATGAACATCCCCCAACCGCTCGACTGCATCGTCATCGGCTACAACGAAGTTCCCTTTCAACACTACGAGAGCTTCCTGCGCAACTACGGCGAGAACTCCGAAGCGTATCGCGATCTGAAGTTCAGCTTTGTGGATATGGGCGGGATGAAGATGGATTACGTCGGCCTGCTCAACCACGTCCTGCGCGAGGCCGATCCGCAGGGTCGTTCGGAGTTGGCGCGCGAAGGCGTGAAGTCAGGCGACATACCCAACCTCGCCGCCGCGTACCTCTCGAACTTTCTGCGGCGGCACGGGTGCGTGACGCGCACCGTCAACCTCTTCCAGTACGAGAAGGAGAAGCTCGCCGAGTACCTCGCGCAAGATCCGCTCTGCGTTGCGATCACGACGACGTTCTACGTCGTCAACATGCCGCTTCACGAGATGGTCCAGTTCATTCGTGAACACAACCCGCATACGAAGATAATCGTCGGTGGTCCACTCATCGCAAACCACGCGCGCAACTACCATGGCGACGCGCTCAGCACCGCGCTCGACGACATCGGGGCCGACATTTACATCGTCGAGGGACAGGGCGAAGACACGCTACTGCGCGTCGTCGAGAATCTGAGGAACGGCAGCGGGCTCGGCGCGGTGCCAAACCTCGCGTACGTCGATGGCGGGCAGCTCGTGCGAACGCTGACAAAACCGGAGAACAACTCGCTCGACGAGAACTACATCGATTGGCGCCGCTTCCCTGACGAACGGCTCGGCGTCACATTACAGACGCGCACCGCACGAAGCTGCGCTTTCAAATGTTCGTTCTGCAACTACCCAACACGCGCAGGCGCGCTCACGCTCGCCAGCCTCGACACGCTCGAGCGCGAGTTTGACTCGATGCGTGAGCTCGGCGACGTGTCGAACCTCGTCTTCATCGACGACACCTTCAACGTGCCGCTGCCGCGCTTCAAAGACATCTGCCGGCTGCTGATCAAGAAGAACTACGGCTTCAACTGGTACTCCTACTTCCGCTGTAGCAACTCGGATGAAGAAGCGTTTGACCTGTTGGCGGAGAGTGGCTGCAAGGGCGTCTTCCTCGGCATCGAGTCGGGCTCGCCCGCGATTCTCAAGAACATGAACAAGGCCGCGACGATCGAGCGCTACGCGAGCGGCATCGAGGCGCTCAAGCGCCGCGGAGTCATGACGTTCGGCTCGTTCATCGTCGGCTTCCCCGGCGAGACCGAAGCGACAGTCAACGAGACGATCGAGTTCATCCGAGAGACGCGACCCGATTACTACCGCGCGCAGATGTGGTACTGCGAAACGGGCACGCCGATCAACGATCAAAAGGACAAGTACCAGATAAAGGGAGACGGCTTCGTCTGGACTCACGCCACGATGGACAGCATCGCGGCGATGGGCCACATCGAGCGCATGTTCCTCGAAGTGGATGAGTCGTTGTGGCTGCCGCAGTGGTCGTTCGACTTCTGGATCATTCCCTACCTCATCGGCAAGGGCATCTCGGCGGAACGTTTCAAGACCTTCATGTCGATGGCCCACAAACTGCTCGCGCTCGAAATTGCGTCAGTGTCTGGTCCAAGTAAAGAGACGCTCCAGCAGCAATACCTCTCGCGCGGCGTCGAGGCGGCGGCGCGTTGGCTACAACCGGCAAGCGCTGCGCGCAGCGGCCTTTCGCTCGGCATGGCAAAGAGACTCAGAAGCGGCGCTGGCGTGCCGCAAGTGTGAACGAAAGTCTCTTTCTGAACTTCTTCTCTGTGCCTCTGTGTCCTCTGTGGTTTATTGGAACCACAGAGACACAGAGGCACAGAGATTAGGCACGCAGGATGAACCCAGTTAAGGAGACAGTGATGCAGAGCGAAGTTACCGAAGGCTTTATGCTTTCCCCCCAACAGCGAAGTCTTTGGTTGAACCAGCAACGGCATGACTACCACGCGCTCGGAGCCGTCCTCATCGAAGGCGACCTTCAGGGCGAACTGCTGAAGAGCGCTGTCCAGAGGGTCGTCGACCGGCACGAAATCCTCCGCAGCACCTTCCAACAACATCCCGGCATGCCGTTCCCGTTTCAGGTCGTCGCCGGTGAAGGCACGCAACCAGCTTGGGACGAAAGAGATCTCGCAGACCTTAGCTCCGGAGAACAGCGCGAGAAGATCGAAGAGATTTTTTCCGCCGAGGCCGCGCGCGGCTTTGACGTTTCAGAAGGACCGCTCGCGCGTGCTGCGCTGCTCCGTCTCGCACCGCAGCGCCACGTACTGATGCTCAACATCTCGCCGCTCTGCGCGGACGCTGTCACGCTCGATAACATCTTCGCGTTCGCCAGCGCGGCTTACGCGTCGCTCGCGGGAAACGGCGAGCCCGAAGCGGAATACATTCAGTACGCGGACTTCGCACTTTGGCAGCACGAACTGACCCAGGGTGAAGAGGCCGAGGCAGGACTCGCCTACTGGCGCGAACTCGAGTTTGAGCCGCTGCTCGCGCAACCGGTTCCGTTCGAACTCCAGACTGCGAGCGACGCTGTCTTCGACTCCATCGCTGTTGATTTCGAGCCGCAGCACGCAACTGAGTTGGAGGCTGTTGCGCAACGTTACGAACTTTCTACGGGCAAGTTCATGCTCGCCTGCTTGTATTCGCTCGTACACCGTCTGACCGGCCAGCAGCGCATCGTCGCCGGCGTCCACTGCGACGGTCGAAAGTACGAAGACCTGCGCGGCGCGTGTGGTCCATACGCGAAGGAACTCCCGCTTGCGATCAGTTTCAAGGAACGCGCGCGCTTCTCCGACGTGCTGACACAACTCAAGCGATCGTCGGACGAGTCTGACGAGTGGCAGGAGTATTTCAACTGGGAAGCGGTCGCCGGTGACACGTCGCAATCACTTCTGTTCCCGCTCGGCTTTGAGTTCGAAGCGCGGCCCGAGCCTTTCGTGTCGGCTGGGTTAACCTGGACCACCCACATGCGCGACGTGCGCGCGAGCCGTCACACATTGAAACTGCGCTGCACGACGAAGGCGGATGGCGGGCTGCGTGCCACACTCGACTTTGATCCGCGCCACATCACGCGCGAGAGTGCCGAACGGCTTGCTGCGCACCTGCGAGAGTTTGCGTCGAACGCGGCCGCAGAACCGAATGCGCGCATCTCCGCGCTCGGTCTACTCGACGAACAGGCACGCCACAAGGTCCTCGTCGAGTTAAACGAGACCGCGACCGACTTCGGCCCGGCCCGCTGCTTCCACGAAATGTTCGAGGAGCAAGCGCGGCAAACGCCCGAACACACCGCATTGGTCTGCGAAGACCGGAGTCTCACTTATGCCGAGTTGGACCAACAATCGAACCAACTCGCGCGCCATCTTCGCGCTCGCGGCGTCGGCCGCGAGACGATCGTCGCACTCTTCGCAGAGCGCGAAGTCGAACTGTTTGTTGCAATGCTCGCCGTGCTCAAGGCCGGAGCGGCATACGTCTCGTTCGATCCCAAGTATCCAAAGGAACGGCTCGCTGGTCTGATCGAAGACGCGCACCCGAAGGTCGTGTTAACGCAGGCGAGTTTGCTCGAAATGTTGCCCGCTGATATCGACGCAGTATCGCTCGACGCAGAATGGCCGCGTATCGAAACCGAGAGCGATGCGCCCATCGAGAGTGGAGTCACGCCCGACAACCTCGCCTACGTCATCTACACTTCCGGCTCTACAGGCAAGCCGAAAGGCGTGACGGTCGAGCACCGTCAACTCTTCAACTACCTGCGCGGCGCACGCGAACGGCTCGACCTGCCCGCGCCCGCGTCGTATGCAACTGTCTCGACGCTTGCCGCAGACCTCGGGCACACGATGATTTTTCCCGCGCTCGCAAGCGGCAGCACGCTTCACGTCGTTTCGCACGAGCGCGCTTCCGATCCTTCGGCGCTGGACGAATACTTCACGCGACACAAGATCGACTGTCTCAAGATCGTGCCTTCGCACCTTCAAGCTTTACAGTCGCACTCAGACCCGTCGCGGCTGCTACCGGCCGATCGGCTCGTGCTCGGCGGCGAAGCAACGCGTTGGGAACTTATCGAACAGCTTCAAAGCCTGCAGCCCGGTTGCCGCATCTTCAACCACTATGGACCAACCGAGACGACTGTCGGCGTCATCGCCGGCGAGGTTAAAGACCTCGGAAGGGTCAACGGCGCGGCGACACTGCCGCTCGGCCGTCCGCTCGCCAACACTCAGATTTATCTACTCGACGCGCGGCTCGAGCCTGTTCCACTCGGCGTTGCGGGCGACCTGTACGTCGGCGGCGCGGGACTCGCACGCGGTTACCTGGGCCATCCCGGTCTGACAGCCGATAAGTTCATCCCCGATCCGTTTTCGGCACAGCCGGGCGCGCGCCTTTATCGCACCGGCGATCGCGCGATCTACCTTTCCGACGGTCGCATCGAGTTTCTCGGGCGCGCCGATCATCAGGTGAAATTCCACGGTTTCCGCGTCGAGTTGAACGAGATAAGGTCAGAGCTAAACCGTCATCCGCAGGTCAGCGACAGCATAGTTGTTCTCGCCAAAGGCAAGGGCGGCGACATGCTCGTAGCGTATTACATCTCGCGGCACGAGCTTTCGGGAACCGAGCTGCGCGAATTCCTCGCCACCAACATTCTCGAAGAGACGCTGCCAAACGCGTTCGTTCACCTTCAGAAGCTTCCGCTGACGCTCAACGGCAAGATCGATTATCAGGCGCTTCCGACAGTCGAGGAGTCGCGGCAGAAGTCCGCGCACGTTGTCGTCACACCGCGCACGCCTGCCGAACAAATCCTTGCTTCGATCTGGACCGATCTGCTCGGCGTTGAAAACCTGAGCGTCCACGACAACTTCTTTGAGTTGGGCGGCCACTCGCTGTTGGCGACGCAGGTTGTTTCGCGTTTGCGCAAAGCCTTCCGCGTGGAACTGCCCATGCGCGATCTCTTCCAATGGCCCACGATTGCCGGGCTCGCGGCCCGCATCGAAGAGGCGCGGCGCGCCGGCGATTCAGTCGCAGCGCCGCCCATCGAAGCTGCGCCGCGCGATGGCGATCTGCCGCTCTCGTTTGCGCAACAGCGCCTGTGGTTCTTGCACCAACTCGAGCCCGACAACCCAGCCTACAACATGTTTGCCGTACTGCGGCTCAGCGGACGACTCGACGCCGCCGCGCTCGAGTGGTCCATCGCTCAAATCGTCGCGCGCCACGAACCGCTGCGCACGACCTTCGGCGTTGTCGACGGCCGGCCCGTACAGATAATCGCCGAGTCGCTCCGTCTCCCGCTCCCGCTCATGGACCTGTCGCCGTTTCCTGAAGACGAGCGCGAGGCGGAGGTGCTTCGCCTGAGCGACGCGGAGTCGAAGCGGCCGTTCGACCTCAGCGCTGGACCACTGCTGCGTCTGTCGCTGCTTCAGCTCGGCGAAGAGGAGCACGCACTTTTGATCTCGATGCACCACATCATTAGCGATGCGTGGTCCATCGCCGTGTTCACGCGTGAACTCGCGTCGTTATACGAAGCTGCCGCGACGGAACTTCCGCGCGAGTTGCCGCCGCTGCCCTTGCAGTACGCGGACTTCGCGCGCTGGCAGCGCGAGTGGCTGCAAGGCGAAAACCTCGAACGCGAGTTGGCGTTCTGGAAGCGGCAGTTGGAAGGCGCGCCGCCTGTCCTTGAAATACCAACCGATCGACCACGACCCGAAGTGCAGAGCTTCCGCGGCGCGCGCCACAGCCAACTGCTTTCGACTGAGCTGCTCGACGGCCTCAAGACACTCAGCCGCAGCGAAGGCAGCACTGCGTTCATGACGCTGCTCGCGGCCTTCCAGGTTCTCCTCCATCGTTACACCGGGCAGGACGACATCGTTGTCGGCACGGACATCGCGGGCCGCAATCGTCACGAGCTTGAACACATCATCGGCTTCTTCGTGAACCACCCCGTCCTGCGAACGCGCATGGATGGCAACCCGAGTTTCCGCGAGCTCCTGCAGCGCGTGCGCGAGGTGACGCTCGACGCGTACGCGCATCAGGACTTGCCGTTCGACAAACTCGTCAGCGCGCTGCGGCCCGAACGTCACCTCAGCCGGATGCCGATCTTCCAGGTGCTGCTTGTCGTGCGCAACACGCCGATTGAGCCGATGCAACTGTCGGGGCTTAAAGTGAGCCTGATGGAGTTCGAGAACCTGACGGCTAAGTTCGATGTGGCGCTCTTCCTCGAAGAGACGGCGGATGGACTTGCGGCGGTTTGGAATTACAGCACAGATCTCTTCGACCACTCGACCGTGGAGCGCATGGCGAGTCACTTCGAACACTTGCTCTACAGCGCAGTCGCGCAGCCCGATGCGCGGCTCGACGAGTTTGAGTTATCGGGACTTGAAGCGAACGCCGCGCGACCTGCATCACCGGCCGTGCACGCGCACGTCGCCGTGCAGAGTCCCACGCATCCCGCGTCTAACGGTGAACCACAGAACGCAGTTGAAGAGTCGCTCGCTGCAATATGGTCGCAGGTGCTTGGTATTAGTAAGGTCAGCACACACGACAACTTCTTCTCGCTCGGCGGCGACTCGATCATCAGCATTCAGATCATCGCGCGCGCGGCCCAACAGGGCATACGGCTCACGCCCAAACATTTCTTCCAGCACCAGACCATCGCGGAGCTGGCAGCCGTCGCGGGCACGACGCCTGCTGCGCAGGCTGAGCAGGGACTGGTCACCGGCCCGGTGCCACTAACGCCGGTTCAGCAAACGTTCTTCGCGCGCAACCTGCCCGAGCCGCACGCCTACACCCAGTTCGTGCTCATCGAAGCAGGCCGGCGGCTCGACCCGTCGCTGCTCGCGGAGGCAACGCGCCAACTCCTGCTTCATCACGATGCGCTGCGCTTGCGCTACGAACATCGCGAAGACGGTTGGCATCAGGTTAACTCGGGCGAGGTAAGCGAGGCGACGTTCTCGCATGTGGACTTCTCGAACGTGTCCGAAGATGAACTCGACGGCGCCGTCGAAGTGGCGATCGAATCCGCGCAGTCTTCGATCGACCTTGCCGCGGACGCATTGCTGAAGGTCACGCTCATTGATCAGGGCGCTGATAAATCCAATCTTGTTCTGATAACAGTGCATCACCTCGCCGTCGATGTCGTGTCGTGGCGAATCCTGTTAGAGGATCTCCAATCACTCTACGAGCAGTTGAACGAAGGCCGCCGGCCCAAGCTCGCCGCAAAGACTACCGCGTTCAAGCACTGGGCCGAACGTCTGTCCGCGCACGCCGGCTCGGACGCATTTGATGAGGACGCGCGCTATTGGCTCGAACAATTTCGCGGGCGCGCACTGCCGGTTGATTTCGACGGCGGTCGGAACACGCTCTCGTCGGCCCTTATCGTCACCTCGACGTTGGACCATGACGAGACACGCGCACTGCTCCACGAAGTTCCGCAGATCTATCGCACGCAAGTCAACGAAGCGCTCTTGACCGCACTCGCGCGTGCGTTTGCCGAGTGGTCGGGTGATGGCTCGCTTCTTGTTGAGATGGAAGGCCACGGGCGCGAAGAGGTTTTCGAAGACGTAGACCTTTCGCGCACGGTTGGCTGGTTCACGAGCCACTACCCCGTTCTGCTTGAGACGGATAGGAACGCGGGACCGGGTGATGAATTGAAGCGCATTAAGGAGCAGTTGCGCGGCCTGCCGAGTCGCGGTCTAAGTTTTGGCCTCTTGCGCAGCTTCGGTGCGGGAGACGAGTCAGCGCTTCTACGCGAATGCCAGCGGCCGGAAGTCTGCTTCAACTACCTCGGCCAGCTCGAACATGAAAACGCCGAGTCCTCGGCTTTCGGAAAGGTCAAGTCTTCCGGAGGCGCGAGCCCGCGTATGCCCGGTGAACGGACGCACCTGCTTGAAGTTGACGCGAAAGTCATCAGCGGGCGGCTTCAGTTGGATTGGACCTACAGCGAGCACGTCCACCGGCGCGAGACCATCGAAGCCCTCGCCGTTCAATTCGAGCGCGCACTCCGCGCCCTTATCGAACATTGCCAATCACCCGACGCGGGCGGCTTCACCCCCTCCGACTTCCCCGAGGCGGAACTCTCACAAGCGCAACTCGACGGGCTTCTGGCAAGAATCAATGTGTAAGGCTCTGCAGTAAGGAGGGTAAGGAGGTGCGCGGGATCCGTCAAGGTTGAAACGAACCCCGATTCGCCGAAGCAAGACCGTTATTCACCGCTTGTCTTACCCGATTGGCGCGGTTGTTTGAGTCGGTCATATTAGTGTTGTTTCGACGTTGGATATAGATGTCCAGCAGACTAGCCTCATCCTGATTGGTCCAAGTGGCCGGATCGGTTTTACCAGTTGCCACAATGAATTGATCCACAGCGCCGGCAAGCGTGCCGGGAACGTGTCCTGGACGATTGACATGTTCGTCGAGCAGCAAAGCAACACCGAATTCTGAACTTACAAAGTCAGCAATGAAGCGATTGCGAATCCTGTGACTCGCGTCGCGATAGAAAAGATCTATCCGGCTCGCGGCATGCTCAACTTCCGCCTGGCGCATCGCGTCGTTCTGGCCGGCACGAAAGAATCTAAAGGCCATTTCCAAAGTTCGCAGGTTGCTCTGTTTTCCCGCTGCCGTGTTTATTACCGCGCCATTCAACGAGAAGAATCCCGTGGGTGTTTGACCGGGCGAACTGCTTACAGACCCAACATCAAGCCCGAATTGGCCCAGGAGTTGATTGAACGCAGTTGGGTCTGTCTGCTTCAGCCGGTTAACCATAGCCGGTAGTTCTCCCGCGCCATTTCCTGTACCAGCGGTCCACTGGAAACAGCCAAACGTGAGAAAAGCATTGTCAAAGGTATTGATTGCTTCCAACTTCCCCTCGTTCACCGACACCGCCGACATTACACGCAAGCGCGATGGCGAGAGATTAGGGAAGGCTCCCGGATTCGCACTAACGAAATCGCCAATCGAAGTGTTGCCGTTGTTGAAAATGCCCTGTTGAAATTTTCTCCCAAAGATCGTGCCATCGGGAGCAACAGCGTTATTACCTTCGAAATGAAAAGTGCCGGTTTGAGGCATGGTCCTTCTCCAGATTCATGAAGTGAACCTCCAGAGGACAGAGGTTGAGCTCAACAACTTCGAATCAGAACGGCGGCAGACTATGCCCCTTAGTCGTGAAAGTCAAACATCGTGTTGTAATCTGAACGGCACCTTTTGAGAACGTGGTGGGGCAAAGCGGAGGGAAAGATGACGAGCAACTTGGGGAAGGTTCTTTCGGTCAACGTCGGTGGCGTGCGTGAGTTCGAATACAACGGCCATCCTGCCAAAAGCGCGATTTGGAAATCACCTGTATCAGGGCGGGTCGCTGTTCGGGGTATCAATGTCGAAGGAGACATCCAGGCCGATCGCAAGGCACACGGTGGACCTGATAAGGCCGTCTATGCATACGCCAGCGAAGATATAAAGTGGTGGGAAAGTCAGATCGGCCGATCACTTCCGCACGGCGTCTTTGGTGAAAACCTCACGACCGAAGGAATAGAAGTAAATCAGGCACTCGTCGGTGAGCGATGGGAGGTCGGTAGCGTCGTGCTCGAGGTCTCCGAACCGCGCGTGCCTTGCTGGCGGCTTGGAGTGCGGATGGATGATAAACAATTTCCACGCTACTTCACGGAGGCTTTGCGACCCGGTACATACCTGCGAATTGTGGTCGAAGGAGAGTTGGCCGCCGGAGATGAGATCAGAGTGGCCGAACGGCCGGATCATGACTTGACGGTCCAGGATGTCTTCCGGATCTACACCCACGATCATGATGAGATCGAACGCCTACTCGATGTTCCGCAATTGTCGGAGAGCTGGCGTCAATGGGCGCTGCGACATCGTCCTTAAAGAACTTGCGCACATTGTATAGTCCACTAAATGAAAAGGTGTGAGTGGTCCAGGTCCTCGCGAAGTAAACGCAACTCTTCGTTGCTGGGGACTTCGGTTGTTGTCAGTTCCGGTGAAATGCGTATGTCCCAACCCGTGTTCTCTCTTACTTGTTCAACGGTACATCCCGGATGCAGTGAAGTGAGCACCATCTCACCGTCAGAAAATTCATAGCATCCCAGATTCGTGATGACCATTTCCGGACCACCTCCCGGCAGCCCCAGCTTGTGCCGTCCTTCGGGTCCATCGACAAATCCGGGAGACGTAATGAAATCCACGCGTTCGGGAAAAGAGCGTTTGCTTTGCGGCGCGATAACCAGGACTCGCTTGGCCAGAATCGCGATCTCACACGCACCTCCACTTCCCGGCAAACGCACTTTCGGATGTTGATAGTCTCCGATGACAGTTGTGTTGAGATTACCGAATCGGTCGATCTGCACGCCTTGCAGAAATCCCACATCGATGAGCCCGCCTTGCAGGAAAAAGCTGAACACATCAAACATTGAAAAGACGCCAAGCGAGTTGGTAACGAGCGACGGATCGCCAATTGAGATGGGCAAACGTTTAGGGTCAGCCCCAACCGCACCTGATTCGTAGATGAGAACAAGTTTTGGCGCGTACAGGCGGCGAGCCAGGTTACACGCGAGATTCGGCAGGCCAATCCCAACAAAAACTACTTCGCCGTCCCGGAGCTGACGTGCCGCCTGGCAGACCATTAACTCCTTCGCGCTGAAATGTGGGCCATCAATAGCCATAGTTGACCGGCTCACAGTAATGCGGCCGCGCTTTCAGACGATCTATATCGGCGTTCAAGCGCCTTACATACTCGGCGCGATCGCGCAGCCCGTACACCCATTCCTCCAGGTATCTGTTAAACGAGTCTTCACTTTTCGAAATCTCGCGCCAGCGAACATAAAAATCGTTGTCGCGATCGTAAAAGCCCTGTGCGTAGGATGGATGGCAGCCAAAAGGTTCATGGACCACCGCGCTAACGATCAATCCCGGAATCAACGTTCGGTTTGGATCGGAGCGAATGACGCTTTCCGAAACTATCTCTTCAGCCACCACGATAGTGTTCCGTGAAGCGAACGCCGCCTCCTTCTGCACTCCAATGAGTCCCCAGATTTGCGCGTTGCCATTCTCGTCGGCGCGTTGAGCATGAATGATCGCTGTGTCCGGATTCAACGCCGGCACTGCGGCCAGTTCTTCCCCGGTAAACGGACAAGCGATTGTCTTGATCAAGGGATTGACGCGAGGAAGATCGCTGCCCATGTAGTTTCGCAGCGGATAGAAAGGCAGCTTCGCCGCGCCCGCAGTCAAACGCGCGACCATACCATAGTGCGAGTATTCTTCGAGTTCGATTGAATTGGGAATGCCCTGCTCGACAGCTCTACGGAGAGCATAAAGTGGACCGGCGCCGGGATTTCCCGCCCAGCTAAACACCAGTCGCCGTACGCAACCGGCTCCAATTAATTGATCGTAAATTACGTCGGGTGTCAGGCGGCAAAGGGTCAGATCGCGTCGTCGTTGACGAATGATTTCGTGCGCGGCGGCAAAACAGATGAGATGGGTGAAACCCTCGATTACGATCACTTCGCCATCGTGCACAAACCGGCGGATGGCTTCATCCATCGTCATTAATTTGGTTTCTTTATCCACGGATTACACAGATTATATTAGTCTGTGTAATCTGTGGATATGTATATTCGGTTTTCGTTTCTTATTGTGTTCCTGCTGATCAGTGTCCCGACCTGTACGGCCGTGGAGATCGACTGGACCAAAGTGCGCGCCGAAGCAGTTCAACTGCTGCAGGAGCTAATCAGAATCGACACTACCAACCCACCTGGTAACGAACGTAGTGCAGCCTTGCACCTGCAAAAGCTCCTCGAGTCGGATGGGATTGAGACGCGAGTGCTCGACGTAGCGCCGGGGCGCGCAAATCTCTACGCTCGCATCAAGGGCGATGGCAGCCGGCGTCCGCTGATCCTGCTCGGTCACACCGACGTCGTGATGGCCGAACCGCAACGCTGGACCATACCTCCTTTTAGTGGCGAACTACGCGATGGTTTCATCTACGGCCGCGGTGCAATTGACATGAAGGGTACTGCAACTGTTCACGCGACGTTAATGCGTCTAATAAAGCGGCTCAACGTTCCGCTAAAACGCGATCTGATCCTGTTGGCGGTTGCGGACGAAGAGGCGGGCGGCACGGGCGCGACTTCGATCATAGAAAAACATCCCGAGTTGATTAGCGGCGCCGAGTTTCTACTGAACGAAGGCGATGTCGTTTATGTAAAGGATGGCAAGGAACAGCAATACGGCGTCGATGTGATGGAAAAGGCGGCGCTTTGGCTCAGAATCATTGCGAAAGGTCCTGCCGGGCATGGGTCAATCCCGTTGGCGAATTCGTCCGTCGATCGTTTGCTCCGAGCGCTCGAGCGGCTGCGAAGATGGGAGACGCCGATTCAAGTTTCGTCTGCAGTCGCGGAAGGATACCGGATGAAAGCTCAACAACAAGCCGACCCGGTTCTAAGAAATGCGTACGCCAACCTGGAAAGAGCGCTTCAGAACCCGGCGTTGCGTAAGAAACTCTTAACTGACAGCACACTCAATGCTGAAGTAAGAAATACGTTTACCATCACCGGTCTGCAAGGCAGCGATAAAGTTAACGTCATTCCCGGGGTGGCGTGGGCCCAAATTGATGCTCGCCTTCTCCCCGGCGAAACGCCCGCGGGTTTCATCGCGTCGTTGCGCCGAGTACTCAACGATCCGGGGTTGGAAATCGAGATCCTTGAAGAGTCAACGCCTACGGGGTCCAGCGCCGATACAGCACTGATGCGTGCTATCCGCAAAGTTGCGGCACGACGCGATCCGGGAGTGCCGGTGATCCCGACAATGCTCACAAGCTCAACTGACAGTGCCAAGTTTCGTAGCCTCGGCATCACCGCTTACGGCTTTGAACCTTTCAAGCTGGACGATGGAGAACTGGGCCGCTCTCATGGTGACGATGAGCGTGTCTCAGTAGAAAATCTTGGTTTCGCTCTACAGTTTCTTTATGAAGTGATAATGGAGTTGAACTAAAGTTCAATTGCCGACGCGGCGCGCTTGAGAGCGCGAGTGAGACGTTCAACTTCTAATTTCGCGCGCGCCTGGTCACGGGCTTCGATTGCCTCGGTGAGCGCGGGAAGGACCAACGGTTTATAGGTGGGACGAGGGGCGTAGATCAAATGCTTGAACCACGGTCGACCGGCGAGGCCTTCCGGATCCAAAAGTGCGCGCTCAACCTTCATTAGTCCTTTGTGTACACGTTCAACCCGAGCCATGTCGCCTGCTGCAACAGCCTTCCGCGCGACTTCCAGCGCCGTGCGGCCGTTTTTCTCCCAAACCTTCGCAACGTCACGAACCTGACTGAAATCAACATCGACTCCCAGCCGGCGCGCGGCAGTTTCGGTTTCATTGAGATAATTCTGGACCTCCTGCGCATAGGCGGCGTAGTCCAATGGGACATAATCACATTCGGAGAGTTGCAGTGCGGCGACCGCCCAGTATCTTCCCATAGCTGCGTGATAGTAGTAGCCGGGATCGCCAATGCGATCGACCCAGGTGAAGCTGTCGTAAACGGAGTGATAGACACCGTATGGTCCATCGAACGTGAGATCGGCAACCGGCAAACCGAGGAAATTAAGAAAGACCGTGTAGTCCGAACCAGATCCAAGCCGTGTTGTTACCGTGGGCTCTTTGGCGTTTTTGGTTTGACGGAGCCACACGTCATAAATAGAACCGCCGCTTGGATCAGGAACATCTCGTGCGACGTCACGCAGGAAGCCGGCAAGCGCTGGTACAGCGGCGGCGGTGAAGTTATTACCCGAAGCCGAACTGTCAACATTCAGGTAAGCAAGCGCACCCGCCTGGAGTCGTTCGGCCTCCAACTCGCCCCATTCAGTACTTCCGGTAAGTGTAAATTCCTCTGCATCCCACGACGCAAAGACCAGTGTGCGCTTCGGCTTCCAGCCACTTCGCTTGAGTTCGCCAAACGCCCGCGCTGTTTCCATTAGAGTCGCGCTACCGCTGCTCGGATCAACACCGCCGAAGACCCATGCATCGCGATGGTTTCCAAGAATCACCCATTCATTCGGACGTTCAGCACCGCGCAGGCGGCCCACGACGTTCCAGATTGAACGCACTTTTTTGTCATTCTCGATGACCAGATGGAGCTTGTCTGATGTTGGACCAAGACGATAACTGAACGGCAGTCCTCCTTGCCATTCAGTCGGAACGGCAGGTCCGGTCATTTTTTCCAGAATGAGTCGAGCGTCTTTGTAAGACATCGGCGCTGCAGCCACGGTGGGCATCGACACGGCTGACTCGGCAGGAAGAAAACGGCCTCCGGGAACCGAAGCCCATCCCGGTGTCCGTGGATCGCCGGGTAAGTTGAAGTCGTAGACAATCCCGCCCCTTTGCAGATGACTTTCCGGTCCCCACGGCCCCCACGGATAAACATCACCTTTCTTGAATCCATCATCAGCAGGATCGGAGTAGAGGAGTAACGCGGCTACTCCACGTCGCTGGGCCGTCAGAGCCTTGAACCCACGGTAGCTGTAAGGCACCGAGTAGCGCGCCAGGGCAATCTTGCCGCGCACGTCAACTCCGCGCTGTGCAAGCAAGTCGTAGTCTTCAGGATTACCACTGTTGACATAGACCACCGGCGCAGTCACATCGACGTCGGCGGAGTAGGCACAATAAGGTATGCCGACGTCTTTGTTAGCAGAATCCTTGTCCTGCGGAATTGGTTCTTCCTTTAAGGAAAGCTTTTGGTTTGAACCCACGAGCGTGGCTTCATAGCGAACGGGCCACGGAAGGTAAACGGGGTGCTCGATGAGCTCCACATCCTCCAGCCCGTAGTCTTTCCACTGCTTCGCAACATGCTGCGCGAGTTCGTAGTTGCGCACCGAGCCTGCCATGTGTGGTTGCTCGGTGAAGATGCGGTGTTCGCGCCGGCAGTTTTCCGGACGAATGGTCTGGAGCAGCCGAGTTTGAAGAGGTTGAAGCCTGCTAATGTTAGCGAGAGAAAACCCCTCACGAGCGTTTTGCGGAACACTCGGAGTCGTGGCAATTATTAGCAGGAGCAGAATGACCGCGTAACGGACCAAAGTGCCACTCAGGTATCACGGGCCGCAAAAGGCTGTCAAGCTCCAAGCTATTCGGTAGTGCGCTACTTTGGATGTCGGAGCGCGGGCGGCTCGCCCGCCCACGTTGGCCCGCTCACTGTATGCTCCTTGCGGGCGAGCCGCCCGCGCTCCGTAAAGTAGGGCTCTACTGTTACTCACCTGCCAGCAATTCACGGTAGACGCGCTCTGTGTCGCGCGCCATGCGTTCGAGTGAGAAGCGTTCGCGGGCGGCGAGTTGGGCGTTGTGGGAGAGACGCGAACGTTCGTGAGGGTTGTCGAGGAGAACGTTGATGTATTGGGCCAGAGCCTCGGCGTCGTCAATGGGCACCAGTTTTCCGGTGACACCATCCTCGATGATTTCCAGCGCACCCTCGGAAGCTGTTGCAATCACTGGCAGCCCCGCGGCCATTGCTTCGACGATTGCCAGACCGAACGGCTCGGAGCGCACGGCGGAGACAAAAAACGTAAGCGACGAGAGCGCAGCGGGCATGTCGTCTCGCCAGCCTGGCATGGAGACGATCTCATTGAGACCGAGGTCGGATATCAAGCTCTCCAATGATCTCCGGTAGCTCATCTCAGGAGACTTGTCTTCACCGATAATAACGAACCGAACATCCGGACGGCCCGCAGAAACTAACGCGGCGGCACGCACAAAAGTATCCAGACCTTTGATCGGCGCGAGGTGGCCCACTGTTCCCACTAAGACGAGGTCATTATCGTGCGCAGACGCAATTGACCGACCGAAACGGTCGACGTCAATGCCGTTATGGACCACCCTGATCCTGGAAGAGTCGACGACATCACTTCGTCGCAGACTTTCTGCCACTGCCTCAGAGACCGCGATGACACGCCCGACACCTCTCAAAACGAGTCGGTTAATCTTCTTTAACGGGAAGAGCGCGTGGCGCGTGAGCACGAGCCGGCTGCGCGGCGCCAGTCTCACTGCCAACGCCGCCAAGTAATAATCCCGCGCCGCGTGCGCATGAACAATCTCAATATCATGCTCACGCGCGAACCTCGCGAGTTCCCGCACGTTTTTCAGGTAGTTGCGCTTGTTCAACGCAAACAGGCGTTCTTCAGGCAGAAACGACAATTCGGCCGAGAGGGGCGATCCAGGAACACACGCCGCATAAACGTCGTGCCCGAGATCGGTCAACGCGCGAGACAGGTCCGCCAAGTGCCGTTCGCCGCCACCGAACGTCGTCACTGAACATACCTGCAGAATCCTCATTGGGCCGCAGTGTACCCTGCCCGCGAACTAAAAGTAATTAACCCTATTGAGGTACTGAAAATCTGCCTGTCTAGGGGATTCGGCAATTCCCGCCCAGGAGTATTCTCAACACTCAACACGGACATTCCCCTAACCGTTCCATCCTGGCAACAGGAGTCTTCTTTACTAAAGGAGCACCATTTTGAAAAGAATCGCTTTCCTGCTGGTTGCACTGATAACTGTCTCCAGCACGATCGCCATCGCAGCCCTGCGAACTGAACGTTCCAAGCAGGAGATTTCCCCGATCTTCGTAACCGAAATTCCGCCGGGCTATCGCGACTGGAAGCTGGTCTCAGTGGCCCACGAAGAAGGCAATCTCAACGACATCCGCGCGATCCTCGGCAACGACATAGCGATCAAAACCTATCGCGAAGGAAAGCTTCCGTTCCCTGATGGAGCAATCATCGGCCGCATCGCGTGGAGACACGTTCCGTCCGAAGAAAACAACAAAGTCTTTGGCCGCGACCAGTCGTTCGTGGCCGGAGACCCGCCGCCCTGGTACCTGCAGTTCATGGTCAAGGATTCCAAAAAGTACGCTGCGACCGGCGGCTGGGGCTACGCGCAATTTGATAAGGACGGCAAACCCGGCCCCGAAGCGGATCTCAAAAAATGCCATCCCTGCCATGAGGCGATCAAGGATCGCGACTTCGTGTTCACGCGTTACACGCCCTAATGAACAGAACGAAAACTACCCAGAAGGAGTACAAGTAATGAGCCAAACAACTGCCGCTCAAAGAAGCAGCGACAACAAGGCGATTCGTCCGTTTGAAGTTAACGTTCCCGAAGCAGAACTTACCGATTTACGCCGGCGCATAGAAGCAACCAGATGGCCCGAACGCGAGCTGGTCGCGGACCAGTCACAGGGCGTGCAGCTCGACACCATACAAAAACTCGCACGCTACTGGGCAACAGATTACGACTGGCGCAAATGCGAAGCGAAACTAAAAGCCCTGCCACAATTCATTACCGAGATCGACGGGCTCGACATTCATTTCATTCACGTTCGCTCGCAACATGAGAATGCGTTGCCGCTCATCGTCACACACGGTTGGCCCGGCTCAACACTCGAGCAACTCAAGATTATCGATCCGCTGACAAATCCGACGGCCCACGGCGGCAGTGCGTCGGATGCTTTCGACGTCGTGATTCCGTCGATGCCGGGCTACGGGTTCTCCGGAAAACCAACCGCGACGGGTTGGGAGCCAATGCGCATCGCACGTGCATGGACCGAGCTCATGAAACGTCTCGGCTACACGCGTTTTGTGGCCCAGGGCGGTGATTGGGGTGCAATCATCACCGACTATATCGGCGTGCTTGCTCCGCCAGAGTTGCTTGCCATCCACACAAACATGCCTGCGGCGGTTCCAGACGAAGTCTCAAAAGCGCTGGGGGTCGGTGGACCGGCGCCGGAGGGACTTTCGGCGGAGGAGAAGAGCGCGTTCGATCAACTCGACTTCTTTTTTAAGAAAGGCTTGGGCTACGCGCTGGAGATGGCGAACCGCCCACAGACGCTTTACGGCCTGGCGGATTCACCCGTTGCCCTGGCCGCCTGGATGATCGATCACGACTGGCGCAGTTACGCACTCATCGCACGCGTCTTTGACGGCGAGACTGAAGGTCTAACGCGAGACGACATCCTCGACAACGTCACGCACTACTGGTTGACGAACACGGGCGTGTCTTCAGGCCGTCTGTATTGGGAATTCAAGGCTGCCTTTTTCGCTCCCAAAAACGTCACCGTTCCCGTTGCCGTAAGCGCTTTTCCTGACGAGCTGTATTTTGCGCCGCGGAGTTGGGTGGATCGGGCGTATCCGAACGTCCTCTATTACAACACGCACGACAAAGGCGGACACTTCGCGGCTTGGGAACAACCGCAGTACATCACGCAAGATCTGCGCGCCGCATTCAAGTCGTTAAGATGATCACTCAAAAACGGAGAAGACAATGACCGCACCGGAAAGAGCTCAAGAAAAAGCACAAGTAGACATGAGGCTTGAAGTCGTCGTGCTCGCGGTTTCTGACGTGGACCGCACCAAAGCGTTTTATGAAAAACTCGGCTGGCGGGTCGACATCGATCTCTCGCACGGCGACTTCCGCGGTGTTCAAGTAACACCACACGGCTCGGGCGCCTCGATCATGTTTGGCAAGGGAATCACGCCGGCCAAGCCTGGTCCGACGCCGGGTTTGCTGTTAGCCGTCGATAACGTCGACGACGCCCGCGCCGAGTTGGTCGCCCGCGGTGTTGAAGTGAGCGAGGTTTTTCATTTCGCCGCTGGTCCTTTCAACAACACCGTGGAAAAGCCGCGTGTCAGCGGGCGCGATCCGGAAGGTCGTTCCTACTTCTCGTTTGCGTCGTTTGAGGATCCTGACGGAAACGTTTGGCTGCTGCAGGAGATCACGATGCGGCTTCCCGGCCGCATCGATTCCGGTCTGACTTCGTACGGCTCTGTAAGCGATCTGGCCAGCGCGCTTCGGCGTGCAGAGGCCGCGCATGGCGAACACGAGAAGCGCACCGGCGGCGTACGCGACGTGAACTGGCCAGAGTGGTACGCTCAATACATGGCGGCGGAACAGAACGGCCAGGAACTGCCCCAGTAAACTGCGAACCAATCGTCACCGGGGAGGCAAGCAAACATTAGCCACGGACGAACACAAACAACACGGACCAGAACTGATAAAGTTTCAGGTCCGTCTTTGTCTGTGTTTGTCCGTAGCTATTTACCTGTTACCAATTGAGGAGACGTGCTGGACAGACGAAAGAATTTGTTAATCGGGATCGTGGTTGGCATCGTGATCGTCACGGCATCCGTCTACGTCTCAGGTTTGTCAAAGACACTGTTGATGCCTTTTTTCAGCAGCACTGAATTCAACCGATCGGAATCCGCGGCGGCTCCTGAGCTGACCGCGGGCGATTGGATAAACTCAGAACCACTGACGCTCAAGGGCCTGCGCGGGCGTGTCGTGCTAATCGACTTCTGGACTTTCGGCTGCATTAACTGCCGTAACACTCTACCTTCCCTCAAAAGCTGGCACGATCGCTATCGTGATAAGGGCCTCACGATCATCGGTGTCCACTCACCTGAGTTTGACGAGGAAAGAGACGTCGCAAACCTTCGCCGCGCAGTTGCTTCGTTGGGCATTAGTTATCCAGTAGTCACAGATAACGATTACCAAACGTGGAAGGCTTACGACGTCGAAGCGTGGCCGACCGTCTTCCTGTTGGATAAGCAAGGCCGCATTCGCTGGAAGCACGTTGGTGAAGGACGTTACGACGAAGCCGAGCGAATGATTCAAAAGCTGCTCGCAGAAGATCTCTGAAACAACCACGGTCGCGGACGAAATTGCCACATTGGTGCGAGGATTCGTCAACACACGTCCGTGATTAACGGGGTATGATTGCGGTCACAGGAAGGGATACCCAATGGACCGCGAATCCGTACAACTGTGGCTCGACAAATATATCGACGCGTGGCGAACTTACGACCCGGCGCAAATCGGCGACCTCTTCAGCGAAGACGCACTCTATTTCTACAGCCCATTCGACGAAAACGATCCGCTGCGCGGACGCGACGCGATCGTCGCGGATTGGCGTAGGGAACCGAATGAACCTGGTTCATGGGAAGCACGCTATGCGCCGGTCGCCGTCGAAGATAATGTCGCCGTGGCCCAGGGACGCACGCGTTACTTCGCGCCGGACGGCAGCATCGAACGGCACTTCGACAACATCTTCGTCCTGCATTTCGACGACGCCGGCCGCTGCACACGTTTCACCGAGTGGTTCATGCAGCCGCGCGGCACTTAACGTTTAGCGCGCCGGCTCAAACAACTGGTCCTCTCCCACACCGGCAAAGGTAAATCCTTAACCGACTGTTAACGTGCAATTTAACTGTTCGTAACTACCCTCCGTTAGATCTCCATTCTTACCTCCACTGAAGAACTAAGTAAGAACCCGGATCGAAGACTTGCTAAACCTGTCGGTAGCATTGGAGATGAGTCTGTGAGAATAAAGACTTTTATTAAAGTGGCTTTTTTCCTGGTCCTAACGCCTTTGTTGGCTTCCGCACAATCAACTGGAAGCATATCGGGCCGCGTGGTTGATGAGTCGACGCAACGGCCTTTGCCCGGAGCAGGAGTCAAACTTAACGGCACATCAGTTTCGACCGATACGGATCGCGCCGGTGCGTTTCAATTGCTCGGCCTTCCCGCCGGTCAGCAAACTCTCAGTGTTTCCTATCTCGGATATGAAGTAACAACTTTTGAGATTCAAGTGCGCTCCGGTGAAACGGTTGATCTAAAGGCTACTCTCAAGCCGCTGCCGCAGATAAAGGAATACGTTGAAGTGCGCAGCGATCAGCTCGACGGTCAGGCGCGCGCTCTCAATCAACAAATGACTTCGCCCAACATCGTGAATATCGTTTCCGCGGACCAGATCGGACGCTTCCCCGATCCGAACGCCGCGGAAGCAACTCAACGCATACCGGGAATCGTGATTCAACGCGATCAAGGCGAAGGCCGATTCGTGAGTGTTCGTGGGACAGAGCCGCGTCTCAACTCAGTGATGATCAATGGCGAACGAATTCCCTCACCCGAAGGCGACATTCGTTACGTTGCTCTCGACGTTATCCCCGCGGATCTTCTCGAAGCGATCGAGGTGTCAAAGGCGCTCACGCCCGATATGGACTCCGACGCGATCGGCGGCGCGGTGAATCTGGTTACCAAACAAGCTCCGGAACGAACCGTCCTCTCGCTAACAGCCGGACTCGGCTACAACAGCATCGTTGAAGACGGACTACAGAACTTCTACGGAACAGTCGGCCGCCGGTTCTTTGACAACCGGCTCGGAGCACTGGTCTCGACCAGCTTCTTCAACACTTTTCGCGGCTCGCAGAACTTTGAAGCCGAATACGACGACGGCGAACTCGATTCGCTCGAGACGCGCGACTATCGCCTGCGGCGCAAGCGTTTTGGCATCAATCCGGTTTTCGACTGGCGCCAGTCAAAAACGTCGGAGTTTTTTCTGCGTGGCATCTACAATCGTTTTTCCGACGATGAGTTTCGCCGGTTTTTCGTCAACGCAGTCGGCGACGAGGCACTGGAACGCAACCTGCGCGACCGCTTTGAAGTGCAGGAAATAATCTCCGGCGCATTCGGCGGCCGCCATCTCTTCAACAACGTTCTGCACACAGACTGGCGCGTCACTTATTCATACGCTGAAGAACGCGAGCCGAAAAACATCACCAGTACCTTCGTGCAAGAGGACGTCGAGTTCGCGCCTAACGTTACGCCCTCGCAAATCGATCCGAGCAACATTCAGGCAAATCCACTGAATGAAGACATCGATCAATTTGTTCTCGACGAACAGACTCGGGGAGACAACATCACTAACGACCGGGAGTTCACGAGTTCGATCAATTTCGCATTGCCGCTTCGCACGGTTTCGAACTTTAGCGGCGTGCTGAAATTCGGCGGCAAGTATCGCTATCGCAAGAAGGCGCGAAACAATGAAGCCACGGAAGTCTCGCCTGACGACGACGTCTTTCTCAGCAGCGTGCTCGATCCGAATTATCGCGTGCGGCAGTTTCTGGACGGGCGTTATCAGCCTGGCAACGCGTTTGTTAATCCCGCATTTTCGAGAAATTTGGCGAGTAGTCCCGGCGTGGAGATTGAAAAAGATTTCGAAGAAGACCTGGCCGACTACTTTGCCAAAGAGAAGATCGGCGCCGGTTATGTGATGGCCGAGCTTCAATTCGGGGAGCGGTTCATGCTGCTGCCCGGTCTTCGTTACGAGCGGACGAATACCGATTACGGCGCGTTTCAAGTGTTGTTCGACGACGACGGCGATCTCGCTGGTGTTTCGCCAATCGAAGGCCGCAACAGCTACAACTTCCTGATGCCGGCGCTGCACGCTCGTTATCAACTCGGCGCAAACACAAATCTGCGCGCTGCGATCAGCCGAACATTGTCGCGTCCGAACTTTGTAGACGTAGTTCCCTTCCAGTTGATCGTCGAAGAAGACAGTGAGATCGAACGCGGCAATCCGAGTCTCGCGCCGACCAAGTCAGTGAATGTCGATCTGATGGCCGAACACTATTTCAAGACCGTTGGCGTTGCCTCCGCAGGTTTCTTCTACAAGCGTTTGACCGACAACATCTTTCTGGCGCGCTTTGATGAAGATCGAAACGGCGACACTTTCGAAGTCACACAGCCAATCAACGGTGAACGCGCCAGCCTCTGGGGACTGGAACTCGCCTTCTCAAATCAATTGCGCTTCCTTCCCAACCCGTTTAATGGCCTGGGAGTTTACGCAAACTACACTTTCACGGATTCGTCGGCGCGGATTATTGGACGCAATGATGGACCACTTCCGGGGCAGGCTCGACATTCCGGCAACTTCGCTGTCTTCTACGAGAAGTTCGGGTTTTCGGGCCGGCTGTCGCTCAACTATCATGGCACTTACACGGAAGAGGTCGGCGAAGACATTACTCGCGATCTGTTTTTCGATTCGCACGCGCAGTGGGATCTGTCGCTGAGTCAGCGAATCAATAAATGGCTGCGCGTTTATGTCGACGTTCTCAACCTGACGAATGAGCCGCTGCGCCGTTTTGAGGGCTTTCGCAACCGGCCGGTTCAGGAAGAGTATTATCGCTGGTGGATGTCGGCGGGTGTGAAGATTGATTTCTAAGTTGCAGGACCAAATAGTGAATCTTCGAAGCAAACATCACATCCTGGTCGTTGTCATCGCTTTACTCGCGACCGGTTGTCACGCCAGCAGAGCAACTGATAAGCCGGTTAAAACGGTTCTCGAAGTGTCGGCAACGATCGAAACAGAGCCGGTGCGAACGCAAGGTGATTCGGCCGACGATGCGACACTCTGGGTTGATCCAACCGATCCGAGCCTGAGCCTCGTTATCGGCACTAACAAGCAACGCGGTCTCGCCGTTTATGACCTGAACGGAAAAGAGGTTCAGTTTCTCTCCGACGGTCGACTGAACAACGTGGACCACCGTGACAATTTCCCGCTCGGCGGCCAGAAGATCTCGCTGGTCACGGCCAGCAATCGCACCGACAACTCCATCGCCGTCTATCGCGTAAATCCCGAAACCCGGCGACTGGAAAACGTCGCCGCTCGCTCGATTGCGACCGTTGAAGCTTACGGCTCGTGCATGTACCACAGCCAAAAAACCGGCAAGTTCTACTACATCGTCACAAACAAACGCGGTGAAGTCGAACAGTTGGAATTGTTCGACAATGGCAAGGGAATGGTCGATGCCCGCCGAGCAAGACTATTCAAGCTCGGCACGCAGCTCGAAGGTTGTGTAGCGGATGACGAGTTGGACCAACTCTATATCGGCGAGGAAGCAATCGGGATATGGAAGTATCCCGCAGCGCCGGACGCGTCCGCGCCGCCTACAAAGGTTGACGGTGTTCTACCGGCAGGCAATTTAAAGGCTGATGTGGAGGGCCTCACGATCGCCTACCAGAACGACGGCCGCGGATACTTGATAGCCTCCAGCCAGGGAAACAACACTTACGTCGTTTATCGCCGCGAAGCTGGCAATGCCTACGTCAAAACTTTCCGAATCGTCCCGGGCAACGGCATCGATGGCGTTTCAGAAACCGACGGTATCCACGTCTTCGCGGCGCCGCTCGGGCCACAGTTCCCGCACGGCGTTTTCATCGCGCAAGACGGCGTGGACGACAAAGGCACACAAAACTTCAAGCTCATTCCCTGGCAATCGATCGTGAATGAATAGTGCCCTCGCGGACTTTTAATCACAGATTACACAGATTGAATGGAATCTGCGTAATCTGTGGATGAACTATTTGACCTTACCCGAAACCGCTTTCAACTCAATCGCGCCACTGCCAGCTTACGTTATAAGCTGACGCCAGCTTATCGAGATTACTTTTCAACGTAGACCACTCGTCCTGGGCCTTTGACGAAAGACGATTGCGCCGCATGAAGTCGTCGATGCGAGCGGCGCGATCGAGCACCGCTTCGACGTCGCCAGTAGCCGAGTGATGCTTGTCAAAATGATCGCGCAGTTGTTTCGTCTGCTTGTAGTAGTCTTTGATGAACGAGTTGATGTCGTCCTCGCGGTTGGTGCCATTGATGCGGCTCTTATCAAGCGCGCTGTCCACACTCGAGCGGAAACGATCTGACTGCTGTTCGATCCGCTTGATGATTTTCTCGACCTCTTTGTCGTTTAATCGGTATGGCTGACCTTCGACCTGGGCTTTTGCGGTAGAAACTAAAAGTGCGGAACACACACAGAGGACTGATATAACAAACAGCCTGTGCAACATATTAGAACTCCTTGAAGCGGGTGGTTAAAATGAAGGGGCTAATGGGGTGAAATGATTATAAGGCGGGAGAAACTATAAGTGCCAACGCTCTTTGACCCATTGACGGTCGGACAAATCGAACTCGACAACCGCGTCGTAATGGCGCCCATGACTCGCAGCCGCGCGAGCGACGACGGCGTGCAACCGGCTTTTGCCGCCGAGTACTACCAGCAACGCGCCTCGGCCGGACTGATCATCACCGAAGCGACCAACGTTTCGCCGATGGCTAAAGGCTACGTCCGCACGCCCGGCATCTACACGCCCGAGCAAATCGAAAGCTGGCGCGCCGTAACGCAAGCGGTGCATGCTCGCGGCGGCAAAATCTTCATGCAGATCTTTCATACCGGCCGCATAGCGCTGCCCGACTTTTTGCCGGACAACACACAGCCGGTGGCGCCGAGCGCCGTTCGCGCCAACGGAAAGAACTACACCGACGATGGAATGAAAGAATTTGTCACGCCGCGCGAGATCACGAAAGACGAGATCGCCCAAACCGTCCAGGACTTTGGCACGGCGGCGAAGAATGCGATCGCTGCCGGGTTCGACGGCGTGGAGTTGCACTCGGCGAGCGGCTACCTGGTCCAACAGTTTCTCACGACGAATGTGAACCTTCGCACCGATGAATACGGCGGCACGATCGAGAATCGCACGAGGTTTCTTTTTGACATTCTGGATGCGATGGCGAACGCGGTTGGCCAGCAACGCCTCGCTGTAAAGTTCTCGCCACAGATCGCTTTCAACGACATCGAGGAACTCGATGCCGGCGATATTTATCCGTACATTCTCGAGCGTCTAAACACGATGCAACTGGCTTACGTTCACGTCGCTGATGGAACAGGCTCGGGCTGGCACGCGAAGTTGCGCCCGCTTTATAAAGGTCTCTATTTCGCGAACGCAGGGTTTACTTATGAGGGCGGCACAGAGCTCTTAGAGAAAAACGGAGCGGACGCAATCGTGTTCGCAACGAAGTTTATCGCCAACCCCGATCTGCCGGAGCGTTTCCGCCGCGGTGCGGAACTCACCCAACCCGATCGCGCAACTTTTTACTCTCCGGGCGAGAAGGGCTACAGCGATTATCCGGCACTGCAAACAACCTGAGTGAAACTAAACCGCGCGAAAAGAAGTAATAAGATCCCTCTGTGTCTCTGTGGTTGTTTTCAGAATTATTGAACCACAGAGGCACAGAGACGCAGAGAAGTTCTGAGCTCAAGCTTTAGCTTGTGACCATGAGAGTCGTTTTAGTAACTGCTATTCGTTTCATAGCAGTGACCATCCTGTACTTCGTCTGCTTTGCCGTCGTTTCAGGAGCACTGCTTTCATCCGCGGCTGGACCACCTGCACCGGCGGACGCTAGTGCCGCGCTCAGCGCGCTCCTTGCTGTCAGTTTGATAAACGCCGCGGTTTGGACCTACGTCATACTCCGATCTCGTTGGACCGGCTGGAAACTGATCCTCACGGTCTTCCTCGTATTCTTTGGCGTCAGCACGTTGATGCCGCAGATCGAGACCGCGTATTTCATCACGCGTCTGCCTCCGGGCATGTTGCCGCGACTCTTCCTCGCGGGATTCATCATGGCAGCAGTCTTTGCTCCGCTCGCCGTGTTGATTCTCGGTAAGGCCAGATCTCACGCGGATGAAGTTTTACGGCTGAAGACGTCCACTGGCGAATGGATCGTCAAGTTGTCGCTGATCGTCTTTGCTTACCTTGTCCTCTACTTCACCTTCGGCTACTTCATCGCGTGGAAAAATCCTGCAGTGCGGGCCTATTACGGTGAAACCGAGTTAAAGAACTTCATGGACCATATAGTGAACCTGCTCCGCAAAGAGCCGGCGCTTTTTCTGCTACAGGCACTGCGGGCTTTAATGTGGGCGGCGATCGCTGTGCCGGTCATCAAGATGACGAAAGGCGCGTGGTGGGAGTCAGGATTGGCCGTGGCGCTGTTATTCGCGGTAATGACTTCGCAGCTCTTGTTACCAAATCCGCTGATGCCGGCTGAGGTTCGCATGGTCCACCTCGTGGAAACAGCGACTTCCAACTTCTTGTTTGGCTGGTTGGTAGTGCTGATCTTAAGACTGCACAATCTCCAGCATGTTGCCACCCGGATCGCGCACGTAAAATCGTGAACGTCCTTCGACCGGACGAGGATCAGCAATGATCTCAACACCCGCTTCGCGAAACTTACGCTCCGCTGCTCCCAAATCAGCCATTTCAAAACAGATGTGACGCGAGCTGAGCGGCCCACGATCTTCGTTCTCAACTGAAAGATGCAACTGGTTGGCGCCGATCTGATACCACGCGCCACTCGCTCGCGAGCCGCTGGGTTTCGGAACCTGCTTCAGTCCCAGCACATCGCCGTAGAATTCTTTTGTTTGCCGCTCCAATTCTGGCGGCACGGTAACGTTGACGTGATGAAGTGCAACAACCACAGTTAACCTCCGACTTCTCTTCGCGCCAAAAAGCTGGCAACCTGAAAACTTCGTCTCTATACTAACAATCGACTCCTCAAAAAGCGTTTCAGGAGGCAAGAGGTGCCGGTCGCGAGTTCGAAGCAGTTAGCGCCCGTTTATTTTTACACAGCACTTGCCGTCTGCCTGATCGCACTCACTCGTGGCGAAGACTTTTCCTGGTGGCAAAACGTCCTCTTCATCAGCTTCGGAATATTGAGCTGGATGGTGATCGAGTACGTCCTGCATCGTTTCATCTTTCACTACAGCGCGCACTCCGCTTTCGGCAAGAAGTTCGTTTATGCCGCACACCTGTCACATCATGAGACGCCGCGAACAGCGAACCGGTTCTTTTCGAGTTTGATATTTAGTCTGCCCATCGCAAGCGGATACGTGCTGCTGGCATGGATCGTGACGGGCTCGTCGCACGCCGCCGCCTGGCTGTTTGCAGGGTTAACCGCGGGTTTTGCTTGTTACGAATGGCTGCACTTCCAGGCGCATCACCGCCGCCCCCGGCTTCGTCTCTTCAGGTATCTCCGGAAGTATCACTTGTTACACCACTACCAGAGTCCAGAGCTTCGTTTTGGTGTGACCTCTCTGTTGTTCGACGTGCTGATGGGGACGTTTCGTCCGGTGAGGAAACCGCTGAAGTTCACCTCACGCCAAACAAGATCTTGAAGTTCTTTGGGGGTTACTCTTTCTTCTTCAGTTGTTTGATCAGATCGCGCACTGCGCCGGCATCTTCGGCTTTGGGCGCAACTTTAAGGTAGGTCTCTAATTGAGCGATGGCCCGTTCGGTGTCGCCTCGTGCGTGGTAGATTGCGCCGAGATAACGATGCGCCTCTTTCATTTGGTCGCCGCCCAAAGTGACCGCCGTGTTCAGTTCCTTTTCGGCGTCATCAAACTGGCCGAGATATGCGAGTGCGCGACCGAGATAGAAGTGCGCGACCGGCGACTTATCGTTTTCTTTCACCGCGGCACGCAAATCAGCTTCGGCTTCGGCGTATCGCTTTAGCCGCACCAGCACGATCCCGTGATTAACGAGCGGCGCGAAATTATTCGGCGAGATCTTCAGCGCTGATTCAAGCGATGTGTTGGCCTTGTCGAGCTCGCCTAACTTCTGATACTGCACTCCCAACTCATTGAATGCGAGCATGAAATCCGGGTGAGTTTTGATTGCTTCGTTGAGCTTGTCGACCGCCGCCTTGTTCTTTCCGTCCTGCGCGAGTTTAAGCGCGCTGTAGTACAAGTCGACCGCCGGCTTGGGAATGTTTGCCAGATCGGCATGCACCACTTCCGGTCGAATCGCATCGCCAGCCGTCCGTTTCAACCTGATCTGTATGGGAATGATCTCCTCGGTTGAACCCATACTGCGGCCGGCCTGGATGATGTTGGTCTGCTCGTTGACGGCCTGGTAGTTTTCGTCAGCATCGATCAGGATCGCATAGCTACCGGGTGTGAGTCTGTAAAACGAAAACCTTCCGTTCGTGTCGGTCATCGTTATGAGTTCCCCACGCGTTGGAGTGGCGAGGCGAACTTTCAATGGCCGATCCACGCGCTGACCCGACGGAAAGATGACTGTCCCCTGAATTATGAACCTGCCACCGGTTCCCAGGTCCGCCGCGGTGGAGGATTCCGAGCTGACCCGTTGCGCGGACGCAGTGCCGATCAGACACAGACAGGCGAAGGCAATCAGTAAGGATTGGTATGCGGCTCTGAACGCCAATGCGGAAAACATGAGTCTAGTCTCCTTTCGACGCCGTGGGTTATTGCTGGTTAAGGCTGGAGGGAGGATTATATGCAAGGTTCGTCCGAAAATATAGGTCCAGCGGGCAGTTTATTGAACAGCTTCTTTGGACCGGGTGCGGAGATTGAACACGGCGCCTTGCTCAAGCCAGTAATACCAGTTGTTGCCATGGTTCCGGTTGTCGTAGATCGCGACGCGGCCTTTACCGATAACTCGAAAGCGATCGCCGGTAACGATAATCGCTGCCTTCTCATCGATTCCGATGCCAAGCAGCTTCGGATGCGCATCGATAATCGTCACCAGCTCGTTCTGGCGCATGGCCTCTGACAAGTGCGGATTTATAGCGACGCTCTTTAGCCACGCGAACCCGCGCTCGCTTCCGTTGACCATCAGTACCGGCTTATCTGGATTGCCTCTGATTGTGTAAGAACCCTGGATGATCGCTCCTGCGGAATTACCTCCGATAACGCCGCCGCGCATAAGAACAGCCTCGAGTTCTCGTTGGGTTAACGTGTCGAGATATGCCTGGGCCAACCGGCCGACGTTGCCGCCACTGATCCAAACTCCTCGCGCGCTAAGCAACGGCTTCACGAAATCGTCGGAGTTAGCAACCTTTCGATTCCTCGTGTGCAGAATCGTTACCGCTTTAACGCCGAACATCTTGCACAGCTCAGCTTTGAACTCAGCGGTGTTCGCAGGTAATTCGTCTGTGTACAGCCATTCCCAAATCAGACCGTTAGGCAGCCTGATACTGCTCGCCGCGGTGGGAATGTAAACGATATTAGCCTCTGGCCCACCGGCCAAAGCCACGAACTCTTTGAGCGCCGTCTCCTGGTCGCCGCCGGTAACGATCAGTGTTCCCTTTGCCGGACCGCTGGACGTTTGTGCCCACGTCAGAGGAGAAACGAATAGTAAAACAAGAAGTAATGTGATCCAGCGTTGCTTACAATTGCGTGTTATCTTCATTAGACTCTGAACCAGAAAGTCGATCTCAAAACAAAGGATTCATATCATGACAAACCGTCTCAGGATAAGTGGAATTCTTTTGCTTGTAATCTGCGTTTTACTGCTGACGACACCTGTTGGTTCATCAACCACGCAGAATCAAAACGTCACGGTCGTTTTTGCGGGCCGGCTAATCGACGGCGTCAGCAACACGGTTCGCAATGATGTGTCGGTGGTTATTGAAGGCGGACAGATACGCGAGGTGCGGAACGGGAAGGCTACCATAGCTGGGGCAAAGACAATCGATCTGAGCGGTTTCACCGTCATGCCCGGTTTTATCGACTGTCACACTCACATGACTTTTCAGCTCGATAAGGGCCGGACGCCGAAGGATTACATCTTCAAGCGAAACGCAGAGATCGCGCTCGAAGCGTCTGTTTATGCTCAGCGAACACTCGCGGCCGGTTTTACAACTGTTCGCGACGTAGGCGCTCCCGATTTCATCGATGTAAGTCTCCGCGATGCGATCAACGCAGGTACGATTCCTGGTCCAAGAATGTACGTGGCCGGTCGTATCCTCGCCATTACCGGAGGACACGGTGACTCGTCAGCGGGTTTGCGCGACAACTTGATACCGGAGCCCGACTACCAGCGGGGGATCGTTAATTCCCCTGAAGACGGCGTTCGCGCGGTGCGCTACATGGTCAAGTATGGAGCGGATCACATCAAGATCGCCGCCACCGGTGGCGTGCTGTCTCTCAATGACTCGCAGGCCGGAGAACAACTCACACTCGCAGAGATGAAGGCGATTGTCGACACCGCTCGTATGCTCGGCCGAAAGGTTGCGGCTCACGCACACGGAGCGGAAGGACTCAAGAACGCGCTGCGTGCGGGTGTCAGTTCGATCGAACACGGCACCTATCTCGACGACGAGTCGATTAGACTATTCAAAGCCAACGATGCCTATCTGGTGCCTACCATCAGCGCCGGTAAGTGGGTAGAAGCGAACGCGAAAACATATCCGCCGCTTATCGCAGTGAAGGCGGCAGGCATGGGGATGCTGATAGAAAAAGCCTTCGCGCGAGCCTACCAGCAGAAGGTCAAGATAGCCTTCGGCACTGACGCCGGCGTCTTTCCACACGGCGACAACGCAAACGAGTTTTTGTACCTAGTTGAAGGTGGAATGCCGCCAATGGAAGCGATCCTCGCCGCGACACGCAACGCCGCAGATCTACTGGGAGTGTCGTCGAAGTTGGGAAGCATTCAGCCCGGGCGCTATGCGGATCTGGTGGCGGTCAAAGGAGATCCATTAACCGATATCAAACTTCTGAGACAAGTTAGTTTCGTGATGAAAGAAGGCCGCGTTTACAAGGAACCCGACGCGGCAACTCGTACTTCGCAAGTTGTTCGTTAGGTCTTTTCGGTCTTTGCACCGAATAGCCCTTTGAAGAACCGCACGATGATGGCCCAGAGTGCGCGGAAGGCGAGGGGCGCGGCGGCGACGGCTTTTGTTTCTGGTGGTGGAATTGCAGACGGCGTGGCGGCCGATTGCGGTGCCGCAGCAGATTGCGCGGCGTCAGCGGATTGCGGATCGCCAGCAGGCGGTTCGTCAACGACCTCCAGTTGCTGCTTCACACACGTCGAAAACTGGCGAAACATCTGCCGCGATACTTCTTCGATCATCCCGCGCCCGAATTGCACGATCTTTCCCACCAGATCGATATCGGCACTGACTAAAACCTCCGCGCCACCGTTTGCCGCCGGCGTCACAGTGCTCAGCATCGACACCTTCGTCGATCCGGAACCGCCTACCTCGCGAGCGTCGCCGACCATGCGCACTTGGTGCGTCTCCTCATTTATCTCGGTGAACTTCGCCTGGCCTTTATAAGACATCGAAAGCGGCCCGACCTTCACTTTGATCGCGCCGAGAAACGTGTGCTCGTCCTGCTGCTCGAGCAACTCCGCACCCGGAAGACAGTGCACTACTCGCTTCGGATCGATTAAGTATTGCCAAACGCGCTCAACCGGCGCCTGGACCTCAAAGCGTTCTTCAATCTTGAAAGCCATCGATCATCTCCTTTTGCAGTCCACAGATTACACAGTAAACTATGTTCCGCTCAATCTGTGTAATCTGTGGACGTTTTTGAGGTGACCCTTATGATACCTCGGAGCTTTGAATACTTCTCTCCCCGCACGCTCGACGAAGCGATCGCCCTGCTGCAAAAACTTGGACCAGAGGCAAAGTTGCTGTCCGGCGGCCAAAGTCTCATACCGATGATGAAGTTGAGACTTCTTTCTCCTGAGTACATCGTCGACATCAATCGCATACCAGAGCTCGATTACATCTCCGAGAGCGACGGTCATCTGCGCATCGGCTGTCTGGCACGCGAACACGAGCTCGAGTCGTCGGACGTCGTGAAAACAAAGTTTCCGATTCTTAGCGACACGGCCAAAGTGATTGCCGATCCGCTCGTGCGCAGCCAGGCTACAATCTGCGGCAATCTCGCTCACGGCGATCCCGCGAACGATCATCCGGCCACGATGATGGCGCTGGGCGCGACGGTAGTGGCAACCGGTCCGAACGGAAAACGAGAGATTGCGGTGAAAGATTTCTTCCCCGGTCTCTTCACGACCGCACTCGAACCGGAAGAGATTCTCACCGAGATCAAGATCCCGTTTCCGCCGCCACGAAGCGGAGGCGCATATCTCAAGCTGGAAAGAAAAGTCGGCGACTTCGCCACCGCGGGCGTCGCCGTGCAAATCACACTCGACGACGCAGACGTTTGCAAATACGCCGGGATCGGATTGACAAACGTCGGCATGACGCCGATCAAAGCAACGCAGACTGAAGCTTTCCTTGTCGGCAAAAAGCTCGACGACGCCACGATTCAACAAGCAGCCGAAACAGCCGCTTCCGAGTCGCAACCAATGGACGACATCCGCGGCTCAGCCGAGTACAAGCGCGATCTGGTTCGCGTTCTGACCGCACGCGCTCTCACCACTGCCTTGAACCGCGCGAAGGGAGGAGCCTAACCATGGCAAAAATTCCAATCCAGGTAAACGTTAACGGCGTCGACCAGGCCGCAGAGATCGAACCACGCTTGCTGCTGGTCCACTTCCTCCGCGAAAACCTGCGGCTCACCGGCACGCACATCGGTTGCGACACGAGTCACTGCGGCGCGTGCACAGTCGTGCTGGACGGAAAACCCGTCAAGTCGTGCACGGTCTTCGCTGTGCAAACTGATGGACGTTCGATCACTACCGTCGAGGGTCTCGACCAGGACGGCAAACTGAATCCACTACAGGACGGCTTCTTTCAGGAACACGGCCTGCAATGCGGCTTCTGCACACCCGGAATGTTGATGACCGGATACGCGTTCCTGAAAGAGAACAACGATCCGACTGACGACGAAATACGTCACGCGATCTCCGGCAACCTGTGCCGCTGCACCGGCTACGTCAACATCGTCAAGGCTTATCAATACGCCGCGCAAAAGATGCGCGAGGGAGGTGCGTGAGTATGGCGCCAAAGACATCGCCCGAAATCGGTGGCATGGGCCACTCCGTCAAACGCAAAGAAGACCCGCGCTTCCTTCGCGGTCAGGGTAATTACGTCGACGACGTAAGTCTGCCCGGCATGCTTTATCTCGATATCGTTCGGAGTCCGTACGCGCATGCCACAATCAAAAACATCGATACGTCCAAAGCGCTCGCCATTCCGGGCGTGCTCGCAGTGATCACCGGAAAAGACCTGGAGAAGTACAACCTTCACTGGATGCCGACGCTGATGTCTGACACGCAGATGGTGCTGCCGGTCGAGAAGGTGATGTATCAGGCGCAGGAAGTTGCCGCGGTACTCGCAACCGATCGTTACATTGCGGCGGACGGAGTCGAGGCAGTCGAGATCGATTACGAACCGTTGCCGGTGGTTGTCGATCCGAAAAAAGCGCTGCTTCCGGATGCGCCGGTGTTGCGCACAGATAAGAAGGACAAGAAAGACAATCACATCTGGCATTGGGAGTGGGGCAACCGCGACGCGACTGATCAGTTATTCAACGAAGCGGAAGTAACCGTCAAAGAAGACATTTACATTCCGCGCATTCACGTTTCGTCGATCGAGACGTGCGGCTGTGTTGCTCACTTTGACAAAGTCAGAGGCAAGTTAACTGTTTGGATGACCACGCAGGCGCCGCACGCGATTCGCACCGTGTTCGCGCTCGTCGCCGGACACGTCGGACTCTCGGAAGAGAAGATTCAGATCATTTCGCCGGACATCGGCGGCGGCTTTGGCGGCAAGGTGCCGGTTTATCCGGGATATGTCATAGCGGTCGCTGCCTCAGTGTTGACTGGAAAACCGGTGAAGTGGATTGAAGATCGCATGGAGAATCTCCAGGCGGATTCGTTTGCACGCGATTATCACATCACCGCGGAACTGGCCGGCAAAAAAGACGGTACACTTACTGCCCTGCGAATCAAAACACTCGCGGACCACGGCTACACAGACGCGGCCGCGAACCCGTCGAAGTTTCCCGCCGGACTGTTTCACGTCTGCACCGGCTCTTACGATCTCAAAGCCGCGCACGTCGAAGTAGATGGGGTCTACACGAACAAACCTCCCGGCGGCATCGCGTATCGCTGTTCGTTCCGCGTCACGGAAGCCGTACACACGATCGAGCGCATGGCCGACGTGATGGCCCACGAACTCGGCATGGATGCGGCCGAGTTTCGGATGAAGAACTTCATCAAGCCCGAGCAGTTTCCGTATAAGTCGGCGCTCGATTGGGAATACGACAGCGGTAACTACGCGGCGGCGCTACAGCTCGCGATGGACCGCATCGGTTATACCGAACTGCGCAAGGAACAAGCGGAAAAACGCGCGCGCGGCGAGTTGATGGGAATCGGCATCAGCAGTTTCACCGAGATCGTCGGCGCTGGTCCATCGAAACATTTCGACATCCTGGGCATCAAGATGTTCGACAGCGCGGAGATTCGCGTTCATCCGACAGGCAAAGTCATCGCCCGGTTCGGCACCAAGTCGCAGGGTCAGGGTCACGAAACGACGTACGCGCAGGTCATCGCCGAAGAGCTTGGCTTCCCGGTCGACAGCGTGCTCGTGGAAGAGGGCGATACTGACACCGCGCCTTACGGGCTCGGAACGTATGCGAGCCGCAGCACTCCGGTTGCGGCTGCCGCGTGTGCGATAGCCTGCCGCAAGATCAAAGACAAGGCGCGCAAGATCGCCGCGTATCTGCTCGAGGTTCACGAAGACGATCTCGATTGGGAGCCCGGCAAGTTTTTCGTCAAAGGTTCTCCCGAGCGCGCGCAGACCATTCAGCAGATCTCGCTCGCAGCCTACACGAATCATCCGCCCGGAATGGAAGCCGGACTCGAAGCGGTCAACTATTACGATCCGCCGAACCTGACATATCCGTTTGGCAGCTACATCTGCGTGGTCGACATCGACAAAGGCACCGGCGAGATCAAGATTCGCCGCTTTGTCGCGGTTGATGATTGTGGAAACATCATCAATCCGATGATCGTCGAAGGCCAGATTCATGGTGGTTTGACGATGGGACTCGGTCCCGCGCTTTACGAGGAGATCCAGTACGACGAAAGCGGTAACATCCTGCAAGGCAGTTTTATGAATTACCTGCTGCCGACCGCGGTTGAAACTCCAAACTGGGAAACGGACAAGACCATTACGCCGTCGCCGCATCATCCGCTCGGCGCAAAAGGTGTTGGCGAGTCGGCAACTGTCGGTGCGCCGGCGGCGATCGTGAATGCGGTGGTCGATGCGTTGTGGCATCTCGGCGTGCGGCACATCGACATCCCGATCACCTCGGCGAAAGTTTGGAAACTGTTGCGCGACGCTGGTGTGAAGGATTGAACATTCAGGATCAATGTAACGACTTGCGGGCGCGGGAAGAGCCTTTCGTTCTTGCCACCGTCGTCGCTTACAAGAATCCTCAATCCGCCAAGCCGGGTTCGAAAGCGATCATCAAAGCAGACGGCTCGATGACAGGCTGGGTCGGCGGCGGTTGCGTGCAACCGATCGTCTTGCGCGAAGCGAAGCAGGCGCTGCAAACAGGCCAGCCGAAGCTTTTGACGATCAGCCCGGACGCGCCACGTGAAGATTGGAAGGGCGTGCAGTCGTTTCGCATGACGTGCGAAGGCGGCGGCTCGTTGGAGATTTATCTGGAACCTTTCCTGCCAAAACCTCAACTCGTGATTGTCGGGTCGTCGCCTGTGGCTGAGGCGCTCGCACAATTAGGAGCCCTGCTGGAGTTCAAAGTTGTCCCAGTAAAAGATCCGAGTAGCGCCAAAGATCACATCAACGACGACAGCTACGTTGTAGTGGCGACAATGGGGAACCAGGATGAAGAGGGATTGCTGGCGGTCGTCGGTACGAGACCGAAGTATCTTGGTCTGGTGGCAAGCAGGAAGAAATCGGAAGCGTTGTTTGAATACGTTCGGGGAGTTGGAGCGACTGACGAAGACATCGCGGTGATTAAGTGTCCCGCGGGTCTCGACATAGGTAGTGAGACTTTGCCTGAGATTGCTTTGAGTGTGGCAGCAGAACTCACGCGCGTTCGCAGGACGAATTCTGAGCAGCCAGTGCCGGAACGGAAAGTTCAGGTTGCCACGACTGCGGTCGATCCGATCTGCGGCATGACGGTCGACATCGACAACGCAAAATACAGTTCGGTGGTTGACGGTAACACCGTTTACTTCTGCTGCCTGCGCTGCAAGGAAACATTCGATCATCCACAGATTTCGCAGATTACACAGATAGGCAGAAAATCTGTGTAATCTGTGGATAATGCCTTATGAGGAAGTTCATCTCGGGATTGATTCTGGGCGCGGGCGCTTCGCAGCGGTTTGGACCACCGAAACAACTGCTGCCCTTTCGCGGCACAGTAATGATTGGTTGGGTTGTGGACCAGGCCCAGCGTGCGGCGGGGCTCGATGAAGTCGTAGTTGTGCTCGGCCGGGCCGCGGATGAAGTGCGTGAACGAGTCAATTTTGGCACGGCGCGCGTGGTAGAGAATCCCGTTTTCGGCGAGGGTTGTTCGTCATCGTATCGCGCGGGAATCAGCGCGCTCAATGCCGAGTCGGCGGCAATCATGATCGTCCTCGGCGATCTCCCGGGAGTCACGCCGGAAATAATCGACCGGCTGGCTGAAGCGTGGCGCGAACAGGATGCGCCGATCGCACTCTGCTCATATCAAGGCCGCAAAGGCCATCCGATGATCTTCGCCCGATCGATGTTTCCCCAACTCGTGGATCTGCACGGCGATAAAGCCGCGTGGAAGTTAGTCGACGCAAACGCAGCACTGGTCCAGGAGGTTCATTTCAGTTTCCCCTACCCTGACGATATCAACACTCCCGCGGACTTCGAACGCTTGACCGGAACATCAAATTGAGAGACCCAAGTTGAGAGACCAAGTAAGACAGATCCAGCAAATGCTGGAACAACAGGTCTACGTTGCCGATGCGGCAATCGCCACCGCGCTCTATCTGTCGATGGCGCTCGGCAAACCGCTGCTGGTCGAGGGCCCGGCGGGCGTCGGCAAGACGGAGATCGCCAAGGCGCTCGCAAACGCGCTCGACACTCGCTTGATCCGGCTGCAGTGCTACGAAGGTCTCGACGCGACGACCGCGCTCTACGAATGGAATTACCCGAAACAGTTGCTGCATCTCAAACTGGAAGAGACGTCGACCGCGTCGGAAGCGGAAAAGGAAGCAGTGATCTTCAGTGAAGCGTTTTTGTTGAAACGCCCGCTATTGCAAGCGATCACGCAACACGATCGCGCACCCGTGTTGCTGATCGACGAGATCGATCGAAGCGATGAAGAGTTTGAGGCGTTTCTGCTCGAAGTGCTTTCGGATTACCAGGTGACGATTCCCGAGATCGGATCGATCAAGGCGACGCACCGGCCGCACGTTGTGTTGACGTCAAACCGTTCGCGCGACTTGTCCGACGCTCTGAGAAGACGATGTCTCTATCACTGGATCGATTATCCCTCGCTGGAAAAGGAACTCGAGATCGTACGGGCAAAGGTGCCGGGGATCGAAGCCGATCTGGCAGAGCGTCTCACACAGGTAATGCAGGCCACGAGAACGATGAGCCTATCGAAGATCCCGGGCGTTGCGGAAACGCTTGATTGGGCCAACGCGCTCGTCGCTTTGCAAGCGACTGAGTTGAACGAACAGATCGTCGGTGAAACGCTCGGGTGTTTTCTGAAGGACGAAGCCGACATCGCGGCATTTAAGACTGAGTTGCCACGGATATGCATGGACTACACGGACTGAAGCAAGACAGGGTTATGGCTGAGTTAGAAGTCGAAAAGCTCATCGTGTTCTGTCGTGAACTGAGGGCCGAGGGAGTGTCTGTGACGCCTTCCGAAGCCGTGACCGCTGCGTCAGCGCTGCAAGTGATCGACACGACCGATCGCAACGAGGTCTTTCTCAGTTTGCGCAGCATTCTCACCACCAGCGTCGACGACTTCCCGATTTTCGAAGCCCTGTTCAAGAGATTTTGGAGCCGCTCGACACACAAATTCGTCCAACGCGAAACGCTTCAGAACAGCACCTTGCGCCAGCAGAGCAACACGCCGCGCCAATCACCTAAAAACCTCGCGTTCTTCCTCGAACACTGGGGCAGTTCATTCAGCGGCGGCGCTCAACCGGTTAAAGTTCCGGGCGCGAGCGACACTGAATCGCTTACGACGAAGGATTTCAGCGAATTCACAAACGAGGAACTGGAAGAGGTGTCGCGACTGGCGCGCCGAATGGTGCGGCGTTTAGCTCGCCGACCAAGCCGCCGCTGGCGTCCGGTCAGGCGCGGTCACCGGGTGAATCTGCGGCGCTCGTTGCGTTTGTCGCTGAAAACCGGCGGCGAACTGATCGAACTGACTTACAAAGAGCGGCGGCCGAAGCGCACCAAGCTCGTCGTGCTTTGTGACGTCTCCGGATCGATGGACATTTACAGCCGGCTGCTGCTGCAATTTGTTTACGGGCTGCAAAACAGTTTCGCGAAAGTAGAGTCGTTTGTCTTCGCGACGTCGTTGGCGCGCATCACGGGCGAGTTGAAAAACAAGACTTACAAGAATGCGCTCGATCGTCTGGCAACGAATGTGCGCGGCTGGTCTGGCGGCACGCGCATCGGCGCGAGTCTCGCGGCGTTCAACGCTCAATGGCTGCGCCGCGTCGATAGTCGAACAGTCATCATCATTCTGAGTGACGGTTGGGACACCGGCGAACCGGAACAGCTTGCCGAAGCACTCGCGCTGTTGCAGCGGCGTGCAGGCAGGATGATCTGGCTGAATCCTTTGCTGGGCAGCACCGATTACGCACCGGTGACGCGAGGAATGCAGGCGGCGCTGCCGTACATCAACGTATTCGCGCCGGCGCACGATCTCGCCAGCTTGCGCGCGCTGGAACCGCACCTCGTTTTATGACTCTGTGCCTTTTGTGCCTCTTTGTGGCTAACTGATGGAAGAGCTCTTCGACGACATCGAGAAACTTGCGCACGCGGAAAAGCGTGTGGCCATGGCGACGCTCGTCGCCACGCGTGGCACCAGTCCCAAACGCGAGGGAGCGAAGATGTGGGTCGGCGAGGAAGGCCGCATCCTCGGCTCCGTGACCATCGGCGGCTGCGTTGACGCACGTGTGATTGCCGAATCCGAACAGGCTCTCTCGTCTTCTCAATCCCGGCTGGTGGAAATGAAGCTCGGCAATGAAGACGCGTGGGAAATCGGCTTCTCGTGCGCCGGAGATCTCGACGTTTTGATCGAGCCGGTTGATCTGACTCGCGGCGACAACGTGTTTCAGATCTATCGAACGGTGCGCGCCGCAGTAGACGAGGGAAAACGCGCGGTCATTGTCACGCCGCTGCGACAAAGCACGTCCAAACTGTTGGTCGTCGAGAACGGAGAAAGCTCCGGCTCACTAGGCACGCCGGAGCTCGATCGGGAAGCACAAACAATTGCGCTTCAACTGATGAAACGCGGCGTGTCGAGCACTGTTTCGCTGGGCCCCGACGCGGTGCCCGTATTTTTTGAAGTGCATGGACCACTACCGACATTGATCGTCTTCGGCGCGAGCCACGTCGCTATGCCGCTCGTTAGCCTGGCTCACGATCTCGGATTGAAAACAGTGGTCGTCGACGGCCGCCCACGTTTCGCCACGCGCGAACGTTTTCCCGACGTCGATCAACTGCTGATCGGTATTCCTTCCGAGATCGCCGAAACACTAAGCTACACGTCGTCAACCTTTGTGGTCCTGACCGCTCACGATTACAAATACGATCTGCCGGTGCTGAAAGTCGTGCTGCCTGCCCGGCCTGCTTATGTTGGACTACTAGGTAGCAAACGGCGCGGCGCGGCGATCAAAGAGTTCCTGCGCGACAGCGGAATGGACGCGTCACTGTTGGACCAGCTTCACGTGCCGACCGGCTTAGACATCGGCGCCGAGACAGCAGCCGAAATCGCTCTGAGCATTCTGGCCGAAGCCGTCGCGCTCAAATCAGGCCGGGAGCACTTGTCTATCCACAGATTACACAGATTGATTTAATAGAATCTGTGTAATCTGTGGATGAAGAACTTCAATTTAGGGCACCACTGGAAAATGCCGGCGCTTTACAGTGACACTCTCCTGGACCACTTTCGCCATCCGCGCAACTACCGCAGCCTCGACGCGCCCGACATCAGTAACGAACAGTTCAACCCTCTCTGCGGCGACCGCATCAGGCTCGAACTAAAGTTCGAAAACGCAAAAGTCAACGAAGTTGGTTTCAAAGGTGATGCGTGCGCGATCTGCACGGCGGCCACGTCGCTTCTCACGGAACTAATTCTCGGCAAAGAGATCGAGCAACTCGCGAACATCCCTGACGAGCGGCTGATCGCGGCCCTCGAAAGCGACATCCAGCCGGCCCGGGTGCAATGTGCCCTGTTGCCCCTTCAGGCCCTCCGCGCGGGTTTGAAGGATTACCAATCTGAACTATAATCCCGCCCACTCAGTAACAGAATAAGGTTAGAGAGGTATGCCAGTATGAAACGCCCGGTCGCCTCTTTCTTTCTCTTGGTCTCTCTGCTTCTACCCACCGCCGCCGGCCAAACGCGGGATCAAGGAGCACGGAAACAATCGCCGTCGAGGAGCAACACGCTCAAGATCTGTCAGGGCGTAGCCCTGCCTAATGGTTACGTGATTGTCGGTTATGTATCGTCGTCGCTCTGTCCGCATGGCGCGTATCTATTGAAGAGACAAGAGAGACCGGCTCAACGACAAGAACCTGCGCCGCGTGCGAACGCCGTGACAACCGATCGGCGCGACCCCGCGCTGCCACAGACCACGGCCAAGTCACGTCCGCGCCGAGTAGGCAACGAGGGCGAAGTTTCTTCGCCGGGCACCGTGTCTTCGCCGTTCAGCACGGCTCAGGCGCGTCCGCCCGTGCTTTCCAATGCCGGGTCGATTGCCGTTCCCGTGGGTGCGAGCGCGGGAACTACGCCTACCACTGACGCGGCGACTTCCGATGTCGAAGAAGTATCCGAAGGCGACGTCGTGCGTATCAACACCGCGTTCGTCACTGTTCCGGTGAGCGTTCTCGACCGCCAGGGACGGTTCGTTCCGAACCTCGACAAAAAGGATTTCAAGGTGTTCGAGAACGGCGTCGAGCAGCCGATCGCCTTCTTCGAACCGACTGAAAAGCCGTTCACTGTCGCCCTTCTGTTGGACACGTCAGCTTCGACGCGTTTTCACTTGTGGGAGATTAAAGAAGCGGCGATCGCTTTTGCGAAGCAACTGCGCCCGCAGGATCGCGTGCTGGTCGTGACGTTTAGCGATGAGGTGTTGTTGCTCACCGAAGCAACCAACGACCTTAACGTCGTCAGCACTGTTATCGACGTTAATACGAACCCGGGCAGTTCGACCCGTCTTTACGATGCGGTCAATCTGGTTGTCAACGAACGGCTGAACAAGATTCAGGGCCGCAAAGCGATCGTGCTTTTCACTGACGGCGTGGATACGTCCAGTTACATGGCCTCTTATGAAAGCACGCTGCGCGAGGCGGAGGAGTTGGACGCGCTGATCTATCCGATTCAGTACGACACGACGGATTACATGCGCGCGATGCAGGGCGGCGGCAGCGTCACGGTGACGACGACTGTGAATAACGGGCCGTTTGGCGGGTCTAGCTCGTCGCGGCAGGTTTACGGCGTTCCGAACAATGGTCAACCACTACCCGGAACGAGCAAGGAAGATTACGACCGGGCTAATCAATACCTGCTCTCGATGGCGGAGCGAACCGGTGGCCGCATTCACAAAGCCAACGACATGACTCAACTCACGCAAGCCTTCTCCAGCATCGCGGAAGAATTGCGCCGGCAGTACAGCATTGGCTACTACCCGCAAAACGGCGCCGCTCAACCAGACGATCGCCGCCAAATCAAAGTAAGCGTCGATCGCTCGAACGTCGCGGTGCGCGCCCGAAACAGTTATTTGCGCCGCAACGGGTCTCCAACCCAATAACAGTTAGCCACAGACGAACACAGACAAACACGGACGGACTTTTGATCCATCCGTGTTCGTCTGTGTTCGTCCGTGGCTAAACTTCACACCACCGCGTTGCGGGCGATGACCTCACGATAGAAGTCCGCGCTTAGCTTCGGGGTGCGTTTTTGGGTGGCGAAGTCGACGTAGTGAATGCCAAAGCGATTTGTGTAACCGTCGGCCCACTCGAAGTTGTCCATCAAACTCCACAGGAAATATCCACGCACCGGAATGTTCTCCGCCGTCGCACGCCGCAACTGCGTGAGATAGCCGCGCAAATACGTAACGCGATCCGTGTCGTAAACGCGCCCATCCGCGGCGGGCACGTCTGACGACGAGCATCCGTTTTCAGTGATGTAGAGCTCTTTCACTCCCCACAGCTTCGCGACGTGCCGCGGTCCCCAGTACAGCGCATCCGGCGCAACGAAAAGCCACGGCGAAGGCGCGTGCGGAAACGACGGCGGATGCGGCACGTGCGCATAACCAACCGGCGAAGACTGATCCGCTCGCACAAACTGCGGCGTGTAAACGTTGATGCCGACGAAGTCGAGCGGACTCGAAATGATTTTCAAGTCTTCCGGCGTGAACTTCGGCGCATCAGCCCCGGCCGACTTCAAATACCAGTCCGTGTACTTCCCTTCCATGATCACCGTGAGATACTGCGCATTCATCTCGCGCATTGCACTCTCGGCCGCCGCAATATGCTCTGCTGTTTCCACGACCGGCACCGGAATCGTGATGTTTTCCGCGTTTCCGATTCTTGTGCCGCTCTTGGCGCTCGCGCGAATCGCCTGCACTGCCAGCCCGTGGCCCAACACCGCGTGATGGCGCGTTTGATTCAACCGCGAACCGGTAAGCTTCAAACCGGGCGCGTGAGTGCCCCAGCGGTAGCCGACTTCGATAAACGCACCGAACTCATTGATCGTGAAGATATGCTTCACGCGATCGCTCAACCGCGCCGCGACATAACCCGCGTATTCACCGAAAGCCTGCGCCGTCTCACGTCCTTCCCAACCGCCGAATCGATCCTGCAACGACTGCGGCAAATCCCAGTGATACAACGTACCGAACGGCTGTATGTCGTTGGCGAGCAGTTCATCAACCAGGCGATTGTAAAAATCGAGCCCCTTCGGATTAGGTGGACCATCGCCGTTTGGAAACACACGCGGCCAGGCGATCGAGAAGCGATACGCTTTCACGCCGAGCGACTTCATCAACTGCACGTCGCTCTTGTAAAGATGGTAGTGGTCGTTCGCCACGTCGCCGTTCGCGTCGCTCACGACCTTGCCGGGTGTGTGTGAAAAGGTGTCCCAGATGGAAGGCCCGCGGCCGTCTTCCTTGATGGCGCCCTCAACCTGATAGGAGGCGGTTGCCGTACCCCAAAGAAAGCCGCGCGGAAACTCACGTCCCGAATAAATGGGTGTCGCGGTGCGCGTTTGGGGAGCGGTGTTAGAGCCTAGTGAAGACAGCTCGGTAGACATTGCGAGTGCAGCAGCGCCACTCAGTTTTGCAAAGGTACGTCTCGAGACTTTCTTGCTCAATCTTGGGGGCCTCCTGTTTGGGTTTTTCGAATATTAACGCGATCACTGCGCTTTCGACGTGTCGAACACCGCCTGGTCGTGCCACCAGAGATCCTCGAAGAACTCGCGCGCGAACGCGGCGGCGTCCTTCTCCTGGTCGACAATTTCGGCGATGCTGCGATAGCCGTCGATTGCCTGGTAAAGCTGCTTCTGCTCCTCGTTGATGAGGATATAGAGGTCGTCGAAAACGTGCGTTTGGTTCACCAACGCACCCGCGGCGCCCGGAGGAAGGCGCTCTTCGAGACAGGTGGTCCAGGCGCGGCGGATTGGTACGTAATTGAGATAGCGATCGTCGTCGAAACTTACTTGCAACTGATCGGTATCAAATCCGCCGCCATACACGGCAAAGTCGTGATTGACCATCAAACCGCGCCACAGTTCCATCTGGAGGTACTGCTCGCGTTCCGGCAAGGCAGCCAGCCGTGGACCATGAGGCGTACCGGCAATCGCGCCGCATCGCGGTAAATAAGCGGCCTGCCAGTACCAGCGGCCAAACTTCAAACCGTTGCGTTCGACAAAGTCGTAGATTTCGGGGACGGAATACGTGCGGTCGCGCGGGTTCAGCAGCGCGTCAACTAAAGCGTCTGCATCCAGCGATTGCCTCTCGCCGCGAAACATCGAGATCAACGGATGATGTTGCGGCAGGTTGCGCAGCACGGTGGTCAGGTCTTTGACCTCCTGTGGCGACGTGTCGACGCCGAGCCGGCGGCAGTATTCCTGAATCATGTGCACACCGGTGCGGCCGTAGGGCGCGTAGAGCATCAGGTACATCGCGCCGTCCGGCTTCAACAACGGCGCCAGCGCACGCAGGCCCGCGTCGGGATCGGCGAGGTGATGCAACACGCCCGTGCAGACGATCATGTCGAATTGCTGGTTCAACTCACCGGCACTCTCGATCGCGTGCTCCCGCACATCGAGATTCGTCAGGTTGTACTTTTGCTTCAGCGCCTCAGTGTGTTGAAGGCTCGTTTGGCTGACGTCGATACCGATCACCCGTGCGTCCGGATGCGTCAGCGCAAACTTCGCTGACTGCCACGTGCCGCAACCCGCGACGAGCACATCGAAATCGGCGCGATACTCTTTGTGCGGCCACAACAGATGCCACTCCGCGCGATGCACGTTCGGGTCCTGCCAAAGGCTAACGGCCCGGTCGAGATGCGGTAGCGGCGGCGGATAGGGATGATTGGTGTAAAACTCGCAGATCGGATCTGCGCCCACGTTTGGTTGGGATTCGGTTTTCATGAGACCGCAGATTATACGGTGAGTAGGTGCAGTATCAGAAGCCCACCAACACTAATCGGGGGTATCAGAAACCCACCAACCTTGTTGGTGGTACTTCATACTCGACCTACTAAGGGGGTAGGTTAGGCCGGAAAGTACCACCAACCTTGTTGGTGGGTTTCTGATACCTGATCTTTAGCCCTGCGGAATGTTTAGTTGCTGGCCGACCTGGATTTTGTCCGGATCATTCAGCTTGTCGCGGTTGGCGTAGAAGATCTTCATGTACTCGTTCGGGTCACCGTAGAACTGCTTGCTAATCTTTGAAAGATTATCGCCCGATTTCACGGTGTAAGTTTGAGCACTCTGACCTTGTCCGCCGCCGGCCGCGGCGCCCATCGCCCGGCTCTGATCCACGGTAAAGTCGGCGGTCAGATCATTTTGCCAGTTTTGATCGACGAGTTTGATCTGCTCCCACACCTTATTCTTCGCGTCCTCCGACGGCGCGGTGCCTTTGATAAACAGTTTGTTGTCCTGAACGTGCAGGTTGTGTAGTTGCACCTGCTGCCGCTCGACTTCGTTCAAAACGGATTGATACTTCGACTTAAGCTGATCGAATTGCTGTTGTGCGTTTCCCTGCTGCTGAGCGTCTAACGCTCCGCTGCCGAACATCTTGTCAAAGAGACCCATGGCTCGTCCTCCAATGATTGCTGATTTTCTTGCGACGGGGGAAGACGAATGAGACTGCAAGGCGAGTGCCGATCAAAAGGCGGGCGAATCAACGGCGAACGGACCGAGTCTCTGTATCGATAAACAAAAACCGTCCAACTTCTAGTGATACGTTATCGTGCGATACTCGATCTGCGCCGGCACTTCTTTCTTCTTATCCGCGCCCGGAACGCGCCGCGTACGCTTCGTCCAGTTTCCCTGCGAGTCGTAATCAAACACGACACGTTCTCTTAACGAGCCGTCCGGGTTGTAGGTCAGTGTTTCCTTTAAACGGTCTTTGCCTTTGTAAACATAGACAACTTTGCCGGTGACGTAACCTTCCGCGCTCGAATCCATCTCGACGTAAGATCCGGCGGTCTCGAGCTCGGTGAGCCTGCCTTTGTCGTCGTACTTGTAGCGCACGCGGTAAGTGAGGAGATCGCCGTCGTGACGGGTCCGCTCGTTCGGTTTGCCGTCGGGAGCAAACGAATGGCTGATCTTAGCGGCAACAGAACCGTCAGGATTGTAAATCGTCTGCGAGATCAATCTGCCGGGTTCGTCGTAGACGTTCTCGTTTCTACTGACGAGGTTCGTCTTGTGGTAGAGCTCTTCCCCGACCTTATTCCCTTTGCTGTCGTACTTGTAAAGATATTTCTCGTCGGCGGCGGAACCGGTTGGCTGAATCATCTTGTATTCAGTTCGATTACCGTTCGCGTCGAGAACGTAGATGTGTTTGCGTGGCGTGTTGAGCCCCGGCGTGTAGTCTTCGTAGCCGGTGCTGCGGCCTTCGGCGTCGTAAGTGTAAACAATTGTCTCCGCCACTGACCCGTCGCGATTGAAGTCAACACGCTTAACTCTATTGCCGCGCGCGTCGTAAGAAACGGTGTGCACCGGCATGCGCGCGCCTTCAACGTTCTTCCCATCCTTCAGGGCAAACTCCGCAACTTCCGTCACGACAGTCTGGACCGAGCCAAGCAAGCCCGAGCGTGCGGCGTCTGTTTTCGTTTGCGCCCTTGCGAAAACGCAAAGCACAACCACCGCGAATATGACAGAAACTCTTTTCATCAGGAAGATCACGAGCTGAGTTCTACCGCTTTCAGCAGTGCTTCGCCGATTGCCTGCGGTTCAGGCGGACAAGTCACATCCTGATCGCTCAGGTGATCGAAACCGCCGTGAGCGCGCACCGTCGGAGTGACGGACACAGTCCTGCCGTCGAAGGCGATCGAAAGATTGAGCGCGTTTCGCATAAACGTGTTCCACGACTTAACGCCAACGAACTCAAAAAACTCCGGACTCGGTCCGCGTGGCGCCTGTTCCATCGGTACGTTCTCGCGAAAAGACGCGAGCGCCTGCAAGACGCCCTCACCCGACGCGGACGGCGCGTCATCACGCTTGTACTTAAACATCGGCCCTAAACGAATCAAGAAACCGGGAACGGTCTTCGCCATCGCAAAGACGAAGACCGTGTCTCCCCGGAAATAAACGTCGCAAGCTTTCATCAGCCTAAACTGAACCCTCTTTCTCAGTCGATGAACTGGAACACAACTTTGATGTTGGGCCAGTTCTGCTGTGCTGTTTGGATAAATTGACGGAGAGCTGTCGCGTGTTCCGCGGTCGCCGCTCCGTTTTCGAATGCTACCACAAGCACACGCTGCTGTATTTGATTCGCCTGAACGGTGAAGCCGCCCCACGTTCGGCCAGTGAACGCGCTTAGCTTCGCAGCGTAGCCGCTGAGTTGTCGCGTTACAGCAGACGCGGCCTGATAACTGTCAGCGGCGAGATCCAGACTCTTGATCGACGTGGCGACGCCGCTGGCAAAGTCGTCAATGACCGGGAAGTTCGAGACCGGAATATTCGCCGGACGCCCGAGGATGAACCGTTCGATAGCGCGCCCGCGAGCAAACGGATTCAGCCGCCACACTGAGCTCGCAGCGCGTGCCGCCCGGAATGCACCCAGACTTTGCGAGAGGGCCCGTATCTTGATGAGCCGCGGCGCATGTGCCAACACACCGCCGAGCACTAACCCGATCGTGGTGTCGAAGGCCACACCGACCACCGCGTCGAACACGGCGGATCCGAGACTCGCTCCGTTGCTGACGTTGATCGCCGCTTCCAGAGCACGGAAGAGAACACTCACCGCCAGATTAGCGAGCACCGCCTGAATCGAGAAGCTGACTGAGAAACCCGCGATGGAGAACGAGAAGTTGCCAGTCGGGTCGATGTTGCCGACCGGATTGGCATTGGCATAGAGGTACTTATGGAGCGACAGCGGATCGAACGGGCTGCCCTCGTAAGTATCCATGTTGAGGAAGCGCCCGGCATCCGGACTCATGTACCTCGCGCGCAGGTAGTAGAACCCGAGATTCAGATCAAACTGCTCGCCTGCGTACAGGTAATCGTTGGGCGTCGAGCCGGTGCGAACGAGAAGGTTGCCGAAAGCGTCGTAGGTATAGGTGTCGGTTACCGCGGCTTGCTCGTCAGTCAGGAAGCGCACCGATCCGTGGCCGTCGTAACCGTAGAAACTGGTTTGCCACTGGCCGCCGATCAGTTGCCGCTGGCTGATGAGATCGTGCCCGTAGGTGTATTGCCTGCGCACGCTGCCGCCGACCAGTTCTTCGACAACCTGCGCGTGACCGCTTGGGTTGTTGGTGTCGACGAGGTAGCGAGTTGTGACACCGCCCGCCGTCTTGGCGACGCGGTTGCCGTCGCCGTCATAAACGTAAGAAGCCGAGTCACTGCCAGAAGCCGTGGTTAAGCGATTCTCGAAATCGTAGGAGTAAGTGTTAGCTCCCGTCGCCGTCGTGTTGCCATTCGCGTCGAACGAATCGGAGTTGCGGCGATCGTTGGCGTCATAGGTCGAGGTGGTAGGAGCAACGAGGCCAACAGTCGAGGTGCGAGTGAGGCGATTACCAACAGCGTCGTAGGTATAACCGACGGAGCCGTTGATTGCCGCAGTGTCGTTAGTGATGGACTCGTTCGTCAGCCGGTACAGTGAATCGTAGGTGTAGTTGACGACGCGTCCCGATTGTTCGGTGACGGAGAGACGATTTCCGGCTGGTCCAAGCGTGTAGGCGTAGGAAGCAAGATTCGTTGAGTTGCTTGCCGCCGCAACGTTAGTCAACCGGTTAAGCGTGTTGTAGGTGTAAGTGGTCTGCACGCTGTTGGGATAAAGCGTGCTAGTCAGGTTGCCGTTCGGATCGTAACCGTAGGTGGTTACTCCCTGGGCCAGGCGTCCGTCTGTAGCCGACGAAAGTCGATTGGAATCGTCGTAGCTATAGTCAACTGAGACGCCATTGGCGTTGGACGAGCGCGTTGTCAGCAAGTTACCAACCGCGTCGTAGGTGTAGGTCAGCGTGCCCTGCGGACTCTGCTTGGTGAGCAGGCGATCGCGCGAGTCGTAAGTGTAGTTGGTCGTGCCTGACGCGTCGGTCATCGACGCACGGCGGTTGTTGCCTATGTAGGTGAACGTAACGGCTGTTTCGCCGAGACTCGGATCCGGCGTCTTGCTGATGAGCCGGTTCATTACGTCGTAGGCGAAGGTTGTCGTCTTTCCGCGGAAGTCAGTGCGCGTTAACGGATTGCCGTTGGCGTCGTAAGTGATCGTCTCCGACATACCGAGCGGCAATGTGCGCTTCGTGCGCCGGCCTGCGCGATCGTATTCGTAGCTGGTGGTGTGGTTGTTGGCATCGGTCTGCGTGAGAAGATTGCCGACTTCGTCGTAAGTAAAGCGCGTAACGCCATTGAGCGCGTCCGTGACTTTGACGAGCTTAGCGCGCCCGTCATATTCCCACTGCGTAACCTTCCCCGCCTGGTCCGTGCGAGAGATCACCTGGCCGGCGGCGTCGTAGCTCGTGAGCTGCGTCGAGCTATCCGGATAGGTGGTCTTGGTAAGCCGCTGCGACGCGTCGTACTCAAAGGTCGTCGTCTGGCCCCGCGCGTCGAGAAGCGAAGTGCGATTGCCAACAACGTCGTAACCATAAGTAGCGACGTTGTTAAGAGCATCAATCACCTTCGTCGGATTGCCGGCGACGTCGTACTCGTAACGCGTTGTTTTTCCGCGCCCGTCGGTCGTCGCGGAAATTCGTCCGGCAGCGTCGTAGGTGTTTGTTGAAGTGGTGTTGTCCGGGAAAGTAGTTTTCTCGATGCGTCCGAGCGCGTCGTAGGTGTAAAGCGTGGAGCGTCCCGCGCGATCGATTACTTTTATGCGCCGGCCTTCGGCATCGTAGAACTGCTCTTCCTTCGTGGTATCCGGGTAGGTGGTGCGGCTGAGCCGTCCCATCTCGTCGTATTCAAAGGTCGTGCTCCGGCCCAGACGATCGATGGTTTCGCTCTGCTTACCGAGACTGTTGAAGACACTGCGGGTTGAAGTGCCATCCGCATAAGTAGTCTTCGTAATGCGTCCGGCCTGGTCATACTCGTACGTGGTCGTGAGCGTTTGCGGAACGCCCGCGACGGTGCGCGTCGCTGTCTCGCTCAGTCGATTGTTGTTTGCGTCGTAAGTCGACGTGATGAAATTACCGGATGGATCAGTGACCCTCGTGACGTTGCCCGCAGTGTCGTATTGATAGGTGGTGACCTTGTTGAGTTGGTCCGTCTGGGTGAGTACTTGTCCCCTGGTGTTGTAAGTCGCGCTGGTGGTGTTGTTAAGCGGGTCTTTGACGGACGTGACGTTGCCTTTTGTATCGTAGGTGAACGTCGTTACGCCGCCCCTTGCATTCGTAACGGTCAAGACCTGCTGGCGGGTGTTGTAGGTGAATTGTGTAGTGTTGCCCAGCGGATCGGTCTCGCTGGTGCGGTTGTCCTGTGCGTCGTAAGTGTAGGTAGTGGTGCGGCCCTGCGGATCGGTTTCGCTCAGCAGGTTATCGCGGCTGTTGAAAATCCGCGTCGTAACACCACCATTCGCGTCGGTGACGCGCACGACCTGGCCGCGCGCGTTGTATTCGAAAACTGTGATCTTGCCGTTGCGATCGGTGACGATCTCCTGCCGCAAGTTTGGATCACGGTTGTAGTTGATGACTCTTCCAAAGGCGTCAATCTGGCGGACAAGCCGGCCGCCGTCGTCATACTCGTTGCGCAGAGGCTGAATCCCGCGCGGATCCTTGTAGGTCAACAGGCCGTGCGACGAGTTGTAAGTGAAAGTCGAAATATCATTCTCGCGGTCCTCGAAACTGACGAGATCTCCCGCGGCGTTGTAGGTGTACTTGAGCGTGGCGCCGGATGGATCGCTGATCTGCGTGATACGGCCCAGGGAGTCACGCGTGAACAAGACGCTCTTGCCACTGGTGTGGATGAGGCCGTTGTTGGTGATCGTGAGACCGTTGCCATTGGCATCGGTCATTTGCCTGAGACCAGTCTGCTGGTTGATTAGCAGGACGTCGCCGTTTGGCAGCGTCAGTTGGTACTCGTCAAAATCCTTGAGATCGAAATCGCCGTAATCGAGAAGATCGGCAGGGCCTGGGAAGCTTGCGTTGACGAAAACAGTCGGGTCGCCGACGGGCACAAGACTGCCGAGAGTGCCGGACAACGGACGGAAACCTATCGTCGTCTCGCGCAAGGGCAGCAACGTGCTGCAATCCGGATTCAGAAACGCCTCGAAGCGAAGGACTTCTCCATCAGGCATCGTGATCGAAACGAGATGGGAGCGCGTCGCCTGGACGCAGTAGCGCGGGAAGAAACCACCGCTGACAGTGCCCTGCCAGCCGGTTCCGATATCGCCGCTCTCTTCAAGTCGAACGTTGCGCAGACCAAGCCGCCAGCCAATGCCGAAGTCGCCCTGACGCTTGTCGCGGCTGTCGTAAGTGCGCGTGATGTCGATCGGCAGACCAGGCATCGGTATCTTCAGGTCTGTGAACGCAAGGCTGAAGTTGCCGACCTTTTGTTCGCCATCGACGATCGCGCGAACAGAGCTCACCGTCGTTTGGCCCGCGGCGTTGGTCGCGATAAGCCGAACGGTGTAGAGACCGTTAAGCAAAACGGTCGGATCGAAAGTGCCGAGTGGAGCGTTGGTTACCGGCGTGTTACCCGACGCGAGTATGGTCCATGTGGGCGCGACGCCGTCTTCGTTGAGACTGTATTCGAGTCTCCACGAGCTTCCCTCGCTGACGCTGCCGATGAAGGTTGTCGTGCCGGTGATGGTCGAGCCTTCGGCCGGACTGTTGATACCGATAGTTGGCGGCAGGGTTAACGTCACCGTCACATCGTCAGAGCCTGACAACTGACTGTCGCTCGCTGTCAAACGCAAGACATACGCGCCGGCGGCGGTGAAGGAAGCCGTGGTTTGCAGGGACGCGGCGTTGGAGAACGCCACCGTGCCGGGACCGGACACCTTGGTCCAACTGAACGAGAGCGAGCTGTCGAGCGGCAAGCCGTCGTCGTTTGCCGTGCCGGTGAGAATGACTGTGCTCGGATGAGCGGCGGATTGATCGGCGCCGGCGTTGACCGTTGGCGCTTTGTTCGTACCGTTGATCGTGATGCGCACGTCGTCGCTGCCGGACAACTCTGAATCGTTGGCCGTCAGGCGCAGGATGTAGACGCCCGCTTCGCTGAACGTTGCCGTCGTGGTTAAGGCTGTTGGACTGCTGAAGCTGACGTTGCCCGGACCGCTTACCTTGGTCCACTGGTAAGTAAGTGAACTGCCCGGAGGTTGGCCGTCGTCGTTAACGATGCCGGTTAGAACTGCTGACGTCGCGGGCGGCTGGATGATCTGATCCGCGCCGGCGTTGACTGTAGGAGCAGTGTTTGGCGGCACTGGATTGACGACGATCGTTACAGTGTCGCTGCCGGTGTATTCACTGTCGTCGGCTGTCAGTTGCAGAACGTAAGTGCCGGCGATATTGAACGTCGCTGTGGTGTTGAGCGCAGCAGCATCGGCGAAGCTCACGCTGCCAGGGCCGCTGACCTTGGTCCACTTCGAGGTAACAGTGGCGCCGACCGGTTTGCCGTCGTCAGTCACACTACCGCTCAACGAAGCAGTCGCGGGCAGAGTGATCGTTTGATCCGCTCCGGCGTTGGCGACCGGCGCGAGATTCGCCGGTTCAACTGTGACGGTCAGTTCGTCGCTGCTGGTGAGCTCGGAATCATTGGCCGTCAGACGGAGAACATAAGTTCCCGCGGCTGAGAATGTTGCGGAAGTCGCTGCGGAGTTTGCGTTAGCGAAGGTGACCGTGCCCGGACCGGAGACCTTGGACCACGTTGCGGTCAATGCTCCACCGGCGGGCAATCCGTCGTCGGTGACGATGCCGTTGAGTTTGAGACCCGCGCCGGTTACTGCGCGGAAAGTGATCGCGTCGAAGTACGCGTCGTTGGTTGTGCCCGTGCGTCGCGTGGCGATGAGACGAATGCGAATCCAACCCGTACCGGCGGGCGCCGGACGCGTATCAACAAGCAGTTGCCACGCGTTGGTTGAAGTCACTTCACCTGAGTCGAGCCGCGCGATCATCGCGGTGTTCGCCGCATTGCGATACTCGAGAATGACGCGCGTCGAATCAGGCGTGCTCTCAGCGCGCGAGCGGACGAAAGTCTTCCATTCAAACGACTGCGTGCCCGCGGCGATGGTCGCGGCAAAGGCAGACACGTCGATGTCCTGGCGCAGTTCGGCGGAAGCCGTTTCGCCGGCGTAGAAGAAGTGACCGCCGTTGACGCTTTCCGGGAAACCGCTGGCGCCGGAAATGCCGCGGGTCCAAGTCGTACCGGCGGCTTCGGTCCAACCGCGAATCTCGCCGTTGACGAGTTGTTCGTCGTTGCCGCCGTTCTGCACGAGATTCGTGTTTAGATCGATCGATGCATTCGCGCCTGCTTCAACGATCGGCGCGAGGTTTGGCGCAGGCGGATTGACGATAACGGTCACGTCATCGCTACCCGTCAAATGCGAATCGCCGGCCGAGAGGCGCAGAACGTAAGTTCCCGCTTCGCTGAACGTGGCCGTGGTGACCGCGCTGGCAGCGTTTGCAAACGCTGCGGTGCCTGGACCACTCACTTGCGACCACGCGATCGTTAATGTGCTACCGAGCGGCAATCCGTCATCGGTGACGCTGCCGTTCAGCCGGGCGGTGCCGGGAAGAGTGATCGTCAGATCGGGTCCAGCGCTGACTTCGGGCGCACGGTTGGGCGGTGTGACCGTGATGACGACTTCGTCGCTGGCTGTGAGCGCCGTGTCCGTAGCGGTGAGACGCAACACGTACGTTCCAGCTTCGCTGAACGTCGCGGTCGTCGCCGGCGAAGACGCGTCGGCAAACGCGACGAGACCTGGACCACTCACCATGCTCCACTGCGAAGTGACGGTGGCGTTGCGTGGCAAGCCGTCGTCAGTGACGCTGCCGCTGAGAGTCGCCGAGTCGTTAACGGCGATCGTCTGATCGGGACCGGCGCTGACGATCGGCGCCTGATTCTGGTTGAGAATCGTGAGCGTGTAAGTCTGCGTGTCGAACGCTCCGTGTACGTCCTGCGCTCGAATCGCAACCGGGTGATCGCCAACATCGCGTGACGTGACCGGCCAACTAATCAAGCCTGTGGTGGCGTTGATCGTCATGTTGGGCGGCGCGGTGGTGAGCGAGTAAGTGATCGCATCACCATCGGGATCCGTCGCGTCGACGTCATAAACGTAGGTGCCTTGCGCGAGTGACAGCCGGCGGAAGCCGCTGTACCTCACCTGTTCCTGCGAATAGTTGTAGAAGCCGAAGAGACCGTTGGTGTAGGTCGAGTCGTTGACCGTGATGTCGGCGAGCACAGTTGCGCCCTGCTTCACGACGATCTTGATCTCGCCGTTACGGAACTGAAGCGTGAACTGGTAATCGGTAAAGCTGACCCACGGCACGGTGTTGTGGAACAGCGTACGCACACGAGTGCCGTTGCCGGCGGTCGGCCAGAAGTCGTTGCCGGTCAACGTGGAACTGGCGTTAACGACCTTCACGCTCATGCCGCGTTCGGCGAAGCCAAGCGGATCGTTCTGGTCGGCCTTTTTCCAGTCGAACAGGTAGAAGTGTTCCGAGTTTTGATAACCGAAGACGAAACCGATGAAGTCGTCGTCAGCGTTGGTGTTGACGCGCCACGTTCCGTCCATCTGCCCGTTTGAGAAACTGAAATCGCTGAGCAGGATGGCGGCGTCGGCGTTGACGATCTGCGTGACCGCGTTGTTTGGCAGATCTTTCTGCCACACCGCGTCGGGTTGTGAATTCAACTCGTATTGCTTCGTAGTCCACGGGCCGAGATTTACGAGATCGCCGCTCCCGGTCGGCACCGATCCGAGCGAGAATTCAACGGTCGGTTCGCTCGTGATTTCGGGATCGCGATTCGGACGCGGCAAGACAACTATCGAAACGTCGTCGAACGAACCCTTCTGCGTGTCTGAAGCTTCGAGACGCAGCACGTAAGTGCCCGCAACGCTGAAGGCCGCGGTCGTTGCGAGTTGATTCGCGTTGCCGAAAGTGACGAGACCCGGTCCGCTAAGCTTGGACCACGTCGTGGTTAACGTGCTTCCGAGTGGCAAACCATCGTCGGTTGCCGTGCCGCTCAGATTGGCTACGGCCGGCAGCACGATTGTCTGATCCGCGCCGGCATTCACGACCGGCGCCTGGTTACCGGGAATAACCGTCACGACCAGCGTGTCGCTGCCCGTGTGTACCGAATCACTCGCCGTCAATCGCAGCGTGTATGTTCCGGGTGTACTGAACGTGACGTTGCTGATGAGCGAGTTTGGTTGCGAGAAGGTAACGGTGCCGGGACCGGAAAACTTGGACCACGACATTGTAAGACGGTTGTTGCTCGGCAACGCATCGTCGCATACAGAACCGCGTAGTGCGGTTTGCAGCGTCCCGTTGAGTGTCTGATCCACACCGGCGTCGATTCCCGGTGCGACGTTCGCCGGCGTCTCGAGCGGGAAACCGACAGTACCGATCGAGAGGTCGTAAAGGATCGGGCTCTCACCACTCGACGCGCGATCGAACCGCACCGTGATCCTCACAAAACGGCCGTTTGGAACAACCGGATCGTCACCGTTTGCGACGACTACCGGCGTCGAGTAGGTGACGTTGTTTTCACTCGTCGCGACGGACATGGTCAGCAAGCCGTCGCCGCAGATCTGCGCGGTCCAACCGATGCGGCCCCACTGCGCGCCTGCGATCTGGCTGTCAAACACAACTGACCACGTGCCGGTGTCCGGCGCGCCTGTCAGCGTGCTGCCCGTCATGTCGCTGTAGTTGTAAGGATTACCGCCGAGAAAAGGAGTAGTGAACTCCACCGCGCCGACGCGCGTCACACCGTCACCACCAATTGGACCAAGTGCCGGATTGATGCGCGAAACGGTTCCGCTGTTGTAGTTCGTCGACCAAACTTTGCCGTCGCCGTCGACAGCAACGCCCGTTGGACCACTACCGACCGTGATCGTGCCAATGTAGACACCGCTGGCCAGCATGTGTCCAACGGTGTTCGTGTTGAGCGAGTGCGCGATCCAAACGTGATCGTTGCGATCGACGACACAACCCTGCGCCCACGGCGAGCCCTGGTTGAAGGAACCGAGCAATGTGCCGTTGGGATCAAACTTACGAATCGTGCCGTTACCGAAAGAGGTGTTGTAGACGTTGCCCAGACTGTCGATGCAGAGCCCGTAACTGGGATGACTGAAACCACGCCAGTTGACTCCGTTTGGACCGTTGAGGGGCTTGCTGGTATCCCAACGCAACATCGGGTTCGCCGACCAGATGACATTGTTCTTATCGATCAAACCACCATAGCCACCAAAGCCGACGGAGTTTTCCTGCCGTTTGATCTGACCGGTGATGCCGTCGATCAAATCGAAACGCTGGCCGCTCGTGCCGCTCACCCAAATGTCGTTGTCCTTGTTTACGGCGACGTGCCGTGTGCCGAATGAGTTGACGCGGGTGTAGTGGAGGATGCACTCGTCCTGGGCGGTTGAGACTCCGCCGTTGGTGTTAACACCGCCGGCGTTGGTCCAGGGACGAATGTCGTTGAACCCCGTCGAGGTATCGATGACGCCGTTACCATTGCGGTCGATGCACTGGCCGTTTTCGACCAGTCCGATGTGCACGACGCTGTTGCCGGCACGGTTGGTGTTCCAGACGTTGCCGTTATGGTCCACGGTGGTGCGTGACGGATCGCGTGGCTGGCCATTGGGTGAAGTGAAGTACTCACCGATGATCTGGCCGGTCACAGTGTTGATCTTGACGACAGTTCCTTTTGTCGAAACTGCGACCCACATGAATTTGAAACTGCGGCTCGTTTCGTCAAGCTGCAATTGATCGGCTGGCGTATGCGTGAGATTGATCAGGCTGCCCAAATTGAAGTCAGCATTTAGCGTGTAGACCTTCGACGCGTGCGGAATCGGATTGACGGTGATCGTCAACTCGTCTTGCGCGGTAAACTGCGTGTCGTCGCCGGTCAGGCGCAAGACGTAAGTGCCCGGCGCGCTGAACGTGACGCCGCTCGTGAGATTCGTTGGGTTGGCAATGGTAACGGTGCCCGGACCAGAGACGGTGGTCCATGCAGTTTCAACCACACTTCCAACCGGTAAACCGTCGTCGGTCGCAGTGCCGTTGAGCGTTCCGGCCTGAAGGAAAGTCAACGTTTGATCGGGTCCGGCGTTGATGATCGGCGGCGTGTTTTGCGGCAGCACCGTGACGGTGCATTCATCGCTGACCGTGAAGCGCGAGTCGTTCGCAGTAAGGCGCAAAACATACGTGCCTTCCACGCTGAACTGCGCGGTTGTCACAGGCGAAGACGGATTCGCAAACGCAACTGTGCCCGGACCGGAGACCTTGGTCCACGTCGTTGTCAGCGTGCTACCGAACGGGAAACCATCATCAGTCGCGGTTCCATTCAACGTCGCTGCGGTTGGTATGCGAACGGTCTGATCCGGTCCGGCATTCACCACCGGCGGCTGGTTCTCAGGATGAACTGTTACAACCAGATCGTCGCTGACCGTGAACTCAGTGTCGTCCGCAGTCAGACGCAATGTGTAGGTTCCCGAGGTTGCGAAAGTGACGACCGTGGAAAGATCGTGCACGTCGGCGAACGTCACTGCGCCGGGACCATTCACGACACTCCACGTCCGGGTCACAGTCGAACCGCGCGGCAGCGCATCGTCGGTCACGACACCGGCCATCGTCGCGGTGTTCGGCAACTCGATCGTTTGATCGGGTCCGGCGTTGACTTCCGGCGGCTGGTTTCGCGGAACGACCTCGACTGTCACTTCATCGAACACCGTGAGCAGCGAGTCGTTCGCCGTCAGGCGCAACACGTAGATTCCCGGCTCGGTGAAAGTCGCGGTCGTTACCGGGTTTCCGGGCGCTGCGAAAGTGACTGGTCCAGGTCCGGAGACCTTGGTCCACGTCGTCGTCAGGGTGCCATTGAGCGGCAAACCGTCGTCAGTTGCGGTGCCGTTCAGACTTACTGAATCTGTCGGAAGAGTGATCGTCTGATCGGGACCGGCATCAACTGCAGGCGGACGATTAACCGGAGGCGGCGCGACGTCGCTATAGACGATCTGCAAGACACCGTTGCCGCTAATACTGAGGCGATCGGAAGTGACCGTGCCGCGAATGCGTCCGTTGCCAGGAATTGAAACCAGGCCTTGCGGGTTACGCACGATCGCGTAGAGCACTGCGTTGCCGGTAACAGTGACTGTTCCCTGCGCGACCTGAAGCGTCAGGCGCAACGGATCGTCAGGCGCGCCAATCGTAGAACCACTCAACGACACGTTGCCCTTCACAGTGAGTTTTACTGGTCCAACAACGCGCAGCTCACTGCCGCCCGATAACGTTAACTCTTCGAGGTTGTAAACCGCGGGCACAGTCGGGCCTTCAACGCCGAGAACAAACGCGGTATGACCACTCGCCGAGAACCTTCCGTACGTACCCGCCGGCACCACAACCGCATCGGCTTTGCCCGAAATACTGAGGTGACGCAACGTTGCTGGATCACCGATCGTGTCGCCCTCGTGCGACAACGATGCGTCGCGCGTACCCGCCGGAGCAGGCGGCGCGGGAATCGGCATCAGGCTGATCGGATTGGTGCGCGTGATCACGTGACGCAGGTGTGCGTTGTTGCTGATCGAGATTGAATAACCGGTGGGCTGCGTGCTTTCGACGCCTTGAATCACGCCGTCGAAGCTTGGATTTCCGCTGCCGGTTGTTACCGTCGGGATGCCCGGGACGAGCAGATCCGAGGTGATGACGTCCGTGCCGTCGAGCGCGAGATTCTCCGGCAGCAATTGCCACAGTGCGCCTTCGACGCGCCCGCTGTTGAGCTCGGGCGCGTGACGCACGACCGCGATCTTGTCGTAGAACTGTTTGACGCCCGCGATTTCCGACAACGCGGCTGACGAGAAAGTGATCTGTTTCCAACTCGGAACTTCCGCGATCTGTCCGAGTTCAATTTCCAAACCGTTCCAATTCGCACGCATCAGCACACCCGGTGAGCCTTGCGCGATCAGGATGTCGCCGATGACGCCGGCAAAAGCATCGTCAGGCGCGCCCCAGATCTTGCTGCTCGTGGGATCGACGCCGTAGAAGTTTTCGTGCGCGGGAATTATGCGAATGTCTTGCGGCGAGATGCCGATATCAACACTCGTGAAGGCGCCTTGCGCGTCGATCGCGTAGATCGCGTTCTGTGTTTTCGCGCCCGCGAGGATCTTGCCGGCCCATGGACCATAGTTGGGTACGTCGTTCGGAACAGTCGTGACGCCTTCGAGCGCCGTGCCGAGATCGGCAACACGCGTGGCAACGCCCGCGGCAGTGATGCGCCAAACTCCGCCAGTGGTCGTTACAGCGATCAGGTCACCGGCAAACACACCGGTGCGATCGATGAACAGTCCGGCTTCCAATCCGGTCTCACCCGGAAGTGTCACCCAGGGATTTTGTACGGTGGCCCCATCAGCGGCGACGCGCGCGATTACACCGGGAACGCCGGTACCGCTGAACAACTCACCCGGAGTGAAGCCGCCGAGACTCAAGCCCGTTCCGTCGTCGCGCGCGGTCGCGATCTTTTGCGCGCCGGTCAATCCGGCAACGTTTGAATACGGACGGTGCGTGCCGTCTTCGTCGATCGACTCGAAGTTGAGCGGCATGCCGGTCGGGTTGTTCGCTGAGACAACAACCTTGCGCAGCGGTTGGTGATGCTCGATGCCGACGTGACCGGAGAACGCGGTGCTGAGCTGCGTAAGCACAACGCCGAACTCTTCAGTCGACTGTTTGACCGCGATCGGAACGGCAGCAGCAGCCGGTTGTGGCGCCGTGGGTTTCTTGAAGATCGACGTTAGTGACGCGACACCCTTAACCAACCATGCGAACGAGGAGCCGGGCCGTGGCGCAGCGAGCGCCGGCGGCGCAAGTGTTTGAATCAACAAACAGTAAGCCAGCAATAAGGCGATGAACTGTTGCGCGGTGAAAAATGAGCGGTGGAGGTTGGAGGTAAAGTTCGTGCGCGTGTCGCTGGCAGACATGGTTCGACTCCTGTCGGTGAATTGCGCTGTCGGGGGCGAGCGCGAAGTATGGTGAATTGCTTAAGGCTTCGTGCTGTAACTCTCTAGGGTTTGCTGCTTCAGAAACTCAGGGCGAACGGGCCACTGAGCTTGGTTGAATTTTCGGCGTCCGCTGACAGGGTCAGCGTGCCGCTGCCGCTTGTGATTGACGCAAACTGTCCTGCGCCGCTCGTTACAGTGAGTTGTATGGAATTGGCCGCCGTAGCGATGCCGTTTGCGTCGAGTGTCAGGGTGCCGCCGCTAAAACTTCCCGTCAGAGTGCCGCTTTCGCTGGAAGATGCGTCGGCGTTTGGCGGCAGGACCGTCAGGGTCCAGGTACCGCCGTTGACGTTTCCGCCTTCGTGTTTGAGAGTGACGCTGAGCATGCCTGGCAGATCGCCGGTCGCATTTAAATTGAACGCAACGCTTCCGGATTCGGCCGAAGCGGTCTGAGCGCCGCTCACGGTATCGTTGTAAGTCGCCACGCTGTGGGGCGAGGCGAGCGTCACCATTGACGCAATGACAATGGCCACAACCAAGAGCTTCATGACCGTTCTCCCTTGTGCTGACAGTAGGTTTGCCGGGGACCTAAGTACGAATATTGCTAGTATTTAACCTTGGATCGATACCCGCTTGGACGGTGTTTCCAGGTTTGGAAGAGAACCCGGAATCGAGGCCGATCGTGTAGCAAAGACACGCTTATATGAAGTTAGGCTAACGCGAAGAATGCGTGTCGAGTTCGACGAGTGCGTTGACGGCGCATGACGTTAGTGCAGTTGCTTAAATCTGTCAATTGGCCTTTTTTAAGATCCTCAGGCGGCGTTCGAATTGATAATATGACCGGTACCGGAGGCCACTTTCTTGCCGCGCTCGAGCCGTGAAAACAGTCAGCCCGCACTTCATTATCGGGCCTGTAATCTGTGCGAAGCGATCTGCGGTATCGAGATCGCTGTTGAAGCGGAAGAGCGCCTGACCATTCGCGGCGACAAAGACGATCCGTTCAGTCGCGGATACATCTGCCCCAAGGCCGTTGCTTTACAGGATCTTCATTTTGACAAAGACCGGCTGCGGCATCCGGTGCGGCGCACCCTTCAGGGTTGGCAACGCATTAGTTGGGATGAAGCTTTTAACGAAGTTGCTCAGAACCTCAAACGCGTCAATGCCACGCACGGCAGAAACTCCATCGCCACGTATCTCGGTAACCCGGTAGTTCACAACTACGGCGCTCTGTTGTTTGCGCCGGGATTCATTCGCAGCCTGAACACGCGCAATCGCTTCTCGGCGACGTCGGTAGACCAACTCGCGCATCACGTCGCGGCTTTCTTTATGTTTGGTCATCAACTGCTGTTGCCGGTGCCGGACGTCGATCGCACGCAGTTTCATCTGATGCTCGGAGCTAATCCTTCAGTCTCGAATGGCAGCATGATGACTGCGCCCGGAATGAACCGGCGGCTGCAGGAGATTCGCCAACGCGGCGGCAAAGTCGTGCTTGTCGATCCGCGCTACAACGAGACCGCGCATCATGTGGACCAGCATCTGTTCGTTCGTCCGGGAACAGATGTTTTGTTGTTGCTCGCGCTGTTGCAAGTTGTGTTTGAAGAAGGCCTGGTGCGGTTGGGCCAGGTGGCTTCGTTTACTAAAGGTGTCGAAGCTGTCGGTGAGATTGTTGCCGAGTTTACACCGGAGAGAGTGGCGCCGCTTACCGGGATCGACGCGAATGAAATACGCCAGCTCGCGAGAGAGTTTGCGACCGCTGAGTCTGCCGTGTGTCATGGGCGAATCGGAGTGAGCACGCAGGAGTTCGGCGCTGTTTGTCAGTGGTTGATTAACGTTCTGAATATCGTGACTGGCAACCTGGATCGTCCGGGTGGAGCAATGTTTACACTGCCGGCGTTTGATCCGCTTTCGGCGCCGGAGTCGCTAGCGCCGCGTGGAGGCTTTGGACGTTGGCGCAGCCGCGTGCGGCAATTGCCGGAGTTTGCTGGAGAACTGCCGGTTGCTGCGTTGGCTGAAGAGATTCTCACCGAGGGACCGGGACAAATCAAAGCACTCGTGACTTACGCGGGCAATCCTGTCTTATCAACGCCGAACGGGCGCAAGTTGGACCGCGCGCTGGCGGGTCTCGAGTTTATGGTTTCGATCGATTTCTACATCAACGAGACGACCAGGCACGCGCACATCATCCTGCCGCCGACGTCTGCGCTCGAACGCGGACATTACGATGTGGCTTTTAATGTGTTGACAGTGCGCAACACGGCGAAGTTTTCACCGGCGTTGTTTGAATCTCGCGACGACACCTTGCACGATTGGCAGATCCTGAGCGAACTGCAAAGCCGCATGGACCGTAAGGGGCGGCGCGGCGCGGTTTTGCGCAAGTGGTCTACGCGATTCCTCGGACCGGAGAGAATTCTCGATTTGGGTTTGCGCTTTGGACCATACGGCGCGAAGTTTAATCCGTTCTCGAATGGACTGACGCTGCGCAAAGTTAAGCAAGCTGTTCACGGAATCGATCTTGGACCGTTGAAACCGTGTTTGCCGGGAAGACTGCGGACGGATGACAAGAGCATAGATCTGGCGCCCGAGATTCTTGTTAAAGACATCGCGCGAGTGAAGAAGATCTTGCTCGACGGCGCAGCGGGTTCTTCAAATGGTGAGCTTTTATTAATCGGCCGCCGCCAGTTGCGCAGTAATAACTCGTGGATGCACAACAGTGAGCGGCTCGTTAAAGGAAATCCGGCGAAGCCTCCCTGCACAATCCTCATGCACTCAAAGGACGCTGCTCATCGTGGTCTGGTCACGGGTCAAAGCGTGCTGGTGCGATCGCACATTGGAGAAATTGTCCTGCCTTTAGAAGTGAGCGACGAAATCATGCCGGGCGTCGTGAGCATCCCGCACGGCTGGGGCCACGAACGCGCGGGAAATCACCTGACCGTGGCCCAACAACACGCCGGTGTCAGCATCAACGACCTCACCGATCCTCTCGCCATCGACGCCCTCTGCGGCACCGCGGCCTTCAGCGCCACACCGGTAACGGTCTACGCCAACTCTTGATCTCACTAGCCTTTCAACTCCTTCGGATTTGAGTTTATCCTCTCCAACACATCCGGCTGCTGACCTTCAAACTCCTGATAGCGCTCTAAATCACTTTCACTAAACTCAACGGTGAATTGCAAGTTTCGACAATGGACGCATCCATACGCTTGAATTGCTTTGTGTCCAAAACCAAAAATACGTTTAAACGCGGGCATGTCGCTCGGATAAAATCCAGGCGTTGATCCGTCGCCACCAATAATCGTGCCCATAACGAGCGATGAACTTCCACATGCTGTGCACTTCATCTTATTTGCGGTCTCCTGGGTTGTTCTAGCGCGTTCGTTTTGCACACTTATAACAAATAGCCTAAACACTGTCGCACGAACGGTGGTATATTCTTCCGCAAGGTTATAAACATGAGCACCTCAAATAAACTTTTTCTGCTCGCTATTACCCTCAGCATTGTGGCAATCGCTCAACTGCCGGCGTTCCAAACCACCCCAATAGAAACAAGCGAGGTGACGCTTAATCACGTCGAATACGCATACGAGGTAACGCCAGTCTCTGAATACATGTCCCTATCCCTGGCTCTCTTTATGGGTTCCCTGGGCTTGTTTATCGCAGGAATAAAACTGAGGAAACGCTAAGGTCTACGTTTTCCAACAAGCTAAAGCTTGAACTGGCTTTGCACGAGAAGGGGCGTTTGCACGAAATGTAACGCCCCTGCACGAAAAGTACTTAAGGCGGGTATGGATTTGGCGGCAGATCGGCTTCGGTTAATTCGCGGGTATTGCCACTGTCGCAGATAGAACAATCCTCAACCTTGATACTCTTACGTACTCGATCCGCCTCACCGGGGGATACGCCAGTAATATTGTGATGACAGTCATCCCCTGTAGGGCTTAGCTCGGGAACAAAGCTAGTCTCAGGAAAGCGGCCTTCGGGGATAGGCCAATAGATCGTAGGGGACGCGTAATTTGGATAATAACGATCTACGTGTCGGCAGATTGTAACGCTAGCTCGAAGGGCGCAATCCCATTCAACGACCGAAATACCCGTACCGCGGCGGGGAGCTTTGAATGCGAAATCTTGGAAACACCTTCTGTTGGCATCGTAGTGGTCACGGTGGATGAGACGGATGAACGCCATAACTCCAGTTCGAAGCTCTCTAGGATTGAGAGTGCCCCTTCTGTGGTGAGATCTATAATTCTTTGAAGTTCCTCATCGCCCTCTTCGCGCACGTACTCGACGAGACAACGCTCGTCTACTGTAAATTGAAGGTACGTGCTCCGATGGTAAACTGCCACACGCACCTCACCATCTACTCCCAAGAAGGCATCTGTTTCTAGGCCAGCCTTGACAGCGGCCTGATTAATCTTAACGGCGACGGCAACAACCCCAATATCTGGAGGCATACCAACACCATAGTTCCAGCCCGCAGGATAATTAACAAACCGTAATAACTTGGCGAACGTTTGGAATCCCGGTATATGAGTTGTTATCACCTTGTCACTCATTAGGATTTACTTTCTCGTCCGGTTTAATTACACCCATGAACGCCTTAAGGAAGTCTGGATAACGCGCTCTGGCTACGGTTATTCGCGCTACACACTCAGCGGTTATGCCTTCTCTGACAATTCTCTTTTGCTCATCCAAGGGAACGTCGGCCATGATAATGGGCGACTTTATTTCAAAAAATGACATTGTTACCTCAAATTCCGAGGCTTGCACTAGCATCTGATGGGCATACCGACTCGTTAGCCCAACTGGAATCTGCCAGTTTAACGGCACCCTTTCCTCAAGGGCGGATACTGTATCGGAATCTGGTGGGGTAACTTTTTCCACGGTCTAAGCCTACCATAGAGGGGGTGGGACAGCGAGTAAAACGAGCGTAGCGCGCGCGGTTTTATACTCTTTTTGAAGGGAAAACGCAATAAGCGTAAAGGCAAAAGGCCGACCAAAATGTCGACCTTTGTTACCTAACGCCCGCGAGGCTTGGAACTTTACTTACGCTGCCTCACTCACAAACTCAGGCGTGATATTCAACTCGTACATCGACTGAATCACAACACAGAGGTTATGCGCTAAAACTTTGGTCAACGCCTCATTTACTTGCGCTGTCTCTGTCTTACTTCGCAGCCGTTCGCCAAACTTGGATTTAATCATCTGAAAGACGCTTTCCACATTTGACCGCTTGTGATAGTGGGCCAAAAACTCTTCGCGCTTGTAGTTATAAAAGAAGAACATTTTTGACCACACATCAGTGCCGCGATCTGCCTGTACATTGGATTTGAACGGAATGAAGGGCACTGCGCCGTGGTCTACTGTGGTCTGTAGATTCTTCATGCTGATATAGCCCTTGTCGGCTGATACCTCTTTCATGGTGAATCCGGCCTTAGCGGTTTGCTGGAGCAACGGTTTGAAGTACGGGCTATCGTTCGCGGTTGCGCCGCTCACTTCGACGCTGGTAACAATGTGGGTTTTCACGCCGCACATAAGGTGCATTTTCAGCCAGTCGTGCCAGTCTTCATTGTTGCCGTACTTCACATCAAACCACCGCACGTAACTCGTAGTTGAAAAGCCCGAACTATCAACCGCGAAACTATCTTCAATCGACTGGAGCGGCATTGCACTCTCAGCAATCAACTGTTTCAGATAAGGTGTCAATGATGCCATTTGCAAGTAGTCGAAAACGGAATTGAACGAAGGCGCTTTTGAGACGTAGCCCTTTGCCAGTGCATCACGCATATCACTCGCAAACCGTCGCGCGCTCAGCATTGAATAGGTTTTGTACGTCACAGCAAACAGAACATCTTTGAGCGGCAGGCGCGGGCGTCCCATCGTTTGGATCGGCTCTTCAACCTTAGAACAGAGTTGATAAAGGAACGCGAGAAAATGACTTTTCTCAGTTTGCTGCGCGGCGTTGTAACTCTGCCAGTCCTGCGAGTATTTCTGTTTGACCGTAACCGTCTCGGTGACGGTCTGCCTGTTCCCGTCCGTCACGACCTCACGCTTCAATATGATCTCAACCGCCATGACGTGTTTGCATCGCAATCGCCTAAATTCAAAATCCGGGCAATTGCAAAACGGTGATTCAGGATCGGCATTGACCGTGTAGGTCTTTGGCCCTGATTGCGAAGGAACGATCCAAGTGTTGTTTGGTTTGCGAACTAGTTGTGTGTGGGTAGCGATTGCGAGTGCTTTACTTTCACGTTCGGAGAGTTGAGTTGTCATTGTGTCCTCTTGCCTTTGTTGGGGCGATTGGCTCACAATGCTTTTAGCGGAAGTCAGATGGCGAGCAATCGCGTTTGATTTTCAATTGCCCTGCCGGTTGTTACTAGCAATCGGCAGGGCTTTTCCAATGCACGTATATTATCGTAGATAACATGGACCGTCAAGCAAATATGTTACTTGACACCATATATTATGCGAGATAATATGCTGCGCATGGCTAGAATAAAAAAGACTGTTTACTACTGGAAATGCGAACGGTGCGAGCATGAGTGGCCGCCAAAGGGCGAGAGCGAGCCCAAGTTCTGCCCAAACTGCAAATCACCTTACTGGAACAAACCGAGACAGAATATGTCCCAAGCCGCGAAGCGTAAACGGTAGTGCAAAGGGTTAGCCGCTAGGCGTACTTCTCTTCCCGAACTGGATTAGCGTTGCTGGTTCGGGCGTTGCCAGTTCAGTCTCTGGCTTGCTCTTGATCTTAGGCGACACAGGAAGTTCATAAACGTCACCCGTTAAGAAGCCTCTTGGTAGAGATGCCAGTTCTTCAATGTCACCAACACTAAACGGTAAGTCCAAGCGTATTTGATCGCGAGTCCTGATCCGTTCCTGAACCAACAACTCGAAGCTTCTTCGTAAAAGGCGAGGCTGTTCGGGTTGAAGCCGATCATCTAGTGGCTCGACTCTTCGCCAATTCCTGCGGTTGTAGTTAATCCACATTCGTTTCGCTTCATCATCGCTCAAAAGCTCAAGCTCGTGACTGCGCTTTATCATCGCACCAACAGATACCCGCCAACGTTCTTTCAATGATCGGAAGGCGTCAAGAGTCGGCATCCACAGTTCTGATGTAAATGAGCCTGCGGGAAGTAGAAACGCTGATGCAAAACGGAATGCTTGTTCTTCTAAGATTTTATAGTTCTTCGTGTTTGCGAACTGCTTCGGGTGAACATTGCGGTGCAACACAAGGTGCGCTAACTCGTGCGCCGCATCGAGACGTGAACGCACGGCGCTTTGCTTGTCAGCAGTCAAAAAAATATAAGGAGACCCATCGCTATCTGACCACTGGGAAAAGGCGTCGAGTTTTTCGGCCCCTAAGTTACTGCGAGAAATTATAACGCCATTGTTTTCCAGAAAGAGAGTTAGATCCGCGATTGGACCATCCCCGATTCTCCAATACTCCCTACACTCGCTCGCTGCATCCTCGATCATCTCATCGGTTAACCGAAGTACATCAGAAGGGATAGCCAGCTTTGGTAACTTAACCTCAGGAAAATTGAACTCGGTTTTCAAGTAGCTGACAATTTCTTTTAGCCACTCGAACCTTCGACGCCCTTTCATTCGCGCCGCATTGGTGGCTGAACTAAGAGACCGCCAAAACAACGTCTCATGCGATTCTCTGCCTGCGGGTCTTAAAAAAAATCGTTCCGGCAAGTTTAGCTTGTCAGCGATGAGTTGCAGAACCTCAGGACGCGGTGATACTTTGCCGCGCTCATACTGTGAGATTGCCTGCGGGCTAACAACATCTAAAATTTCAGCAAAGGAAGCGTTAGTTAGACCACGCGCTTCTCTCGCCTCGATCAGTCGTTCGCCTATGAAACCTGTTGTGCCAATGGTCATTTATCTTCGCTTTTTTTCTTTAGTGTTGGTTGAGCGCGGTCAACAGCGATCTCGGTTTCAGCAATCGCTTTCTGCCTCGCAAGAAATTCTTTGCGAAACTCAAACAAGCAAATATTCTCGACAAGCTTTTCGCAGTTCTCAGAAGGAAAGACAAGACGGATGAAACCAGGGGTTTTCGCATCGTCTAGCGGGCTACCATGACTTACGATTCCGTAAATACCGGTCGCCTTACTTAGCTCATACAACTTGAGCGAATCAAATTCGGGAAACGGTAAGGTTCCTTTGAGTAGTAGAGCATTCACAGCCGAATGTTGTTTTCGGAAATCGGCTGTCGGCGGTATTTCGCCTCTGCCGCGAACGTGTGACTCGGTGAGCAAGAAGCGTCCCGCCCTAACGAGTACATACGGCGTGTTTGTACGCTCTGTGTATTCTGTATCTGCCAGTAATCCCGCGCTCTTCGCTTCGCGGCGAAACATTGCCTCCATGCCGCCACGCCGGTTATGTCCGAAGGTGTATACAGCCTCCGGTTTGTCGTAAGCTCTCTCCGCGAAGGAGCGGCTGTGCGCGTTGCCATACACTGCGGGCGTTCGCTCAACAATGGTAGCCAAGAATTGGCCCAAACCTCGTTCTTCAAACAGCAAATCCCGCAACGAAATTTCACTATCTGGCATTTCTTGCGATCCTTTCAACGAAACTGTAAGAACTTCCGTCCCAAGATCGAAATTGAAAACGATGCTCGTTTTGCGTATTATGCACATTCGGACACCATTTCGAAAGTGTCATGTTGACCGATTAGCCGTTCGTTAAAAGATGGTGGACTGAGAGAGGGGGGATTTCTATTCTTTCCGCTTGCGGCGTCGCACCGGACTCCGCTCTTTTAGCAACTCGGGATGCCTCGTTTCAATGATGTAGGCAAGCCGTTGCCGCCCTATGCCGAGCCACTTCGCGGCGTGAGTGATGCGGCCATTCGCTGTCGCTAGAGCCTAACTAATCAGGCGTCGCTCAAACTGTAATACTTCTTTGGGCATGTGGCACGGCTTATTGAAAAGAATCCCGGTCGTATCCTGACTCTCGCGCCGTAGCCCACGCACGACTTTTTTCCCTGCCACCTTGAACCGAAACCAAAGCTCCTGACTCTGACAGGTTGAGAGCCATTCTCCTGCTTTCTCATACGCATCAGATAAAGTCTCGACTGATAGTTGATCGATTTCTTCGATCATTGTGAGCGCGGCCATGCCTGCCGTACTGAGAGCGCCCGCGTCGTGCGCCAGTTCAATCGCCCGCTGGAAGATAAACTGCGCTTGATCGGTTTGGTGATGTCGAGCCAATACGATCCCGTAAGTGATCAAACTATCAGCGAGAGTGTGCGCGTGACCGCTTTTGTCCAACACGCGCACCGATCTGCGAGCCGCCACCTCTGCCTCTTTTAGTTTGTTCGTCGCGATGAATAGCTTTGCTAGGGAGTCGTCGAATTGCGCGACAAGGATTCTGTCTTTCGCGTTGACTGCGAGCCGCCGTGCTTCCGTGAGGTACACATTTGCCGCTTTGAAGCGTCCTAACTTCAACAGTAGATAGCCGACGTTGTTCTTTACAGTCGCGCGAAAGACTCTGTTGTGAGCAAGCCCGAATTGATGATCGGCTCGTTCATATTCCTTAATGGCTTGCTCAAAGTAATCGTTGCGTTTCTCTGCGGTGGCGACACTGCGGAGAACCATCGCGCGTTGATTGTGAAAGTGGCCTATGGTTGTGTGGTTTGTGATCTTCTGGAAGAGGCGATCATTGTTTGTGAGGATCGCCATCGCGTCACTATATCGTGATGAAGCCCGCTCAACCTCAGCTAGAGCTATGAGGGCATTCGCTCGTGTGGTTCCTTCGGCAGTTAATCTTTTCAACGCCTCGGTAAACATGACGCGAGCATTATCCAAAGCACCCTCGCGCCAATAACACATAGCCAGTTCCACCCGCGCCGCTGCAACCTTCCATGCGTCTGACTGTGATTCAAAATAGGCGATGCTTTCAGTAATAAGATCGCTTGCTATCTGCGAGGATTCCTTGACCTGGTTTTTGCTGCCGATCCATCGCGTGAGAGTGCCGACGACTAATAGAAGTTCGGCGGCTATCGAGTCGTGAAGTCCGGCGGTATTGGGGCGCTCGCCAAAGTGCTGCCAGAACGGACGCATTACCTCACGCGCTCCGTCATAGTCGCCTTTGTCTTTTAGTTCTAATGCAGCCTCGCACCTTAACCGTGCGCTTTCGTTGAGTGTAAGGCGCGAGGAATCCAGCTTAGCCAGAGTGACCATCTACTTAAAAACCTTTCGCGTTGGATGGGAGGAAAATGCGTTGAGCGGATAGTAGTCCGCGTCGGCTTCACCTTGCAAGGAATGTCGCCCTTTTGGTTTAGTTGCCGATGTAAAAAGTTTGGCAATCTCTCACCGGAGGACTGATCATGAAACGACTTGCAATGGCCGCGACGCTTGTGGTGGCTCTTTCCATTCCAGCGTTGGCGGGCGAAGTTCCTACGATGGGCGTAGTGGCTCAGCCGCAACCGCCAGCACCAAGCATTGCCACAACGATAGTGTTGGCGATTATTGGTTTCGTCGGCCGCTAACTGATTCCCTTTTGTTTTGTTTGTGAAGTGATGCGCCGCCCACTTGGCGCAAGGAATGCAGTGTGCCCGCTGTAAAAAGCTTGGCAATGACTGAGATCACTCGATCTCGGTGAAGCGTTGCGATAGCTATTTACACACGGCTATAAACGGCGCGTTGCGCGGGTTCTGAGATGTGAAAGAGCCTCGCGCAATCCCCACTAGCCCAGTGGTGTGGGCCGGGGCGTCGTGCTTCTTTTGTGGGTGAACTGCGACGCCTCGTTACTTTCGATCTCATGCTCGAAGTAGATGATTCTGAGTTCACGCCAGACCATAAGGAGTTCCTGCACGAATGGGCCAACAATCTAGGCGTACCGATGGAAGTGTTGTTAGCGCGGATCGTGCTGGCTTGTAGCGAAGGCGAACTGTACGTTGAAAAGGTGCCCGACCTTCGTCCTGATTAACCTACTTGATTGGCTCGACACAGATTTAAGACACCATCCTGCGTTTGATTGCTTAGACAGTACCGATGGTAATGCTCTATCCTGTCCTCACATGACTCAAACCTCAAAGGAGAAATAGATAATGAAACGCTTTGCATTAGCAATCGCGCTCGCGTGTGTGCTGTCAGTCTCAGCACTTGCCGGAGAGACTCATACGCCGCCGGGAGAGACAAACGGGCCACCGGGAACTACGCAAACGCCGCCGGGAGACGTTCATACTGGTAGTGACGCACCAGCACCGGGCGACATGTCTACTAGTGACGTGGCAGTCCAAACCCTATTGACGATCCTCGATTTGGTGTTCTAGTTCTACGTCGGAATTACACTCTGCCCGAAAAGTTCAGACGCTGCACGATAAGTCACGGATTTTGACGACTATTCGCCGAAAACCTAATTCCGTCTTTGGGACTTGCCCGATAAGTGCTTAAAGTTTTAGCCACTCCTGCGCCGTATTGTACGCTTCTTCCAATTTGTCCCTTATGTCGGTCTTTGACGCTCGAAGTTGCTTTATTCGTTTTGCTTGTTTCTTTTTGTAGTTCCAGATGTTTACTACAAAAGTACCCGCCTTATCTGGATGGTCTATCCAAATCTGACATTTTTTACCAGCACTCCCCACGACATCAGTAGCGCGCGCTTCCCCTTCCTTATACTTAGTAAATATCTGTAGGCCGTACCTTGCGGCCCAAGCGTACAACTCTGGATCGATAGAATCATACATCGCCGCAGTTCCGAACAATCGGTTAAGTATGTGAGGCAGCTTCATTCCAAAACTCCGGCAAGTGCTTAAAAAGCGAAAAGCCCTGTCCGATGATAAGTCGAACAAGGGCTTCGTTGGTAGTCGCAACCATGCCGCGATGCGGTCACGTTCTCTTTTCGAGAAACGATCTTGCCTTACCTCTCACAGGCTACTCAGGTGCCGCTAGTTCTAGCCCGCCCGAGATGCATTGCCGCTACCAATCAGCAAGTGAGATTTTCGGCTCAGGCTTGCACAAAAGTTTGGTTAACATAAGTCACCTCCCTTTCGTCGGCAGTATACGATCCACAAGCGCGTGAGTTCCAATCTAAAACAAAAGCGGCGCATCGGGTTTCCCCGTTGCACCGCTTTTGCGATTCAGCAAAATGCTGGGTTTAGTGTTTGTTATCCTTCCGGCGGATACGGATCGTTTCCATAACTATTGCTGTCACGGATCGTTCCGTCAGGCCGATGGATCACAAGTTCCGTCTGCTGGTTTCGCCTTGGCTTAACTAGATACTGTCTCGCGCTCAAAGGGCTGCTCCCGCTCGCGGCCCTTCTTTTTGCTCAATACTTGTTGTGCGACTTAGGGTTGGTGTCCTGAAGGTGTACCGCTCATCGCTTCCGTGGTCGTCGCCGCGATGGACTCCGCTCCGGGAGCAAATCTTTGTGCCTTGTTTCCAGCATGTAGGTCAAAGCCTGATAGGACATTCCGAGATTACGGGCCGCATAAGTAATGCTGCCCTCGGTGGATTCAAGCGCGTGCTTTATTAACTTGTGCTCCAGTGCTCGCACTTCCTCAATCAGTTTGCGTCCGGTGATAGGTAACTGATCCTCAACTACAGCTAAGCGGTCTCCCATTTCCTGAAACACAGCCAACGCAACTTCAGCCGCACGGACTTGTGAGCCGATACGTTGCGTGAGATCGAGAGCGCGTCGAAACGTAGTCAGTGCCGCACCGTATTGGCCCAGCCGGGCCAACGCTGTAGCGTGGGTCGTTAATGACTCTGCCAATAACGCGTGTCTCTCACTGTGCTCTAGAACGCGCACAGAAGACCGCGCCAGCTTTTCGGCTTCTACGTCGCGCTTTTCTTTCAAGAAGACGCGGGCGCGAGTTTCGTCAACTTGCGCCGCTGATTCTCTGTCTTTGAGGCGAGCAAAGATGCGCCGGGCACTGTCGAGATGCTGATGCGCTTGCTCACAATGATTGACCTTGTAAAGTAGAAAGCCGAGATTGTTTTCAGCGTTCGCAAGGTAGTTTCTGTGCTCCGCTTGTTCAAAATGGTAACTCGCGGCGGCGTATTCGAGTAAAGACTGATCAAGGTAATCTCTTGGCCCACCCGCGTCCCACAGCTTCACCAGCGCATCAGCAAGAGTTTGACGGTAGCAACCTTTGAGCGTGTCGTTGTTGATCTTCTCAAACAGTGCCGCATAATCCGTGAGCATGGTTAATGCTTCGCGTGAGCGCCCGGCGAAATGATCCACAACGGCCATGCGCAGCACTGTTTTTGCTCTCAGGTCATTGTCATGAGGCAGTTGGGCGAGCGCGAGTTTGAGGCAATCCAAAGCTTCGTTGTAGTCGCCAGTGCGCCAGTAGCACCACGCCAGTTCTGTCTGCGCTTCTGCGATCTTTCGTGGATACTTTCGGGCCGCGAATATCGTGATGCTTTCGCTGATTAGATTCTTTGCCTTTTCCTGCGGGTCTGTAATCTGATGGTGACTGCCAAGCCATCCCGTTAGCACTCCTGCGCGTAAGAGAACCTCAGCCGCAGTATCTTGCTCTAATCCTGCCACTTCAGGACGCTGGCCCATCTCAGGCCACAGACCGCTAAGCAATTCGCGGGCTTCCTCATACTCGCCTTTGTTCTCGAAATCCTGCGCCAGTTCACAGCACAGTTCTACGCGGCGTCCCACGCTAACGGTTGGATTGAGTACTTCGCGCAGTAGTGAGGCCCGTAAGGTCATGCAAGCACTAATTTTTAGAACGATTGCAAGGAAGAACGGCGCAAATCTTACGCAGTAATCACCGCCCTTGCAAGAAACTTTCTAGGCATTATAGTTCCATGCAAAATTTTCCGAGTTACACAAAAATTTTGTGTTGGAGGAACCATGAAGCCCTTACGCCAAACATGCGCCGCCGCCGTTCTCAGCTTGTTACTTGCTGTTTCAGCCCTTGCCGGGCAAATCGGTTCGGGAGGCATCGTGTCGACACCACCACCGCCACCGAATGAAGCATCAGTCACAAGCAGCGTTGCGGCAACCGTGATCCTGACCATCCTCAGTCTGCGTCGCTAAGCGCGAACGGAAGTCAATAAGTGGGTCTTACTCGCATTCCGCGAGAGTGTAGGAGTGTGTCTGCTTGGACGTGGAAAATCTTGTATGAGATTTTGATGATTTGATGATCAATGGAAGCGTTGTGAGGGCTGTTTGACGCGGCTATAAAGCCTGCGATTCAGATAGCCTCGCACGCCCAGAGTGTGGGGCCGGGGCGTCGTGCTTCTTTTGTGGGTGAACTGCGACGCCTCGTTACTTTTAATCTCATGCTCACCGTAGATGATTCAGACTTCACGCCAGACCACATCGAACTACTAGAAGAGTGGGCCGACAATCTTGGAATCTCGGTTGAAGTTTTGTTAGGCCGGATCGTAGTCGCTACAATCGACGGGTTTCTCTACACTGAAAACATTCCTGACCATTACCCTGAAACAAGTCAATCTGACCCTTGCACGAAAAGTTCAGACGCTGCACGATAAGTCGGTGATTTTAGCGACTATTCGTGCAAAGCCGCTTGAACTCACAACACCTACGAGAGTTGTAGCCTGCAGGCTACAAACTGCATGAGTTTTTTAGACCATTTCACTGGTCTATTCGTCTAAAAACTTGGGCTGGCAAAACACCGAAAGTGGTATAGTGAGTTCAACCTGGTTTTGACAACCACGGTGCCCCTCGATTTAACGCACGCACCTCACTGAGTCCTACGGAAATCGCGACGGAGTCCGTCCTTATGAAAACCAGCTTTCCCTCTTGCGCGGCAAAAAGCGTTGCCTTCCGGCTTTCGTTATTGGCCTGTGTTCTGGGCCTAACCCTGACCGCCGTACACGCGGCCACTAATAAGAAACCGGTGCTGCTCAGTCAGGCCACAAACACACGGGCCGTCGCGTTTGAATCCGTGTCGATGAAAGCTGAGCCATTTCCGCTGACGGCCAGTTTGCCAATGGGTAGCGACCACCGCACACGCCTCTGCATTTTTGCGATGGACCTCGAACTGTTGCCGGGCGAAGGCGCCAACGCCTTCACCTCCGACGTGCAGGACGCGAGCGGAAAGATCTATCCGTTGCGAGTTGAGTACGTGGGCCAGGTGCCAAACTTTCCCGGTATCACGATGATCGTCGTGAGGCTGGCTGACGAACTGGGAGACGTCGGCGACGTTTTACTGCGGCTGAACTTGCACGGCATGTCGAGTAATCGCGTGCGGGTTGCGATCGGCCACTCCGGTGGTGGACCAGCGGACGATGCGGGCGCGGTTGCAACTCCGGCTCCGCTCGTGCCTCCGGGCGCAGATCCGCCACTCGTTCCCGATCAATTTACCGGCCCTGCGAGCGATGCTGATACGGTGCGTTTTCTCGAACAAGCGAGTTGGGGTCCAACGCCCGCTGAGATCGCGCGCGTTAAAGCGATGGGCTTCAAGGCTTACCTCGACGAACAGTTCAATTTTCAGCCGGCAAACGCCGCGAAAGGTTCAAATTATCCGGACCTCATTTTCCCGCTTGACGATTCAACCCAGCAGTGCCCGACGACGAATCCTTCCGATCCGAATTACAACCAGAATGTTTGCTTCCGCGATCACTACACGATGTATCCGGTGCAACGAACGTTCTTCAGCGGCGCGCTTTACGGAAACGATCAGTTGCGGCAGCGCGTCGCGTTTGCACTGCACCAGATTTTGGTCGTGTCGGGAAACAGCGAGGTCAACCGCCCGAGCTGGATCACGATCTACCTGCAAGCACTCGATCGAAATGCGTTTGGTAATTACAGGACGCTGCTAAACGAGATCACGCTGACGCCGGCGATGGGCGAGTATCTCGATATGCGTTTGAGCACGAGAACAAACCCGAACGAAAACTTCGCTCGCGAAGTGCTGCAACTCTTCTCGATCGGAACGGACGTGCTCAATCCGGATGGCACGCCGCAACGCGATGCGCAAGGTACGACCATTCCCACCTACTCACAAGCAGACGTGAATGAGTTTACGCGCGTGTTTACGGGTTGGAACTTCGCGACGGCTATCGGTGCGGGCATAACAAACTATCGCGATCCGATGTTGCCGCGTGGCGGCCAGAATCACGATGCAGGCGCGAAGACGTTGTTGAATGGCTTCAGCATCGCAGCCTGCTCGAGTCCAAACGGCACCGCAAACATCGCCTGCGCGCAGTCAGACATGACGGCAGTGATGAATCACCTGGCCAACCATCCAAACGTTGGTCCATTCTTTAGCAAGCAACTCATTCAACATCTGGTCACCAGTAATCCGAGTGGTGCTTACGTTGAGCGCGTGGCCAAAGTCTTCAACAACGATTGCAGCGGACTCTATTCGCAGGGTTGCACGAACACTCGCGGCAACCTGCGGTTCGTGGTCCAGGCGATCCTGCTGGATCCGGAAGCACGCGGCGACGTGAAGACCGATCCAAACTACGGCAAACTGCGCGAGCCCGCGCAGTACATCAGCGGATTCCTCCGCGCCTTCAACGCCAAGTCGTTTGACAAGTCTTCAACCAGCGACGGTGTCTTGGGCGGCAGATCGTCCACAGACTTCACCGGTAGTTTGGACCAACCGATCTTCCAACCGACCACCGTCTTCAGTTATTACCAGCCGGGTTATGAAGTGCCGGGCACGCGAATACTCGGACCGGCTTTCGGTATCCTGTCGACCTCCACCACGCTGCGCCGCGCCAACAACATCAACACGCTCATCTTCAACGGCGTCAGCGCTAACACTTCGCCGACAGCGGCGAGCCCGGATCGGCCGCGCGGTACTTCGATCGATATTTCCAACCTCGAAGCGTTGGCAGGAAATCCGGTCGATGTGGTCAACGCGCTCGACGCGTTGCTGCTGCACGGAACGATGCACCCGCAGATGCGCACGTCGATCATCACCGCGATGAACGCTATCAATGATTCAAACGTCACGACGCGCCATCAGAAACGCGCGCGCACCGCGGTCTACCTGGTCGCAACTTCATCTCAGTACGACATTCAGAGATAATCATCATGGCAATCAAACGCAGAGACTTTTTACGTAACAGTGCCTGCGCGCTCGGCGGTATGGCGCTGGCTTCGAGTATCGACACGTTCGGCGTCGTTCACGCGCTCACGCCGCAGGCCGCTGCTGATTACAAAGCGCTGGTTTGCGTTTTTCTGAACGGCGGCAACGACGGCAACAACATGCTTGTCTCGCTGGACCAGTACAACGGTCCGGCAGGCAGCACGGTTGAGGGCTACGCAAATGTGCGCGCCGCCTCCGGTCTCGCGATCGCTCAGGCGAGCCTGCTTCCGGTTTCACCGGTCAGCGGCGGCTCTTACGGCTTTCACCCAAACATGCCCGAGATGCAGAACCTCTTCAATCAGGGGAAACTCGCCGTACTCTGCAACAATGGTCCACTCGTCGAACCACTCACGAGAACCACTTATCAAAACGGCAGCGGCAAGAAGCCGATTCAACTCTTTTCGCACTCGGATCAGATCTCGTTGTTTCAGACGGCGATCTCCAACGTGGTGAGTCAAACGGGTTGGGCCGGCAGGCTCGCCGACAAAGTCCTCGGGCTCAATGGCTCCGCGACTTTCCCGAGTAACGTTTCGATCGCCGGTATCAATCTCTTTTTGACTGGCGTCGATACGCGGCAGCTTGCGGTTGCCGATTCGAACACCACGCTGGCTAACGTGCTGCAACTCAACATGTCGGGCTCTTCCAGCGAACAGGCATCGCGGTTGGTTGCTTTCAACGATCTGCGTACGATCGACAACAATTTCAAGCTCGTAAAAGCCGCGAGCGACACGCGTTCGAGCTCTATCCAAACCGACAACGCGCTGAGCAGCGTCAATCCAACGCTCGCCACCGTCTTTCCCCCCACTTCGCTCGGACGGCAACTCAAACAGGTAGCCTTGCTGATCAAGGCATGCACCGATCCAACGGCCGGAATCAACATGAAACGCCAGATCTTTTTCACGCAGATCGGGGGCTTCGACACGCACTCCGCCGAGATCAATGGACAAATAAATTTGTTGACGCAAGTGAGTCAGGCGATCAGTGCGTTCTACGCGGCAACTGTCGAACTCGGTATTCAAGATAAGGTAACGACCTTCACGTTGTCGGACTTCGGCCGCACCCTTCAACCGGCGGGCTCGGGCGTCAATACAGTCGGCACGGATCACGCATGGGGAAATCACCAACTGATCGTCGGCGGCTCAGTGCTTGGTCATACGCTTTATGGAACATACCCGACGTTGCGTCTCGGCGGTCCCGACGATACTGACGGCGGATCAAATCCGCGCGGCCGCTGGATACCTACGACTTCAGTCGAGCAATATGCGGCGACGTTGGCGACGTGGTATGGTCTGTCGACTGCCGATCTTCCGGCAGTGTTTCCGCTAATCAATCGTTTCTCGACCGCGAACCTGGGTTTCCTGGCGTAAGAAGATGGGCGAACGGATCCGACTGATCTTGTTACCGGCGCTGCTCGCCGGCCTCGTTGGATTCCTGTTAACTCATGATACGGGCACACGCCGCGTTCACGCCTTCTCTGCTGGTCCACCCGCGGGTTACACCGGCGCTCCACAGGAAGAACCTGAAGCTTGCGCTGAATGTCACGTGCCTCCCGATGCGGGCACCGGCAGAATCTCGATCGTCGCGCCGCAGACTTACGTTCCCGGGCAAACCTATCCGATCACCGTCACGCACACGAATGCCGATCCGACGCGATTGCGTTGGGGTTTTGAACTGACTGTTCTCGATAACGCGTCGGACGAGAAAGCCGGCGAGTTGCAAAGCGTCGACGGCTTGACGCAGGTGCTGAACAACGCTGGTCCAGGTTCCGCTCGTCAATATATCGAGCATACGGCCGGAGGCACTTTCATCGGACAACAAAACGGCGCGAGTTGGACGTTCAATTGGACCGCGCCGAGCACCGATATTGGACCAGTCACTTTGTACACGGCCGGCAACCAGGCGAATAACGACGGCAACACCTCGGGCGATTACATCTACAAGACCTTTGTCGCTGTCGCTCCGGCTTCCAGCACTCCTGATTTTGCGTTGAGTATCGATCCTGCATCGCGCAGCGTTGTGCCGGGCGGCAATGCGCTTTACACCGTCACCGTCATACCGCTCGCGGGCTTCACCGGTCAGGTAAATTTGAGCACGACCGGCGTGCCGTCCGGAGTTGCGACGTCTTTTACTCCCGCGTTCATCGACATCACAGACGCGAATTCAAAGACGTCAGTGCTTTCTTTGGGAACCGGTGCGAGCACGCCGATTGGCAATCATCCGTTCAACGTCAACGCGCAGTCAGGTCCAATCACGCACCTGGTACCGGCGACATTGCAGGTTGTGAGTTCATCGAGTGCTGACCTGTCGCTGACGAAAACCGCATCGCCCAATCCCGGGCAGACTGCGGTTCCGCTTTCCTATCGGATCACGGTGACGAACAACGGACCGGCAACAGCGACGAACGTAGTAGTGACAGATACGCTGCCTGGCAGTGTCGCCTTTGGTTCCGCGACGGCGACGCAGGGGAATTGCAACGGCAGTGGTCCCGTAAATTGCAACGTTGGTACACTCGCTGTTGGCGGAAGCGCGATCGTGACGATCGTCGTCACACCTTCGGCACCGGGACAAATCACCAACACGGCGAGTGTCACCGCAAGCGAAAGCGACTTCGATTCGACGAACAACACCGCCAGCACGACGACCGTGATTCAACCAGCGGCCTCTTCGCCCGTAATGCTGGACGACAATCTCACCGTTAGCACGGTCATTTCAGGACTCGATCAGCCGACGAGTATGGCGTTCATCGGGCCTGACGACTTCTTTGTACTCGAGCGCGCAACGGGCAAAGTGAAAAGAATTGTGAACGGCGCTTTGCACAGCACGCCACTCGATCTCGCAGTCAACAATGCTTCGGAGCGCGGCCTGCTCGGCATCGCGCTGCATCCCGGCTTTGCGCAGAACGGTTTCGTCTATCTCTTCTGGACCGAGAGCAGCACGGGCGTTGATACGGCGAATATCGATCAAGTGCCGCTACTCGGGAATCGCGTCGATCGTTTTGTCTGGAACGGCACAACGCTCACGCTCGATCGCAACCTGATCAAACTGCGCGCGTTGCAACAGGACGCGGGACAGCCCGCGCGCGGCAATCACAATGGCGGCGTGCTGCGCTTTGGTCCTGACGGTAAGCTCTACATCATTTTCGGCGACAATGGCCGGCGCGGCTTCCTGCAAAACATCACCAGCGGTGGTCCAGTGCCGGACGATCAGTTTGGTGGACCAGAACCGGATAATGCGCACTTGACCGGTGTTGTTCTACGTCTCAACGACGACGGTGCGACGCCAACAGATAATCCCTTTGTCGATGCGCCTACGAGTTTAACCGACGAAGCGGCGGCAAATATCAAGAAGGTCTTCGCTTACGGCGTGCGCAACAGCTTCGGGATGGACTTCGATCCTTTGAGCGGCGCGTTGTGGACGCAGGAAAACGGCGACGACGCGTTTGATGAAATCAATCGTGTGACGCCGGGGTTCAACGGCGGTTGGATACAAACGATGGGGCCCGTGAGCCGTGTCGACGAGTTCCGATCGATCGAGATGACTTACGGCGCGGGAAACCTGCAACAGCTTCGTTGGCCGCCCAGCAACATCGCGACGACTCCGCAGCAGGCTGTGTCGCGAATGTTCATGCTGAGCGGCGCGCAGTACATCGATCCTGAGTTCAGTTGGAAGTATGCGGTGGCGCCGTCGCCGATCGGATTTGTGAGAGGCCGTGGGCTCGGTCCGCAGTTTGAGGGCGATCTATTCGTCGGCGCGTCACGCACGACGCTGCTCAACGGTTTTCTGTTCCGCTTCAAATTAACAGCCGACCGTCAGCACTTTTCGTTCTCCGATCCGCGGCTGGCGGATCGTGTGGCTGACAACGTTGATAAGTTTGATCAGACCGAGAGTGAGAGCCTGGTTATCGGCAGGGACTTTGGCATCGCGACGGATATTCAGACCGGTCCCAACGGAAACGTGTTTGTCGTTTCGCTTTCGAACGGCGCGGTTTACGAGATCAAATCGAAACCGAGCTCGTTGTTTACGGCGACACTGACCGGCGCACAGGAGACGCCACCAAACAATTCCGCTGCCACCGGTCACGCAACGCTCCTGCTCAGTCCGGACGAGAAAACTGCGCGCGTATCGTTGACCTTCACTGGTCTGTCAGCCGCGCAGACCGATGCGCATATTCACGGTCCTGCAAACCCGGGCGTCAGCGCACCGCCGGTCTTTCCGTTACCGCTGGGGCAGATCAGCGATTTTCAGATCGCGTTGACGCCGGCGCAGGTGCAGGACCTGAAGAACGGTCTGCTTTACGTCAACGTTCACAGCGCTAACTTCCCGGCCGGTGAGATCCGGGGACAGTTTGGTTTGTCTTCAGCGGTTAGCAGTGTTCAATTCAACGCCACGGCTTACGTCGTCAACGAAAGCGCTGCAAGTGTAAGCATCGGCGTGACTCGAATCGGCAATACCGCAAACGCGGCCACGATCAATTACGCCACTAACAACGGAACCGCTACGCAACCCGGTGACTACACGAACACTTCGGGATCGCTTCAGTTTGCGGCGGGAGAAACGATCAAGTTCTTGACGATCCCGATCGTTAACGACGGCGCGGTTGAGCGTCCTGAGAGCTTTAGTTTGGTGTTGAACTCAGCCGGCAGCGGAGTGATGGAAGGAAGTCCGTTCACGACGACCATCACGATTCAGGACGACGACCGGCCGGTGCTTCTGACTGAGGAAAACACATCGCGGGCGATAGCGCTCGAGTCGGTATGGATGATGCGCGATCCGTTCTCGCTCGAGAATCTTCTGAACATGAGCGCCGACCACCACACGCGGATCATGCTCTTTGCTACCGGAATCGAGCTCACGTCCAGCGAGAATGCTTCATCCGTAGTGGTCCAACTCGAAGACAGTCAAAATCACATCCATCAACTCGTCGTCGAAGACGTGCGCAAACTCCCGAATTTCGATTTCTCACAAATCGTCGTTCGCCTCCCCGATTCCATCATCACGCAAGGCGACCACCGCATCAGTCTCACCTTCCGCGGCACGACCGGCAACAAGCCCACCCTCAGCATCGTCCATTAAATCCAACCTGGTCAGAACGCCTGACGCCGAAGGCGTTAGCTAGTTTTAGCCCAGGGTTGGAACAACCCTGGGTTATCGAGAAGAAAAAGCGTCCTAACGCTGAAAGCGTTGGCGAACCAGACGCGCTTTTCGCCAACGCTTTCAGCGTTGCAAAATGATGATTTGGGTTGGTTCCCCAGGGTTGTCGCAAGCTCCAACCCTGATGTTATGAAGCACAGCGCCTCCGTTCGTGAGTGCTAGACTCACGACAGCTCAGGCATGAGACTGAAAAGGAGGCGCTGTGCAGAAAATATATATCGGCGTTGACT
>Ga0307505_10000146_pt1 | contig 89206 bp, 87 predicted proteins | sample 23_S_MG_FD_202183 | JGI IMG/M metagenome (GOLD analysis project Ga0307505, IMG submission 202183) | Soil microbial communities from Populus trichocarpa stands in riparian zone in the Pacific Northwest, United States - 23_S | ecosystem: Environmental > Terrestrial > Soil > Riparian zone > Trees... | reverse complement strand
TTCTCCAGCCCGCATGCCTTTTCCCGGTTGCACGTCCTCGCGGCAAAGCCGCTGCGGTCGTGCGGCGAAGCAGGGATTTCCCCGGAGCGAAGTTCGAGAAGAAGATCAGGCATCTGCGTTCTCCAGCCCGCATGCCTTTTCCCGGTTGCACGTCCTCGCGGCAAAGCCGCTGCGGGCGTGCGGCGAAGCGGGTATTTCCCCGGAGCGAAGTTCGAGAAGAAGATCAGGCATCGGTCATTCCAGAATGTCGGCCGTGCGGCAGACGATGGAGAAGCGGTCGGCAAGCGCGGCGAGTTCGGCGCGGTGGAGGTCGGCGGCGGCGATGACGCCAGAGCCGTCGGCGTGCGGCAGGTCGCGCGTGGCGCTGGCGTCGTCAAGCACCGTCGTCTGGTAGCCGAGATCGATGGCGGCGCGCGCCGTCGAGGAGACGCACATATGGGTCATGAAGCCGGCGAGGATGAGCCGCTTGCGGCCGGTTCCTTGCAACACTTCGGCGAGGCCGGTGCCGGCAAAGCCATTGGGCAAGCCCTTCTCCACCACGGTCTCGCCGACGCGCGGCTCGGCCTCATCGGCAAAAGCAAAAGCGGTCTTCTCGGGATCGAAAAGGCCGCCCGGCCTGCCCTTGTGCTGGACGTGGACAACAGGCGCGCCAGCCGCGCGCGCGGCCGACAGCAGCTTCGCAATGTTGCCGAGCGCAAGCGCTGCGCCGGGCAGCGGCAGCGCCCCGTCGACATATTCGCGCTGGGCGTCGATGACGACGACGACCGCCTCGCCGAGCGAGGGCGGCGTCAGGTTGGCGCCGGCAAGCTGGAGAAGGGTCTTCGCGCTCATGCGGCCACCTGCGCCATCGGGACGAAGCCGCCCGCTTCCGTTTCGAGGAAAGCTTCGCCGCAGGCCTTGGCCAGATTGCGTACCCGCAGGATGTAGCTCTGGCGCTCGGTCACCGAGATGACGCCCCGCGCGTCGAGCAGGTTGAAGGCATGCGACGCCTTGATGCACTGGTCGTAGGCGGGCAGCACCATGCGGTGCGGCTGGCCCTCGGCCCGCACCGCGCCGGCGTGGAGCAGCGACTTGCATTCCTTCTCGGCATCCTCGAAATGGCGGAACAGGATCGACGTGTCGGAATGCTCGAAATTGTGGCGCGAATATTCCTGTTCGGCCTGAAGGAACACGTCGCCATAGGTGACCTTCTCGGCACCCTCGCGGCCGTTGAAATTGAGGTCGTAGACATTGTCGACGCCCTGCACGTACATCGCCAGCCGCTCCAGCCCGTAGGTGAGCTCGCCGGAAACGGGCGCGCATTCGATGCCGCAGACCTGCTGGAAATAGGTGAACTGCGAGATCTCCATGCCGTCGCACCAGCACTCCCAGCCCAGACCCCAGGCGCCCAGCGTCGGGCTTTCCCAATCGTCCTCGACGAAGCGGATGTCGTGCAAAAGCGGATCGACGCTGATCGCCGCCAGCGAGCCGAGATAAAGCTCCTGAAGGTTGGGCGGGTTCGGCTTGAGGATCACCTGATACTGGTAATAGTGCTGGAGCCGGTTGGGGTTCTCGCCGTAGCGGCCATCCTTGGGACGGCGCGAGGGCTGAACATAGGCCGCGTTCCATGCGCGCGGACCCAGCGCCCGCAGCGTCGTGGCCGGATGGAAGGTGCCGGCGCCGACTTCCATGTCGTAGGGCTGAAGCACCACGCAGCCATGATCGGCCCAGTAGCGGTGAAGCGTCAGGATGAGCCCCTGGAAGGAGCGCGTCGGGTGCATGTGGTCGGGAAGCTGGTCGGTCACGGAGCGCCTCGGGCCGGCTGTGGCGGGTGGGCCACGTCGTAGTGCGGCGGCCATGGAGCGTCAAGGCACGGCTGTCCGGGCACTGCTCGTCTCCTTCGGCCGGCAAGAGGGCATGCGGAAGCGTTCCCGGCCTTTCGGATGGGTTTGCGGGAAGCGGCACGTGGCGTTGCGCCTTCTATTTTTGATTATTGACGCACTGCCACGTGCCGCCGGCGTTTGAACCCCTGCCACGGCCGGCCGACCCGAAAGTCAGCTCTCGGCAATGACCGGGGCCGGGCCGCGCTCGCCACCGTCCGCGAACGCCCGACCCGGCGCCACACCTGCCTGGAATGTCCGGTCGTACGTCCCGTTCCCGCCAGCAGGCTGCGGGCAGGAGTCTACGAGGGACGCAAAGGGGGTGAACAAAGACGGCTGGCCGCTGCTGACAGAGGCTGACAGAAACGTGTACGGCCGGCGCTAGCCGCGATCAGTTCGACGGCAGCACCAGCTCCTGGCCGGGGACGATGCGGCCGGGGTCTCCGCGAAGCTGCGGGTTGAGCTCCAAAAGCTCGATGTAGCGGTTGCCGTCACCGAGAAGCTGCGACGCGATAGACCACAGCGACTGCCCCGGCTGCACGACATAGGTTCCGGCGAGCGATGCGGGTTCGGCAAGCTGCGGGGCGGCTGCCGCTTCCGGCGCCTCGGGAATCGGCACGAGGCCGGGCGCAAGGGCCGCCTGCTCGCGCGGCTCGTCCTCGACGGCAGGCGCCTCGGCGCGGTGCTCGGCAGGCGGGAGGCCTTCGGAAAGCTTCTTCTCGACATCGGCGAGAAGGTCGGGCTCCGGGTCCATAGCCTTGGCGTGGTTCCACTGGAAGGTGGCCTCCAGCTTGCGGCCGACCCGCCAGTAGGCGTCGCCCAGATGATCGTTGAGGATCGGGTCGTTCGGCATCAGGCCGACGGCACGCTCCAGCTCGCGCACGGCGTCGTCGAAGCGGCCCAGCCGGTAGAAGGCCCAGCCCAGCGAATCGACGATGTAGCCGTCGCTCGGCCGCAGGTCGACCGCGCGCTGGATCATGTCGAGGCCTTCCTCGAGGTTCATGTTCATGTCGACCCAGGAATAGCCGAGATAGTTCAGCACCTGCGGCTGGTCGGGGAACAGTTCGAGCGCCTTCTGGAAGTTGGGCTCCGCCTTCGGCCATTCCTTCAGCCGCTCGTAGGCGATGCCGCGCTGGTAGAAGATGTTCCACTCGGCCCTGGTGGGGGCGGCGATGCGGGAGGCCGCGCGGTCGTAAAGATCGGCGGCCTCGCGGTACTTCTCCTGCGCGGCATAGACGCCGCCGAGCGACAGGTAGGCGCGGATATCGTCCTCGTCGGCGGCGAGCGCCAGCTTAAGATGCTCCTCGGCCTCCGCGTGGCGCTTGAGATCGGCGAGGTTGAGGCCGAGCTGCAGCTCCGCGACCCGCTTCATCGGCGAGGACGCGGGAATGCGCTCGTAATGGGCGATGGCGGTCTCGGCATCGCCCTGCTGCTCGGCAATGCCGGCGAGCTGGATGAGGATCGCGTCGGTGCCCGGGGACAATGCGTCGGCGTAGTTGAGATAGAGCCGCACGAACGACTCGCCGCCGGAGCGGTTGAGCGCCGTGGCGAGGTTGAGCAGCACCTCTGCCGAGCCGGCGGCCGGCCCGCCGATCAGCGGCGCGACCGCCTCGCCGGCCTCGATGCGCTTGCGCAGCGCCTGAATGGTCAGCCGGCCGGAGGCGAACTCGTCGGCCTTGTCGAGGACGCCGAGCGCGGCTTCCTTGTCGCCCTGCCGGGCCAGAAAGCCGGCATAGTTTTCCAGCGAGCGCAGATAGGTCTCTGCCGCCGCCGCCCCGGCGGCCACGTTGTCGGCCGTCGCCTCGTAGGCCTTGGCGGCGACGTCGTCCTGGCCCGCCTGCTCGGCGATCAGCGCGCGGTGATAGCTGAGGAAGAGCTTGTACCACTCGGGCCCCGACAGCGCGTCGAGCGCGGCCAGCGCCTCCTCGCCATTGCCCGCGCCGAGCTTGACCCAGGCGGTCATCAGCCCGGTGATCAGCCTGTCGAGGTCGGATTCGACCGCGAGCTTCAGCCAGGTCTCGGCCTTGGCGAACTCGCCCTTGCGGATGGCGTCGGCGCCCAGCGCCAGACGGGAGAAGCGCTCGATCTCGGGCGCGTCCTTTAGCTTTTCGGCGAAAGGCAGCGCCTCGTCGAACTTGCCCTGCGAGATAAGGCCCAAAAGCAGGCTCTGCTGCAGCGCCGGATTGTCGGGGTCGAAGGAAAGCGCGCGGCGGTAATAGTCGATCGCGGAGGTGAGGTCGTTGTCGGTCTCGGCGATGCGGGCCGCGAGATAGGCGCCCGAAAGCGAATTGACCCTGACCGTTTCCTTCGGGCCTTCCGACGCCGCAGCGCCACCGAACGTCGCGCAGGCGAGGCCCGCAGCAACGATCCAGCGTCCAAGTTCAAGCCGCATTGCTTCCCTTCCCGTCAGTGGTGCCCGCGCGCAGGCGGCACCCTTGAAGACTCAAAGCATGGCCTTTTTGGGGACGCGGTTCAATCCACGGGGCATCACGAAGCGGTCAGCGCCGCCCGGCGGCCCGTGCGCCCTAGTTCACCCGGCTGATGCAGAAGTCGATGACGTCGAGCATGGCCTGCTTCTGCGGCGTCTTGCCGAGCGGCGCCAGAGCGTCGCGGGCGATCTCGCCGAAATGCCTGGCGCGGCCGATCGTATCGCCGATGGACCCGTATCGCGCCATCAGGTCGCGGGCGTGGGCAAGCGATTCGTCGTCACTGCGGCCCTGCTCGATCGCCTCCTTCCAGAAGGCGCGTTCCTCGACCGATCCGCGGCGATAGCTGAGGATGACCGGCAGCGTCACCTTGCCCTCGCGGAAATCGTCGCCGACATTCTTGCCGAGGTCCTTGGTGTCGCCGCCATAATCGAGCGCGTCGTCGATGAGCTGGAAGGCAAGGCCGAGATTGGTGCCATAGGAGCGCAGCGCGGCGCGGTCGGATTTCGAGGCGCCGGCCACGATCGGCCCGACCTCGGCGGCGGCCGAGAACAGCGCGGCCGTCTTGGCCTTGATCACTGCGAGATATTCGTCCTCGGTGGTGTCGAGGTTCTTGGCGACGCCGAGCTGCATCACCTCGCCCTCGGCGATGACGGAGGCAGCGGTGGAAAGCACGTCGAGCGCGTCCAGCGAGCCGACCTCGACCATCATGCGGAAGGCCTGGCCGAGCAGGAAATCGCCGACGAGCACGCTCGCCTGGTTGCCCCAGATCATGCGGGCGGTGCGCTTGCCGCGGCGCATGTCGCTCTCGTCGACCACGTCGTCGTGCAGCAGCGTGGCCGTGTGCATGAACTCGACCGAGGTAGCGAGCTTGACGTGGCCGTCGCCCGCATAGTCGAACATCTGGGCGGCGGCCAGCGTGATCATGGGACGCAGGCGCTTGCCGCCCGACGAGATCAGGTGGTTGGCCACCTCCGGGATCATCTCGACGTCAGAGCCGGCCTTGGAGAGGATCAGCTCGTTGACGCGCGCCATGTCGGCCCGCGTCAGCCCGATCATGGCCTCGATCGACGCATGCTCGCGCTTGCCACCCTCGATGTTGACTACCACACCCACTCGTTCCGGCTCCCCATCCAAAAGCCATTTCAATCCGGCGGGACTGTAGGCAGCGGGCCGCGACGGGACAAGGGGCGAATTGGCGCGCCCGCGCGGCCGCAGCGGCATGGGGCATTTACATTGCGCCGGCAAGCTGAAAACCTCGGGGAATGATCGAACTGATGCGAACCAACGATGCCGTGCTGATTTCATTCGTCGAATCGCTGCTGCGCGACGCAGGCCTGACCGTCTTCGTCGCCGACCAGAACATGAGCGTGATCGAAGGCTCGATCGGCGTGCTGCCGCGCCGGGTGATGATCGCGAAGGAAGAGCTCGACGAGGCAAAGCGCGTTCTGACCGAGGCCGGCATGGCAGGCGAGATCACCGCCAGATGAGCGAGCCCGCGGCGGCCGAGAGCGAGCCGCACACAGTCGACGCGTTCCATCGCGGCGACTTCCACCTCGTGCAGCCGGCCCGGCGCGGCCATCGCGCCGGCACCGACGCGATGATGCTGGCGGCGAGCGTGCCATCGGGCTTTTCCGGTCGGCTGGTCGACCTCGGCGCGGGCGCCGGGGCGGCCGGCCTTGCCGTCGCGACGCGCTGTCCGAGAGCGCAGGTGGTGCTGATCGAGAACGTGCCGGAGATGGCGGACTATGCCCGGCGCTCGATCGCCCTGCCCGAAAACGCCCATCTGGCGGAGCGTTGCGCGGTGTTGGAGGCCGACGTGCGGCTGGTCGACAGGGGACGCCGCGCGGCGGGGCTGGCCGATTTCTCCTTCGACTGGGCGATCATGAACCCGCCCTTCAACCGACCCGGCGACCGCGCCACGCCCGACGCGCTGCGCCGACAGGCGCATGTCATGGAGGATGGAACCGTCTTCGAGACATGGCTGCGGACGGCCGGCTGGCTGGTGAAGCCCGGCGGCGGCGTCGCTATCATCGCAAGGCCGCAATCGCTGGCGGCGATCCTCGCCGGCATGCGCGCCTATTTCGGCGGCGAGCAGGTCAAGTCGCTGCACCCCCGGCCCGACCGGCCGGCGACCCGCATCGTGGTGCGGGCGGTGCGGGGCAGCAACCGCGATCTCACCCTGATGCCGCCGCTGATCCTGCACGCGGAGGGCAGCGACCGGTTCACCACGGAGGCCGAGGCGATCAACAACGGCCGCGCCTCGCTGTTCGCCGACTGAGCATTTCCGCGCCCGCCCATGACGCGGGGATATTGCGAAGGGCCGCGAAGTTCCTACATGCGTTGCAATCCATGGAGAATTGCCCCTCGTGAGACGACTCCTCAGCCGCCTTCTTCCCGCCCGCATGCGCTCCAGCGCCCCGACGATCCCGGTGATCCGCCTGCAGGGCGCGATCATGGCCGGCGGCAGCCAGTTCCGGCCGAGCCTGTCGCTGGCGACGACCGCCGGACTGATCGAAAAGGCGTTCGCCTTCAAGGACGCGCCGGCGGTGGCGATCTCGATCAACTCGCCCGGCGGCTCGCCGGTGCAGTCGCGGCTGATCTTCAAGCGCATCCGCGATCTCGCGGAGGAGAAGAACAAGCGCGTCATCGTCTTCGTCGAGGACGTGGCGGCCTCGGGCGGCTACATGATCGCGATCGCCGGCGACGAGATCATCGCCGACCCCTCCTCAATCGTCGGCTCGATCGGCGTGGTGTCGGCGTCATTCGGCTTTCAAGAGATGATCAAGAAGATCGGCGTCGAGCGCCGCGTGCATACGGCGGGGCAGAACAAGTCGATCCTCGATCCGTTCCGCCCGGAGAAGCCGGAGGACATCGAACGACTGAAGGCGTTGCAGCTCGATATCCACGAGACCTTCATCGACATGGTCAAGGAGCGGCGCGGCAGCAAGCTGGCCGACGATCCGGACCTGTTCACCGGCATGTTCTGGACCGCGCGCAAGGGACAGGCGCTGGGCCTGATCGACGGCATCGGCGACATGCGCTCCTTCCTGAGGGCGCGCTACGGCGAGAAGACGAGGCTGCAGCTCGTGTCGCAGCCACGCGGCCTGTTCGGCAGGCGGCTGGGCATCTTCGGCTCCAGCGCGCCGGAAATCGCATCGGCCACGGTCGACGGCATCGTCGATGCCGCCAGCGAGCGGGCGCTGTGGAGCCGCTACGGGCTTTGACGGCGGCAGCGCAAACGGACTAGACTAGGCCTGCCGGCAGCGCATGCCGGCTGGCCGGACCACGGAGGAGAATGGACCATGCCGCAGATCATCTTCTTCGCCATTCTCGGCATCGTCGCCTATGTCGGCTACCGCTCCTTCGTGCGCGAGGCCGAGAAGGTCACCGCGCGGGCCCGCCGGGCCGAAGCCGAGCGCAAGGCCGGCGCGCAGGGCACGCTGGTGAAGGACCCGCATACCGGCGAGTACCACCTGACCAAGGAATAGGTCCTCGCTTGCCGGCCACGCGCATTCCCCACCATGGCGGATAGGCTCGCCGAACACGCGCCGGCCAAGGTCAACCTCGCGCTGCACGTTACCGGCCGCCGCGCCGACGGCTACCATCTGCTCGACACGCTGGCGGTTTTCACCCGGGCCGGCGACACCGTGCACGTCGCGGCGGAAGACACGGACAGCCTCGACATCGACGGGCGCTTCGCGGGCGGACTGTCGCCGAGCAACAACAATCTCGTCGTCCGCGCCCGCGACCTGCTGCGCAGGCTGGCCGGCGACGCGCCGACGCCACCCGTCGCGCTGAGGCTTGAAAAGAACCTGCCGGTCGCCTCCGGCATCGGGGGCGGGTCGAGCGACGCGGCGGCCACGCTGCGGCTTCTGTGCCGCCACTGGGGGCTCGACATCGCGCCTGACACGCTGGCCGGCGACGCGCTGGCGCTCGGCGCCGACCTGCCGATGTGCCTTGCCGCCCGCACGCTGCGCGCGGAGGGAATCGGCGAAAGGCTGACGCCGGCCGAGGGCTGGCCGACGCTGCACATGGTGCTGGTGAACCCCGGCGTCGAAGTCGCGACGCCGGCGGTGTTCCGCGCGCTGCGGCAGGCGGACAACCCGCCCCTGCCCGCGCCGCCGCGCCGGCCAGACCTGGCAGGGGTGATCGCGTGGCTGGCCGGGACCCGCAACGATCTTCAGGCGCCGGCGCTGTCGCAGGCGCCTGTGATTAGCGAATGTCTCGAAGCGCTGATGGCCCAAGGCACGGCGGTCTCGCGCATGTCGGGCTCCGGCGCGACCGTCTTCGGCCTCTTCGCGTCGGCGGACGCCGCAGGCGAGGCGGCGCGGACAATCGCCGCGGCGCGGCCATCATGGTATGTCGCTGCGACGCAGACCATCGAAAGGGCATGACGCATCATGGCGCGTATTGACGAGACCCGGCCCTTCGTCGCGGTCGGCATAGCGGTCCTGACCGTGTCGGACACGCGCAGCCTGGCAGAAGACAGATCCGGCGCGACGCTGGCCGAGCGCATCGAGGCAGCCGGCCACAGGCTGGTGGCGCGCGAGATCGTCACCGACGACGTCGCGGCGATCCGCGAGACGGTGCTGGGCTGGTCGAAGAATGCCGAGATCGACGTCGTCATCACCACCGGGGGGACCGGCTTCACCGGGCGCGACGTGACGCCGGAAGCGCTGGAACCGATCTTCGAGAAGCGCATGGACGGCTTCTCGGAGGTGTTCCATCGCATCTCCTACGACAAGATCGGCACGTCGACGATCCAGTCGCGGGCCACCGGCGGTGTCGTCAACGCCACCTTCGTCTTCGCGCTGCCGGGCTCGCCCGGCGCATGCCGCGACGCGTGGGACCATATCCTCCAGCCACAACTCGACTACCGGCACATGCCCTGCAATTTCGTGGAGATCATGCCACGGCTGGACGAGCACCTGCGGCGCGGCGGCGGCAAGGCGATCTGATCAGGCGACGGGCGCGGCGACGATCTCGGCGCCAAGCCGCCTTGCGGAAACGGAGCCGGCGATCGAGCCCGCCGTACGCTTGGGGCCGGCCAGCGCCAGCGCTTCGCGCCGGGTGATGACCAGCCCGCCGACCAGCGGCCGACGACGGGAAAAAATGCGTCCCAGAAGCGATATCCCGGACTGGCGGGCCACTGTGAAACGCGCCGCGCCGCCTGCAGTCTCGACATGGGCCATGACCGCATCCATCCAGCCATCCATGAGCCGCGCGCCGGGCTCCAGCAGCAGCAGCCAGTCGCCCCTGGCGCGGGCAATGCCTGCCTCGATGTCGCCGCCCGGCAGATAATGGCAGCCGGCATGCTCGGCGACGTTTCGCGTCTGCGCGCATTGGCCCGCGTCGCAGACGATGACCTCGCGCACCAGCCCTTCGACCGCCCCGCCAACGAGCGAAGCCAGAGTGCGCGCCAGCGCCTCTTCCTGTCTGCTGGTCTCGATCACCACCGAAAGCATGAATTTTCCATAGACCAATCCATCGGCAGGCGCCAGTGCTGCACTGCAGCAAACAAAGTTCTTGCTTTGTTCCGTTTGGGTCAATAGGAATAGATTCATGGATGCGACTCGGGTCGCCACGCTGGAGCCCAGGCAAGATGGAACCGATCAGACAGGCCGACATTGCAGCCTTCACAACGGGCGGCGCAGCGATGGCCAACGCGATGATCGAGGAAAGCGGCATGCGCGTCGGGTTCGACCGGCGCAGGGGCCGCTCGTCCGGGATCAACCCCAGCGGCCGCTACGAGGCGCTGACCCGCCATGTCTTCGACGACGGCTGGGAGACGCTGGAGGAGCTGCCGCCGTTCAAGACCGAGGTGCAGGTGGAGAAGCCGCGCACGATCATCACGCGCAACGACTCGCCGGACATCTCCTTCGACCGCTCGATCAACCCCTATCGCGGCTGCGAGCACGGCTGCGTCTACTGCTTCGCGCGGCCGTCACATGCCTATATGGGCCTGTCGCCGGGGCTCGACTTCGAGGCCAGGCTGTTCGCGAAGCCGGACGCGGCGCGGCTTCTGGAGCGCGAACTGGCGCGCGACGGCTATGAGCCGAAGACGATCGCCATCGGCACCAATACCGACCCATACCAGCCGATCGAGAAACAGTGGCGGATCATGCGCGAGGTGCTTGAGGTGCTGGAGGCGCACGATCATCCCGTCGGGATCGTGACCAAGTCGGCACTGGTGACCCGCGACATCGACATCCTGTCGCGGATGGCGGCCAAGGGGCTGGCGAAGGTGGCGCTTTCGGTGACCACGCTCGACCGCAAGCTGGCGCGCAGCATGGAACCGCGCGCCGCGACGCCGGCCAAGCGGCTGGAGGCGATGCGCGCGCTGGACGGAGCCGGCATACCCGTGTCGGTGATGATCGGGCCTGTTATCCCCGGGCTCAACGACCAGGAGGTCGAGCGCATCCTGGATTCGGCCCAGGCGGCCGGAGCGCGCGAGGCGGGCTACATCATCCTGCGCCTGCCGCTGGAGGTGGCGCCGATCTTCAAGGACTGGCTGCTGCGCCAGTATCCGGACCGCTACCGGCACGTGATGTCTCTGATCCGCTCGATGCGCGACGGCAAGGACTACGATGCGGAGTGGGGCAAGCGGATGAAGGGCGCCGGCCCCTATGCCTGGCAGATCGGCCGGCGCTTCGAGATCGCGGCCAAGCGGCTGGAACTCAACGTCGAGAAGCGGCGGCTTCGCACCGACCTGTTCAAGCGGCCGCCCCGCGTGGGCGAACAGCTCGTGCTGCTTTAACCCTTCACCGGTTCCCGTTCGGCCTCTGTCCCCTTTGAAGCCGACGGTTCCTTCCCGGCCACCGCCCCATCGGCCGGGAAGGACTTGCGGAGAATCGGGGCCGATGCGAGCATCGCCGCAACATGCCGCGTCCGAGCCCCGATTCTCCGAGCCTTTTCGACCTGCCGATCCGTCCCGACTTCGCGGCGGAGACGTCGGCGCGGCGTGACGGGCTCTGGCCCGTCGCCGGAACCGACGAGGCGGGGCGCGGACCGCTCGCCGGACCTGTCGTGGCGGCGGCGGTGATCCTCGACCCGGATTGCATCCCGGGCGGGCTGGACGATTCGAAGCGGCTCGACATGGCCGCGCGCGAGACCGCCTTCACCGCCATTCTCGACTGTGCGCTCGCGGTCTCGGTCGCCTCGGTCAGCGCTGCCGCCATCGACGCTTCCGACATCCGCAAGGCGAGCCTGGAGGCGATGCGCCGGGCAGTTGCCGGACTGCTGGTGCGGCCATCGCTGGTGCTGGCTGACGGACGCGACATCCCGCCCGGGCTTCCCTGCACGGGCAGGGCGCTGGTCAAGGGCGACCAGCGCTCGTTCTCGATCGCCGCCGCCTCGATCGTGGCCAAGGTCGCCCGCGACCGGATGATGGTCCGGTCGGGCGCCTGCGACGGCCGCTACGGCTTCGATGTCCATATGGGCTACGCCACGGCGCGACACCGAGCCGCGATCGCCGAGCATGGCCCGGTGACACGAATGCACCGGCTCAGCTTCGCGCCGTTCCGGGCCTGACGTGCATTGCCGGCGCTTCTGACGCGCCAACCCACGCCCCTCACCCGACGGCCGCCATCCTCAAGGTATTCGCCGATCGCCAACGCCGCGGAACGAGTGGCAGCGTCTCCTCGCTGCGCTCACGGGCAGCGACGCCGAACGAACCTTCGGTCCGAACGAAAACGCCGCCCGAAGGCGGCGTCTACGAACAATGCGATGGAGGCCTGGCTCAGTTGAGCCGCGCCTTGACGTCGGCCAGAGCCGACTTGAACAGCGCGGCGTCGGCCTTGGCATCGACCTTGTCGGCCAGAAGCCGGGTTGCGGCCTCGACCGCGATGTCGACAGCGCTGACGCGGACCTCGTTGACGGCGTCGCGCTCGGCCTGGGCGATCTTCTGCTCGGCGAGAGCGGTGCGGCGACCGACATACTCCTCGGTCTTCTGCTTGGCTTCCTGCACCAGCGTCTCTGCCTCGCGCCTGGCCGCGGCAACGATGTCGCTCGCCTCCTGCTCGGCTTCCTTGCGCTTGCGCTGATACTCGGCCAGCAGTTGCTGGGCCTCCTCACGCAGGCGACGCGCCTCTTCGAGATCGTTCCTGATGCCGTCGGCACGGGCGTCGAGCGAGCGGCCGATCATGCCGGGCACCCCGATATAGACGATCAGGGCGAGGAAGATGAACAGGCCGACGGTGGCCCAGAATGTCGCGTCCATCAGCCTTATCCTTTCGCTGCCTTCACAGCCGCGCTAACGGCTGGCTTTTCGGGCTTCGAGCCGACGAGCAACTCGACGATCGAACCGGCCGTCTCCTCGGCGATCGTGCCAACGTCGCGCATGGCGGCGTCCTTGATCAGCGCGATCCGGCCTTCTGCGTCCGCGAGCTTCCGGTCGAGAGACGCCTCGACCTGCTTGCGCTCGGCCTCGGCTTCCGCCTTGGCGCCGTCGCGAGCTTCCTGGCCGATGGCGTTCGCCCTGGCCTTGGCCGATGCCAGTTCCTGCTCGTAGGCAGCGATGGCCGCGTCGGCCTCGTCCTTCATGCGGGCTGCCTGGTCGAGATCCTGTGCGATCCGGTCGCTGCGCACCTCAAGGATGCCCGCAATGCGCGGCAGCACAACCTTCTTCAGGAACAGGTAGAACAGCCCGAACGTGATGGCGAGCCAGAGCAACTGCGACGGATAGGTCGAAGTGTCGAATGGCGGGAACGAGCCGCCGGCCTCGTGCTCGACGCCGACCTCGGAATGAACTTCCGGTGCGTCGGCAGCATCACTGCCGGTATCCTGCGCAAATGCAGGCGCAACGAACATGGGCTACCCCTGTCTTATCGCATGCCGGCCCGAAACCGGTTCCCCCTCTCAGGCGGCATGCTGCAATGAACGGCCGGCCGCAATGACGCGGCCGACCCGGACTTCGACGTTATCAGACGGCGAAGAGCAGCAGCAGCGCGATCAGCAGCGAGAAGATGCCGAGCGCTTCCGTCACGGCGAAGCCGAAGATCAGGCGGCCGAACTGGCCGTCGGCAGCCGAGGGATTGCGCAGCGCGCCGGCAAGGTAGTTGCCGAAAATGTTGCCCAGGCCGATGCCCGCGCCGCCCATGCCGAGACAGGCGATGCCGGCGCCGATGAACTTTGCTGCTTCAGCTTCCATGGTAGAACTCCTTCAGTGGAACTTTGCGATTGATGCGGTTTTCCGGGTGGCGGCGCGAGGCCGCCGGTGACTGGTCAGTGCGACGGGTGCAGCGCGTCGTTGAGATACATGCAGGTCAGAATTGCGAAGACATAGGCCTGGATAAAGGACATCAGGAACTCCAGGCCGGTCAGCGCGACCACCATGAACAGCGGCAGGATCGAAATGCCCATGCCGAGCGCACCCAGCGAGCCGAGCGAGACTATAAAGCCCGCGAACACCTTGAGCGCGATATGGCCGGCCAGCATGACGGCGAACAGACGCACCGAATGACTGATCGGGCGCGACAGGAACGAAATGACCTCGATCACCACGACGAGCGGCACAAGAATGGCCGGCACGCCCTGCGGCACGAACAGGCCGAGGAATTTCAGCCCGTGCTTCCAGAAGCCGTAAATCACCACCGTGCTGAAAACCAGGCCCGCCAACGCAAGGGTGACGATTATCTGGGCCGTTACCGTGAAGAAGTACGGGAACATTCCGAGCATGTTCGCAACGAGGATGAACAGGAACAGCGAAAACACCATCGGGAAGAACCGCATGCCAGCTGCCCCCGCCACGTCGCGCAACATATTGGCGACGAATTCGTAGGACATCTCCGACAGCGACTGCGCGCGGCTCGGCACGAGGCCCCGGCTTGAGGTGGTCACGTACAGGAATGCGCCAGCCACCGCGACGGTCGCAGCCATGAACAGCGACGAATTGGTGAACGAGAAATCGAGCCCGCCCATTTCGATCGGAATCAGCTTCGAGATCTGGAACTGGGAAATTGGATCGTCGGCCAACGCGAGCCCCCTCGTTGCATGTTTCGCGCCATCGAGGCGCGGTCTATCTTTCGTCGGGCCCGCGACTTTCGGCGCGAGCCTTCTTCGAATCAGCCTCGGCCACCAGCCCCGCCGAACGCAGGGCGTTGAGCACGCCGGCCGCAAAACCCAGGAGCAGGAAGACGATCAGACCCCAGGGCGACGTACCCGCCACACGGTCTATCAGCCATCCCAGGCCCGCCCCCACCGCTATTCCAGCGATAAACTCGCTGGAAAGCTTCATCGCCTGCCCGAAGCCGGCCATGCCGCCAGTCACGGGTTTCGCCGCCGTCTCGGGCGTCGCCGGCCGGCGCGCGGCCAATGCCGCGTCCAGCTCACGACTGCGCCGACCGAGATCGTCGTCGCGGGAACCATCGCCGGCTGATGCGCCGGGCCCGGCCCTTCCGGTTTCGTCTGGCCTGTCTGATCCGGCCACCGCAACCTCCTGCCCGGGCAGCCCGCCAAGGCACCCCTTCAAAGTCGCGCGCACCATAGTTAGGGGTCCCGCGGCAGTCAAGCCGGGGCACCGACACCGCCGTGAACTAAAATGTATTGATAAATCAGCTATTTAAGTAGATGCGACAATGCGCCGTGCCCGGGGTGGTCGCGAATCCCGCGAATCCCTGCCGCGTCAGGCGCCGCGAGGCTCAACTCCAGCCGCCGCCATAGGTGCGATAGAAGATGTGCAGGCCGATCTTCTTCATCCGCTCCATGGTACGCGCCCAGCGCGGATTCACGTAGGTGGCGTGATAGTGGGTAGCCGAGCCCACTTCCGGGATGAATATCTTGCCGGCAGTGACCGCCATGCCGACTTCCTCGGCAACCTTATAGTGGTGAGCACTGCGGACGCGGGGCCGCGTGCCATCGCAGGCGAAGGAGAACTGGCAACGATTGCGCCAGTTGCGGTTCTGATAGACGACGCCGCAGATCGTGTCGGGATAGGCGGGCGCGCGCACGCGGTTGAGAATCACCTGGGCGACGGCCGCCTGGCCCTTCACGTCCTCGCCGCGCGCCTCGAAATAGATCCCCTCGGCAAGGCACTTCTGCTCGGAGGCGGAGAAGACGGCGGCCGGCAGCGGGTGGCTCATCCAGGCGTGGTCGCGCGTCGTTACCGGCGGGATGAAGCGGCCCCCAGCCATCTCGGTCTCTTCCCTCAGCAGGCTGGCGAAGGGTGATTCGCGCGAATAGTCGGGCGGCGGCGGCGCATAGGCGGTTGCCAGAATGTCGGCCTTGTCGTTGTTGACCAGCGAAGCGAGGAACGTCGGCACGCCCGGCGAAACCGCCCGGTCCTCATGACGATGGAAGGCGGCCGCGATCTCGATTTCCTTGCCCTGGATCTCCGGCTTGACGAAGGCCATCTCGACCTCCGGCTCATCGGCCGGCTCAAGCAGCAGCGAACTGGTGCGTTCAAACACCGAGCCGGCATTGAACTGGCGCGGCGGCGCGACGGGAGCGACCTCGACAATCCGGCCGCGCTTGTCACTTCGATTGACGCGAAGCTCGTCGGGCACGTCGTTGGCCTCGCCATTGCCGCGAAACGCGACGGCGCCAAGATCGGGCGTGACGATGCCGCTGCCGGAGATCGACCCGGTGCCGGTCGCGTCGAGGAACGGCATCTCGGCCTTGTGAACCGAGCCGGCCACCGAGCGCTCGACGAACGCGCCCCAACGGTCGCCCCCTCTCTCGACGCCCGAAACCATGCTGGCCACGTCCTGATAGGCGGCCGCCGTCGGGAAGCCGACCCACAAGGTGAGACCGAGAAGGATTGGCGCGGAATGAGATCGCATGCCGCCGGCGATTTCCCGCCAGCGTAGAACCTGTCGACGCAGCACAGAACTCTCCAGAAACGCAACACTGTCAACGGCCATCGAAAGTGGTCCATTAACCTTGATGGGCGGTTAACGCGTTTCGAAAAATGCTCCCATTCGGCAGCGCCGACGGCCGCCGAAGCATCTGGACGAGCAGGCGCGCCTTTCCGCGCCGGTTAGCAGGTTCTTAGGAATAAGCCTTCGCCGGATATTAGGACCGGGCGGGTAATGTCTTGCGCAAAAGGACACAAAAGGGATGCGGATATGGGACTGCCAACACCGAAGGAACTGAACCAGCTCTCCGGCAAGGTCCTGGAACAGGGACAGCTTTGCCACGGCAACTGGGGCAAGTTCAAGAACGTGCTTTCGTCGCTGTTGCTGAAGCTCGGGCCGACGGCCGCGCAGTCTGGCGTGACGCAGGGCGTGGCCGCGATGGGCGTATCGAGCGGGCTGCCCGTGGCCGGCGTGCAGGTGGCCGGCATTTCGGCCGGCATCGCCATCGCGCCGATCGGCGCGGCGCTGGCGCCGTGGATCGGCGCCGCGATCGTCGCCTCGCAGGCCGGCAAGATCTTCAGCCTGCACGACATCAAGGCCGACGCGCTGAAGGGCGGCAACCGCGAGGTCGCCTACCGATGCGGCTGCGGCAACTGCGCCAAGAATGTCGGCTACATCATCGACAAGAAGGAACGCAACGTGGCGCTCGTCGCCGTCGGCGTGGCCACGCTGGGCGCCTCAGCGATCCTCAAGGGCTTCCACTCGATCGGCAAGAAGCTCAAGTCGGCCGTCCTGAAGGAAACGCGCCCGAAGGAGCAGACCTGCCGCGACCTGATCATTTCGGCGCGGGCCGGCTGCACCACCGCGATGGCGACCATCTTCCTGCTGTCGGGAAGCTGGAGCTTCATGGGCGACCGCGACAAGGAAACCATGGCCACCGCCGTGGCAATCATGACGTCGGAGGACGGCTGGGAAAAGCTCAGATCGCTTTGGTAGCGACGGCGGGACGCTTCAACGCTTCTTCGCCTTGCCGGCAAAAGGATTGTCCGACGCGCGCAACACCATGCGGATCGGCACGCCGGGCATATCGAAGGTTTCGCGCAGGCCATTGACCAGATAGCGGACGTAGGATTGCGGCATCGCATCGGGCCGCGTGCAGGACAGGACGAAACCGGGCGGGCGCGTCTTGACCTGGGTGATGTACTTTATCTTGAGGCGGCGACCCGCCACGGCCGGCGGCGGATGGTGCGCCAAAACGCCCTCCAGCCAGCGATTGAGCTTGCCGGTGGAAATGCGCCGGTTCCAGACGCGGTGGGTCTTTTCGACCGCCTCCATCAGCTTGTCGACGCCGCGGCCGGTCTCGGCGGAGACGGTGACGGCCTGGAGCCCGCGCACCTGCGGCAGGAGGCGCTCGGTCTTCTCGCGCAATTCGGCCAGCAGCTCCTGCCGGTTCTCGATCAGATCCCACTTGTTGAAGGCCAGCACCGGCGCCCTGCCCTCTCGGATGATGAGGTCGGCGATCTGCAGATCCTGCTTCTCGAACGGGATGGTGGCGTCGAAGACGATGACGACGACCTCGGCGAAGCGGATGGCGCGCAGCCCGTCGGCCACCGACAGCTTCTCCAGCTTCTCCTGAACGCGGGCCTTGCGGCGCATGCCGGCCGTGTCGAACAGCTTGATCCGGCGGCCGCGCCAGTCCCAGTCGACCGAGATCGAATCGCGGGTGATGCCGGCTTCGGGACCGGTCAGCAGCCGCTCCTCTCCCAGCATGGTGTTGATGAGCGTCGACTTGCCGGCGTTGGGGCGACCTACGACGGCGATGCGCAGCGGCTTGGTGGCATCATATTCCGGCACCGTCTCGGCGTCGGGGTCCTCGATGTCCTCGCCGACGAGCGCTTCGCTATGCGCCTTGCGCTCCGGCTCGTCCTCAGGCAGCGCGCGCTCCTCGCCCAGCGCCTCGATGATCGCTTCGCGCAGGTCGGGCATGCCCTCGCCATGCTCGGCCGAGATCGGGATCGGCTCGCCCATCCCAAGTTCCCAGGCCTCCAGCATGCCGCCCTGCGCGCCGCGCGCCTCGGCCTTGTTGGCGACCAGCACCACCGGCTTGCCGGTGCGACGGACCACGTCGGCAAAGGTGCGGTCGTCGGGCATCAGCCCGACCTTGGCATCCACCAGAAAAAGCACGAGATCGGCCTCGTCGATGGCCGTTTCGGTCTGGGCGCGCATGCGCCCTTCCAGCGAGCTCGACGCAGCATCCTCGAGACCGGCAGTGTCGATGACGTCGAAGCGCAGGTCGAACAGGCGGGCGGGATGCACGCGCCGGTCGCGCGTGACACCCGGCGTGTCATCGACGAGCGCGAGCTTGCGGCCGGCCAGACGATTGAACAGCGTCGACTTGCCGACGTTGGGCCGGCCTATGATCGCGACCTTGAAGCTCATCGCGGGTCAGGAAGACGCGCCCGAACCGCGGACCAGTTCGGACATGAGTTCGGCGCGCTGACGCGCGTTGCGCGGAGCGCCCTGGTCGTCGGTGATCTGCGCGAAAAGCGTGGCCGCGTCGTCGAGGCGACCTTCCTTCCACGCGGCGAGCCCGAGCGCCTCGCGCGCGGCGTGGCGCAGCGGGCTGGTGTCGCCGGTCAACGTCTCGACGCGCGCCGAGACGTCGGCATAGCTGCCATGGTCGACCAGGACCAGCCCGGCGCGCAGACGCGCCATCTCGCGGATCGAATTGGGCACCGCGCGGTCGCCCGCGACGCTGTCGAACGCCGCGACAGCGCCGGCATGGTCGCCCGACTCGGCAAGCAGCGTGGCGCCGCGCATGCGCGCCAGAACCGGATAGGCGCCGTAGCCGTCGGCCTCAAGCGCGTCGAGAGCCGCCTTGGCCTCTTCCGTGCGCCCTTCGCGCGCCAGCGTCAGCGCGTGGGAATAGGCATCGCCCGACCGGTTGGCGCGGGTCTCGTTCCAGTAATCCCAGGCGACCCAGCCGGCGGTGGCCAGCACGATGGCAACGGCAAGCGCGATCGCCAGCGGTCCGAATCGCTCCCACAGCGCCTTGGCCTGGTCCTGGCGAAGCTCCTGATCAACCTCGCGGAAAAAACTGTCGTCCGACATCGCTCACCGGCAATCGAAATGGAAATTCTGTCCTAGCGCCTTTGCGCGGACTACCTTGAGCATGCGTTTAAGCGGAAATTTGGCCACTTGGAAGGGGAAGCGCCGAAAAAGCGACGCCCTGCACCGCGACTGCGCGGAATCGCAAGCTCGCCACATTCGGCTGCGAGGGTGCCCGCCCTTTCCCCGGTGTCCTCGTTCATGCGTCCTGCCTTGCGTCTTTCCGCCTGTGTTCTATCCGCCGTCATTGCCGCTCCCGCCTTCGCCGAAGATGCCAGGAAGCCGCAATATGTGCTGATCTCGTTCGACGGCGCCGAGCACGTGTCGCAATGGCAGCGCAGCCGCGCGCTGGCGCGCAAGGTGGGCGCAAACTTCACCTATTTCCTTTCCTGCGTGTACCTGATGACGCGCGATGACCGGGCGCTCTACGAACCGCCACGACAGGGCAAGGGCCGCTCCAATGTCGGCTTCGCGTCGTCGCGCGACGACATCGCAGCGCGCCTGCGGCAGGTGTGGACGGCGAGGCTGGAAGGCCACGAGATCGCCAGCCATGGCTGCGGCCATTTCGACGGCGCGGCGTGGAGCGCCGCAGAATGGCGCGCCGAGTTTGCGCAGTTCACCCGCATCGTCGGCGACAGCTGGCAGCGCAACGCCATTCCCGGGGAGCCGGCCAACTGGCGCCAGTTCGTCGAGCGCGAGATCGAAGGCTTTCGCGCGCCGTACCTCGCGACCGGGCCGGGACTGTTCGCAGCGCTGGCCGAGGACGGGTTCAGCTACGATGCGAGCACCGTTTCGCGCGGACCGGCCGAACCGACGGGCGGCGAGGTCGCGCGCTTCGCGCTGCCGATGATACCGGAGGGGCCGCGCGCGCGGCCGGTGATCGCCATGGACTACAATCTGTTCGTGCGCCATTCGGGCGGACTGGAACGCGGCGACGCGGACGGCGCGTTCGAGGAGCGGACACTCGCAGCCTTCACCGCGGCGTTCGAGGCGGAGCGGGAGGGAGCACGCACGCCGCTGCAACTCGGCTTCCACTTCACGCTGATGAACGACGGCGCCTACTGGCGCGCGCTGGAGCGATTTGCCGAGACGGTCTGCGGCCTGCCCGACGTGCGCTGCGTGAGCTATCGCGACTATCTCAGCGAGACGGCGCCCGTGCGGGGCTGACCGCGACCGCCGCAGTCACCACCAGCACCAGCGCGGCGATCAGCGACGGCGCGGTGAAGGAACCGGTGCGGTCGGCGACGAGGCCGGCGACAAGCGGCCCGACGATCTGGCCGAGGCCGAAGGCGGCCGTCATCAGCGCCAGCACCCGGCGCGGCGCCTCGCCGGCAAGCTGGCGCCCGAGCTGCAGGCCGACGGCGGTCACCGCGATGAAGGTGCCGCCGAGCAGCACGCCGCCGATGAGAGGGCCGGCATAGCCGCCAAGGCCGACACTGGCGGCGACGCCGACCGCCTCGACGAGACACCCCGCCGCGAAGGTGCGCGCCAGACCGAAACGCCGCGCGACGAACCCCCACAGCCAGACCGAGGGCAGGCCCGCCAGCCCGGTGGCCAGCCAGACGCCCGATTCGAACAGAGGTCCGCCATCGCCCTGCCGCACGATGGCAACGAGGAAGGTGGCGGTGATGATGTAGCCGAAGCCGAACAGGCCGTAGGCGAGGATGATGCGCGTCAGCGGCCCGCTGCGCGGCATCGCGGGCTCAGGCGGCGGCCGGGTGTCGCTCGCCGCCGAGCGGTCGACCATCGCCAGCACGGCCAGCGCGCCGGCCAGCGACAAAGCGGCGGAGCCCAGCCAGCCGGCCTGCCATTGCGCGCCGGCGAGAAGCAGCGCGCCGATCATCAGCGAGGAGACCGCGATGCCCGCGCCGACGCCGCCGAAGTGCCAGGCCTGAAGATCGGGCCGGCCGGCCAGCGCAAGCCGCGCGAAGACGATCGTCGACAGGAACACCAGCACGAAGGCGCTGGCCACGCCGGCGACGAAGCGGATGACGAGGAACAGCCAGAGGCTTTCGGTCAACGCCATCGCCGCCGCCATGGCGGCAGTGGCGGCAAGCGAGGACAGCGCAACGGCACGCTCGCGCCCCTGCCCCCAGCTGCCCGCCGCAAGAATGGCGCCGAGGAGATAGCCAGCGTAGTTGGCCGAGGCGATCAGCCCGGCATCGGAAGCCGACAGGCCGAGCGCATCCATCATGCCGGGCAGGATCGGCGTGTAGACGAAACGGCCGATGCCCATGGCGACGGCCAGGGCGATCAGGCCGGCAAGGGCGTAGACGATGGGGGAGCGCGCGGCGGGAGAATGCATCGGCGCGACCTTATCGGCCCCGCCATCGCGGACAAGCCGAAACCCGCGCTGGCCCAAGCGAAGGCCGTGGATGGAAGCGTATTCGCGCTGCGATCATATCCCCGCCAATGCAACTCACTTCCCAAAGATGGCCGCGTAGCGCTCGGGCTTGAAACCGATCTCGATCGTCTTGCCGCTTTCAAGCACCGGGCGCTTGATCATCGTCGGTTCGGCCAGCATCAGTTCGATCGCCTTGGCCGCGTCGAGATCGGCCCTGACCTCGACCGGCAGGGCGCGAAAGGTGGTGCTGCCCTTGTTCAGCACCTTCTCCCAGCCGGCAGCCTTGCACCAGCGCTCGATTGCGGGACGTGAAATGCCCGAAGCGCGATAGTCGTGGAAGGTGTAGTCGATGCCGTTGCCCTCCAGCCAGACGAACGCCTTCTTCATCGTGTCGCAGGTCTTGATGCCATGGATGGTGACGGGCATTGGCGCTCTCCGCTCGGTCTGTGCACAGGCGCAGCGCCACGGGCGAACGCCCCGCGACTCGCGCAGGCCCGACTTAGACCGGAACGGGGCGATTCCGGAAGGCCGTCAGCCGGCCGGGCGGCAAGCCCGGCCTTGCGCGTCGAAGAAGTGCAGGTTACGCCTCTCGGCGGCCAAGCCGACATCCGCACCCTGCGCGGGCGCTTCGCCATCATGGACGATGAGGCAGGTTTCGCCCGACTGAAGCCGGACATGCAGCAGCGAGGACGCCCCGGTGTATTCGCCGATCGCCATCGATCCGGACAGCAGGCCCTCGCCCTGCGGCACAACGCGAAGATGCTCCGGGCGCACGCCGACGCTGACGGCGCCGGCCGGCGTTTCGGCAAGGGCGCCGACCGCGCCGAGCGGCAACACGTTCATCTTGGGGCTGCCGATGAACTGGGCGACGAACAGGTTGCCGGGCCGCTCGTAGAGCTCGCGCGGTGTGCCGACCTGCTCGACCAGCCCGTCGCGCAGCACGACGATCTTGTCGGCAAGCGTCATCGCCTCGATCTGGTCGTGGGTGACGTAGATCATCGTGTTGCCGATGCGCTGGTGAAGCGCGGCGATCTCGGAGCGCATGTGCACGCGCAGCTCGGCATCAAGGTTCGACAGCGGCTCGTCGAACAGGAACACGTCGGGCTCGCCGACGATGGCGCGGCCGATGGCGACGCGCTGACGCTGGCCGCCAGAGAGCTCGCGCGGGAAGCGATCCAGCAGGGCATCGAGTTTCAACGTCGCCGCCGCCTCGGCCACGCGCGCCGCGCGCTCGTCGGCCGGAACGCCGCGCACCTTGAGGCCGAAGCCCATATTGTCGCGCACGTTGAGGTGCGGATAGAGCGCGTAGGACTGGAACACCATGGCCACGCCGCGCTTCGAGGGCTGAACCTCGTTAACGACGCGGCTGCCGATGCGCAGTTCGCCGGCGGTGATGTCCTCCAGCCCGGCGATCATGCGCAGCAGGGTCGACTTGCCGCAGCCGGACGGGCCGACGAAGACGACGAACTCGCCGTCCTCGACCTCCAGGTCGACTCCGCGGATCACGTCCACCTTGCCGAAACGCTTGCGAATGTCCCTCAGGGTCAGGCTGCTCATGTTTCTCCTCAGCCCTTGACGCCCGACAGGGCGAAGCTCTCGATGATCTGACGCTGGGCGATCAGATAGACGATCAGGATCGGCACCACGGCAAGGCTGGTCGCGGCCAGCTGCAGGTGCCACAGCGGCGCGCCATAGGGATCGGTGAAATTGGAAAGCGCCAGCGGCAGCGTGAACTTTCCCAGCGACGAGACGAATATCAGCGGTTCCAGGAACAGGTTCCACGAATTGAGGAAGGTGATGATGGCCACGGCCGCAAGGGCGGGGCGCGACATCGGCAGCGCGATGCGCCACCAGATGCCGAAACGCGAGAGCCCGTCCATCTTGCCGGCCTCCTCCAGCTCCTTCGGCAGCGCCAGGAAATACTGCCGCATGAGGAAGGTGCCGATGATGCCCTGCGAGCCGAACACCGGCAGCAGCACCAGCGGCGCGTGCGAATCGATGAAACCCGCCCAGCGCATCAGGAAGAAATTGGGAATGATGGTCACTTCGTCCGGCACCATCAGCGCCGAGACGAGAAACAGGCCGATCAGCGCCGAGCCTGCGAAGCGCAGGCGCGCCAGCGCGTAACCCGCCAGCGACGAGAACAAGAGCGTCAGCGCGGTGACCGTCAGCGCGATGTAGAGCGAGTTGAAATACTGCCGCGCGAAAGGCTGGTAGCTGAACACGTCGACGAAGTTCTGCCATTGCCACTGGCGGGGGACGATCGTCGCCGAGCCGAAGATCTCGGCCGCGCTCTTGAAGCCGCCCGACACCATCCACAGGAACGGGAAGACGAAGGGGATGGCGACCACGGAGAGCGCGATCGTCCAGCAGATCTGGCTGACGATGCGCAGCTGGCGCTGGGTGAGGCCGCCGGTCACGTGTCCCTCCGGCGCAAGGCGAGCTGCACGATCGTCAGCACCATGACGATGACGAACATGATCATGGCGAGCGCGGAGGCGTAGCCGACGTCGAAGAACTGGAAGCCCTGCTGGTAGATGTAGAAGGCCAGCACCAGCGTGCCGTTCTCGGGCCCGCCGCCGGTCATCAGGTAGATGTGGTCGAAGACCTTGAACGAGCCGATGGTGGTGATGACCATGATCACCAGCGTCGTGGGGCCGAGCAGCGGCCAGATAACCATGCGGAATATCTGCCAGCTGGAGGCGCCTTCGAGACGGGCGGCCGCCTCGTAGTCGCGCGGGATGGCCTGAAGCGCCGCGATGTAGAGGATCATGTTCAGCCCGACCATCTTGATGACGCGGGTGACGATCACCGCGAACATCGCCCAGTCGGGTTCGCGCAGCCAGTTCGGCCCGGCGATGCCGATGCCGGCCAGCATCTGATTGACGAAGCCGGCCTCGCCCTGAAGCAGGAACTTCCAGACGATGGCCCAGGCGACGGCAGAGGTGACGACCGGCGCGAAGAAGACGGTGCGGAAGAACACGACGCCGGCGAAACGGCGCGACAGCGCCATGGCGAGCGCAAGCGCCAGCGCCATGTTGAGCGGCACCAGCCCCAGCGCGAAGACGACCGAGTTGCGGACGACCAGCCAGAAGTCGGGGTTGCGGAACAGCGCGTCGTCGTAGTTGTCGAGCCCGACGAAGACCGCCTGCTGGGTGAGCAGGTTCCACTCGGTCAGCGAGTACCAGACCACAGCGACCAGCGGCCCGACGAAGAAGATGAGGAAGCCGGCGAGCGTGGGGCTGAGGAAGAGCCATGCTTCCATCGCCTCGCGCATCTTCAGCGTGAGCCACGGCGCGCGCTCGTCACGCGCCGTGGCGACTGTCGCCGGCTTTCCCGCCACCGTGCTGATCCTAGATCGCCGAGCGCCCTGCCGGGCGCGCGGACGGCAATCTAGCCTTTTTGTCGAGCATCGGATTCTCCCGAAAACCGGTTTCCACTTTTCGGTCCGCTGCTCTAGAGCAGCGGCTGGATGGCCGCGCAGACGGCCTTCAGCGACTCTTCGACATTGGCGTCGGCGCGCCACAGCGCATCGACACGCGGCTTCATCGCAGCCAGGATCTGCGGGCTCTTCTCGTGGCTCGGCAGCACCTTGCCCTTGGCGATGGCGTCGCCGACGATCGCCATCTGCTCGGCCGGGATGAGCTGGTTGGAGCTGACGAACGCGTCGCTGGACAGGACGGTGTTGCGCGCCGGCGGGAAGAACTGCGCGAAGGTCGCAACGTTCTCCTGGCTGGTCATGTGGGCGACGAACTCGGCGGCAAGCTCCTTCTGCCGGCCGGCGGTGAAGAGCACGATGCCGGCCTGGCCGATGACCGGCGACTCACCGCCGGGACCTGTCGGCAGCGGCGCGATACCCCAAGCGAAGCCGGCATTCGGCATCAGCGAGGCGCGCGAGATCTGGTTGATCGTCATCGCCGCGTTGCCGGAGAAGTAGTCGCCGGTCTCGCCCGGGGGCACGATCGACTTGTCCTTGAAGACCATGTCGTGGAGCTGCTGCACGGCGGCAACCGCCTCCGGCTTGTCGAAGCCGCATTCGCCATTGGCCCAGACGTCGCCGCCATAGGCACGGATTGGCGGCATCAGCGCGTGCATGATGCGCGAATCGTAGCCCTGGCCGTCCTTGAACTCGAAGCCCCACTTGCCGTTGGCTTCGGCGAGCGCCTTCGACACTTCCTGGAACTTTTCCATGTCCCACTCGCCCCTGGCGGCGAGCGCCAGCGGGTCTTCGAGGCCCGCCTTGTCGAACATGTCCTTGTTATAGAAGATCACGAAGGGCGAGGTGGAGAAGGGAATGCCCCACACCTTGTCGTCGCCGCTCCAAAGGCCCATCGCAGGCTCGGAGAAGTCGGCGAGGTCGTAGCCCTCGGTCGCGTTCAGGGTCGGAGCGAGGTCCTCGAGCACGCCGGCATTGGCGAAGGTCGGCGCGGCGTCCTCCATCATCCAGCCGGCGTCCGGCGGGTTGCCGCCGGCAAGCTGGAAGGTCAGCTTCTGCGTGTAGTCGGCAGGCGGCATCGTCTCGAACCTGACGGTGACGTCCGGATGGGTCGCCTTGAAGCTCTCGGCGATGCCGTTGAGCATGTTGAGGTGCGCCTCGTTGCCCGTCCAGACGGTGAAGCGCAGTTCGGCCGCTCCCGCCTGTGTCGAGGCGAGCGCCAGCGCCATTGCGGATGCTGCCAGTAACGTCTTTGCGGCTTTCATCGGGTTTCCTCCCTCGGTTGCTTCAGCCGTTTGCGAATTGGAATCTCTGGGCCCGCGTCATGCGGCCTCTCCCGGAAGCGCGCCGGGGGCGTCGCCAATCGTCCAGCCACCGTCGACCGGGATAAGGGCGCCGGTGACGTAGGCGGCGGCGTCGGAGCACAGGAACAGGACCGGACCGACGACGTCGCCGGGAAGGCCGGGCCGGCCGGCGGGTATCTTCGCCGTCACCGCCCGCCGGAAGGCCGGCTCGGAATAGCGTTCGGCCGTGTGCTCCGTCTCGATCGCGCCGGGAGCCACGACGTTCATGGTCACGCCGCGCGCCGCCACGTCGCGGGCGATCGCGCGGACGGCCGTAAGCTGCGCCGCCTTTGTGGCCGCGTAAGCCACCGTCTCGGACCGCGGCCTCGCGGCCATGACGCTGCCGATCGCCACCACCCGGCCCCAGCCGCGCTCCGCCATCGGTGGCACCAGCACGGCGGCCAGCGTGATCAGCGCGGTGAAATTGGCGGCGACATGGGCCTCGACATGACGGGGCGTCGTCTCGGCCCAGGGCTGGCGCCGCTCGACCGCCGCGCAGGCCACAAGGATGTCGATGGGTCCATGATCGGCGGCGACCCGCCCGGCGAAGGAACCGACGCCGTCGGCATCAAGGAAATCGGCCTCGACCACGGCGGCCTTGCGGCCCAAGCCCTGAACTTCGCCGGCAAGCCGGTTCGCTGCATGCGCGCCGGCGAAATGGTGCAGGACGAGATCGGCGCCCTGCCCCGCCAGCCCGAGCGCGATCGCCGAGCCTATGGGCGAATTGGCGCCAGTGACGAGCGCACGGCGGCCCGCAAGGCAGAACAGCGCGCTCACCGCTGACGATCCCTGGCTCGGCCTAACCTGTCGGCCACTTCCAGCGAGGCGATGTCGGCCGCTTCGAAATGTGTCTCGATGCGCTTCTGCGCAAGATCGGAATCGCCGGCGAGGATGGCGTCGTAGATGAGGCGGTGACGCTCGACGGTGGCGTTCCAGTCGGCATCGGTGCGGTTGGACCGGCGCGAGAACAGCTCGGAGACCTCGCGCTGCACCGAGCGCATGCCTTCCATCTGCACCCGGATCATCGTGTTGCCGGTGGCGAGCGCGATGCCGAGATGGAACAGGATGTCCGCCTCGGTGAAACCCTCAGGCTCCTGAAGCGCATGGAGCATCTCGTCGAGCGCCCGCTCCATCACGGCAAGGCCGGACTTCTCCCTCCGCTCGGCGGCGAGGCGGGCGATACCGGTCTCGACCACGCGACGCATCTCGTTGGCTTCGCGCAGTCGCTCAAGGCTGGACCGCACTGCGTAGCCGTAAATGCGTTCCAGCGGCTCGCCGTTGATCTCCCTGGCGCGGGCGACCTTGCCCTGCTGGGTGGAGATCAGGCCGGCGGAGGTGAGCTGGCGCAGCGCTTCACGCGCGATCGGCTTCGACACGCCGAACTCCCGCGCGATCTCGCCCTCGGCCGGCAGGACCTCGCCCGGCGCGATGCGCCCGTCGAGCAGCGCCGCCGCAATGGCATCCGAAACCGTGTCGGCCAGCCTGGCCGGCGCGGCCGGCTTGGCGTCGAAAAACGGCTTTCTGATAGTGTCGGCGCTCATGTTCCTCCCTCGGTTGGAAGACCCGTAGCACGGCTTCCGCCAACTTAGCAACTAAGTTTATCAGTTGCCAAGCAATCCAGTTTGACGCTACAGAAGGCCACCGGCGCGCCTGCGCCCGGACGCCTGGAGGAGACCGTTGACCGAAACCGCCACGCCCAGCGCCGACATCCGCATCAGCGATGTCATCGCCCATCCGCTGACGCAGACGCTGCCGCAGCCGACCGTGACCTCCTGGGGCAAATACACCGAGGTCTCCATCTGCCTCGTCGAGGTGCGCACGGATGCCGGCATCACCGGCGTCGGAGAGGCGCTGGCCCGCTTCTCGCCGAAGGCCTATTCCGAGCTGATCGAGACATCGCTGAAGCCGCGACTGGTCGGCCAGAACCCGACGGACATCACCGCGCACTGGCGCACGATGCGCCGCGCGCTCTCCGGCCGGGCGGGCGGCATGCTGTTCGAGGCGATCTCGGGCGTCGACATCGCGCTGTGGGACATTCTGGGCAAGGTGGCCAACATGCCCATCCACCGCCTGCTCGGCGGCATGGGCCGCACGGAGGTGCCCTGCTACGCGGCGTCCGTGAACTGGGGCGATGACGACTTCATGGAGCGCGAGATCGACCACTATCTTGAAAAGGGTTTTCCGCGCATCAAGGTCAAGATCGCCAACCCGGTCAAGGATGCCTGCAGGCGCATCGAGCGGCTGAGAAAGAGGGCAGGAAACGACGTCGACCTGTGCGTCGACGCCAACTGGGCCTACACGCTGGAAGAGGCGGTCGAGGTCGGCCGGGCGCTGACCGACAACCGCTATTTCTGGTTCGAGGAGCCGTTGCGGCCCGAGGACGAGGCCGGCTACGAGGAACTGCATCGCCGCTGCGCCACGCCGCTGGCGGCCGGCGAGAGCAACTATACGCTCGACCAGGCGATGCGGCTGGTGGCCAACCGCACGCTTTCCTATCTCCAGCCCGACGTCGCCCGATCCGGCGGCATCACCGAGACGCGCCGGATGGCCGAGTTCGCCGCCGCACACGACGTGGGGTATGCGCCGCATATCGGCATGTCCGGGATCATCTGCGAAACGGCCAGCGTTCACCTCGCCGCCGCCATGCCGAACGTCAAGGCGATGGAATGCGAGACGGACACGAGCCCGTTCAAGACCTGGATCACCGGCGCGGCGCCCGGCGCCGACCGGCAGAAGAACGGCATGCTGCCGGTGCCGACAGGCGCGGGCCTCGGCATAGAGGTTGACTGGGACGCCGTGAAACGGCTCCGGGCGCAGTGACGGGGGACCACATGACCTTGCAGCAACCCACCGTCGACATGGCCGAGGCGCTGCGCCTGGCCATGCAGCGCGCGGACCCGAACCTGTCGCGCTTCGACCCGCTGCCGCGCATCATCTCCCTCGACGATTTCTCGCGCGGGCATTGCGGCTGGTCGCAGCTCGTCGGCAATTACGAGGACGATCTCGACACGATGCTGCCGGGCTATGCCCAGCACACCGGCGCCATGCTGTCGACGCTCGGCCACTGGGATTCGGGCTCGCATGGCGGCATGGACTCGTCATATGCGCTGAAGATCGCAACGCGCCCCAAGGCCGGCGCCCAGAACGTCGCCATCAAGCGCCACACCTTCCGCAAGCGCGGGCCGATCCGCTTCGAGGTCTATTTCACCTTCAAGCCGGAGGCGTCGGAGCTCAGGCTGAGCGAGACCGACGTGCGCTCGGTCGGCTTCCTGTTCGACCTGCAGGGCGGCGACCGCGACGGCGACGGCGAGCGGGTGATGCCGCATCTGCGCTTCCTCAACGCGCTCGACGGCGAGCATGCGCAGAAGTGGCAGTTCAAGACCGAGACGACGCCGTTCAAGCCGATCGGCAGCACCGACAAGACGCTGAGCCACTACCACCTGTCGCCGGACGACTGGCGCGACCTGCCGGCCGGCGGACAACGGCTGTGCTACAACGAGATTCCGACCAAGGTGAACTGGACCTATCTCTGCTTCGACTTCGACCTCGAAACGATGAAGGCCACCGGTCTGCGCTGCAACGACCGCGAATTCGACATGACCGGCTTCGACTCGATCCGCATGCCGGCGATGAAGAACCTGTGGTGCATGCTGAACTTCTGCCTGTTCGCCGAAACCGACGTCGATAAGCGCGCCTTTCTCTATGTCGACTCCATCTGCATCTCGGGTGATTTCTGATGCTTCCCGAAAACATCACCGCCGTCGTCGCGCGCAACGAGCGCTGGTCGGGCAACGCGGCCAGCGAGCCGCACGAAGCCGGCTGGGCGCGCGAAGCGGTCATCTTCGTGCGCGCTCTGAAGGAGCCGAGCGGCACGCAGCCGACCGTACACGTCGAGATTTCGCCTGACGGGATGCGCTGGATCGCCGAGGGCACGGCGGCGGAGATGCCATCGCAGAAGGACGGGATTGCGGTGCTGCGGGTTGCGCATTTCGGCAACTGGCTGCGTGTGGCAGCGTCTTTCGAGGACGGCGCCGAGAGCACCGTGCTCGTCACCGTCCATCTCAAGGCATAGCCCATAGCGCCGCGAAATCAGCTGCTTAGCGATGCAAGCCGGAAATTGATCCACAGCGGGCAGGTCGCCGTTCCGCAGCGGTATGGCGATTCACGCTTGCTCTTCGTCCTTGCTGACCCATAATCACGCCATCCCTTGGCGGGGGTGCAGATTTAGGAGGAAGAACCGATGATGCGTTCAATGATGAAGGCAGCGATGCTGTCGACCGCACTGGTGCTGGCTGGCGGCATGGCGGCCACGCAGGCCTTCGCGGAAGTGGTCTACAACCGCGGCAACGACACCGATCCGGAAACGCTCGACCATCACAAGACGACGACGGTCGTGGTCGGCCATCTGATGCGCGACCTCTACGAGGGTCTGGTCATCCACAACCCGAATGCCGAAGTCGTTCCGGGCGTCGCCGAGAGCTGGGAGATTTCGGACGACGGACTGACCTACACCTTCAAGATCCGTGAGAACGCAAAGTGGTCGAACGGCGATCCGGTGACCGCCAACGACTTCGTGTTCGCCTTCCGCCGCATCCAGGACCCGGCCACCGCCGCGCCCTACGCCAACATGCAGTATCCGATCGAGAACGCGCAGGCGATCAACACCGGCGGCATGGCGGTCGAGGAACTGGGCGCGCGCGCCGTGGACGACCATACGCTGGAGATCAAGCTTGCAGCACCGACGCCCTACTTCCTCGAACTGCTGACGCACCAGACCGGCCTGCCGATGCACCAGGCCTCCGTCGAGCAGCACGGCGACCAGTACACCCGTCCGGGCAACATGGTCACCAACGGCGCTTACATGCTGGAGTCGTTCACCCCGAACGACAAGCTGGTGATGCGCAAGAACGCGAATTTCCATGACGCCGGCAACGTGCAGATCGACGTCATCAACTACATCCCCTTCGAGGACCGCGCGTCGTGCCTGCGCCGCTTCGAGGCGGAAGAGGTTCATTCGTGCTCCGACGTTCCGGCCGAGCAGATGGACTACATGCGCGAGGCGCTGGGCGAGAAGCTGCGCATCGCGCCCTATCTCGGCACCTATTACCTGCCGATCAAGACCACCAAGGAGAAGCTGGCCGATCCGCGCATCCGCCAGGCGATCTCGATGGTCATCGACCGTGAGTTCCTGGCGACCGAGATCTGGCGCGACACCATGGTGCCGGCCTATTCGCTGGTGCCGCCCGGCATCGGCAACTACGGCGATCCGGTCGAGCTCGAATACAAGGACCAGGACATCCTCGACCGCGAGGACGCCGCCAAGGCGCTCCTGGAAGAAGCCGGCGTGACAGAGGGCTCGCTGACGCTCGACCTGCGCTACAACACGTCCGAGAACAACAAGAACACCATGACGGCCGTGGCCGACATGATGAAGAACATCGGCATCAACGCCACCATCTCCGAGATGGAGGGAACCGGCTACTTCGACTACCTGAAGCAGGACGGCGACTTCGACATGGTGCGTGCCGGCTGGATCGGCGACTACTCCGATCCGCAGAACTTCCTGTTCCTGTTCGAGAGCGACAATCTCGGCTTCAACTATCCGCGCTGGGCCAACGAGGAATTCGACGCGCTGATGGACAAGGCCGGGCAGACCGTCGACATCGAGGAGCGTGCGGGCATTCTGGCCGAGGCCGAGCGGCTGATGCTCGACAACGTGCCGGCGATCCCGATCCTCTACTACTCGTCGCGCAACCTGGTGTCCGACAAGCTCAAGGGCTGGACGGACAACATCCAGAACACCCACGCGACCCGCTTCCTCTCCATCGAGGGCTGATGCTCCGTGTCGGGCGGACCTTCCCGGTCCGCCCGCTGGCGCCCGCACACCGGGCCGCAGAAGCGGCCCGGACGTGAACGGAGAACCATATGTTCGGTTATGTGCTGAGGCGACTTGCCGGCGCGGTGCCGACGCTGTTCATCATCGTCACCATCGCCTTCTTCATGATCCGGCTGGCGCCGGGCGGTCCGTTCGACCTCGAACGGGCGCTCGACCCGCTGATCATGCAGAATCTCGAGCGCGCCTTCAATTTCGACAAGCCGCTGTGGCAGCAATACCTGATCTACCTGGGCAACCTGGCGCAGGGCGACCTCGGGCCGTCCTTCACCCGGCGCGACTTCACCGTGAACGACCTGTTCCGCACCGGCCTGCCGGTGTCGATCCAGCTCGGCGGCCTGGCGCTTGCAATCGCGCTCGTCGTCGGCGTCTTCCTCGGCGCGCTGGCCGCGCTCAGGCAGAACAGCTGGGTCGACTACATGGTGGTCGGCACGGCGACCTTCGGCATCACCATACCGACCTTCGTCATCGCACCCACGCTGTCGCTGTTCTTCGGCGTCATGATGGGCTGGCTGCCGGCCGGCGGCTGGGGCACGTGGCGGCACATGGTGTTGCCCATCGCCACCCTCGCCTTGCCGCAGATCGCCATCATCGCGCGGCTGACGCGCGGCGCGACCATCGAGGCGCTGCGGTCGAACCATGTGCGCACGGCGCGCGCCTACGGCCTGCCCTCCTATGTCGTGGTGGGCGTGCACGCGCTGCGTGGCGCGATCCTGCCGGTCGTCTCCTATCTCGGGCCGACGGCGGCGGCACTTCTCACCGGCTCGGTGGTGGTGGAAACGATCTTCGGGATTCCCGGCATCGGCCGCTATTTCGTGCAGGGCGCACTCGGGCGCGACTACACGCTGGTGATGGGCACCGTGGTGGTGATCGCCTGCTTCGTGATCCTGTTCAACCTGATCGTCGACATCCTCTATGCGTGGCTCGACCCGCGCGTGCGCTACGACTGAGGGATCAATGACGACCGATACAGCCATTCCCGCAGAATTTCCCCCCGCAGGGCGCTCGCTCGGCCAGGACGCCTGGCTGCGGCTGCGCCGCAACCGCGCCGCCGTCGCCAGCGCCATCGTGCTGCTGCTGCTTGCCTTCGCCGGCATCGTCGGACCGTATCTGACGCCGCACGCCTACGACCGCATCTATCCGCAATATGTGCGCGCGCCGGCGAGCCTGGAGGCGTATCCGAAGGAGGACGCAATCGTCCCCGCGTTCCAGCGCGTGCTGGAGCGGGCGCGCGTCGAGATCGGCGAGGTCGAGGTGTCCGGCACGACGGTGCGCGCGCCGGTATCGTCCGGCGAGCCGCTCGACCCGCGCATCGTGCGCTATGTCGACCGCTCCGACCTGTTCTCCAACGCAAGGCTGGAAGGCGAGGACGGCAACGCGCTCGCCGAGGGCGCGACCAGCGGCGTCATGGTTGCCAACGTGCAGCGGTTGCGCTTCCTGTTCGGGACCGACGCCAACGGACGCGACCTCTTGTCACGCATCCTGATCGGCATCCGCATCTCGCTGGCCATCGGCGTGCTGGCCTCGACAATGGCGCTGCTGCTCGGCGTCACCTACGGCGCGATCGCGGGCTATCTGGGCGGGCGCATCGACAATGTGATGATGCGCGTCGTCGACATCCTCTATTCGCTGCCCTTCATCTTCTTCGTCATCCTGCTGGTCGTGTTCTTCGGCCGAAGTTTCGTGCTGATCTTCATCGCGATCGGCTGTACCGAATGGCTGGACATGGCGCGCATCGTGCGCGGCCAGACGCTGACCATCAAACGGCAGGAATATGTGCAGGCGGCCGAGGCGCTGGGCGTGTCCGACGCGGGCATCGTGCGCCGCCACATCATCCCCAACGCGCTGGGGCCGGTGGTGGTGTTCGTAACCCTGCTGGTGCCCAAGGCGATCCTGCTGGAAAGCCTGCTGTCGTTCCTGGGCCTCGGCGTGCAGGAGCCGCTGACGAGCCTCGGACTGCTGATCGCCGAGGGTGCGTCGAACATGCGGGGCGCGGCCTGGCTGCTGATCTATCCGGCGGTGACGCTGACGGCCATCCTGTTCGCGCTCAACTTCCTCGGCGACGGTCTGCGCGACGCGCTCGACCCGAAGGACCGCTGACATGAGCCAAGAAGCGATCCTTCAGGTGCGCGACCTGCATGTCGAGTTCGAGACGAACGACGGCACGGTGCACGCGGTGCGCGGCATCGACCTCGACGTCATGCCCGGCGAGACGGTGGCGATCGTCGGCGAATCCGGCTCGGGCAAGAGCCAGACGACCATGGCGATCATGGGCCTGCTGGCGTCGAACGGGCGCGCGCGCGGCTCGGCAAAGTATCGCGGGCAGGAACTGATCGGCCTGCCGGAGCGCAAGCTCAACCGGGTCAGGGGCGAAAAGATCACGATGATCTTCCAGGAGCCGATGACATCGCTCGACCCGCTCTATCGGATCGGCCGCCAGATCGCAGAGCCGATCATCCACCATCGCGGCCTTTCGGCGAAGGCGGCCCGCGCAAGAGCAATTGAACTGCTCGACCTGGTCGGCATTCCCGATCCAGCACGCCGCATCGACTCCTATCCGCACGAGCTTTCCGGCGGGCAGCGCCAACGCGTCATGATCGCCATGGCCCTGGCCAACGATCCCGACATGCTGATCGCCGACGAACCGACGACGGCGCTGGACGTGACAATCCAGGCGCAGATACTGGCGCTGCTGGCCGATCTGCAGAAGAAGCTCGGCATGGCGATCGCCTTCATCACCCACGATCTCGGCATCGTGAAACGTTTCGCCGACCGGGTCTATGTGATGCGAGGCGGCGAAGTGGTGGAACAGGGGGCAACAGCCGCCCTGTTTGCCGCGCCGCAGCACCCCTATACCAAGATGCTGCTGGCAGCGGAGCCAACCGGGCGGAAGCAGCCCGTGGCGGCCGGCGAGCCGACACTGCTGGAAGGCCGCGATGTCGAGGTGGTGTTCGGCGGCGGCGGCGGCTGGTTCACGCGATCCGCCGGCGAAGTGCGCGCCGTCGACGGCGTGTCGGTGGCGCTGCGGCGCGGCCAGACGATCGGCATCGTCGGCGAATCCGGCTCGGGCAAGTCGACGCTCGGCCGGGCGCTGCTGAGGCTGCTGCCCAGCGAAGGCACGGTGCGCTTCGGCGACAAGGACATCTCCGGCGCCGACAAGCGCGCCATGCGGCCGCTGCGCCGGCAATTGCAACTGGTCTTCCAGGACCCGTTCGGCTCGCTGTCGCCGCGCATGACTGTCGGCCAGGTAGTGACCGAGGGACTCAAGGTGCACGAGCCGGGGCTGCCCGCCCGCGAACGCGACCGGCGCGCGATCGAGGCGCTGAAGGAGGTCGGGCTCGACCCGGCGATGCGCAACCGCTATCCGCACGAGTTTTCCGGCGGCCAGCGCCAGCGCATCGCCATCGCCCGCGCCATGATCCTCAAACCCAGCGTCGTGGTGCTGGACGAGCCGACATCGGCGCTCGACCGCTCGGTGCAGAAGCAGATCGTAGACCTTTTGCGCGATTTGCAGAAGGCGCACGGCCTGTCCTACCTCTTCATCAGCCACGACCTTGCGGTCGTGCGCGCGATGGCCGACCACATCATCGTCATGAAGAGCGGGCGCATCGTCGAGGAAGGGCCGACGGACGCGATCTTCGACGCACCGCGAGAGCCGTACACACAGGCGCTGATGGCGGCAGCGATCGACGGCACGCCGTTCCGGCAGGCGGTGCAGACGTAGCCCATCGCGCTATGCGCCGCAGCGGAAATATATCGACGTAACAGACCCAGCCATCACCTCGCACCGGACACGCACATGCCATCCACGCAGTCTCCCTCCTTCGCGCTCAACCACATGGTGGCTCCTACACTGCGGCCGGAGGCGTTCTTCGCGCTGTGCCGGTATGTGGGGGCAAGCGCGGCCGAAATCCGCAACGACCTTACCGGCAACGCGATCATCGACGGCACGCCAGCCGCCGAGATCGGGGCGCAGGCGCGCGCGGCCGGCGTGACGCTGAGCAGCATCAACGCCTTGCAGCGCTTCAACGAGTGGACGCCGGCGCGCGAGGCCGAGGCCGTGGCGCTGGCCGACTATGCGCGCGACGCCGGCGCGGCGGCGCTGGTGCTGGTGCCGGTGAATGACGGCACGGGACAGGCGGACGGGGAGCGGCAGAGCAACCTGGCCGCCGCGCTGCGCGCGCTGAAGCCCATCCTCGACGACAGGGGGATTGCCGGCTTCGTGGAGCCGCTGGGCTTCTCGATCTGCTCGCTGCGCTCCAAGCGCGAGGCAGCAGAGGCAATCGCGGAGAACGGCGGCGAAGGCACGTTCAGGCTGGTGCACGACACGTTTCACCACCATCTGGCCGGCGAGCCAGAGCTGTTCGCGGAGCTTACCGGCCTCGTCCACATCTCCGGCGTGAGCAACACAGGCGTAACCGTCGAGGACATGCGGGACCCGCACCGCGTGCTGGTGGACGCGTTGGACCGGCTCGACAATGTCGGACAGATCAGGGCGCTGCGCGCCGCCGGCTATGCGGGGCCGCTCTCCTTCGAGCCGTTTTCGCCCGCCGTCCACACACTGGCCGACCCGGCAAAGGCGCTGGCCGACAGCATCGCCTTCATCGAGGCGGGGCTGTAATCAGCGCTCGGCGGTGTCGCGCCGGAAGATCCAGTCATGGTCGGGATGGTTGCGGAAGCGCCATTTCCGCAAGGGGCCGGCCATCACGTTGAGATAGTACATCTGGTAGCCGTAGGGCGCGCCGCAGGGGTGGTGCCCCTTCGGCACCAGCACGACGTCGCCGTCCGAAACCGCCATGGTCTCGTCCAGCGAGCCATCCTCGGTGAAGACGCGCTGGAAGCCGAAGCCCTGCGCCGGATCGAGCCGGTGATAGTAGGTCTCCTCGAGATAGGTCATCGCCGGGAAATCGTCCTCGTCGTGGCGATGCGGCGGATAGGAAGACCAGTTGCCGGCCGGCGTGAACACCTCGGTGACGAGCAGGCTGTCGGCCACGTCGCGGCCTTCCATCGCGATGTTGTGGATGTAGCGCGTGTTGGCGCCCTTGCCGCGCTGCTCCAGGCTGATGCCAGACGGGCCGATCACCTGCGCGGCATGACCGCCGCTGCCCGGCGCGGTGCAGACCGCAAGCGTGCAGGGCGTCGTCGCCGTCGCGGACCAGCCGGACCCGGTCGGCACGTAGACGGCATGCGGCGGCAGCTTCTCGAACACGTCCATGCGCTCGCCCATCTCGCCGAAGTCATGACCGTCCGCCGCGATTCGCGCCTTGCCTTCGACTAGCACCAGTATGAACTCGCGGTCGCCGGTCTCTTCCTGCGCCGTCTCGCCCGGAGCCAGCCGGTAGAGGCCGAAGCCGACATAGGACCAGCCGGCCGACGCCGGCGTGATGTCGTGCACCTTGCCGCTCGTTCCCGCAGGCTTAACCAGCAGATCGACCATCGCTATTCTCCCTCCTCGCCACCCGGCTGGAACGCGATCATCAGCGCCCAGAGCGGGCGGAGCAACGAATGGCCAGCGTCGATTAGCTTCACGCAGCGTTCCTGTCGAGCCCGGCGGCGCGCGCCATCTCCTTCAGCGCCTTCAGGCCCATCGACTGGTATTTCACCGGGTCGGCCTTGAGCGGGTCCTGCTCGGCCTCGATGACCAGCCAGCCGCCGTAGCCGTGGCGCGCCGCCGTCTTCAGCACGGGCCCGAACTCGACCTCGCCTTCCGCGTCGCCCGGGACGGTGAAGACCCCACGGCGCACGCCTTCGAGGAAGCTCAATCGCTCCTGCCAGACCTGGTTGCGGACGGCAGGGCGCACGTTCTTGGCGTGGATATGGCGCACACGGTCCATGTAGGCCTCGGCCAGCTCGGCCGGATCAGAGCCGCCGAACAGCGCATGGCCGGTATCCAGAAGCAGCTTCGTGGCCGGCCCGGTCGTCTCCATCAGCCGGCCGATCTCCTCGCGGTTCTCGACGATCGTGCCCATGTGATGATGGTAGACGAGATCGACGCCCTGCGCGGCGGTGAATTCGGCGAGTTGCTCAACGGCCGCGCCGAAGGATGTCCAGCGTTCCTTGTCGAGCACCGGCCGGTCGGCGAGCGCCACGGCGTCGTCTCCGTGGACGGCATTCGAGGTCTCGCAGACGATGCAGACCTTGCAGTCGTTTGCCTTCAGCATGTCGAGATGCGGCTGGATCGCCTGCTTCTCGGCCGCAACGTCGTGCACCAGCAGTTCGGTCGAGTACCAGCCGGAGACGAAGACGAGGCCATGACTGCCGAGAACGGCCTTCAGCGCGGAGCCGCCATTCGGCATCTTGTGACCCTTTTCGATGCCGTCGAAGCCGATCTCGGCCGCCTCGCGCAGGCACTGCTCCAGCGGGATATGCGCGCCGATGCTTCGGTCGTCGTCATTGGACCAGGCAATGGGGTTGGTGCCGTAGCGGATCATGCGAGGCTTCTTTCCTTCAACGCTTTCTCATAGGCCTGGCGCGCCGCCCTCACCTGCTCGCGCTCGGAAACCTCCGGCACGGCGACGTCCCACCAGTGGCCGCCCGCTGCGGTCGACGGATAGGGGTCGGTGTCGATGACGACGACGAACGGCCCGGCCGCGCTCCTCGCCCGCGCCAGCGCGTCTTCCAGCTCGGCGATCGAGCCGGCCTTCTCGGCATGAGCGCCCATCGACGCGGCGTGAGCGACGAAGTCGATATGCGACGGATTTGCGTGCCGCGCGTGGTCGAGCAAATTGTTGAACTCGGCGCCGCCGGTCGCCATCTGCAGCCGGTTGATGCAGCCGAAGCCGCGATTGTCGGTGATCACGACCGTGATCTTGACCCCCATCATCGCCGCCGTCGCGAGCTCCGAATTCATCATCATGTAGGAGCCGTCGCCAATCATGACGACCACGTCGCGGTCGGGCTCGGCCATCCCGATGCCGAGGCCTCCCGCAATCTCGTAACCCATGCAGGAATAGCCGTACTCCATGTGGTAGGAGCCCGGCCGCCCGGCCTTCCACAATTTGTGCAACTCGCCGGGCATGGTGCCGGCCGCACACATGACGATGGTGTCTTCGCGCGCGGCGCGCTGCACGGCGCCGATCACCTGCATGTCGGTGGGCAGCGAATTGTGCTCGCCTACCGGCGCGGCGGTGACGGCGTCGGCTGCCGCAAACCACTCCTTCTTGAGCAGGGCAGACGGCGGCTCGGCACGCCAGTCGCCCAGACCGGCCGAAAGCTCCTCCAGTCCGATCCGCGCATCCGCCACCAGCGACAGAGCGTCGTGCTTGGCGGCGTCGTAGGGCTGGACGTTGAGCGCGAGGAGCCGGCGCTGCGGATTGCGGAACAGCGCCCAGGAGCCGGTGGTGAAATCCTGGAAGCGCGTGCCGACCCCGATGACCAGATCGGCGTTCGCGCAGACGGAGTTGGCGCTGGACGAGCCGGTGACGCCGACCGGGCCGAGATTGAAGGGATGATCCCACGGCAGCGCCGACTTGCCGGCCTGCGTCTCGACAACCGGAATGCCGTGCCGCTCGGCAAAGGCCGTAAGCGCGTCGCACGCGGCGGAATAATGGACGCCGCCGCCCGCGACGATCACCGGCAAGGAGGAAACCCGGATCGCGTCGAGGGCGGCGGCGAGCTCGCCCGCGTCGGGACGCGGGCGGCGCTGGAACCATGTCTTCGGCTCGAAGAATGCGGCCGGCCACTCATAGGCTTCGGCCTGCACATCCTGGCAGAAGGCCAGCGTGACAGGGCCGCAGTCGGCCGGATCGGTCATGATGCGAAGGGCGCGCGGCAGCGCGGTCAGCAACTGCTCGGGACGGGTGATGCGGTCGAAGTAGCGCGACACCGGACGAAAGCAGTCATTGGCGCTGACCGTGCCGTCGGAGAAGTTCTCGACCTGTTGGAGCACCGGGTCGGGACCGCGATTTGCAAACACGTCGCCGGGCAGGAAGAGGACCGGCAGGCGGTTGACATGGGCAAGGGCGGCGGCCGTCACCATGTTGGTGGCACCGGGGCCGATAGAGGACGTGACCGCCATCGCCCGGCGACGGCCGAGCTGCTTGGCGTAGGCTATAGCCGCATGGGCCATCGACTGCTCGTTATGGCCGCGCCAGGTGGGCAGCACGTCGCGCGCGGCGTGGAGCGCCTCGCCCAGCCCGGCGACATTGCCGTGGCCGAAGATGGCCCAGCAACCGGCGATGAACGGCTCGCCCGCCTCGTTGAACTGGCTGGACAAATAGCGGACGAGCGCCTGCGCAGCCGTGAGCCTCACCGTCGTCATGCCGCTTCTCCCTTCGTCGACCGCGCCCTGTCCCATACGTCGCACAGGTGTCGGTATTTCCGCTCCATGCTGGCGACCGCCTCCTCGTCGCCGATGCGGCCGGCGAGCCATTGCTGCGCCGCCTCGCCGAAGATGGTGCGGCCGACCATGAAGCCCTTGACCAGATCGTGGCGGGCCGCCACGGCGAGGCTGCGCGCCAGTTCCTCAGGCGCAGCGTCGAGGCCGAGCACGACGATGCCGCGCGTGTGGCGGTCGTGCCTCTCGATTGCCGCGCAGGCATTGGCCCATTCCGCATCGGTCTTCATCGGCTCCAGCTTCCACCAGTCGGGATAGACGCCGACCTCGTAGAAACGGTCGATGATCCGCGCCGTGGTCGTGTCGTCGACCGGGCCGACCCTGGAGGGAATGACCTCCAGCAGCATGTCGAGCCGGTTGCGCCTTGCCGCGGCGAACAGGCGGCGCACGACATCCTCCTGCCGCGATCGCATCGCCTCGTCATCGTCGGGATGGTAGAAACACAGCAGCTTGACGACGTGCTCCAGCGGCCATTCCGACAGCCCGCCGAAATCGACGCCGAGCTCCGGCTCCAGCGTCAGCGGCCGCGAGCCCGGCCACTCCGTCGGGCGCCCGATCCAGAGGCCGGTGCCGGCCGCCTCGTAAAGCGCGTCGCGGCCGAGCCGGTCGTCGCAGAGCACGCCGTAGCCGCTGCGGCCGTCCGCCACCCGCAGCGCGGCCCGCAGGCACAAAAGCTTGAACGCGCCGATGCGCTCGCGGCCGACGCCGGCCTCGTCGGCCATCGCCTCGAGCTGCATGCGGTGGTCGAAGGCGAAGACGCGCATGACCGGCCAGTCGACGCCGCGATTGGTCGACCAGTGGAGCTGTTCCAGCTCGCGGTCCTTGCGCAGCGCAGGCGTGCGCACGCCGGTGTCAAGGAAATGTCGCAACTCCTCCCATGAGGGGTAGGCAGGCGTGCAGCCGTGGCGCGACACGGCGAGCGCGCCGCAGGCGTTGGCGTAGATCAGCGCGGTCGGCCAGTCCTCGCCGGTCAACCACCCCCTGAGCAGCCCGGCCATGAAGCCGTCGCCGGCGCCGAGCACGTTGAACACCTCGATCGGGAAGCCGGGCCCGCTCTCGCCCGCGTCGAGACTGTCGGGGATGTCGCCGACGAAGGCCGACGCGCCCATCGGCCCGCGCTTGCAGACCAGCGTCGCGCCTGTCACCGCGCGCACGGCGCGCAGCGCGGCGAGCGTGTCGGTGGAGCCGCCGGCGATGTGGAACTCCTCCTCGGTGCCGACGATGAGGTCGAAGAGCGGCAGGGTCGACTGGAGCTTGCGCGTCACGGCGGCGGACTCGATGAAGCGGCTTTCGCCCGCCTCATGCCCCGCCAAACCCCAGAGGTTGGGCCGGTAGTCGATGTCGAGCGCTGTCTTCGCGCCACTCTCGCGGGCGAGCCGCAGCGCCTTCAGAACGGCAGCTTCGGTGCGCGGGTTGGACAGATGCGTGCCGGTCGCCACCACCGCGCCCGCCTCGGCGATGAAGGCCGGGTCGATGTCATCCTCGCACAGCGCCATGTCGGCGCAGTTCTCGCGGTAGAAGATCAGCGGGAACTGGCGATCGTCGCGGATGCCGAGCAGAACCAGCGCCGTCAGGCGCTCAGGGTCGGTGACGACACCTCGCACGTCAACGCCCTCGCGCACAAGCTGCTCGCGGATGAACCGCCCCATGTGCTCGTCGCCGACGCGGGTGATGAGCGCCGACTTGAGCCCCAGACGCGCAGCGCCGGCGGCGATGTTGGTCGGCGAGCCGCCGATGTACTTGTTGAAAGAGCCCATGTCCTCCAGCCGCCCGCCGACCTGCGCGCCGTAGAGGTCTACGGACGACCGGCCGATAGTGATGACATCGAGACGGTTCATGGCTCCTCCCATGGCGCGGACCGCCGCGCCGCCGGTCCCGGCTCCGACAGGTGGGCTACCGGCGGGCGAGCGCGCCGCAGGCGGAAGCCGCACCGCCGAAATCCGATATAGAATGGATATTCCAGCACTGGCGGGAAATCAATTGCGGAGTTCCATTCTTTGCTGGGACGCGGTGCCGACCGCGACGACCAGCGCCACGGCTAACGAAAGCGTGGCGGAGTGAGTGCGGAAGTCGCCGAAATCGGCCTCCGAAACGGTCAGCAGGATAGGGTCCGCCAGCCGAAGCGGACTTGCCACCGAGTCGGTGATCGCCACCACCTCGGCGCCGGCGCGCCGCGCCGCCTCGGCGAGCTCGACGGTCTCGGCCGTGTATGGCGCGAAGCTTATCGCGATCAGCACGTCGCCCTTGCGGATCGCGCGGCGGGAATCGAGCTTGCCAACCCTGTCGTGCAGCATGGTGGGCACGCCGATCTTCTCGAAGGCGTAGGCGAAGTAGGTCGCGACCGAGAAGGCACGACGGAGGCCGACGATGTGGACCATGTTGGCTTCCGACAGCGCCTTGATGGCGGCGTCAAGCCTGTTCGGGTCGATCGTGCTGGCAAGGTTTTCCAGCGACTGGCGCGCCGCGTCGATGAACTCCGCCAGCAGCGCCGAGGGGCTGCCCGCGTCGCTCTCGCGCAGCCGCTTCAGCCGCGTGGCGTAGTCCGGCCAGTTCTGGGTGTAGGATTCGCGGAACAGCTTCTGCATTTCCGAATAGCCGGAGAAGCCGAGCACCTTGCAGAAGCGCATGAAGGCCGAAGGAGCGACGCCGGCGCCGTCCGCCATCTCGGCGACTGTTGAGAAGGCGACCCGGTCGAGATTGGCGGCGACGAAATCGACGCACTGCCGCAGCCGCTTGGGCAGCCGGTCGGACACTTCCAGCATGCGGCTGGTGAACTCTTCGATCGAGGCCGGCGCCGACTTCCTCTGCATGCAAAACCCGTTCGGCTTGACGATATCCAAGCACCCACCTAACCAGACTGGAATAAAAATTCCAATAGCGGAGGATGTTTTCCATGAGCGCCCCCGGAATAGGGAATAGGGCGCAATCTCGACGTATGCTCGCGATTGCAACGACCACTCGCTACCGACTACTCACCACTCGCTGTTCGCTTCCAACTATTCACCACTCACTTTCACCGCGCGCCCATCCGTGACCGAGCGAAGCGCAGCGTCGGCCAGCGCCAGCGCCAGAAGGCCGTCACGCCCCGATGGCGAAGCTGGCTTGCCGCGCGCGATCGCCTCGACGAAAGCCGCGATCTCCGCCGCGTAGGCCTCGGTGTAGCGGGTCATGAAGAAATCGTGCAACGGCGGACGGGTGTAGCCGTGCGCGTCGGCCACCTCGATCGAGACCGGCCGCTGGTTTTCGGCCGCCGCCATCCCCTTCGATCCGTGAACCTCAATGCGCTGGTCGTAGCCATAGGTGGCGCGGCGCGAGTTGGAAATCGTGCACTGCCGGCCGGAGGCGGTGGTCAGCACTACCGAGACGCTGTCGAAGTCGCCAAGACGGCCGATCTCCGGATCGACCAGCACGGACGCCGCCGCATAGACGGTCTCAGGCTCCTCGCCAAGGAGAAAGCGCGCCATGTCGAAATCGTGGATCGTCATGTCGCGGAAAATTCCGCCTGACGACTTGATGTAGTTCGCCGGCGGCGGGCCGGGGTCGCGCGAGGTGATCTGCACCATTTCGACGTCGCCGATCCGGCCGGAGCCGATCGCCTGGCGCACGGCGCGGAAATGCGGATCGAAGCGCCGGTTGAAGCCCACCATCAGCACCGCGCCGGTATCCTCCACCACCTTCAGACAGGCCCTGACGCGCTGAAGATCGAGGTCGATCGGCTTCTCGCAGAACACCGCCTTGCCGGCGCGCGCGAAGCGCTCGATCAGATCGGCATGGGTGTCCGTCGGCGTGCAGACGATGACCGCGTCGACATCGGCGGCGGCTTCGATCTCCTCGATCGAGCGGACCGTGCCGCCGTGGCTGTCGGCGATCATCGCCGCGGTTTCGGTGATGGCGTCGGCGACGGCAACGAGCCGTGCCTGCGGATTGCCGGAGATGGCGCGGGCGTGGACCTTGCCGATCCGGCCCGCACCGAGGAGTGCAATTCTGGTGCTCATTGGGCAGATGTCCTCGACGTTCCTGATGGTGCGGGTTGAGACGGGCGGGCGGGCGCTATTCGGGATGGGGGCCGGCCACGGTCTGGTCGCAGTCGATGGCGACTCCGTACGATCGCCGGCCCGAGGCCCTGCGTGCCACCGACGACGATAGCGATGGCCGGCGGCCGGTCAGGGATAGCTGGCATTGCCGTGCTCGCGCGTCTTGACGCGTTGCCGGCGTGGCGCGCCCGCATTGAACAGTCCTCCTGAAACTGGAACGCGACGTCCGCGACGCCAGAAATGTGGAATTCGCATTCCACAAAGTCAATGCGAATCTCCAGCATGGCGCGACCGAACAGCATCCGAGATTGAAGCGATGCAGCGGATCTTTCGGACGGCAATCCAGCCGCCCGACATCGCGATCGATTTCGCGAGATCAGGATGTGGTCGCGCCGATCCGGCGATCCGTCAGGGCGATGGCGTCCGATCGTATCCGACCTGGACGCGCATCAGACGCGGAGGATCATTCCCACTCGATGGTACCGGGCGGCTTGGAGGTCACGTCGTAGACGACGCGGTTGATGCCACGCACCTCGTTGATGATGCGGGTCGCCGCGCGGCCGAGGAATTCCATGTCGTAGTGGTAGAAGTCGGCGGTCATGCCGTCGACCGACGTCACCGCGCGCAGCGCGCAGACATATTCGTATGTACGGCCGTCGCCCATCACGCCCACCGTCTGCACCGGCAGCAGCACGGCGAAGGCCTGCCAGATGGCATTGTAAAGGCCGGCCTTGCGGATCTCGTCGAGATAGATCGCGTCGGCCTCGCGCAATATGTCGAGCTTGTCGCGGGAGACGGGACCGGGGCAGCGAATGGCGAGACCGGGGCCGGGGAACGGGTGGCGCTCGATGAAATGCTCGGGCAGGCCGAGTTCGCGGCCAAGCGCCCTCACCTCGTCCTTGAACAGCTCACGCAGCGGCTCGACCAGCTTCATGTTCATGCGCGCCGGCAGGCCGCCGACATTGTGGTGCGACTTGATCGTCACCGACGGCCCGCCGGTGAAGGAGACGCTCTCGATCACGTCGGGATAGAGCGTGCCCTGGGCTAGAAAGTCGGCCGGCTTGCCGGCACCCGCCAGCTTCTTCGCCTCTTCCTCGAACACCTCGATGAACAGGCGGCCGATGGTCTTGCGCTTCTTCTCAGGGTCGGCCTCGCCCTCCAGCGCCGAGAGGAACATCTCCTGCGCCTGCACGTGCACCAGCGGGATGTTGTAGTGCTCGCGATACATGGAGACGACCTGCTCGCCCTCGCCCTTCCGCATCAGGCCGTGGTCGACGAAGATGCAGGTGAGCCGATCGCCGATCGCCTCATGAATGAGCACGGCGGCAACCGACGAATCGACGCCGCCCGAAAGCGCGCAGATCACGCGGCCGTCGCCGACCTGGCTGCGGATCGCTGCCACCGCCTGATCGCGATAGGCGGCCATCGTCCAGTCGCCGGAGAGGCCGGCGATGTTGTGGACGAAGTTGGCGAGCAGCTTCGCGCCATCGGGCGTGTGGACCACCTCCGGGTGGAACTGGACGGCGTAGAATTTTCTGGCCTCGTCGGCGATGGCGGCGAAGGGCGCGCCGGTGGAGGTGCCGATGACGCTGAAGCCCGGCGGCAGCGCGGTGACGCGGTCGCCATGGCTCATCCAGACCTGATGGCGGGTGCCTCGGGCCCAGACGCCGTCAAACAGCGCGCTCTCGTCCTCGATGTCGAGGAAGGCGCGGCCGAATTCGCGGTGGTGGCCGCTCTCGACCTTGCCGCCGAGCTGGGCGCACATGGTCTGCTCGCCATAGCAGATGCCGAGGACGGGAATGCCGGCCTCGAACACCACCTGCGGGGCGCGCGGGCTGCCGATGTCGACCGTGGAGGCCGGACTGCCGGACAGGATGACCGCCTTCGGCCGGATGCGGTGGAACGCTTCTTCGGCGGACTGGAACGGGACGATCTCGGAATAGACGCCGGCCTCGCGCACGCGACGCGCAATCAGCTGCGTCACCTGGCTGCCGAAATCGATGATGAGGACTGTGTCGGGATGAGCGGTGTCGGTCATGGCGAGCCTGTAGAGAAAAGATCGACCCGGTGCAATGGGGCGTAGCGGCGCGGCAGCGCGCAGCGACCCTGTGGCGGCAAAACCTCTTCCCTTGCGCAAGCAAGCTGACGGCCTTACGTCATGGTGAAAGCGAGGGGCTAGCATGCGTGAACCAGTGGTCAGGACGATTCTCGCGCTCACCGGTGTGGTGGCGCTGGTAACGGGAGCCAATGTCGCGTTCGGCGGCATCGCGACCCTGGGCCTCGAGGGGCCGACCGACTTCTTCCAGGTCAGCGATCCGGCATTGTTTGCCATCCATGACAGCCACGTCCGCTATCTCGGCGGCCTGTGGTTCGGAATGGGGCTGCTCTTCCTTGCCGCAGCGCGATCGCTTGACCGTCTTAGGCAGGCCGTTCTGGCAGCGCTGGCCATGATGGTCGTAGGAGGCTTGTCTCGTCTGTCGGCTGGCGACCTGTCGGTTTTCGCGTCGCCTCTGGTCGGGCCGTCGCTTGCAGCCGAACTGATCCTGATGCCGATCCTGTTCTGGCGTGTCTGGCTCGGTGGTCAGTCGAGCGCTACCGGGCGACAGGCTGCCTAAACAAGTCCGCTCGCGATCGCGCCCGCCAGTCGGTCCACCGCCGCCGCGAGCTTCTCGTCGATGACATGCAGGTATTCCGTCCAGTCGGCAACGTGGCGCAGCTCGGCGGCGCCGTCGGAGATGCCGCGCAGCGCCACCAGCGGGACAGCGAAAAGCTGGCAGGCGCGCAGGACCGCATAGGTCTCCATGTCGACCATGTCGGCGTCGATGCCGTCATAGGCCGCGCCCGAGACGATGTTCGCGCCGGTCGACAGCCGCGCCTCGGCGATGCCGGGAACGCGTAGCGGCAGGTCGAGTACGGCGGGCAGGCCAAGGAACGGTGTAACTCCCTTTGGAAAGCCGAGCGGCGAGGCATCCATGTCGCGGTAGCTGACAGACACCGCCTGATAGATTCCGGTCTGCTCGAGCGTGCGGCTGCCGGCAGAGCCGAGCGAGACGACGAGATCCGGCGCGGAGCCGGCGGCGTGCAACCGACCCAGTGCGGCGGCGACGGCGATGCCGCCTTCGACCGGCCCGACGCCGGTCATCAACGGGACGAAGCGCGACTTGAGATGCGGGCCGTATTCTGCGTCCGCGGCCATGGCGAACAGGACGCGTCGCCCGGCGAGTTCGGACCGAGGCGGCAGCTCAGCCGGCGATGTCATCGCGGCCGCTCACCACCATCATGGTCGCCGTCATGGTCGCGACGAGCTTGGCCTTGCCATCGTCGTCAAACGCATAGGCCTGCCCGTCGGCGACGATGATGGTACGGCCGGGCTTGGTGACCGAGCCGCGAAACAGGAAGCGTTCGCCGCGGCCGGGCGACAGCAGATTGACCTTGAACTCGATGGTCAGCACCGCTGCATCGGCGGGCATCACCGAGTAGGCGGCATAGCCGCAGGCCGAATCGAGCGCGGTCGAGATGATGCCGGCGTGAAGGAACCCGTGCTGCTGGGTCAAGGTCGCCGAATACGGCATCTCGATCTCGACCGTGCCGGCCTCGACGCGCGTCAGCTCGGCGCCGACCGTGTGCATGATCTGCTGACGATCGAAGCTCGTCCTGACCCGGCCCTCGAAATCCCCGTCCGTCTGAAATCCGACCGACATGCGCATCCCGCCTTTTTGCTGGCGCGCTTATCGCAAACGACCGGACGGCAGGCAATCGCAAAGTTGTGCAGCGCAGCAACGATCAGTTGAGCATCAGGATGGCGCCGTTCAGCAGCGCCGCGAAGGCCAGCCAGCCGAGATAGGGTAGAAACAGCAGCGCGGCCGGGCGGTCGTTGTTCCAGGCGAGGACGACGAAGGCGGCGGCCGAGCCGAACAGAGCCACGATGACGGCGAACGCGCCGCCGATGTTCTGCAGGGTAAAGAACATTGGCGACCACAGGAAATTGAGGCCGAGTTGCAGCCACCATGCGGTCATCGCACCGCCAGTGCGCCGCTTCCGCCAGATGCGCCAGCCGGCTATCGCGACGAGGACATAAAGCAGCGTCCATACCGGCCCGAACACCCAGTTTGGCGGGTTGAAGAACGGCTTCTCGAGCGCCTCATACCAGGGCCCGGGGGCGTTGCCCGCCCCGATCAGAGCACCTCCGCCAACGGTGAGCGCAATGAACAGCAGGAGCGGAACGTATCGGGCCACGGCAGGTCCTGTCATCGAGACGAGGGAATGCCGTGCAACGCCGCCGATGACATCCCGGTTCCGCCGGAAAAGTCAGCCGCGTGGAAATGGCGAGAAATCAGCCTCGCCGACGCAGGCTCGCGAAGAAGAAGCCGTCGGTGCCGGTGCGGGCGGGCGTCAGCACGATACCGGGATCGACGGCGCGCGCGCGGTCTGGCGCCGAGGGCCAGAAATCGCGCCAGAGCGCGGCATGATCGGCCGCCTCGAAATCGGGATTGCCGGCGAGAAAGGCGGCCACCTGGTGCTGATTCTCCTGCGGGAATATTGAGCAGGTGATGTATGCGAGCCGGCCGCCGGGCTTCACGAAGGCTTTCGCGGCGTCAAGGATCGTCGCCTGTTCGCGCAGACGGACGTCGAGCTGGCGATCGGTCAGCCGCCACTTCGCATCGGGCCGCCGCCGCCAGGTACCCGAACCGGTGCAGGGCGCATCGACGAGCACGAGGTCCATTTCACCGGCGAGCGGCTGCAGGCCGGAAGCGCCCGCCACCGTCTGGACATTGCGCGCCCCGGACCGCCGAAGACGGTCGAAGATCGGCGCCAGACGCTGCTTTTCCGCATCGTGGGCGAAGATCTGGCCGCGGTTGCCCATTGCAGCGGCGAGCGCCAGCGTCTTGCCGCCAGCCCCGGCGCAGTAGTCGAGCACCTGCATGCCTTCGATGGCGTCGGCAAGGTGCGCAACCACCTGCGAGCCTTCGTCCTGCACCTCGAACCAGCCCTTCTGGAAGGCCGGCTCGGCCTGCACATTGGGATGGCGCCCTTGGCCTTCTATCGGCTGGATGCGAATGCCTTCGGGCGCCAGTACCGTCGGCGCAGCGCCAGTCTCGCGCAGTTCCTCCAGCACGCGGTCGCGATCGGAAAGCAGCGTGTTGACGCGCAGGTCGAGCGGCGGCCGGCCGGAAAGGGCCGTCACCTCGTCCGTCCAGTCGTCGCCAAACGCCTCCTCGACCAGCGGCACGCACCATTCCGGGCAGTCTGCACGCACGGCCGGCGGCGCGTCGGCCAGCCTTGCGGCGTCCAGCCCGTCCAGTTCTTCCGGAGAGAGCGGCGCGGGCGCGAACCGGTCGCCGTCGAGCGCGCGGTTGATCGCCTCCGCGCTCAAGGAGAGCCCGAGCGCCAGCGCGCCGAAACCGAGCGCACGCGGCGCGTCGGACCCAAGCAACCAGGCCGCCGAGCGCTTCCTGCGCAGCGCGTCGTAAACGATGTTGCCGATTGCGGCGCGGTCACCGGCACCGGCGAAGCGATGCGACAGGCCCCAATCCTTGAGGGCCTCCGATGCCGGCCGGTGTCGGCGCTCGATGTCCTCGATCACCTCGATGGCTGCCGCCAGCCTGCCGCCCAGTCGCATGTCGCACTCCAACACCGGTTTGCCCGAATTGGCGGACTGCTAACCGGGCACGGCGCGGAAGGCAAGCGGCGGCGCCGGGCAAAGGCCCGGCATCACGGCAATCAGGCCTGGATGACCACCACGTTGGAGCCAACCGTCACGCGTTCGTAGAGGTCGATCACGTCATGGTTGAGCATGCGCACACAACCGCTCGACATGGCGAGGCCGATCGACTGCGGCTGGTTGGTGCCGTGGATGCGGAACATGGTGTCGGCACTGCCGCGATAGAGATACATCGCGCGGGCGCCGAGCGGGTTGTTCGGGCCGCCGGGCATGCCGCCGGCATACTGCCTGTTGCGCGGATCGCGGGCCATCATGTTGGCGGTGGGAGTCCAGGACGGCCATTCGGCCTTGCGCCCGACGCGGGCGTTGCCGCGCAGCGCCAGCCCCTCGCGGCCGACGCCGATGCCGTAACGCACCGCCTTGCCGTCGCCCATCACGTAATAGAGGCGACGTTCAGGCGTGTCGACCACGACCGTGCCAGCGCGATGCTTGGTGTCGTAGTTGACGACCCTGCGGCGCAGCTCCGGCTTGATCTTGTCGAGCGGCATTGCGGCAAGCGGGAATCGCTCACGCGGCTGGGCCGAATAGTTCGAATAATCGCCGCCGAATTCGCTGGTCGCGCAACCAGCGACGAAAAGCGGCAAACCGATGAGAAAACCCCGGCGCGAAACCGTCATGACACCCCCAAGCAATGCAATCTCGTTACCCCAAAGCAGTATGGGGTTATGGTTAATGAAAAGTTTGTTTCAAGACTATGCCGCGCGGCGGGAGCCCGGTCACATTAAGGGGAGCGAAGTGCACGGGTCCGCAAGCCCCCACGAAAAAGGCCGGGCACGAGGCCCGGCCTTCCTTCGGTCTGTCACAGGGAAGCTCAGACCAGGTCGAAGCGGTCCGCGTTCATGACCTTGGTCCAGGCCGCGACGAAGTCCGAGACGAACTTCGTCGGCGAATCGCCCTGACCGTAAACCTCGGCAAGCGCGCGAAGCTGCGCGTGCGAGCCGAAGATCAGGTCTGTTCGGGTGCCGGTCCAGCGCAGGTCGCCGGTGGCGCGGTCACGCCCCTCGAACACACCTTCATCCGCCGACGGCTTCCACACCGTGCCCATGTCGAGCAGGTTGACGAAGAAGTCGTTGGTCAGCGTGCCCGGTTGCTGAGTGAAGACGCCGTGCTGCGAGCCGCCGACATTGGCGCCTAGCACCCGCAGGCCACCGACGAGAACGGTCAGTTCCGGCGCGGTCAGCGTCAGGAGCTGTGCCCGATCGACGAGAAGTTCTTCCGCCGAAACGGAGAACTTCGTCTTCTGGTAGTTGCGGAACCCGTCGGCGACCGGCTCCAGAAACGCGAAGGAGTCGGCGTCCGTCTGCTCGTCGGTCGCGTCGGTGCGGCCCGGCGCGAACGGCACCTCGACGTCGTGGCCCGCCTGCTTTGCCGCCGCCTCGACGGCGGCCGAACCACCGAGAACGATCAGGTCGGCCAGCGAAATCTTCCTGCCGCCGGCAGCCGTATCGTTGAACGACTTGCGCACGCCCTCAAGCGTCTCCAGCACCCTGGCGAGCTGGGCGGGCTCGTTGACCTCCCAGTCCTTCTGCGGAGCAAGGCGGATGCGCGCGCCGTTGGCGCCGCCGCGCTTGTCGGAACCGCGAAACGTCGAGGCCGAGGCCCACGCGGTCGAGACGAGCTCGGCGATCGTCAGGCCCGAGGCCAGCAGCTTCTCCTTCAGCGCCTTGATGTCGGTCGCATCGACCAGCGGATGGTCGACCGCCGGGACCGGGTCCTGCCAGATCAGATCCTCAGCAGGGACTTCGGGTCCGAGATAGCGAACCTTGGGACCCATGTCGCGATGGGTCAGCTTGAACCAGGCGCGGGCGAAAGCATCGGCGAACTGGTCCGGATTCTCGAAGAAGCGACGCGAGATCTTCTCGTATTCAGGATCGTAGCGTAGCGCGAGGTCAGTGGTCAGCATGGCTGGCGCATGGCGCTTCGAGGCGTCGTGCGCATCGGGCACGGTGTTGGCGCCCATGCCATGCTTCGGCGTCCACTGATGCGCGCCGGCCGGGCTCTTCGTCAGTTCCCAGTCGTAGCCGAACAGGTTCCAGAAGAAGTTGTTGCTCCATTTGGTCGGCGTGGTGGTCCAGGTCACTTCGAGACCGGAGGTGATGGTGTCGCCGCCCCTGCCCGAACCGTGCTTCGAGGTCCAGCCGAGGCCCTGCTCGGCGATGTCGGCGCCCTCGGGCTCCGCGCCGACCAGCTTGGCATCGCCGGCGCCGTGGGTCTTGCCGAAGGTGTGGCCGCCGGCGATCAGCGCCACCGTCTCCTCGTCGTTCATGGCCATGCGGCCGAAGGTCTCGCGGATGTCACGCGCCGCCGCGATGGGATCGGGGTTGGCGTTCGGCCCTTCCGGGTTGACGTAGATGAGGCCCATCTGGACGGCCGCGAGCGGGTTTTCCAGGTCGCGGTCGCCGGAATAGCGCGCATCGCCGAGCCAGGTGTCTTCCTTGCCCCAGTAGACGTCTTCCTCGGGCTCCCAGACATCGGCGCGGCCGCCGGCGAAGCCGAACGTCTTGAAGCCCATCGATTCCAGCGCGACGTTCCCGGTGAGGATCATCAGGTCGGCCCAGGAAATCCGGTTGCCGTACTTCTGCTTGATCGGCCACAGCAGGCGGCGCGCCTTGTCGAGATTGGCATTGTCAGGCCACGAGTTGAGCGGGGCAAAACGCTGCTGGCCCGCGCCAGCGCCGCCGCGGCCATCGCCGGTGCGGTAGGTGCCGGCGCTATGCCACGCCATACGGATGAACAGCGGGCCGTAATGGCCGAAATCCGCCGGCCACCAGTCCTGCGAGGCGGTCATCAGCGCACGAAGGTCGCCTTTCAGCGCCTCCAGGTCCAGTTTCACGAATTCGGCAGCATAGTCGAAAGCCTGGCCCATCGGGTTGGAGAGGGCCGAGTTCTGGTGGAGGGTCTTGAGGCTGAGCTGGTTCGGCCACCAGTCGCGGTTGCCGCGCATGGCGGCGTTGGAGGCGATCGTCGCTCCATGCGCCACCGGGCATTTCGGCTCTGGCTTGGCTTCGGTGTTTTCGTTGACCTCAAGGGCGTCCATGTTCGTCTCCAGTTCGTCAATCGTCTTGTCTGGACAGTTCCGCAGGGAACGGTCGTGAGCTTCGCCGGCCTTTGCCTTGCCCTGGATCAATCCGGGTCGGTCGGGTCTAGGAATCGCGGCATCCGGCAGCGCGGCAAGGCTGCCGCCTCAATCTTGGTTTCGTCGGGACCTGCGCCCCTTCCTGCCTCGCTGGACATATAAGGAATGTCGAAGACCGGCCGATCGCCACGGCCAGTCTGGAACGGTTCCAAATTAGTCTGTCACCCATCATAGACGCAAATTGCGATTTCTACTTATTCCGATAATATCTGCTTATGATCCGGCTCACTGTCCGCCAGATGGAATATTTCGAGGCGCTGTCCGAAACGCTGCATTTTGGCCGCGCAGCCGAGCTCGCAGGCGTGACGCAGCCCGCCCTGTCGTCGCAGATCGCCGAGATGGAGGAACGGCTGGGGTGCCGCCTGTTCGAGCGCGGCGGCCGCGTCGTCCAGATGACCGAGGAGGCGCGCATGCTGCGGCCTCGCATCGACCGGGTGCTGTCGGAGCTTCGCGAGATCGAGGCGCAGTCTCGCCGGCACCGCTCGGCGATGGAGGGGCGTTTCAGGCTAGGCGTGATCCCCACCGTGGCGCCCTATCTGCTGCCATCGCTGCTGCCGGCGCTGAAGCGGCGCTTCCCGGCGCTGACCGTCGAGATGCGCGAGGCAGTGACCGCTGTGCTGATCGAGGAAACCGCCGCCGGCCGGCTGGACGGGATGATCGCCGCGCTACCTTTGCAATCATCCACTCTGATCGTGGAACCGCTGTTCGAGGACCGGTTCTACCTCGCCGTACCCGCCTCCGAGCCGGACCTTGCAGCGCCGCCCGTCGCGCCCGAGCATCCCGTGCTGGAGCGGCTGATGCTGCTGGAGGAAGGCCACTGCATGCGCGACCAGGCCCTGGCGGTGTGCGGCGCGGTGCGACCGGCGGTAATGGCCAATTACGGCGCGACCAGCCTGACGACACTGCTGCAGATGGTGGCGCATGGCCAGGGTGTGACGCTGATACCGGAAATGGCCTTTGCGGCAAGCGCCCGGCCGGAACTGCGCATCGTGCCCTTCGCCGAACCGATGCCGACGCGCCGGCTGGGCTTTGCATGGCGGCGCATCTCAAGCCGGCAGGAGGAGTGCCGCGCGCTTGCCGGCGCAATGCGCGAACTGGCGCCAGAACCAGGGGAAGGTGTGCCGGATCACTGACGGCACAGGAAGGCGCATCCGTAACAGCGGCGGCGTTTCCGACCGGCTCCAATTGCGGCGCTGCGTTGACTCAGGCTGCGCAGAAGGTCAACTTTCTGCCGATCAACGGGCTGAGGAGCCGATCTGCCATGCCATACAATACTGCCCGGGCGACTCTGGGCGCGATGTGGGTCAACCAGTCGGTTGCGGACGCGAAAACGCGCGAGGTCTGCCTTATCGCTCTCGATGCAGTCGGCAAACTCTGCTGGGCGAACGGCATGGTGCAGTTCTCGCAGTTGCTTCCAGCCAACCTGTTGAACACCAGCCAGCTCGGCTGCGTCTGCTACGAAGCGCCGGTCGCCTTTGCGCTGATGGCGAACGCGCTCAGCATCCACGAGGCAAACATCTTCTACAATCTCGCCACCGGCCAGAACGGCAATGCGCAGGCCGTCCAGCATATGTACACGAGGCTGGGCGCCAACATCGCGCGCTGGCAGACCGGCGACGCGGCGATCCCGGCCGGCGCGATGGTGTTCCACGGCGATGCCGGAACGCCCTGCCGCCACGTAACCTTCAGTATCGGCAACGGCGATGTCGTCAGTTGCTGGGGGCCCGGCCAGGCACAGCCCGCGATCGGCGGCGCCGCCGGCCTGCAGAGCGACGCCTACAAGATCTATCTCAAGCAGGTCGACGACCTGATCGCCAAGCGCATGCCGCCCGACACGGTTGTGGTTCCCGCGACCGCCTTTACCGACCTGAACAACCCGGCCGTTCGCATCCATTACACCAACGGTCCGTTCTGGACCTTCTGGTGAAGCGCCGCCACGCCCGCAGGCGGCTTCAGCCAGCCAGCAGGCCAAACGCCAGCAGCAGCCAAATGAAGCCGACCGCCACGAAGCCGACGGTGAAAGCGGGCTGGCGATAGCGAAGCCGGTTCGAGGTCACGTGCACATAGGCGTGGAGCCAGCGCGAAACCGCGAAAACCCACGCTGCCGCCAGGGCCGCCCAACCGACCCAGCCGGTGACGAACAGCGCCAGGCAGCCGGCATGAAAGAGCACGGGTAGTTCGAACTGGTTCGCCAGATTGTTGCGCACGAACAGGCTTTCGGCCGGCTCGTCACGGTTTTCGCGAAACTGCGAGACCTTGACGCTGCCGTGACGCACCGCCTGCCTGCGGCGGAAGAACATCAGTACATAGATCGCATACACCAGCGCTACATGCGCGAGCATCGGCCAGAAGATGGCATTCTGCGACATCGATCACCGCTCCTGTTTCTTCAACTCTTCTGACCCGGCGTAAGGAAGACGCAACCTTGTTCGCCAATACTGCCCCGAAGGGATCTCGGGGCTTTCAATGGGCGCACTCGCATTCGACCATCATTCGCTTGAAGACAGGAGTTCCGCGCTCGGAAACCTGACGCTCCAGCTTTCAATGGCTCGCGGCATCGACGAGATCCTCGCTGTTGTGCGTTCCCACGCACGTCGCCTGATCGGCTCGGATGGAATCACATTCGTTCTCCGCGATGGAGAGAAGTGCCATTACGCCGAGGAAGACGCCATCAGCCCGTTGTGGAAGGGCCAGCGCTTTCCACTGGAAACCTGCATATCAGGCTGGACGATGCTCAACCGGCAGGTCGTCGTGATCGAGGATATCTATCGCGACGATCGCATTCCGCACGATGCGTATCGACCGACATTCGTGAAGAGCCTGGCGATGGCGCCGGTCCGGCAGGACGACCCGGTCGCCGCCATCGGCGCCTACTGGGGCTCCAACCACCGGCCAACTCCCGCCCAAATCCAGATGCTGGTGCACATCGCCAACAGCGCCGCGGTCGCGTTCACCAACGTGACGCTGGTCTCCTCGCTCATTGCCGCCCGCGAGGAAGCGATCAGGGCGAAGGAGGCGATCATCCTTGCCATGGCCTCGCTGGCCGAGACCCGCGACAACGACACCGGCAATCACCTCATACGCACCCAGCACTATGTCCGGGCGCTTGCCGAGGCATGCGTCGAGCGCGGGCTGTTCGCCGGCGAACTCACGCCGACCACGATCGATCTGCTGTTCAAGTCGGCACCCCTGCACGACATCGGCAAGGTGGGCATTCCCGACAGCATCCTGCTGAAGCCCGGCAAGCTGACGGCGGAAGAATACGATACGATGAAGACTCATGCCGAACTGGGGCGGCAGGCGATCGCCACGGCGGAACGGCACCTCGGCTGCTGCACGCCTTTTTTCGGGATGGCGCAGACGATCGCGCTGACCCATCACGAAAAGTGGGACGGGACAGGCTATCCGCACGGACTGAAAGGTGCGGAGATTCCGCTGGCGGGCCGGCTGATGGCGATTGCCGACGTCTACGACGCGCTCGTCTCGGAGCGGGTCTACAAGAAGGCACTGTCACATGGCGACGCCGTCGACCGCATCGTCGCCGAAAGCGGGCGACATTTCGATCCCGACCTGACCGACGCCTTCCACGAGATCGCGGACACCTTCCACGACATTCACCAGCGATTTGCCGACGCACCGACGGCGTGAAGCGCGGTGCACAGCGGTCGTTTTCGAGCGGCCTTGCCGGGCATCATCAATGCTCGCGCTCCTGCTCCATTAGGGGCGTGAACATTCGGGCGGTCGGGTAGGCGCCGCGCAGTGAAGGCAGGTCGTCATTCGACACGATTGCCAGGCCGCGAAACGAAGTGCTCTTGTCGAGGGCGACCGACCGCAGCCACACGACACCGTCCTTCGGCGAAGGCTCTTCCTGCAGATCGATCAGCGCCAGCAACGCATCGCGGCCGACGCGCGGGGCTTCCGCCGCTCCATCGAAGAGATTGCGCCGCCAGCCTGTGATGCGCGAGGCCCAGATATCCGTGAGAAAGCGCCCGCCGCCGATGGAGCGATAGGCATCGCTGGTCATCACGCCTTCATGCTCGACGCTGTAGAGCGCGAGATATGGAACCGGGTGCTGGTCCACGCCGCGAAAGCGCTGGACGGTATTGAGACCGGGCACGGACAGAAGCAACTGAGGCGGCTTCATCTCCGAGTACCATTCATCCCATTCAGCCTGCGAGGTCTCGCCCGACAGGGCGCATTCCACCATGTAGATCATGTCGGAGCCTCAATTGGCCGCTGACGGATAGCGCGGCGAAACCAGGCGCTCCGTCGTCGGCCGGTAGACCGCCACCTCGCTCAGGATGCGCTCGGACAAGGCCTCGCTGCGGATCACTCCGATGTGCCGCCGCCGAGGCTCGTTGTCCAGGTCCTCGACCGAAAGTGCGGCGAGGACAAGGTCGGGAACGTCGAGCGTATTCGTTTCGAGATCGCTGAGCACGAAGCGGCTTTCCGGCGACACTTCGGGCACGACGTCTATTCCGGAGAAGAGATTGCGCCGGCGACGGATGTGGGCCTTCCACTTCGAGCTGGCGACGCCGCCGCCGCCGATGTTCCGGTAGGCTTCACTGGTGAAGACGTCGGGCGAGGTGATCGTGTAGATCGCCAGAAAGCGCCGGCCCAATGCGCCCTCCGCCTCCAGCCTCTGGGCGGTCTCGATGCCCGGCACCGACAGCAGGGTGTGCAGATGCGCCCGATACCAGGCGTTCCACTCAGGCATGGTCTCAGGATCGGTGTAATTGATCTCGACCATGTAAATCATGGCAACTCCTCCTTGGGGGTATGTTCGCTCAAACGGAAACCGCGCTGCGGACAGGCTTGGCGGATCGCTCGAAGAAGGCCCTGATCAGGGCCTTGGTTTCCGGCTGCCTGTGAAGCGAGAGGGTTTCCCGGGATTCCATCGCATAGCCTTCGGGCGACGGCGCCAAGGCAAGGCACCGCTTGATCGCCTCAATCGTGACGCGCGGCGCGGCCGAAACCATGCCCGCAATCTCGATCGCCTTGTCCAGCGCCCCGCCCTCCTCGACGAGATCCTGGAAGATGCCGAAATCATACGCTCTTTCGGCCGAAACGATTTCGCCCGTCAGGATCAGCCGGGCCGCCACCGCCGGCCCGGCAATGCGCGTCAGGCGCTGGGTTCCTCCCGCTGCCGGCAGCAGTCCGATCTTCACCTCCGGCAGCCCCATCGAAGCGCCGGCATCCGCAACCCTCACATCGCAGGCCAGCGCGAGCTCGAGCCCGCCGCCGACGCATATGCCCGTGATGGCCGCAATCGTGACCACCGGCATGGCCTCGACGCGCTCGAAGGCCTGCTGCATTGCCGCGCCCATGGCGGCCATCGCCTCGGCGCCATCGGCGCGATCGACATGCTCGGCCATCAGCTTGATATCCGCGCCGGCGGAAAAGAAGCGGCAGACGGAATGGAAAATGACCGCCCTGCACTCAGAGGACGCCTCGATCTCCGAGAGGATCGTCGACAACTGCTCGACCTGCAGCATGCCGATGGCGTTGGCCGGCGGCCGGTTCAGCTCGATAAGCGCGACGCGCCCGGCGTTGCGCCAGCTCAGACCGAACATCAGCTCCTCCCCGGAATATTAATGGTCGTAAAGTTTTCTGTTTATCTCCGATCGGCAAACCGGCGTCAATCGCAATCTCCGCTCAAGATGCGGGAAAGAGACGTGAATGCAGGCGCTGCGAAGGCAAAAATTGCCTATCAATCGGATATTACTATATATTTTTCAACATCGAGGCGCGGTATGACAAGACGGCAGATGGCCCTGACGCACAAGCGGGGATCGGGATGGGGGCCCCCACCCTATGCCATCCCGAATTGCCACCTTGGTGCAATTCATTTATATTACATTCAATTCATTATCGCGACGTGCCGTCGCGGATCGTACGAAAGCGCCTGAAATCGTGAGACACGCCCTCTTCCTGGTCGGCCTGGTTGCGATCGGTGCGGCCGCAGGCGCCGCCGCGTCTGCCCTGCGTATGCCGCTGGCCTGGATGATCGGGCCGCTGCTGGTGAGTGCGGCCATCTACCTGTTGCGCCCGCAGCCGGCGCCGCCGCGCGCCTTTCGTTTTCTCGGGCAGGCGATCGTCGGGAGCGCCGTCGGCCTGTACTTGACGCCGGATGCGCTGCAGCGCGTGCTCGAGAACGGCTGGCTGGTGATTTCCGGGGCACTGCTGATCAATGTCGCGGCATGTTCTGTCGGACTGGCACAGGCCTGGCTCGGGAGGCTCGACCCCGCGACCGCCCTTTTCTCCAACGTGCCCGGCGGGCCTGCCGAGATGGCGGCTCTGGCCGAGGCCAATGGCGGAAGCGCGCCCAAGGTGGCGATCGCCCAGACGTTGCGCGTCGTCCTGATCGTGCTGATCTTCCCGCCCCTGCTCGTCTCCGCGTCGACCTTTCCGGTGCAGCCGACCGGCTTCGGAAGCTGGCTCGATTCGGGCATTCTCGTCTCCGCCGCGCTTGCGGCCGGCCTGCTCGCGAGGGTGCTGCGCGTGCCCAGCCCGTTCTTCCTCGGGCCGATGACCGTCATCGGCCTGTGGACAGCCAGCGGCGCGCTTGTTCCGCAACACCATCAGGGCGTCGTGCCTGCGGCCCAGATTCTGCTGGGCCTGTCGCTTGGGGCGATGTTCCGGCGCGACCTGTTCGCCGGCAACAGGTATTTTCTGGCCGGGCTGGCACTGTCGACACTTGCGCTGCTCGCGCTCTGCGCTCTGGTGGCGTTCGTGCTGTCGCATCTTTTCGACGTCGACCTGCCGACGCTGCTGCTGTCCACCGCGCCGGGCGCCGTGCCAGAAATGGTCCTGACCGCAAAGGTATTGCATTTCGACGTGCCGCTGGTGGCAAGCGTTCAGTTCGTCAGGATCATGGTCGGGCTCGTCGCCGCGGCGGCACTCTACCGGCTGATGGCGCGGCCGCTGGGCAGGATCGCCGCCCGCAAGGACGACCCCTGATTTTTCGGCGTGCAACACTGCAACCACACCGCACCACGCCCGCCTGACGCGACGATCTTTATCGTCGAGTCGGTTTATGCCACTTTCAATGAATCCGGGGACGTTGTATCGAGGAGCCGGGCCAAGTCCTGCCAAAGCAGACTTCAGGGTCCTCCGGGAGTGAAATGCCTAGAAAACAAAAAATTTCCGCAGCACTCGTCGATTCGCCACGCATCGCGCGTCCGCGGCCGGCCAGCGACAATCAGAAAGAACCGAGCTTCAATCGCCGCGGAGAAGCCACGTTCGACCGCCTGATGCGCATCGTGGCAAGCATGTACCGCGAGCGTGGTTATGAACGGACGAGCATGTCGATGCTGGCGCGGCGCGCCGGGCTGACGCCGCCTGCGCTTTATCATTACTTCGGCAAGAAAGAGGATATCCTCGCAGTCTTCCTTGAGTACACGCTGAACGATCTTCTGGAGACAGTTCAGCCCGCCCTGAAGAGCAAGACCTGGACGGCGAAACTTGAACGCTTTGTCAAACTTCTCGTAAAATGGCAGCTGAACCAGACGCCATTCTCCGAGGCCTATGATCGCATTTTCGAGCTGGGCCAGCTTCGCAATTCACTGCCCGACGAGTATCGGGCGAAGGTGATGAAGCTGGAGCGCGAGATATACGAAGTCTGCCGGCAGATTGTCGCCGGCGGCGTCGAGGCGGAGGAATTCCGAAGCGTCCCGGTCGCGCCGACTGCTTTTGCCATCATCGCTCTGGGCGACTACATCCTGGGCTGGTACCGGCACGACGGTCCGCTGACCCATTCCCAGCTTGGCGACACCTACGCCGACCTGGCCGTTGCGATGCTGCGCAAGGAATCCTGATCGGCGTCAAACGTTGAACGAATGGCCGCGTCAGCTGGAAGCTGCCGCGGCCATGAAAACGGTCAACCGCGCAGGGCGCTCGACACCTCGCTGACCGAGCCGCCTTCTTCGAGCCCGCGAACGGCTTTCTCCACCGCCTCGATACGATCGGCAGGCAGCAGACCGGCGCACATCTTGCGGAATTTCTCGACGATCTCGTCTTCCGAGCAGGGATCGACGGAGGTGCCGTGGGCGTACCAGATCGTGCGGTCGAAGGTGCGCCCGTCGGTGGTCTGCAACTGGACCTTGGTGCCGAACCGCCCGGGATAGTGGGCGTTCACCTCCTCGTCGACGTGAAGCTCGATGCGCTCGCTCATCGCCCGAACCTGCGGGTCATCGAGGCTGGGGGGCAGGAACGCATTGGGATCGCGTATGTCACCGACCAGAGAGAGCGCGGCACAGAACGGGATGCTGTATTGCGCGTTCATGGCGTCGGACGGGTGCCGCTCCGCATTCTGGCTGACCGCGCGCGCGCTGATGCCGACCTTGACGACGTCGACGTCGTCGGCGCGCAGCGCGCCCTCCTCGCGAATGGACTCCAGCGCCTGCGCGGTCGTGTGAATAACGCCGCAGCAGGAATAGACCTTGGTCCAGACCCGGTCGATCGCCCAGTTCGTACCGAGCCCCTCCGAAAGAAGCTCCGGCTGAGAGGTCGGTCCGCCAATGACCTCCAGCAGGCCGTACCTGCCGTCGATCGCTTCGGCCGGGCCGGTCATGCCGCGGCTGGCGAGCTGCCACGCCAGAACGCCACCCTGCGCACCAAGGCCGCCATGGACGCGCTTGACCATGCCGCCGGTTCCCTGCGTGAACGCCTTGATGCCGGATGAAGTCGAGGCGGCGATGCCGACCGCCTTTGCCATCACATCATGGCTCGCACCGGCCACCACGGCGCAGGCAACCGCCGCGCCGATCGGCCCCGCGACGCTGGTCGAATGAAAACCTGCCGTATTGCACGCCTGCCCCAGAGCTGCGCCCACCCGCGCCATCGCCTCATAGCCGGCAATGATGCCCAGCAGCAGGCGCTCGCCGGAGGCATCGATTTCCTCGGCAATGGCGAGCGCCGCAGGCACGACGACGGACCCGGGGTGCACCAGCGAGCCCAGCACGATGTCGTCCAGCTCGAATCCGTGGATCGACGTGCCGTTGCTGAGCGCGGCCCTGGCGGGCGTTACCGGCTCGTTGGAGCCGAACAGCGTGGCGCGTCCGCTCGACTTCTCCTCAAGCGCAAGCTCGCTGATGATGCGGGTCCACTCGAAACGCGTGCCAAAGACGCCGCAGGCGATGTTGTCGAGAAGAGCAAGCGAGGCCGAGCGCGGCGCCTGGGGCGTAAGGTCGTCCCACGACAGCGCGGCCAGCCTTTCGAGCATCTGCGTGCCGGGCAATTTCGGCCGCCGATCGATGTGGTTCATTGCACTTCCCTTTCCTGCAATCTGTTGATCAGCGCGCCAGGCGCATCAATTGGCTCGCGCGAATGCTGCCCATGACGGGCGCGCGCGCGGCAGCGGCATCGAAGAGCCCCGAGACCTCAGGCGCGGCCAGCGCGGCCTGCGACGTAGCCTCCAAAAGCAGCAGCCAGTCGGGCAGACGATCCGGCGGGCGCAGCCTGGTTCGGGCGGAATTGCCGATGCCGGAACTGTTGGCCTCCAGCAGATCCCTGCGCGCTTTGAGAAGCCGGAGCCGGACGACCCCGGGGCGGGCGACCACGTGCTCGGCATGCTCCCGAACGAGCGCCGCCAGATCGTCTTCTTCGGGACCGAACGCGGCGAAGGAAATGAACCCACCCTCCGCCATGCCAGCCTCGACGACCGGCTGGGCGATGGACCGCAGTACGTTGCGGAAGTGCGGAATGAACCTGCTGCTGTTTTCGTCCGGCTCGGAACGCAGCTTGAGATAGGCCGGCGAGGTCAGCACGTCCTCGTTGCCGAGCTGGTAAAGCGTCAGGTATTTCGGCCCGCCATCGACCGCGCGGAAGCGCCTGCAGGCGAGGAAGCCCGGAATGCCGCGAACCCGGTCGGGTATGTGCTCACGGTGATACCATTCGTTGAATGCGGCCTCGTCGGCTTCGGGGGCCAGATCGGTCCACACCATCAGGAACAGTTCGGCGGCCGCCTGGCTCAAGGCCTATGCTCCCGCCCTGTCGGCAGAGTTCCGGGAAAGGGCGCGCAGGATCCGCTTAGTCGCGGCGATATCCTCCGGCGCCAGACCAGCGCTCTCCTCGGCCTCGAAGGCGTCGAAATGGCGCGCGAGCGCTTCTCGCCGGGCACGACCCGCCTCGGTCAGCGCAACCTTGCCGTCGAGCCCCCTGATCGCCAGCCCGTCACCGATCAGCTCGCGCACGCCGTCTTCTGCCGCACCTTTGCCGAGATAGGTGGCGCGCGCCGCCTCGGTCACGGACGCACCCGCGACGTCGTAGAGATAGGCCAGCAGGCGGCTCTGGTTCGTCGTGATGCTCTCCTCGCGGCGATGCCGGTCGAATGCGTCAGACACGGAATTGTAGGCGTGGAACAGCAGTTGCAGGAGGAAGTCCGGCGCCACGTCGGAACGGCGTCCGCCGTCTCGTACCGGCGGCGAAATCTCCTGCCCGGGATGTTCGCGCGTCACGGCAAACCGTCCGCGGGCGAAGACGAGCCCGTCACGATCGTGGCGCTCGAAACGCAGGACGCGACCCAGGATGATCACGTGGTCGCCACCGTCGAGCACGGCCTCGCGACTGCATTCGAACGTGGCGGTGCCGCCTGCCAGCACCGGGGCGCCGCCCTTGCCAGGCTGCCAGTCGACGCCGGCGAACTTGTCGACGCCGGATGCCGCGAATTTCTGAGCGATGTCGGTCTGGCTCTCGCTCAACACATTGACGCAGAAATGGCCGGACTGGCTGAAGGCCTCCAGCGCCGACGATTCCCGCCGCAGCGACCAGAGGATCAGCGGAGGGTCGAGAGAAACCGAGGAAAAAGAATTCGCCGTGACGCCGAACAGGCTGTCGCCGAATTCTGCCGTGACGACGGTCACGCCGGTCGCGAACTGTCCGAAGCACTGGCGCAACGCGCGGCCGTCGAACGGTTGCGTGGTATCGATCGCTGTGACTCTTCCCTGGGCGACGTTCATAGGTGCCACCCATGAATGGGGGCCACCGTGAACTCGGGCCGATAGAGGCCGCGCGCGAAGGGGCCCTTGGCGCCGTGGCGCTCGAGAGCGGCGTCGGTCAGCAGTTCGTCGGCGGCCCGCTCGAGCCCGTCGGCGTTGACGCCTTCCACAACGATTGCCCAGTAGGGCACCGGCACGTGCGGCCGGCCCGGCCGCCGCTTCTCGCTCGCCTCGCGGTCGGCGATCAGAAGATGCCCGCCCACGACCTGCCCCATGTCGACCAGATCCGGCAGCACGTCGCGTGCGATGAAACGCTGGAGGTCCTGCTCGCGGCCGGCCTCCACGTCGAAGCGCAGCGTCCACAGGAAACCGCCCAGACCGGCGCCGATGCTGGCGGCCACGCGCGACACCGCCGTTACACGGTCGCGCACCACCTCGGTCGCCTGGGTCAGTTCGGTGGGATTGGTCAGGCGATGCTGGTAGGCGGGGCCGACAAGCACATCGAAATTCTCGACCTCGTAGCAGATGAGGTACTCACGATCGCCCTTGATCGCCTTGCAGCGGCGGCCGCGCTTGAACCCCGGCACATTGATACGCTCGATCATGTGCTCGCCATTGTGCCACTTGTAGAACCTGTCCTTGTCGGCGTCGTCTACGTTGCACCACTGAATCTTTACCGCCGTGCCAGCCAGTGACATGAGGCTCTCCGTTTACAGTTCGCCGAACCACACGCGGCGGAAGAGCTTCGACGGCACTTCCTCGTCGATATGCACGTTCCACAATGCCGACCGGTCCGATTTCTCGTAATCAGTGACCAGTTTTGCGAACCCGCCCAGTTCCGTGACCGTGGTCGCGTCGAAACCGAAAGCCTTGCCGAGGCCCTCATAGTCGAAGCGGCCATGCACGGCCTGGCCGGGGTCGCGGCCCTCGGAGCGGAACTTGTGCGCCTCGGCTGCATAGCAGCCGTCGTTCAGCGTGCAGATGGCCAGCTTGATGCCGCTGCGGCTCACCGTCTCCATTTCCTGCACATGCATCATCAGGCTGCCGTCGCCCTCGATCAGCAGAACCTTGCCGTTGCCGCGCGCCGCTGCGATGCCGATCGCGGAGGAAAGCGCGGAGCCGATCGCTCCGAAATCGTTGATGACGTGGATGCGGTCGGCCGGGCGGTTGCGCATGTGCGACAGCGCGATGGAGAAGAAGTGGCCGCTGCCGACGATAATGTCCCAGTCCTTGGGTACGGCCGCGTCGATCTCGAGCATCGCCTTGCGCGGATCGACGACATTCGGCCGTGCGGGGAATTCCTTGGCGTCGGGAAGCCTGAAGTCGGCTTCGAGCCTGTCCATCACCTCGCTGGTGCGCTGGGCACTGGGCTTCGCGCCGCGCTTGCGCAGCCCCGCCGTGATCGCCTCGGCCGTCGCCGCCGCGTCGGCGCGGATGAGCAGGTCGGCGATCCGCAGGCCCTGGTAGAGGCCCCGCGGCTGCGTGTCGACGTGGATCACCTGCGCACCGGGATAGAGATATCCGGCCTCGGTGGTGTAGTGCCCGAGCGCCGCGCCGAGCCCGATGACGACATCCGCATCCGCGAAGATCTCGCGGGCGGTGTCGCCGGCGAACGCGCCGGCCGTGCCGAGGGAAGCCGGGTTGTCGTCGAAGAGGCCCTTGGCCATGAGGCTGGTGGCGACGAACGCGCCCGCCGTCTCGGCGAGTTCCTCAAGAGCCCGCTTGGCACCGGAACGCGCCGCGCCGCGGCCGGCGATCACGATGGGACGCTCCGCGTTCGCGATCATGTCGACCGCCTGCTCCACCAGCTCGGGGTCCGGCGCTGGACGCTGGAGCGTGGGCAAAACCTCGCGAGACGGCTGATAGGCCGGCACGTGCGGATAGACCTGCTTCTGCAGGTCGAGCGGCACGTTGAGAACGACCGGCCGGCGTTCGTACTGCGCTGCCCAGAACGCCTCGCGCACATTATCTAGCACCCGGTCGACGTGGCGAACATTGATGAAACGCGCGCCCGTCGCGACCGCGAGCGGGCCGGGATCGAATTCGTGAATGTGATAGCCGGTGTTGGTCGGCGCATCGCCGGCGAACACGACCAGCGGCGTGCTGCCGCGCACAGCGATCGTCAGCGCCGTCGATATCTGGGTGAAGCCCGGCCCGGACGTCACCGAAGCGACGCCCACCTCGCCGGTCGCGCGATGGTAGCCATCGGCCATCGCGACGGCGCAATGCTCGTGACGGGCATGGACCGTGCGCACGCCGTGCCTGGTGGCCATGGCGGTCACCCAGTGCATGGTCGCGGTGCCCATGAGCGCGAAGTGGGTCTTGACGCCCTCGGCGACGAAGGCCTCTGCCATCACCTCGAAAGTCTTCGCACCGCTCATTCAAACATTCCTCTTCTTCGACGAGAAAAGCTGGCCGAACCAGTTGGCGATGATCTTCCAGATCAGGGTCGCCGCACCGATTTCCTTCGCCGGCACCGGCTTGGGCCTTGGAGCCTGTTCGGACGCCTGCTGAGACGCGGCGGCCGGGGACGCATCGCCGGCGGCTGCCGGCTCCGACGCGACCACCTGCGAGATGTTGGAGGCGAATTCGGCGAGAAGCACGCGGGCGACATGGACGCCGCCGGCGTTGGCAAACGTTTCCAGCGGCCCGCTGACACTGAAGCCGCCATCGATCGTCAGCAACGTCTCGCCGGGCGCGCTCTGCTCAAGGGTGACGATGCCAGCGGCAAGGGCACGTGAAGCACCACGCTGGTCGATGCCCCGACCGTTGATGGTGCAGCGCATCGCTTCGTGATCGTAGACGATCTCGGCTTCGCCCCTGAAGACGGCCACCGTCGGGCCGAACCTGACGCGGATCGTCGCCTGGTACTTGCCTTCGGGCGTCTTTCCCGTCAGCGTCGCACCCGGGATATAGCCGACGACGCTTTCGACTTCGGTCAGAAGCGGCCAGATCCGGTCCGGTGGCGCCGGTATCGTGATCTGTTCCCTCACCGGGCGCAGATTGGCGGCGATTGAGTCGAGAGACGCTGGCGATGCCATGGAACTGCTCCGTCGTCTTGTTCTGACCGGGCAGGCCGGTCGGCTTCCGAATTCTATTTTGCTTTAGAAAAATCTCGACCGCCCGGAGATGCCGATCCACCGCTCAGCGGTGGATCGGCTCTGAAATGGACTGCGTCAGTTGCCGTCGATACCCTCGGCACTGTCGAAGAACACGTCCTTCCAGGATTCGATCGGATTGCGCATCAAACCGGATTGATGCATGTAGTCGGCGAATTCCTTGAAGGCTGCGACGTTGACGTCGAACTGGAACGCCTCGTTCTGATCGAGGAGTTCTTCGACGAAGCCAACGCCCTGCTTCTGCGGCTCGTGCTTGATATAGATCTCCGCCGCCTCTTTCTTGTTGTTGTTGACGAAGTCGTTGGCTTCCTTATAGGCGGCCACGATCGCCTCGAAGAGCTTCGGGTTCTCGGTCCGGAAATCCTCCCTGGAATAGATCAGGGTGGCGGAGATCATGCGGCCGAAGAAATCCTTGCTGCGGAACACGGGACGGGCGCCTGCCTGAGCCTCGAGATAGCTGAAGGGCACCGTGGTCATGTGCGACTTGACCTCGGTCTGGCCCGAAATCAGCGCGGCGAGAGCATCGACGCTGCCCATCGACACCAGGAGCGGATTGTAGTGGTAGCGATTGTCCCAGCCCCTCTCCTTGGCAGCCTTCATCTGAAGGATCAGCGCCTGGGTCGAAGTCTTGACGTCGGTCATCGCGATGCGGTCGTTCGGACCGTAATCGTCGAGGGAGTTGATCTTCGGGTCGACGGTGTAGAGGTCGCTCGAATAGAGCGCCGTGCCGATGATGCCCTTTACCTTCTGGCCGCCGGTGGTCTTATCCCAAGCGGTCAAGAGCGGACCTACCGAGCTGCCGACAACGTCGACGTTGCCGGACAGGAGCAGGTCGTTGCCGATCTGGCCGCTGTTGACGCGCGTGAAGGTGACGGTGATGTCGCCGAGCCCAAGCTCCTTGGCATGCTTCTCGATCAGCTTCTGCTCAAGCACCACATAATGCGGCAGCAGGGTCAGAGCGTAGGTGTGAGCGATGCGCACTTCCGTAACTTCCGCCATGACGGAGCCGGTCGAGAACGCCGACATTGCCAGTGCCGCCGCGAGCGCGATCCCATGCTTCTTCAACATGAATTCCTCCCAATTGGTGTTGATAGTCCCAAAGTGTCAGTCCTGGCCACACCAGGACCAGATCGTCGAATTCAGATGCCGCGAGCTCCCTGCCTGGGCAAAGAGGGGTCCGTTTCGCGGGTCGCATTGCCGGGCGCCAAAATCCTCCTGACACGCCTGCATTCGCATTTGAGAACTTAATCAGCATTAAATAACTTGGCAACTGGAAATCATCATATCCGGTCGTATTTTCATCGGCCGCCGCCCGGGATCTCCTGCTCCAAGTGACCGGAAAGGCATAAATATCATAATGATTTCCGTAGCATATTGGGTTTCGGCGACCGTCCTGATCGCGCCGCTTTTCCATAAAGCAGCGGTCGGACAGGCAAATCGCGGCCCAAATCGTGGCCTAGATTTTGATCGTACGAAAACAGCTTGCAGGGTGCATCCGAGCGCTCGGGACGGCTCAGCCTATCGGGCCTGGCCGCGCGGCGAAGATGTCCGGCTCAAAGGCAGCGCGACCGAACAGATGTTCGCGAGACGCGTCCACCGAGCGCCGCAAGGCATCGAGATTTATGCCGAGCATCTCGCCAGCCCACTTCACAGGGCGCCCATCGACAAACACGGCCTCGACATTGCCGGCGTCGCAACCGAGAACGATGGTGCCCAAAGCGGAATTCAACGGCAGTGTTTCAATCGCGGCCGCATCGATCATGATCAGGTCGGCAGCTTTGCCCGGCGTCAGGCTCCCGCACACATCTGCAAGACCGTTGGCTCTGGCACCCGCCACCGTGGCGAATTCGAACGCGTCGCGCACGCCGATCAGGTCGTCCGGCGACGCACCCGCCTCGAACACCTTCGCCCGCTGGTATTCCATCAGGGCGCGCATTTGCGTGAACATGTCGCTGCTCAGAGCTGCCGGCGCATCGACGCTGAGGCTCGGGCGGATGCCGAAGCGGCTGATCTGGTCGACCGGCACCCTCGCCTTCGCGATGCCGTAGTGAATATCCGACGTAACCGCCAGCGACACCTGCGTGCCGCTGTCGCGAATGGCCTGCCACGCGGGATCGCCGAGATTGGTGCAGTGTATCAGCGTTACGTCGGGCCTGAGCCAGCCGCCGGCATGCAGCTTCTCGATGTTGCGCGAGGCGGCCTCGTCGAACACGCCGTCGATGCTTACTTCGATTCCAAGATCGCGCGCCAGCTCCAGCGCACGCGGAACCTCGATCGCAGAGCTTTCAAGGCGGAAGAACGCCACCGCCAGGCGCAGGGTGATGCGCCCATCGCCTGCGGAATGGTATTTCCGAACCAGGCGCTCGATATCGCCGGGCCACTGCCGGTCCCATTCGCCCGTATAGGCCGGTGCGAAGCCATGCGCGGCGCGGATTCCTGAATCTGCAAGCGCTTCGATCGCGGCGTCGGAATGCTCCGGCGTACGGGAATTGTGCGAGAAATCCATCAGGCCGGTAATCCCGCACGAAAGGGACGTCAGCGCCGTGACGAGATTGCCGACATACATGTCTTCCGGCCGGTAGTAGGGCGCGAACCCGTTATGCGTGCAGCGCGCGTATTCCGACAACGGTCCATTGGGCAGAAGCCGGCGCAGCGCGCCCTGCCAGCTATGGTGGTGGGTATCGTGCATTCCCGGCGCCAAAATGGTACCGGCGGCGTCGATCTCGACGGCGTCGGCAGCGTCGATCGCCCGGTCGATCGCCGCAATCCGGCCGCCCTCCACAAGCAGGTCGCCGCACTCAAGATCGCCGATTTCGGGATCCATCGTGACGATCGTTGCCCTTTTGAACAGCAGGCGGCCCGAACCGAAACCCTGTTGCCGAGCGAGAATTCCGGCCAGTTCCTTCATGCGGCGGCGATACCGATCGTCACCCTCAGCGGCACCCCCGAGGCCCAGCCTCCGCCACCAATCCGAAGCCGTCTCGCGGGCAGGCGCGACGGGCTCGTCGCAACCGAAACTTGCGGCGCTGCCGCAACAGGGACATCCATCGTATCGCATGTCAAAGTCCCGCCCTGGCTCTCGGCCTCACCGGAAACATTCCTTCAAACCCGGCGGCGGAGCCGGACGACCCGGCACCGCACGCCACTTCGAAAACGAAACTCCGGGATCAGCTGCCGTTCTCGCCCCAGGCGTCGTCGAAGAAGAAGTCTTTCCACGATTCGGGCTTGTTTCTCAGCGCCCCGACCTTGTTCAGGAAGGTCGTGGCGATGAAGAAACCTTGCGGAGCCGGGTCGAAATCGATGTCGGCTCCCTCGCCGAAATAGGTCATGACGTCGTCCACGCCGACCTTCTTCGGTTCGTATTTGAGGTATATCTCCGCTGCCTCGCGCTTGTTGTCCCGAACGAACTGAATCGCTTCCTTGTATGCGTCGATTACGGCGCGATAGAGCTTCGGATTGTTCTGCCGAAAACGCTCGGTGGTGTAGGGCAGGACGGCGGTGAGCATCGTCCCATACACCTCGTCGGAGGTCATCACGACGCGCGCGCCAGCACGCTTCTCGATTTCACTCCACGGCGGAATAATCATGTGCGACTTGACCTCGGCCTTTCCGGAGAGGACCAGTCCCATCGCGTCGTCGGCGGGCAGACCGACCATGTTGCCGTCGAGGCGCTTGAAACTGTCCTCGCCCCATTTCTTGGCCGCGGCGAGCCGAAGGATTACGGCCTCGGTTCCCGTGATCGGCACCGTCACCGCGATGCGATCATCGGGGCCGAAATCGTCCAGCGACTGAATCCGCGGGTCGGTGGTCATGAGCGACGAGCGCATGAGCGCCAGCCCCATCATGCCGCGCACCTTTCCGTCACCTTCCGTCTTGTCCCAGATCGCAGACAACGGCCCGATGCCACTCACGCCGACATCGGCGTTTCCTGACAGAACCAGATCGTTGATATCGGCGCCGCTGCTCAGCCTCGTATACTCGACGACCGTATCGAGACCGGCTGCGGCGACATGCTTCTCGAGAATTTGCTTCTCGCGCAGGACGTAGGTCGGGATCTGGCTCGGCGCGTAGGTCTGCGCGATGCGCAAATGGCTCTGTTCTGCATTGGCGTCCAAGACGCCCACTGAAAGGCTCAACGCCGCACATGCGGCAAGCAGTCGAACAAACTTCACCATACCTTTTTCCTCCCAAGGTGGCGGTGCGATCCATCGCGCTTGCAGCGTATGCCTGCAGGAAAAAGGCGTCAATTAATATTACGATTCATTCAATTAGTTTGCCAAAAAATAATGACCCTCTGAGGGCCATTATTGTTTTTTATCAGCACTTTATGTAATTCTTCAGCCCCAGGAATTGGCATCCTTTTTTATGAAGAATGACCATCGGCGACTTAATCGCAAGCGCCTGCCCTGGAGAAGCCGCCGCCTTGTTGAGCGGCGGCCTGCGGGGATCACGCGAATTCGAACACGAACTGGAGCCCCTGCTCCACGATACGCCAGCCTTCGGGACGGCGAACGAGGCGGTCGCGGACCACGCCGAGACGGAGCGGCGTCTGGATGTTGACCGCGCCGTCATGCTTGACGCCGTCGTCGTATTTGTAGGTGGTGACGTAGAGCACCGATTCCGCGTGGTCGGCATCGATGACGTTGACGATGATGTTGGACGCGACATGCCGGATCACCTGGGTGGGCGAGCGGGCGTTCAGTTCCTTCCGCAGCGCCTCGTGGCCGGTATAGGGCTTGCCCAGCCGATGCCACGTGCCGTCCTCGACGAACAGCGAGATCGCGGTTTCGTAGTCGAATTCGTCGACCGCGTGGAACAGGCTGAGCAGCACCTTCTGGCAATCCTGCTCGATGGCGCGTTCCTGTTCCCTGGTCAGTCCGCTGCTGGTCGTCATCTTCGTCTCCTCCAAAGGTCAAGGCTTCGCCGGTCGCCTCCCGATGAGGGCGGCGCGGTCATTGCCGGTTACGGTATGTGTGACTGTCTGTCGGTCTTGCGTGGGACAGGCACGCGGGGTGCCTGTCCCATTGGACTGCTACGCGGTCAGCGCATCATGCCCCACTTCTGGACCGTCCTGCGCTCGATCACCCTGAACACCAGGTTTTCCATCAGGAAACCTATGATGATGACGGTCAGCAGGCCGGCGAAGGTATGGGCCGTTTCGAGCTGGGCGCGGTTTTCAAAGATGTACCAGCCGATGCCGCCGCTGCGCGATGCGACGCCAAAGACCAGCTCCGCGCCGATCAGCGTGCGCCAGGCATGCGCCCAGCCGATCTTCAGGCCGGTGAGGATATAGGGGAAAGCGGCCGGGATCAGGATGCGGAAGATGTAGCTGATGCGGCTGAGGCCGAAATTCTGTCCCGCCATGCGCAGCGTTTCCGGCACAGCCTGGAAGCCCGCAAACGTGTTCATCGCCACCGTCCACACCACAGCCTGGATCATGACGAGAATGATCGCCGACGTGCCAACGCCCAGCCACAGCAGTGCGAGCGGCAGGATGGCCAAAGCCGGCAACGGGTTGAACATGCTGACCATGGTTGTCAGCACCACTGAGCCGAAAGAACTGGTGACGGCGATCACGGTGAAGATCGTCGCCAGAGTAATCGCCAGCGAGTAGCCCATGATCAGGACCTCGAGCGAGGTCAGGGCGCGGGCGGGAATGATGCCCGAGGCAACATCCGACCGGAACGCCGTCAGCGTGTCGGTGAGCGAAGGAAACATCAGCGGGTTCGCGGCCCACCGGGCAGAGACCTCCCAAAGGATCGCCAGCATGACCAGCACCAGGAAGCGACGGAACGCTCCGTTCTGCCTCAGCCGCTCGAACCCGGACAACGGCACGGCAGCGTCGCCGATGGTGCCAACCTCGGTGAGGTTGTACTCCCTTTCGGCATGCAGTGCGGACGGGTGGGTTGCAACATTTGCCATGACCATGCCTCAGTGCTTTTCCTTGCCGAACAACATCGCGCTGATGCGGTCCTTGAGGTCGTTGAATTCCTTGGTGTTCTCGCTGGCAAAATCGAACTGGTCGCAGTTCAGCTCAGCGCGCACCCGCCCCGGATGCGGCGACAGGACGATGATGCGCGACCCGACGAGTATCGCTTCCTCGATCGAATGGGTGACGAAGAGCATGTTGCAGCGGATCGTCTCCCAGAGCTGAAGCAGCTCGCTCTGCATCTTGCGGCGCGTCAGCGCGTCAAGCGCGGCGAACGGCTCATCCATCAGCAGGATTTTCGGCTGCATGGCCAGCGCGCGGGCAATGGCCGTTCGCTGCTTCATGCCGCCCGACAGCATATGCGGATAGACGTCGGCAAACTTCGTCAGGTTGACCTTGTCGATATAGGTCAGCGCCAGCTTCTCGGCGTCGCTGCGCGAAAGCCCCAGCGAGGCGCGCAGCGGAAGCATGATGTTTTCCTTGACCGTCTTCCATGGCATCAACTGCTCGAATTCCTGGAAGACTGTCATGCGGTCCGGGCCAGGCTTGCTCACCGGCTTGCCGTTGAACTTGATCGCGCCCTCGACCGGCTTCATGAAACCGCCGACCGCCTTCAGCAGGGTCGACTTGCCACAGCCCGATGGCCCCAGCAGCACGGTTCGTTCACCGGGAAACGCGTCGAAGCTGACACGATACGTCGCCGTCACCAGGGACTCCCGCGTCTTGTACTGCAGCGAGACGCCGTCGATCGACAGAAGCGGCTCCTCCGCGACCACGTATGGTTGTCGCCCGATCGGAGCTACCGTGCTGGCGCTCATGTGCTGCCTCCCCATCAATGTCATTGCGAACCTCCCAATTCACTTCCTGCGGCCTGCCGGACAGCCGGGCTACACCGACAGGAAATCCGGCACGTCGCCGAGCATGTGCTGCCCGCAGATTTCAAAAAGATCGTCGCGCCCCTGTATGTGCTGGCGAAGCGTGACGATGTCGCGGAAGCGCCTTTCCATCGCGTCGCCGGTATAGACGACGCTCGCGCCGGCCGCGTGGAACGCGAAATCGGCGACCTGGTAGGACTGGCGAATGGCGTGGCTCGCTGCCAGCCGCAGCGCGACGCGGTCATCGAGCGACATTGCCGGCGCGCCGGACGTCTTGAGGCCGGACCAGACGCGATCGATGGTCGTGGCCATGTAGACGCGAGACGATTCCAGCGAGGCTCGCGCCTGCGCAACGCCGGCCTGGATCACCGCGCTCTGCTTCAGCGGCGATTGCAGGCCCTTCGGCGTCTTGCTCACGGCGATGGCGATGAACTGTTCGAGCATCGCGGAAGCGATGCCGAGCGCGATGGCCGAAAAGCCCATCGCATACATGTTGCGGCTGGTGACCGAATAAAGCGGGCTGTGATTGTGCCGCTCGCGCGCATCGTCCTGGATCAGGCAATGGCGTTCAGGCACGAACACGTCCTTGACGCTGTAGCTGTCGCTGCCGGTGCCTTTCAGGCCGATCACGTTCCACGACTTGCGCATCGCGACCTGCTCCACCGGGAACAGCATGATCTTGATCACCGGCTTGCCAGTCGCGGGGTCCAATACTTCCTGGCCGTCGCGGTAGAGGGTCGAGAGACCGCCGACCCAGCTCGCCTGGCGGCAACCGGACGCGAAGCTCCAGTCCCCGCTGACCCGGAAGCCGCCTTCAACGATGTCGGCGCGGCCTTTGCCCGGTCCCCAGGCCATCACGCCGCGCGGGTCGAGGAAAATCTTCGCGCCAATCTCGGAATGCAGGACCGAGGCGGACATCGAACAGCAGGACGTCTGGCCGATGCACCAGGCCGTGCTCGCATCCACCCTGGCAATGCGCTCGAGCACGTCCACGAAGACCTGAGGCTCGACCTGTCCCCCGGCGAGCTCGGTCGGGAGAAGCATGCGATAGAGCCCGGCTTCCAGCAGCGCATCGGCGAGTTTGTCGGGAAGCTGGGCTGCCGCCTCGATCTCCGCCGACATGCTCTCCATCAGCGGCGACAGCCGCTCAACCTCTCCCAGATAATCGATCGCGCGAGGGCTATGGATGTGCAATGCGTTCGCTGTCATTTTCTCAGACCTTGTTTCCGGCCGTTGAAACGGCCTGCGCCAGCAAGGCGCTCAAATTTCGGCGTAGTGGATGCGGCGATACTGAGCGGACGGAATCTTGTCGTCGATATGGAGGTCCCACAGCGTGGCGCTCCCAGACGATTCGTGCTCGCGCAGCAGACGATCGAATTCGCCGGTTTTGGTAACCTTCACACCGCCCAGCCCGAAGCCGCGCGCCACCGCGGCCAGATCGCCGCGGCCGTGGACAACCTCATCTTCAGGCAATCCCTCGGCGCGGAACCGGTGGACCTCGGTGCCGTAGGCTCCGTCATTGAGAATGCCGATCACCATGCCGATCCCCTGCCGGCGGATCGTTTCCAGCTCCGAGGCGTGCATGAGGAAACTGCCGTCGCCGTCGAGCAGCAGCGTCTTGCCGTCGGCGCGGCCGGCCGCGACGCCGATGGCCGCCGGCAGAGCCGAGCCGATGACCCCGAAATCACTCATCACGGTCCAGCGCTCCGGCGCGCGGTCGCGCAGGTGGGTGACCACGAACGTGAACACGTGCCCGGTGCCGACGACGATGTTCCAGTCCTTCGGCACGACGCGGTCGATCTCAAGCAGAGCCGCACGCGGATCGAGCAGGCCGGGCTGCACGTCGAAGGGCTTGGGGTCGGGAAGGCGCGCCTCCTCGGCGATGGCCTGCCTGAGTTCGGGCGTGCGCGCGCCGCTTGAAGAATGCGACCGGGAGGCCAGTTCGCCGTCCAGCGCCTGAGCGGCGAGAAGCGCGTCAGCCTGGATATACAGATCGGCCACGCGAAGCCCCTGCCAGAGGCCGCGCGGATGCGTGTCCATCTGAATCACCTGCGCGCCGGGATACATGTAGCCAGCCTCCGCGGTGAAGTGGCTGAGCGATGCGCCGACGCCGATGACGAGATCGCTCTCGGCAAACTGCTCGCGCGAAACCGGCCCGGCGAAGGTTCCGGATATGCCGATCGAGAACGGATCCTCATCGAACAATCCCTTGCCGAACAGCGAGGTCGCAAGCAGGGCACCCGAGCGCTCCGCAAGGGCACGAAGTGCCGCGCCCGCACCGGAACGCACGGCGCCGCGCCCCGCAAGCACGATCGGGCGCTCGGCCGCCGCCAGCATGTCGGCCGCCCGCTTGATCAGATCGGCATTGGGCGACAGGCGCTGCGGCGTGGGCATGTATTCCAGCGACGTCATGTAGTCGACCATGTGCGGAAACTTCTGTTTCTGCAGGTCGGCGGGAACGCCGAGGACAACCGGCCGGGATTCGAGGCGCGCACAGTGGAACGCCTCGCGCACGCCGTCGAGCAGCCGGTCGATGTGATGAACCTGGATGTAGCGGGCACCGGTGGCGGCCGCGAGCGGCGGCTGGTCGAAATGCTGCGTGGCGTAGGCCGCCTGAAGCGGCGTCTCGCCCACGAAAACGACGAGCGGCACGTTGCCCCGCGCCGCGACGGTCAGCGCCGTTGCGATCTGCGTGAAGCCGGGGCCGCACGTCACCGAAGCGACGCCGACCTTGCCCCAGGCCCGCGCATAGCCGATGGCCATCATGACGGCCGAATGCTCATGGCGGGCATGGACGCTTCTGACGCCGTGGCGCGTCGTCAAGGCCGTCGCCCAATACATGTTGGCATCGCCAAGCAGCGAAAAGTGGACGTCGACACCTTCGGCCGCGAAGGCCTCTGCCAACACCTCGTATGCACGCAAATCGGCCATTTTCCTCCCCGGTTGACTGTCTCGCACCACACCGCCACGCTGGCGGCAACCTCATTATAGGCCCGAGTCTTCTTCCGTGGAAATAACTTACAGTGCGTTAGAATTCTAAGCAACCCGGTAATTCGTTTTCGGCTCGCGAATCCGCATGCGATTTCCTATATACCTGTGTTTTAAAGGAAATTTTTGGGCTACGCTCTCTGACGCCCCTGTCGCAACAGGGCCCAACTTCCTTAATGATGAAAAAGTTTCTTGACACTCCATTCAACAGGAGTCACCCCTCGGCGCGAGGTCCGTGACTGGCTGGGAAGGCCCCCCGCCGCCACAGGATCAACCGGGATCGCCAAAAGGGAGGACGTAATATGGCGCGGCAACCAGTCGCTGTGATGCTCGCGAGCGAAAGGACGGGCGGGATCGCGCCCGAAGCGCCTTTCGACACGACGAAGCTCGACCAACTGCTGGAGCAGCACGGTTTCGACGTCGCGCTGCTGACCTCCGGCCACAATGTCCGCTACATGCTCGGCGGCTACCAGAATTTCAATTTCGGCACGATGACGGCGATCGGCGTCAGCCGCTATCTGCCCATTGTCATCTACTGGCGCGGACGGCCTGAGGACACCACGCTGATCGCGCGTGGCGACGAGAAGGTCGTCATCGCCGGTCACGAGAAGGAACATGGTCCGCTCTGGATGCCGAAGATCATCACCGGCTCGTACACGACCGAGGACGCGGTCCGGCTCGCCTCGGAGGAGCTGCGCCGGCACGGCCTTTCCAACGAGCGCGTCGGCATTGAAATGGCGTTCATGCCCTACGGCGCCGGCAAGCTGTTTGCCGAAGCGTTCCCGCAGGCCGAATTCTCGGATGTGAACCGGCCGATGGAACGTCTGCGCGCGCGCAAGAGCCGGCGAGAGCTGACACTGCTTCGCGAGGCATCCGAACGGCTGGCCGACGCCATCGTCGCCACCTTCGAGAAGACCGGGCCGGGCTCGACCAAGTTCGAGATCATCGACACGCTGCGCCGCGAGCAGACCGAACGCGGGCTGACCTATCAATATTCGCTGATCACCGTCGGCGACAGCCGCAACCGCGTGCCATCCCGCGAGACGTGGGATGCGGGCGCGATCATGTCGATCGACTCCGCTTCCCAGTACAACGGCTATCTCGCCGACCTTTGCCGCATGGGAATTCTGGGCGAACCCGACCCGGAGCTGAAGGACATGCTTGCGGAGGTGGCGCGCATTCAGGACGTGGCGCGCGCGCCGATCCGCAACGGCGTCCGCGCCGGCCAGATTTATGCCGATGTCGAGGCGGCCATGGCGGCTTCTCCGCTCAGCGAGCACCTCAATTTCATCGGCCACGGCATGGGGCTGGTGTCGCACGAGTCGCCTCGCCTGACCGATCAGGGCCCAGTCCCCTATCCAGCAAGCGACGTCGACCTGCCGCTGGAAACCGGCACGGTCCTGTCGCTCGAGACAATCCTCATTCATCCGCGCCGAGGCTTCATCAAGCTCGAGGACACGGTCGCCGTCACCGATGACGGCGTCGAAGGTTTCGGCGACGCCGGGCGCGGCTGGAACCGCGGCCGGAGCTGATCTTCACGTGGAATAAGGCGCGGCGCGAATGTGCCGCGCCGTCAGCTCGCTGAGGCGGTTGATGCCCAGCAGAGCCATGTCGCGCTCCGTCTCCGACCGGAGGATCGAAAAGGCATGGCGCACGCCCACGCCGCCGGCGGCGGCCAGCGCGAACATGAACGGGCGACCGAGAAACACGAAGCGCGCGCCTGCTGCCAGCGCCTTCAGCACGTCGGTGCCGCGCCTGACACCGCCATCGAGCATCAGCGTGATACCGGAAACGGCCGCCGCTATTTCCTCCAGCGCGTCGAGCGAAGCGACGGCTCCGTCGAGCTGCCGGCCGCCATGGTTGGACACGATCAGCCCGTCGACGCCCACGTCTCGCGCGCGCATGGCATCGGCGGGGTCGAGAACGCCCTTGACCACCAGCGTTCCCTTCCAGCGCTCGCGCAGGAAGGCGAGATCGTCGAGACTGAACCGGTCTCGCACCAGCGGCACCTGCGTCCGGCCGATCATCGGCACCCGGCGCCCATGGTCGGCATTCTCGAAATGCGGCATGCCATCCCGAAGCATAGTGGCGGCCGCAGTGCCCAGCAACCAACTCGGATGGGCCAGCCCGTCTAACACGAGGCGCGGCGAAAGGCGCGGCGGCATGGTGAAGCCGACGCGCTGGTTGTTCTCGCGATTGCCGAGCACCGGCACGTCGGCCATGACAACGAGCACGTCGATACCCGCCCGGTCCAGCCGATCCGCCGTTGCCGCCAAACGGTCGCGATCGGAAACGGTGTGGATTTCAAACCACGCGTCGGGCGCGGCGCGCGCAACCGCTTCCAGCGGAACGGTGGAGCTTGCCGTCAGAATGAAGGGCGCGCCGAAGGCGTCCGCCGCCTCGGCCAGATGAAGATCGCCGCCGCGCCATGCGAGCGCTGCCCCACCCATCGGCGCGATGCCGAACGGAACACCGTATGTCCGACCGAAGAGTTCCACCCGCGTCGTCCGCCCGGAAACATCGACCATCGAGGTCGGCATCAGCCGGCGGCGAACGAACGCTTCGCGATTGGCCTCGCGGGTGAGGTTGTCCTCTACTCCGCCATGCACATAACCGAAGATCGAGCGCGGCAGCCGTCGCCTGGCGGCGCGTTCGAAATCCGCCAGCGACAGGATATGGTCGCCGAGGCGGGAACCGTTTCGTGCGCCGGCGGATGCCGGACCTTGCCCGGCGGACATCAGCCAAGCACTTGGTGGACGCCGGCCTTGCCGCCGCGTTCGACATCGCGAACCGCGGCGACCACCCGCTCATTGGCCGGGGCGGACAGGCCGAGCCTCGTCGCTTCCGCAACGATCATGCCGTTCATCTCGTCGATTTCCGTGCGCCTGCCCTTGAGGATGTCCTGCCCCATCGACGGGCGCTGGGCAGCAGAGCGAAGCGAGGACGACGTTTCCTCGATCATCTGCGCCTCGATCTCGGCATAGGCATCGGCGTCGCCTTCGGACGCCAGCAGCAATGCCTCCGGATCGTGACGGCCCACCTTTTCCAGCGAATAGCCCAGCGCCTTGCCGACCCGGACTGCCTCGCCACCCAGCGCGATGCCGAAGCGGCGCAGCCGGGGGTCTGAATCGCGGTCGTTCCCGGCAAGACCGGTCGCGGCCGACAGCGCGTTGCGCATGGCGTTGATGCACAGCTTCGACCAGCGCTCGCCCCACAGATTCGTGGTCACACGGCAACTGTCGGCGACCGAAACGAGAGCGGCCAGCTCCTCCGCCCGCTTCGTGATCCTGCCGTGAACCTCGCCCACGCGATAAGCGTGGTTGGGCAGCCCCGACAGCCTGTTGTTGCGCCGGACGCGGCCTGGCGCGGGGACATCTCCTGCGATCGTCGCCGGAATGCAGCCCAACGTGCGGCCCCAGCCGACGATGCCGGCGATCTCCGGTTCGTTGATGCAGTTCTGGAGGGAAACGACGATGCCGTCGGTGGACAGATAAGGCGCGATCAGCCGCGTGGCCCAGCCCGTGTCGTAGGACTTCACGCCTATGAAGGCAATGTCGACCGGTGGCCCATAGGCGATCTGCGGCACGTCGCTGATGTCGAGCGCGCGCATTTCGACGCTGAAATTCTCTTCCTCCGACATGCCCTCCAGCGCCAGCCCGTCGCGGCGGATGGCTGCGACATGGTCCGGCCATGGGTCGATCAGGGTCACGTTGTGCCCCGACCTTGCCAGATATGCGCCGAGATACCCGCCCATGGCCCCGGCACCGACGACCGCGATATGACCGTTCATTCTCCCCTCCCCGAACCAAGACGAGCGCCGGCTTCCCGTCGGCGCGCCGGCGCCGTCAGGCGGCCCTTACAGCGCGCGCGTCCGCAACCGCCTTCCTGCCAATGAGCAGCTTCTGGATTTCGCTGGTGCCTTCATAGATGCGCAGCGCGCGAATCTCGCGGTACAGCGCCTCGCAGACATTGCCCTTCAGCACGCCCTTGCCGCCGAGTAGCTGCACCGCGGAGTCGATGGTGATCTGCGCCGACTCGGTCGCCTTCAGCTTGGCCATAGCCGCCTCGACGGTGATGCGTTCCGCTCCGCTGTCGCGAAGCCAGGCAGCACTGTAGATCAGCAGCTCGGACGCCACGGTCTCAGTGATCATGTCGGCGAACCGCATCTGCGTCGCCTGCTGGTCGGCCAGCACCACGCCCGCAAGCGTACGCTCCACGGTCCAGTCCAGCGCCTCGTCTATGGCCCTGCGCGCGAAGCCGGCGGCCGCCGCCGCAACGCTCGGACGGAAGACGTCCAGCGTCGCCATCGCCACCTTGAAGCCCTGCCCCTGCGCCCCGACCAGCGCGGAAGCATCCACACGGCAATTCTCGAACGCGATGGTGCCCAGCGGATGGGCGGCAACGACATCCAGCCTTTCCACGAGCCGCAAGCCGGGATTGCGGGCCTCGACGATGAACGCCGAAAGGCCCTTCGCTCCGGGGGCTTCGCCGGTGCGCGCGAACACCACATAGTGGTCGGCGAGACCGGCATTGGATATCCAGGTCTTCTGCCCATTCAGGACATAGCTGTCGCCCTCGCGCCGCGCGGACGTCTCGATGTTGGCAACATCAGACCCGCTGCGCGCCTCCGAGAGGGCAAATGCAGGTAGGGCCTGCCCCGCAGCCGCGGGCGCCAGATAGCGGTCGCGTTGCTCGTCCGACCCGAACAGAGCGATCGCGCCGGAGCCCAGCCCCTGAAGGGCGAATACGAAGTCGAGCAGGCCGGATCTGTAGCCAAGGATCTGCCGGGTGAGGCAGAGCGAGCGGACGTCGTGGCGGACACGTTCGCCTGGCGCAGACCTCGGAGCGGCGGGAGCCAGCAGCCCCGCCTCGCCGAGCCCGCGCGCAAGCGAGCGGCAGGTGCGATCGAGATCCGCATGATCGTCGACCGCCTCGTCGGGAAGGGCTGCGGCCCAGGCCGACACACGCTCGGCCAGAGCGGCATGTTCGTCGCCGAAGAAGGGATATCTGAGCGCGGGAGGAATGAAACCGGACATGCTCGCCTACCCTGCCATGTACTCGCCGCCGGCAACGACTAGCGCCTGCCCGGTGACGGCCGCCGCATCCGCGCGGCATAGATACTCCACGGCCGCCGCGACCTCGTCGGGCCGTATCAGTCGGCCAAGCGGGACCGACTGCGTCAGCTTCTGGCGGATTGACGCCTCGTCGCCGCCCGACCGCCGGGACAGGTTCTCCACCTGCGCAGAGACCAGATCGGTATCCGTGTAACCGGGGCATACGGCGTTGACGGTGACGCCCTTGCGCACCAGCTCGAGCGCCAGCGCCCGCGTCAGGCCGACAACGGCATGCTTCGCGGCGCAATAGGCCGACACGAAGGGGTAGCCCAGCAGCCCTGCAGTCGACGCTATGTTGACGATGCGCCCAGCCCTGGCCTCCAGCATGTCTGGCAGGACCAGCCGGATGCAGCGGTGGACCTGAACCAGATTGAGCTCCAGCACCTCAAGAAGCGCCGCCTCGTCCTGGTCGGCGATCGAGCCCGAGCGCGCTGCGCCTGCATTGTTCACAAGTACAGTAACCGGGCCGAAGCCCTGCCGCGCCTCGGCCAAAGCCTGCGCCAGCGCCGCGCCGTCGGTCACATCGACGGCGAGGGGCTGCACGATACCGTCGATGCCTGCGGCTGCTTCCCGCAATACGGCTGCACGCCTGCCGACGATCGTCACCCGGTGCGTTGCCGCCAGACTGCGGGCAATGGCCAGCCCTATGCCGGTTCCGCCGCCGGTGACGACGGCATGCGGCAGGGATTGAGGATCGGCCGACATGGAGAGATCAGTTCCCCTGGAAGACCGGCTGCTTCTTCGCGGCGAAGGCCTCGTAGGCGCGCCGGAAATCCTCGGTCTTCATCGCGATCGCCTGCGCCTGCGCCTCGGCCTCGATCGCCTGGTCGATCGTCATGTTCCATTCCTGCTGCAGCATCTTCTTCGTCATGCCATGCGCGAAAGTCGGGCCGGTGCGCAGGTCGCGGGCAATGGAGAGCGCAACGTCCAGCGTCTCGCCCGCCGGCACCAGCCGGTTGTAGAAGCCCCAGCGCTCGGCCTCCTCGCCGTTCATGGCGCGTCCGGTGTACAGAAGCTCCGAAGCCCTGCCCTGGCCGATTATGCGCGGGAGGATGGCGCAGGCGCCCATGTCGCAACCGGCGAGGCCGACGCGCACGAAAAGGAACGCCACCTTGCTTGCCGCGGTACCCACCCGCAGGTCGGACGACATGGCGACGATGGCGCCCGCCCCGGCGCAGACGCCCTCGATGGCGGCCACGACCGGCTGGGGGCAATTGCGCATAGCCTTGACGAGATCACCCGTCATCTGCGTGAAATCGTAGATACCCGGCATGTCCATCTCGATCAACGGGCCGATGATTTCGTGAACGTCGCCGCCGGAGCAGAAATTGCCGCCGGCACCCGTCACCACCACGACCTTGATGCCGTCGACATACTTTAACGACCTGAAGAAATCCGTCAGCTCCATGTAGCTCTCGAACGTCAGCGGGTTCTTCCGCTCGGGCCGATTGAGCGTGACTGTCGCCACTCCGTCCTCGACCGAGAGCAGGAAATGCTTGGGATTCAGGCTGTCGACGGCAATTTTCTTCATTGGAACCAGGCCTTCAAGGGTGGGCGGCGTCGGCCGCCATGCACTTTGCCGATCGGCGATCAGCGACAAAATCGAACGTACCGCAATATATTTATTGCCTCAGTGACGTCAACAGCAATCTGAAAGAGAGCGCTGGCTGACGATTTTTTGCTGCGTTTTCAATGGTATGCCCGAATGTCCAGTTCGAGCCGCTTGACTGTCACCATCAAAAATGGGCAAAAGAAAGCGAACGAACGTTAAATAAAATCTCTACTAGACGGACCCGACATGGAGGAAGCAGTGACGAAAGTGGCGGTGGTGACTGGCGCGGCTTCCGGCATTGGCCGGGCGGTGGCCAGGCGTCTGCATGAAGACGGGTTCAAGGTGGCCCTGCTCGACCTGGACGGCGAAAAGGCAGCCGAGGCGGCGGCCGAAATCTCGCCCGATGCCGCAGCCGGCTATCGGTGCGACATCACCGATCTTGATTCGGTGACGGCGGCGCGCGAGCAGGTCGTGGCCGAACTCGGCGCGCCGTCGGTCGTCGTCAACTGCGCCGGCTGGAGCGTCATCCAGCCGTTCATCAAGAACGACCAGGCCTTCTGGACCCGCGCCATTTCAGTGAACCTGACGGGAACGGTGGCGCTGACGCATGTGTTCCTGCAGGACCTCGTTGCTGCCGAAGACGCCCGCGTAATCAATATCGCGAGCGATGCCGGCCGCGTCGGGTCGACCGGCGAGACCGCCTACTCGGCGGCCAAGGGTGGCGTAATCGCCTTCACCAAGTCGCTGGCTCGCGAGATGGCCCGCCACAAGATCACCGCGAACTGCGTGTGCCCCGGCCCGACGGAAACGTCGATGCTTCTGGTTCAGGACGCGCAGCGCATCGAGGCGCTGACCAAGGCGGTGCCCATGCGCCGGCTCGCGAAGCCCGAGGAAATCGCCAACGCCGTTTCGTTCTTTGCCGCGCCCGCATCCGGCTACATTACCGGCCAGGTGCTGAGCGTCAGCGGCGGGCTGACCATGGCCGGCTGACCGGCGCTACTTCTCTTCCAGCTCCATGTCGCGGCAGACCTGCCGCGACACCGCGATGAAGGAGCGGACGAGCGCGCCGCTCCTCGCCCGCACGCTCGCGCAGGCCAGGTCGATCGTGTGGGCCGGCGTAACGGGCACATAGGTGACGCCGCCGATCGGCGGCCGAGCGCCCGACGGCAGAAGCGCCACGCCCAGCTTCGCCGCGACGAACGCCGTCAACGTCGATATCTGCGTGGCTTCCTGCACGACCCTCGCCTCGAATCCGGCCTCACGGCACCATTTGATCACCGTGTCATGCAGCCGTGGTATGTCGCGACTGGAATACATGACGAAGTGCTCGTCGCGCAGGTCTGTCAGTTCGATCGTCGCGCCCCCGGCTAGCGGGTGAGTGCTCGGAAGTGCGGCCACCAGCCCTTCCCGCAGGATGACCGCCGTCCGCACGATGCGATCCGACGCCGGCGTTCGCACCAGCCCCACATCGATGCCGCCGTTTCGCAGTAGGTCGAGTTGGGCGAGCGTCGTGGCCTCGTGGAACGACAGCTCGACCGCCGGGTGCCTGGTGACAAACGCCGCGACGATACGGGCGAGCACACCATAGGTCGTCGAACTGACGAAGCCGACGCGCAGTCTTCCATCGAGACCGCGATCAACCTGGCGGATTTCGATCGCCGCCTTGCCGGCGACGGACAGAATCTCGCGCGCATGGCCGAGCAGCCGTTCGCCGGCCGGCGTCAACGCGACCTGATGGCGGTCGCGTTTGAACAGCACCACGCCGGCCACCTCCTCGAGCGTGCGGATGCGGCGACTGAGCGGCGGCTGCGTCATGCCAAGCCGGTGGGCGGCCCGGCCGAAATTAAGCTCCTCGGCGACGGCTACGAAGAACGGGAGCGATTCAAGGAAGCGCGACGTGCGTGTGCTCATTCAATTTTGATATCACCAATCGCGACAAATAGCACTTCAAATGCCCTTCCCCTGTCCGTCACTATGACCGAGCGCCACACCGCGCGAGGGAGGAATGAATGGGACCGATCGAAGGTATCCGTATCGTCGACATGACCTCGATTCTCATGGGGCCGTACGCGACGCGGCTGCTCGGCGACATGGGCGCGGACGTCATCAAAATCGAAAGTCCGCAGATGGACTCGATGCGCACCGTCAAGCCGTCCCGCTCCGATGGGATGGCCGGCGCGATACTGAATCTGCATGCGAACAAGCGCAGCGTCGTGCTCGATCTCAAGCAGGAGAAGGCGCGCGAAGCCGCCCTGCGCATGATCGCGGAGGCCGACGTCTTCGTTCACAACCTGCGCCCCGGCGCCATAGTCAAGCTCAAGCTCGACTATGAGCACGTCAGGGCCGTGAACCCCGACGTCGTTTATTGCAACGCCTACGGCTTCGGCCGTGACGGACCCTACCGCGACAAGGCCGCCTATGACGACACCATTCAGGCGGCGTCCGGCATTCCCGCCCTCATCGCGCGCGCGCGCGGCGAACCGGATTTCTACCCGTCTGCGATCTGCGACAAGATCGGCGGCCTGACCATCGTCTATGCGATACTCGCGGCGCTGCTGGGTCGCGCCATGGGCAAAGGCGGGCAGGAGATCGAGGTACCGATGTTCGAGACGGCGGCAGCCTTCAATGCCATCGAGCACCTTTGCGGCTTCGCGTTCGACCCGCCGCTCGACGATTTCGGCTGGCGGCGCATACTTGCGCGCAACCGCAAGCCGTTTGCCACCAGCGACGGCTATGCCTGCATCCTGCCCTACTCCACCGAGAACTGGCGCGACTTCTTCATTTTCGCCGACCGTGCCGAGCTCGTCGACGACGACCGCTTCGCCACCCATGCGCGGCGGATCGCCAACATCGACTTTCTTTACGGGCTGATCGCGGAGGTCGCTCCACGGCACACCACAGGCGAGTGGATGGCGTTCTGCGACAGTCGCAGCATCCCGGCCATGCCGGTGCTCGACGGACCGGATCTGTGGAACGATCCGCAGATTCAGAGTTCCGGCGTGCTGGGCTTTGACGAGCACCCGACGGAGGGGCGATATCGAACCATCCACCAGCCGGCGCGCTTTGGCGGAGCGGCGAGTGGCATACGCCGCCACGCGCCGCGCGCGGGCGAGCACACGGCCGACGTGCTGGCCGACATCGGCTACTCGCCCGACGAGGTCAGCGCAATGATCGCCACCGGCGCCGCAGCAAAGGGGTAACGTCGATGTCACACAGCGATCTGGTCCTTTTCGAAACGCGCGGCAGGGTTGGCCTACTGACGCTGAATGATCCTAAACGGCGCAACGCACTGTCGGATGGGATGATCGACCAGCTTCTCGCCAGGCTGGACGAGGCGTCCCGACAGCGCGACCTCGGATGCCTGGTGCTGACCGGCGCCGGCGGCGCGTTCTGCGCAGGCGGAGACGTCAAGGACATGCGCGACCGCGCGGGCTATGCCGCCGGCGGGCCGGCAGACATCCGCGATGCGATGCTGTCCAGCTTCCAGCGCATTCCGCGTGCGTTCTTCGCGCTTGATCTGCCTGTCGTCGCCGCGGTTGCGGGGCCGGCGATCGGCGCCGGCTGCGACATCGCCGCGATGTGCGACATGGTCGTCGCCGCCGACAGCGCCTCCTTCGCGGAGAGCTTCGTCAGACTGGGCGTTCTCTCCGGCGACGGCGGCGCCTGGTTTCTCATGCGTGCCATCGGCTATCAGAGGACGGCCGAGATGACGCTGACCGGAGACGCGATCAACGCCCACACGGCGAAGGAATGGGGCCTCGTCGGCAGTGTCGTCGCCGAAGGCGACCTGCTCGATGAGGCGATGGCCCTGGCCGAGCGCATTGCGCGGCATCCGCAACGGACGCTTCGCATGGCCAAGCGGCTGCTTCGGGAGACCTATCTCGGCTCGATGCACTCGTCACTGGAGCTTGCCGCGACGATGCAGGGCGTCGCCTTCCATACCGAGGATCACCGCGAAGCCGTCGCAGCCATGTTCGAAAAGCGCGCCGGACAGTTCAACGGCAAGTAAGAGCACCGACTGGAGGACCTGATGACCGCGATATCCGAGAAGCGCGACTGGAAGGCGAAGGAACGGCCCGATCTGGCCGGGTTCAGCTGGAACGATGCGTTCCTGCTCGACGACCAGCTGTCCGAGGACGAGCGGATGATCCGCGACGCGGCCGCCGCCTTCGCCGCCGACCGGCTAGCGCCGCGCGTGCAGGACGCCTATCTGGAGGAAACCACCGATCCCGACATCTTCCGCGAGATGGGCCAGGCCGGCCTGCTCGGCGTCACCGTGCCGGAAGAGTTCGGCGGCGTCGGCGCCGGCTACGTCGCCTACGGCCTCGTCGCCCGCGAGGTCGAGCGCATCGATTCCGGCTACCGCTCGATGATGAGCGTGCAGTCGTCGCTGGTCATGTATCCGATCCACGCCTACGGCTCGGACGAGCAGCGGATGAAATACCTGCCGAAGCTCGCCTCCGGCGAATTCATCGGCTGCTTCGGCCTCACCGAGCCCGATGCCGGCTCCGATCCGGGCGGCATGAAGACCCGCGCCATCAGGACCGACGGCGGCTATCGGCTCACCGGCTCCAAGATGTGGATTTCCAACGCGCCGATCGCCGACGTCTTCGTCGTCTGGGCCAAGTCGGAGCATCATGGCGGCAAGATCCGCGGCTTCGTGCTCGACAAGGGCATGAAGGGGCTGTCGGCGCCCAAGATCGGCGGCAAGCTGTCGCTGCGCGCCTCGATCACCGGCGAGATCGTCATGGACAATGTCGAGGTCGGCGAGGACGCGCTGCTGCCTTATGTCGAGGGGCTCAAGGGTCCGTTCGGCTGCCTCAACCGCGCCCGCTACGGCATCTCCTGGGGCGCGATGGGCGCTGCCGAGGATTGCTGGCTGCGCGCGCGCCAGTACGGCCTTGACCGCAGCCAGTTCGGCCGCCCCCTCGCCCAGACCCAGCTGTTCCAGAAGAAGCTGGCCGACATGCAGACCGAGATCACGCTCGGGCTTCAGGCTTCGCTGCGCGTCGGCCGGCTGATGGACGAAGGCCGCGCGGCGCCCGAGATGATCTCGCTGATCAAGCGCAACAATTGCGGCAAGGCGCTCGACATCGCGCGCGCCGCCCGCGACATGCATGGCGGCAACGGCATCCAGGTCGAATACCACGTCATGCGCCACGCGCAGAACCTGGAGACCGTCAACACCTACGAGGGCACCCACGACGTCCACGCCCTCATCCTCGGCCGTGCACAGACCGGCCTGCAGGCGTTCTTCTAGA
>Ga0307505_10000145_pt1 | contig 89225 bp, 102 predicted proteins | sample 23_S_MG_FD_202183 | JGI IMG/M metagenome (GOLD analysis project Ga0307505, IMG submission 202183) | Soil microbial communities from Populus trichocarpa stands in riparian zone in the Pacific Northwest, United States - 23_S | ecosystem: Environmental > Terrestrial > Soil > Riparian zone > Trees... | reverse complement strand
TCGTATTCGCCGGAATATGGCTTCTCCGTCCCTTTCTCACGCAGAATGTAAAACTGTTCCGGCGTGAGTAGTTTCTTCCATTCTTCGTTAGAACGAACGAGCTTTACGCCATCAAATTTTTCGGTCGCCGACGCACCTTTCTTCGGAGTTGCCGATGTTTCGACAATGACTTCATCTATCGCCGGAACTTTCGCCCTCATTGCTGCTGCAATAATGGAACCAATCGAAAGGACCGCAAGTGCCGCCATTATTTTGTAACGCATATAGAGCCTCACTGATATTATCCATTCGTAGATAGATTTATTCCAGAATGAAAAGACTTTGCGGGTGATTTCACGACCAGCGGCCACGGGCGGATTCATGCGGATCGAAATTTGTCTAATGCAATTGCAGCGCAAGATGAACGTCTGTAATGTGTTGGAGTACATTCAACGGAGATGTATTGATGCCTGATTACCACTATTCAAAACGTGCAGCGATCTTGATCGCCGTCATTCTTACCGCAGCCAATTTTGCAACGGCGCAGGTCGAAAAACAGATAGCCGCGATACGCGCGGACGTGAATCTGATCAACAAGAGTGCTGCCAAATATACAAAACAGAAACGTGACGTTGAAGGGGTTTCGCTCGAGGGAACTGAAGCTACATATTTTCTTTCGGGAAAAGGACTAAAAAAGATCGCTGCGAAAATGTACGGTGAAACTTTTCGCGGCACGGTCGAACTTTATTACTCCGGCGAGGAACTGATCTTTGCGTTCGAGCGGATCGAAAAATACAACACTCATATCGCTATGACGCCGCCGCCGAAAGTGGTAAAGATCGAAGAAACGCGGCTTTACCGAACGGGCGGAAAGACGATCCGGATATTGTCGGGAAAAGTGCAGCTCAAGGCAGATGATATTAAGTTCACCGAGGCGGAATACGCACTGATCGAACTTGCGGATCAGCTCAAGGCTGGTCTGAACCGGTGATCTCTTCGATCACGGACTCACCGCTCGAAAGGTCGCCGCATGTCCATTGCCATTTTTCGTGAAGGCGAATCCGTCCGTCTGAAAGAATCTCAGGTTTTGATCGGCAGGTTCCCGTCATCAACCCGCCCTTTTTGTTTATATGTTGATAACGAATATCCAGATTCGCATCGGCTTCGCATTTTGCGATCAGCGAACCGAGCACGATCTCTCCGCCTTTGTACGTTGCCCATACGATCTCGCCTTCCTGCCTGTATCGAAAGATGGTTTCACGTCCGACTTCGCCCGTTCCTGAATTCGAGACCGAACGAAACACTCGATTGTCATAGTTAATGTTTGTCATTCGTCGTCATTGGTGCGTTCGAGCGTTGCTACATCATTCATTTTTGAACGTATCAGGTCGAATCCGAAGCCCAACCGTAATAAATAGTCGTAGAACTTTTTTGTGTCTTCGCGCGTTTCCGGCTTTCCCTTTAATCGAAGTCTTTTGCTGACTGCTTCGTCAATCAATTGTTCTTCCGGCAGTTTTTCAAATGCGGCGTTAATCGCATTTTCCATCACCTCGCGATCCAATTGTTTTCTCGACAGCGACTGCTGCAAACGGCGTTTGCCTTGCGGCTTCTGGCGGAGTTTTGAAACAGCAAGGTCGCCGGCGAACTGAACATCGTCAAGATATTTGTACTCTTTGAGTTTTTCAATAACGTCATCAACGATCTCGTCGTTCGTCCAAAGCTTTTCCAAAAGACGTCCGCGAAGTTCGGCGACGGCGCGCGGTTTTGCCGCAAGCAGTTTTACGGCACGGTTCATCGTCCGCTCCCGCGATTTTTCGGCGTCATTAATGACTCGTTCATCGTCGTCGATCTTTCGTACGCGCTTTCGCCACATTCGTCAATTCTGTTGCACAAGCCCGCGCGTAAGCAAGGCAGTAATGCTCAAGTTGAATATTACGCCCTTGCTTACGCGCGGGCTTCTGCATTTTTGTAGAATTACGCATGTGGACGGCATTCTCATCATCGACAAACCCGAAGGTTTTACATCGCACGATGTCGTTGCGCGGCTTCGCCGTATTCTGAAGACGAAAAGGATCGGGCACACCGGAACGCTCGACCCTTTCGCAACCGGCGTGCTCGTGATGCTGGTGGGCAAAGCGACGCGATTGGCACAGTTCATTGATAAGGATGAAAAGGAGTATGAGGCGGTCGTTCGCTTTGGTTTTGAAACGGATACGGGTGACCGGACCGGTAGTCCAAAGTCCAAAGTCCAAAGTCCAAGGGTATTGACGGTCGAAAACATCGAACAAGTTTTGGCGCAGTTTCGCGGAGAGATCGAGCAGATACCGCCGATGTATTCGGCTAAAAAGGTTGACGGCAAAAAACTTTACGAACACGCACGCAGAGGTGTCGAGATCGAACGCGAGCCGATCAAGGTCAACCTAAAGAAATTGGAAGTTTTGTCAGAACCGGCTGCGGTAGCGGGCGGCTCAGAGATTCAGGATCTCAAATTACATGTCGTGTGTTCCGCCGGAACGTATATCCGCACGCTCGCAGAAGATATTGGCCGTGCGGTTGGAACGGGCGCGCATCTTGAAGAATTGCGCCGAACGCGGGCAGGTGTTTTCGATCTTTCTCAAGCCGCTACGATCGAACAACTCGATGCTGACGAAAGTCCGTCGAAAAGACTTCTGCCGATGGTTTTGGCTGTCGAGCATCTCAGAAAATTTATTCTCGATGACGACCGCGTCGAGAAAACGAGAAGCGGATTATCAACCGGCGCGGGTGATGCGGAATTTTCAGATGGACAATCCATAAGTATGATGGACTCGAACGGTGAGATCGTCGCTATCGGATTCTTTAACGGGGCTGAAAACTCTATCCGTCCAAAGATCGTTTTGGTATAAGATTAACGGAAATGAAGAAACGAGATATTGCATTGGCGATAGGTGGCGGCATCGGGGCGGCTATTGCTGTGAAAATGCTTAGGCGGCCGAGTACCGTGCGTTGGGACGATGTTGCCGATCGGGTCCCGCACTCGGAACATTCGAAGTTTATTAACGTCGATGGTGTTCGTGTGCATTTCCAGGAATTCGGTGAACGAAACGCACCGCCGATCGTTTTGATCCACGGATACACTGCTTCGCTTTACGTCTGGCACAAGGTCGCGCCGTTGTTGGCAGACGCCGGATTTCATGTGCTCGCGGTCGATCTCGTAGGCTTTGGTTACACATCAAAGCCGCGTTGGTTTTCATATACCATCGACGCACAGGCGCGAATGATCTCGCGGTTCATGAATCGCCTTGGCATCGGACGTGCGGTCATTGCAGGTAGTTCGTATGGCGGTGCCGTTGCGATGACGCTTGCTTTGGACTACTCGGCAAGTGTTGAAAAACTCGTGTTGCTCGATGCAGTCTGTAACGATGAAGTTTTGCAGCATCCGATCCTGCGAATGGCGAACATTCCCGGCGTTGGCGAGGTCATCACTCCGTTTCTTGTCGATTCACGGCCGATGCTGCGGCATCGGATGCGAAACACGATCGCAAAAGCGAATCACGGAAGTCTTGTTAATGAAGAGCGTGTTTCAAATGTGCTGCGTCCGTTGGCCGCAAAAGATGCGCATCATTCGGTGCTTGCAACGTCGCGAAACTGGCGTGCAAAACGGCTCGAAATGGACGCTCATCTCATCGATCAACCGACGCTTCTCATTTGGGGCGAATTTGACAAGATCGTTGGCGTCCACAATGGTTACAAACTGCACGACGCAATGCTCAACTCGCGTTTTGTGATCCTCCGCGATTGCGGCCACGTTCCAGCGGAGGAAAAAAGCGATATTGTTTCGCAGCTTGTAACAGAATTTTGCCGTGATAAAAAAGGCCGGATCGAAGCGAAGAACGACGACGCAATTCGATTGGAACCGTAGATGAACAAGAACAGTTCTTCAACACTTTACGGTCGCGGCGTCTTTTCGACGATCTCAGTATTCGACAACCGGCCGTTTGTTTGGGCAAAACATTGGCGGCGGTTGACGGCGAATGCTGAGAAATTGGGAATTGATATTTCCGATTATAACGAACGGTCGGTCGCTGATTCGCTTGCTGAATTGATCGAAAAAAATGGGATAAGAAACGGCCTTGCTCGGATAACCTTTTCGGATGATTCGCCAAGCGAACTATGGAGCGAAGGCGGTGAAAAGAAGACCCGTCTTTCAATCATCACCACTAGCCGACGAGGACTTCCGGAACACTTCAAACTCACCGTATCACCGCATCACATCAACACAACTTCGACGTTGGTCGGGATCAAATCGTGCAATTACCTCGAACATCTGATGGCTTTTGACGAAGCAAAGTCTCGCGGCTTTCACGAAGCAATCCGTATGAACGAACGCGGCGACGTTGCTTCCGGGTGCTTGGCGAACGTGTTCTGGTTGAAGGATGAAAAACTTTTCACACCGAGCCTGAAAACCGGATGTCTTGCGGGAACGACACGCGAGTTTGTTTTGGAGAATCTGGAGTGTGAAGAGGTGGAAACAGGGATCGATGCGGTCCATGAAGCCGATAAGATATTTTTGACCTCAGCGGGAATTGGAATTGTTCGTGTGGCAATGTTTGAGAGCAGGCGAATTGACGAAGCCGAACATCCGATCATGTCGCTGCTTCCTCGGAAGGATTGAACCACGAAATTACACCAAAATACACGAAAAACATTCGTGAAGTTTGTGAAATTCGTGGCTAAACTTCTTAACCGGCGGTTTCGAAGAGCGCGAGGATCTGTTTGCCCTCGTTTGAACGCGGATCGATGGTTCGCAGGTGCTTTTGTCCCTGCATTTCCCATATCGCGGTTACGACGCCTTCTTTCTCAACTGCCTGATAATGCACATCTTCCGACGGTGCTTCAGCGGGCTTTTCTTCAGCCGCGACTGGCGTTTCTTCGACCGCCTCGGCGGTTTGTACTGCTTCTTCTGACATCTAAACGAAAATCTCCTTAGGGTACTGTTCGATAAACAAACGGGTAATCGAACGACAATTTTTGCACTTCGACGCAAAAATGTCGAGTTCTCAGGTCAATTCACGCGTTTTGGGTGCAGTTCGTAAAACCAAAAATCGTTGTTCGGTTGGTCGATCTTTAGTTCGTCGGCCTTTCCGTCCTTGTTGATGGTGAACGTGACCCAGCCGCGCGGGAAGTTGTAGGAAACCGATGGCCGCCATTTGATCACGAACGTATCATAGTGCCAATGTTCGAGGTCGGCGACAAAATTAGGCGATGGCAAAAACCGCATGACGAGTTTTCCGTTCTCATCTGCGATCCTAATATCGCCGTACATTTGATCCGAATATGTTCCCGCATACGAAGCGAGGGCGAGCGAAGGTTTTGTGTTCGCAACACGCGAGGCGTCCACTTTCTTCGCTTCTTCAACTTCCGCCGCACTATTGCGTTTAATGTTCCCGGCTGCCTCGGTGTTGTAATCGCGTTTCGGGGCGTTGACGAACACATCGCGGATCTTATTCATCATTATCGCAAAGCCCGGCGATTCGCTGTTCGACAGGATGACGAAACCGATATTCTCTTCGGGTATCAGGACCGTATAAGACAGCATTCCGTCCAGGCCGCCGCTGTGGTTGATGATCTTTCGTCCGTGATAGTCGTAAACGAACCAGCCCATCGCGACGCCCGTGAAGTGCCGCGTCGGATTACCCTTCCAGGAGTTTTCAGATATCTGCTGAGAAAGAAACGGCTGATGCATTTGCCATGCCTGTGCTTCGCTGAAGATCTGCGTGCCTTCAAACTTGCCCTTCCCAAGTTGGGTGCGTACCCATTTTGAAAGATCGCTCACGGACGAGTTCAATGCGACAGCTCCATATCCGCCGTTCACATTTCCCGGCGGCAAGGTGCGCAGTTTTCCGCCGGATTCATTGTGCGGCAACGCAAAGTTCTCGCCCTGTTTGCCAAAGCCGCAGACGGTTCGCGACATTCCGAGCGGATTCAAAATACGTTCGGTCACAAAATCGCACCACGGTTTTCCGGATAACTTCGCGACCAGTTTTCCTGCGGCGATGAACATCAGATTCTGATAACCAAATTGCGTCCGAAAACCGGAATGCCTTGGTAAAAAGCGGACGCGTTTCAGAATGTCGTCGGCAGAATACGTCGTCTCATACCACAGCAGATCACCGCTGAAGGTATCCAAGCCGACGCGGTGGGTGACGAGGTCGCGAACGGTCAATTCGTTCGTTATCCACGGATCGTACATCTGAAAATCGGGCAGGTATTTGATCACCTTATCGTCCCAATTCAACTTCTTTTCATCGATCAATATTGCTAACGCAGCGGTCGTGAACGCCTTTGAATTCGAGGCGATAGCAAAAACGGTGTTTTCATCGACGGGCGCGGCCTTTCCCAGTTCGCGCGTCCCGTAGCCTTTCGCAGAAACGAGCTTGTCGTCTTTTACTACCGCGATCGCCATTCCGGCGCTATTGGTGTGCGTTGCCAAGACAGCCTTTGCATACGCATCGATTTCGGCAAGTTTCTCGTCGAGCGTTTGCGCGGCCGACTGAAATGTGAAAACAAGAAACAGGAACAGGAAAGAAAGTGGTCTTTTCATCTAAAATACCCTCAGGAATTAACGCTAAATAATCGCCATTGGCCATCGATATCCGGGAATTTTGCGACGCTGTGTTCGGCGAATAAGAGGCCGGAACCGGCAACAAGGTCTTTTACGGTACGCGAGACAAGAATGTTATCGCCATCCGAAATGTTTGCAATATGGACGGCCAGATCGACCGCAACGCCCGAATATCGACCGCCAGTTACGTCGCATTCGCCGGTGTGAAGTCCGGTTTGAACACGGACGCCTGTTTTTTCAGCCGCTTCAACGATCGAGGCGGCGCATCGGATAGCTCTGGCCGGCCCGTCAAACGTCGCCAATATTCCTCTGCGGTCATACGAAACCTCATTACCGCGAAATACTTCCAACTGGCGTTGTACCGCCTCGCGTCCGTTCGCAAGCAGATCGCGCCATGCCGATTCGCTTCTCTTCGCGGCTTCGACTGCAAAGTTAGCGATACGAATATTTAGCACCGTCGCCAGCACACGGTCGAATTCACCGGCGTACTCGGCACCCGTCACAAACCGCTCGATCTCGTCGAGAATTTCATCCTGGGCTCCGACAAAAGGCAAATGGTCGTCGCCGTCCAGCTCAACGAACCTGGCCGCCGGGATCTTCGAAGCAACAAACCTGCCTTCTTCAACCTTAAGGCAAGAGTCGTCCTTTCTATGAATGACTAGCGACGGAACGCGGATCGAGGGCAGGACGTTTCGCACGTCGATCTCGGCATTCATTTTTGTTAAGGCAACAGCAGCTCCCGGACTCGCACCCATTCTGAGATATTCTGCCCACCATTCGCGAAACTCAGCGTTGTTAGCCATTGACGGAGCTCGCTCTTCAATACCGACCGGCTTTCCCCAATCGCGTTTCATCAATTCGAAGAATGCCTCACGCTGTTCGGTCGTCGGAGCCCATGGATAATCGTCGTCGCGAATGCGTTTCGCATACGTTCCGATCATCACCAGCGCGCTCGTTCGTTCTGGATAAGTAGCTGCGAACAGCGAGCACATCGGGCCACCCTCGGAAACGCCGATCAGCACCGCGCGTTGTGAACCGACAGCATTCATGACCGCGTGAACGTCTTCCATCCGCTGTTCAAGCGTCGGCAGTTGGTCGTTCGGAACACGGTCCGAAAGTCCGGTTCCGCGTTTATCAAAAAGTATCAATCGCGAAAACGAAGCAAGTCGATCAAGAAAGGATGCGAAAAGATGATGTTTCCAAAAATACTCGAGGTGCGATATCCAACCCATCACGAAAACTATGTCGATAGGGCCATCACCGACGACCTGATAAGCAATATTCACGTCTCCGTTTTGGACATACCTGGTTTCCGGTACGAATGACCTGAGCCCTTGAGGCCCGGTTGAAGAGATCGTTGTCGGTTCGCCGTCGAAAACGGTCTCATCTTCAACATAGATCCTTGCCCTTGATCGTTCAAAGACCTCGATCTGCGGATCGCCTGTGACGATCTCCTCAACCCGTTGGACAAATCTATACCCAAACTTTGGCACGGTTTCGATAAAGCGATTCTCCTTTGTCTCGCCCAGCACACGGCGCAAAGTGGAAATATTTTGTGCGAGGTTATTCTCTTCGACGAAGCTGTCGTCCCAGATCGCGGCCATCATCACCTCCTTGCTCATTACGCGACCGGCGTTTTGGGTCAGAAAACACAGCGTATCGAACACCTTTGGAGGCAGTGTAAGAACTTCTCTGTCGGTCTTCAGAATTCGCTCGGCGGCGTCCAATGTGAAGCCCGCAAATACGAAAGTGGAACTCTTCGTTGGATCGTTCAAACTCTTCATATTTTCTTCAGAGATCTTTCAAAGATACCTAAAGATTCGACTTATCGATAGATGCAAAACTGCTTGCGATGAATGATTCAGATTTTAACGCAAAAGCGAACGTCGGGGAAGAAGTACTTGAAACTCGATACTTGGACAACTCGGACACTATCGCTGCTCATTTTCGGCGCACGGCCTCCGCCTACTGCCCAAAGTGTGAAAAACCGGTCGAACTGCTCAGTTATGAGCGTTCCGCCGAATTATTCAAAACGGATAAACAGGACATCGAGTTTCTTGCGAAGCAAACCTTGATTCATCGCGTGCATAACCGAAAAGGAACCGTACTGATATGCAGCAACTCACTTTTTGATTGCTTTGACGGCCGCAGCACGCGCCTTTTGGATTCGCACTTCGAGATCGAAATTGAAAAATCTTTTGAAGCAAGGCTCGCAAAATGAATAAGGACCGACAAAGACGGTTAGTCATAGAGGTAGAACGGATGCAATTGATCCGAAAGTGGATAAGTACAAAGTTTTTTTGGTGCGTGCCGTGCGGACACGCGGTTGATTTTGTGACGGTCGGTGAGGCCGCCCAGATATTTGAGATCTCGGCTGCGGAACTCGGCGGTTTTCTCGGATCGAATGATTGCCATTCGAGTACGCTCACAGGCAGCGAGCAGCACATTTGCCTGCGTTCCTTAATGAAAAGCCTGAATTTAACAACAGGCAAACACGAAGTAAAACTATTTTTAGGAGAAAAGAACAATAATGCGAAATATATTTAGAACACTAATAATGATCATCGGAATTGCCGCCGTGCTTACTGTTTCAAATACAGCAAATGCGGCTCCGGTCGTTCGGCAAGGCTCGGGTGCAAATGCAGCGGCCCTTCAGGCGATCGTTGACCAGTTCCGCACCGATCTTGGCGGAGCGAATAACGGAGTTGGAGGACTGTTTACGTCAGGAAGACGCGAGATCAATTGGGACGGCGTACCTGATAACTTTTCAGAGCCGAACAATTTTCCGACGAACTTTTTTAATGTGAACAGTCCGCGCGGGATCATATTTAACGCGGTCGAAGATGCGACCGGAGCCGCATTGAACCAATTCGCCGTTAGCTCAACCGCCGCATCGGGTGTGCCTGTCCGCTTTGGCAATCTGAATGCTGCGTACTCGAATATCTTTCAAACATTTAGCGCACAACGGCTTTTCATCGCCCGCAACACGCACATCATGGAAGTGAGCTTTTTCATTCCCGGTACAAAAATACCCGCGACCGTTAAGGGATTCGGTGTTGTCTTCGCAGATGTTGACAGTGCAACGGGCGGCAACCGCAGTCTTATACGGTGCTACGGAACCGACGGGGGCCAGCTTTCTGCGGCATCGGCAGGTGTTCTCGACAATGGTTTGTCGTTTGTCGGAATTTCCTTCAATGCGGGCGAGCGTATTTCACGATGCGTCATCGAGAGCGGTAATGCCGCTCTGTCAGCAGCCAACAATGATGGCGTCAACGGTGTCGATGTCGTGGCAATGGACGATTTCATTTATGGCGAACCGCGTGCTGCCGAGTTTCACTCGGGCGATTTCGACGGTGACGGAACTGCCGACCTTACGGTTTTCCGTCCTTCCGACGGCGGTTGGTACAGCCTTAGAAGCGGTAGCTCAACGGTGAGCATTGTCGCTTTCGGCACGGCTGGCGACGTACCGATCAACGGAGATTTTGACGGGGATTCGCGGGCCGACCTTGCGGTCTTTCGTCAATCGACCGGTGACTGGTGGATCTATACAAGCAGCAACGATGGTCTATTGGTCAAGAATTGGGGAACCACCGGCGACAAACCGGTCGCAGCGGATTATGACAAGGACGGCAAAAGCGACGTGGCTGTATTCCGTCCATCCGACGGCGGACACTATGTGATTCGCAGTTCCAACAATTCAACCATCGCCACTCAATGGGGAACCGTCGGCGACATTCCGTTGGTCGGTGCCGCGCACTAAGCACATTCTTTTTGATGTTTGGGCGGTCGCTGCCGGACCGCCCTTTTTCTTTCAAAACCGTCTAAATTTGTTATGCTTTTTGGCACATGTCCCCGATCACCATTACGCTGTTGCTGCTTGTCCTTGCGATACTTTTGTTCGCGACGGAGAAGATCCCGGTTGACGTTGTCGGTATTCTGCTTGTCATTGCGCTGATAATGACGCAGGTGCTGACGGTGCAGGAAGGTGTTGCGGGTTTTGGCAACGACATAATAATAACGATCGGTGGTTTATTCATCCTCGTTGGCGGTTTGATAAAAACGGGATTGGTTGATCTGATCGGCCGACGCCTTCACCGTATTGCCGGTGACAACGAACTCGTTCTTACTGCACTGATAATGGCGACAGCGGCGCTGTCCGCGTCGGTTTTAAAGAACACGACGACGACGGCCATGTTCCTGCCGATCGTTATCGGCCTCGCCGCGAAATCGAAGATCGCACCTTCGAAACTTCTGATGCCGCTCGCGTTCGGCGCGATCCTCGGCGGCAGTTGTACACTCATCGGCACATCGACAAATCTTGCCGTCAGCGGCGCGATCCAGCGATATGGATACCCCGCGCTCTCGATGTTCGAACTAACACCCGTCGGCATTTTGATATTCGCAGTCGGGATGTTCTATATGCTGGTTTTTGGCCGCAGGCTTTTGCCGAGACGCGGCGGCGGAGAGTCTTTGACCGATGAATACAGCATCCGCGAATACATCTCCGAGTTAGTCGTCCTGCCCGACTCACCGCTAGTCGGAAAAACCCTCGGCGATGCGAATATCAATGCCGACCTTGAGCTTAATGTGCTTGGTATTATTCGCGGTGATGAGCGCCGAATTGCACCAAACTCGACCGAGCGAATTCAACGACGCGATCTGCTGATAGTTGAAGGGACGATTCCCGATCTCCTGCGGGTCAAAGAGCAATCCGGGCTTGAGATAAAGCCGGACTTCAAGCTGAACGACGATGTTCTTGAAAGCGGGAATATTCAGCTTTATGAGGTTTTGGTAATGCGTGATTCATCGTTCGTCGGACAAACATTAAAGACGCTTAGTTTTCGCCAGCGGTACGATCTGACCGTTCTTGCGATCAATCGTCACGGCGAGACCTTTATCAAGAAGCTCAGCGACGTTAGATTGAAGTTCGGCGACGTGCTGCTGGTCCAGGGTTCGCGATCGGAAATAGAACCACTTGTCAGCGAGGGCGAGATATTGATGCTTGAAGATGTCTCTGCTACGTCGATGCGTATCGAAAAACGTAAATGGGCGATAGCCGCGTTCCTTCTTTTCCTAACGCTTTCCGTTTCGAAAATAGCCATCGGTTTCGACATCCCTTTGGCCATCTGCGTACTCTCCGGCGTGCTGCTTTTGCTTGCGACAAAAACTGTTCGCTATTCGGAAATGTATTCCCTGATAGATTTTCGTCTGCTGGTTTTGATCGCCTGCATGATGAGCTTTGGCGTGGCGATGGAAAAAACCGGGACCGATCAGTACCTCGCCGGATACATCGAACATTATTTCGGAGCGTACGGCCCCACATGGGTGCTGGCTGGTTTCTTTCTTTTGACCGTCTTGATGACACAGCCTATGTCGAATCAGGCCGCAGCCTTGGTGGTTTTACCGGTAGCTATTAAAACTGCGGTTGCCTTGGGGTTGAATCCGCGCACGTTCATCGTTGCGGTCACGTTCGCGGCGTCATTTTCATTTATTACGCCGCTCGAACCCGCGTGCGTGCTTGTTTATACGCCGGGCCGCTATCGGTTTATGGATTTTGTAAAGATCGGCACAATGCTCACGATACTGGTCTTCATAGTTTCGATCTATCTTGTTCCGATCTTCTGGCCGTTCTAGGCGAATTGTTTCGCGGGCATTTGCTCGGTAAAATGAAGTTATGAGTACAGCAGCAGGAATTGCGATGTCTAATGTAGGTTTGACCACATTGTCGGAAGAAGAGGATCAGTTTCGAGCGTCGGTGCGCGAGTTTGCCGAAGGCGAAGTGCGGCCTCGTGTCGAAGCGATGGAGCACGCTTCAAAGCTCGATCCCGACCTGATCAAACAGTGTTTCGAGTTAGGTTTGATGGCTATCGAATCGCCCGAGGAATACGGCGGTGCGGGTTCGACGATATTCAACGCCATCCTCGCGATCGAAGAGATCGCCCGCGTCGATGCGTCACTGTCGGTATTTATTGACGTTCATAACACGCTGGTGACCAACGCTTTTATGCGATGGGCTAACGATGACCAAAAGAAGAAATACATGACGCAACTTGCCGAATCGAAAGTCGGAGCATTCGCTTTGTCCGAAGCCGCGTCGGGTTCGGACGCCTTCGCACTTAAAACCCGTGCTGTCGATAAAGGCGACCACTACGAACTTACCGGACAAAAACTTTGGATCACCAACGGCAACGAAGCCGAGATCTTTATTCTTTTTGCATCGATCGATCCTGAAGCCGGCTACAAAGGCATCACCGCCTTCATCGTCGAGAAAGGTTTTGAAGGTTTCTCGGTCGGTAAGAAAGAAGACAAGCTTGGCATTCGCGCGTCGTCTACTACAGAACTCATTCTCGATAACTGCAAAGTGCCGAAAGAAAATGTTCTTGGGCTTGTCGGTAAGGGTTATAAGGTCTCGATCGAAACGTTGAACGAAGGCCGAGTCGGCATCGGCGCCCAAATGCTTGGCATCGCGCAAGGTGCCTACGAAGCCGCTCTCAAATACACGAAGGAACGCGAACAGTTCGGCCAGGCGATCGGCAGCTTTCAGGCAGTGCAATTCCAGCTTGCCGAAATGGCAGTGGAGATTGAAGCTACACGACTTCTTGTCTACAACGCCGCCCGTCTCAAAGACGCTGGAAAGCCGTTCCTAAAAGAAGCCGCGATGGCAAAGCTCTACTCGTCACGCTGTGCCGAGGCCGTCTCATCAAAAGCTATCGAACTCTTCGGCGGCTACGGTTACGTCAAAGATTATCCGGTCGAAAAATTCTGGCGTGACAGCAAGATCGGCTCAATCTACGAAGGCACGTCGAACATGCAGCTACAGACGATTGCGAAGATAATTACAAGCTAGTTTCATTCGTCGGATGGTAACAACTGATGGTCTTGTTCGTAATTGCATTTATCACCTCTGCTGTTGTTGGGATTTTTATCAATGCTCAAATTCTTCTCCCTTTAATTTATGGGATTCCGCGCAGCCTCGACCTATTTTCTAGGGGACATTTACGTTTTCGAGGTGTAGTGTCCCAGTTGATGACCCCGGTAATTTGGACCGTCGGGTTGGCAATCTTTTCCTACGTCTTATCAATATTTGCACCTTCCGTATTGGGATTCCTCATTAGTAATCCTGGTGTGCTTGGAGGACAAGTTTTTTCTGTTGTAGCGCTGATCCTTTATTCTTTGACATCCAGAGGGCGGTCGGATATGTCAGATGATTTTTTTCAGACGACCATTAAACAATACTCACTAGCCCAAGAGGCAACTGGCGATTCGCGTGACTGCGAGATTCATAGGTCTCCCATGGAAGAATATAGTGTTCCATATACTTATACATTTAGGCCCATTACAGAACGCCATAAGATCCCAGGATTTCTTGAAGCCTTGAACACGAGATTTCCGAATGTTGAAAAAATAATTACTGGAAGTCGCTTTACCCAAAATGGAAACAATTTTTTTCGGTTTAATACTTGCTCAAGGTGTCTAGAGGCGTTTTATCAGTTTGTAGTCGGCACTGGCACCAACGGGTCAATTTCTCTGACGGAAGCTTCAAAATACTTTGAAGGCGACGTCGACAATTCCAAATACGAAGAATGGTTAGATATCGCTACGAAAACCACGCCTAGCGGATGTTTGTGGGGCGTTGAAGCAAATTTGATAAGAATTGCATCCGTGAATAACGATTACGATTTGTTTTCCGAGGTTCTAAAGATCATAGCCAGTCGTCCAAGTATTGATATGTTCGCCGAACCGAAATCGTCATCTGTCCCTATTGGTTCTAGCGGCGACAGGATCGAACGAGAGACTACAATCGTGGCAGAGTCGCAATCGGCTCATCCAATCCACAGGATTAATTTTGATGTTGTCGCTGACGATTTGGCTTTTCTCAAAGATCACGGAGAAGATGCGCTTCGAGAACGGGTTCTGGAACGATTGTCTCACAGGGTGAAGATTGATGAATGAAAAGTTTTCAGTCCCACTTGCGATTTTCAACGAAGCCAATAAGATCCTGGTAAAGTTCGACGGCCAAATTTGGACGTTCTACGAACAGCGCGGAGGTAAACCAGAAAGAAAGAGGGTGATGAGTTCGGGCGTCCTCGAAAGCCCGGTGTATTTGCTCTGGCTTTTGGACGAAATTGGTGACGGCGAAGAACTCCTGCATCGAATTGCGAGAGAATGGCCGACGATTGGGTTTGCCATAGATGAGTTCTTGTCAGATAGAGAAATACTTGGGAATCGGATTGTTTTGTTCGAAGAAAGTGGTTCTGGAATCCTGGATTCTTGGGACGACATAGTTAGTATGTATGGCGATGAGAAGGTCGGGTTTAGCGTTGAGGGATCAACAAAATGCGATTGGGAAGGGGATTGTGATGAAGATCGAAACGCTTTTGGAGAGGTAGTGATCAAAATGACAATCGGTGTTTTTGACGCTCATCAGTTCGTAGTGGCGGTTGACGAAGTCCTTTCAGAAGATCCAGACAGATGGGAAGTTGCAGGTTGTTCATGGAACAGACTGATTCAACCGTTAAAGAACTCAGGTGTTGCTTTTGCCGATGAAGTTCAAGGTATTTTGATGAGGAGGGGAACGCTGGAATGAAAAGCGTTAACAAGATCACCAATTGTGAGTTTTCGTTCAAGTGTCCTAAAACTTGGGATGCCTTGGCGACTACTGAAAATCAGTGGATAAGGTTTTGTTCGGAATGTGAGAAAGGAGTATATCTGGCTGAGGATCAGGAAACCCTTGGAATGCTAGCCTCTATAGGAAAATGCGTCGCAATCAAGCAGGATGTAATGACATCAGGTTTCGATGATTTTGGTGAATCCGATTACTTAGTAGGCTTGGTGGAGATCCCGATTCAGTTAGTCGATGAAGAAGAAATACAATGGGAAGGGGAGATTGATTGCTCTCACAATGAACTTCGGGGTGTTGCACCAGGATTTTTGCTGAATAACGGCGAGTCTGGAAGTGATGGAAATTTCTACACCATCTTGCGAAGCACTGACGGAACCTACAGTTGGGATCTCTGGAGAATGGTTCCAAAACACATGTTCGCCCCTGGCTTTGATGTTTATAAAATAGGTGAGGCAATAAGCGTAGAGACCCTTTATGTACAACTTGAGTCTGTAGATATCTTCGTCCAAGGACATGAGGCGATTGCATTGGGGTTGCCATTTCATGGAGGCAATTATTAGTTGAGGGCCGATGTTGGATAATTGTAAGACCTCGCTTAATCGAAGATTGTGAAGTTGACCACATGTGGAAAATGAACAATGACCGCCGATGAGATAAAACAATATCTTTCAGAGTTGAACGATGAACTTGCGCTCAAGGATATCAAGGGCGAGGTGTCGCTTTATGGTGGTGCTGTAATGTGTCTTGTTTATGATGCCCGCCCGGCTACAAAGGATGTTGATGCGGTTTTTAGACCAACTTCGGAGATAAGAGCTGCAATTGCAAAAGTTGCCAGGCAAAATGGTCTCGACGATGATTGGTTGAATGATGGTGTTAAAGGTTATTTAGTGGCTCATGAACAAAGAGTTTTGTTTGATTTTTCTAACCTTTCTGTTTTTGTCCCAGAGCCTGACTATCTGCTCGCAATGAAAGCAATATCGGCCCGCGCAGATACATTCGATCAAGTGGACGTTAAGACATTGATCGATCTGCTAAACCTCAGCTCGCCAGCCGAGGTATTTTCGATCGTAGAAAAATATTATCCGCTTCAGCAAATAAAGCCTGCGACGCAGTATTTTATCGAAGAACTTTTTCAAAAATGATCACCGTCGCTCAGACAAAACAACAATTCGACAAAGACCCCAAATGGTGGAAGGTTCCGCTTATGGACTTTGTTGACGATTTTCGGCGACACAAAGATCCTGCGGCAATCATCCAACCGTTCGACCTAAGTGACGAACGTAAAGATGCGGTTCTCGCGGGCGTGGTTGAAACTCTTTGCGATGAATTGAATATTGAGATACCGAGTTGGTTGGCCAATGTACCCGCTTGCAAGGAACCATATTTTGTCTCAGAAATGGAGAATTTAAAGGCAATTACGTTGGTTGAGAGTCCTGTTCGTTTTCGTATCCGAAAAGTGTTCGTATTGGAGAATTTCCTAGTTCGTGTCTGATCAACTTTACATCCGCCATGCTTCCGTGGATGACGCGAAGGTCCTCACCGATCTCGCTTATACAACATTCTGGGATGCGTTTGCGCATCATCCGAAGAATGCGCCGGATGATCTTGCCTACTATATGCGGCAGGCGTTCAGTCTTGAACAGATAACGGCTGAGCTCTCCGACGAAAAGAGTATTTTCCTGATCGCCGAAGTTGATGGTGAAGCTGCCGGGTACGCGAAAATCATCATCGACAATATCGAACCAGGGATAACCGCTAAGAAACCTGTCGAGCTATCGCGTCTTTATTCCCACCAGAAATTTCTCGGCCAAGGGATAGGGCAAACATTGATGGACGCCTGTTTCGAACGGGCCATTGAAGAAGGCCGCGACGTCATGTGGCTCGGCGTATGGGAATTCAACCCGCGTGCGCAACGGTTTTATGAGAAGAACGGCTTTCGCGTTGTTGGTAAACACACATTCCAACTCGGATCGGATCCGCAGACTGACCTGTTAATGCAGAGGGAAATTTAACACGATGACGCCAAGAAACAAAGTCGCAAAGATCTTTGATTTTCCTCTTGCGTCTTGGTGACTTAGCGTCTTTGCGTTAAGAAACTTGCGCTCAAACTGTAGATGCGATATTGTTGCGTTTGTGCGACAAATCACAAATCCGCCTAATCCATACAACCGATATTCATCCGAATATGTGGGCGAGCCGCCGCCGACAAAGCTCGAGATCTTCGAGGAAACAAATACAAAAAAAGTGATCACAAAGGCATTTGCCGGAGATTGGGAAGGCGGTTGGCGATATACGGTGAACTGCTATCGTGGATGCGTCCACGGATGCACTTATTGTTTTGCACGGCAGTATCACGAATATCTTGGTTATGGTGCGGGAACGGATTTTGAAACAAAGATCGTCGTAAAACCAAATACGCCGATACTTCTCAGACAAGAACTAAAGAAAACGCGCGACAAGATGCCGCACATTGATTTCTCGTTCGCAACCGATCCGTATCTGCCGCTCGAGGCCGAATACAAATTGACTCGCCAATGCCTTGAGATCTGTACCGAATTCGGCGTACCGACGGGTGTGATCACAAAGTCGCCGCTCGTGACACGCGACATAGATGTATTGAAAAAGCAGTTTAAGACTTCGGTATTCTTTTCGCTGCCGTTTCTCACTAAGGAAAAATCAAATCCTTTCGAACCCTACACGCCTGTGCCGGAGGCTCGTTTTCGCGCAATGAAAATGTTGGCCGATGAAGGCATCGAAGTTGGCATCGGTATCGCCCCCGTGATCCCGGGCTATAACGAATCGGATATTCCCGGCTTGCTTGAACGCGCGAAAGAAGCGGGAGCAACCCGTGCCTTTATGTCGATGCTGCATCTCGATACCGACTCGATCGAGGAATACTTCGTTCAGAAAATGCATGAGCGTCTGCCGCCGACGCGGGTTACAAAGATCATCAATAATATGAAGCGCGAACGCGGCGGGACGCTTCGGCACAATACTTACAAAGAACGAAGCACGGGCAAGACCGAGCAATGGGAAATGACAACAAAGCTCTTCGAATTTCACGCCCGGCGCCTTGGGTTTCGCGGTCACGAACCGCCCAAACCGGCCGAACCTGCGTTTGAAACAGCACAACCGACGCTGTTCTGAACTTTTTTCGACCGCCTCGCCTCACTTTGCTACAATAAAACTATATCTGAATCAAAGGGAGGAAATTATGAAATTGCGCACATTTTTTGTTTGTTTGGTTGTTGCCGCATTTGCGGTCGGTGTATTTGCACAAGACGATAAGGGTAAGGCTTTGAAGGATGGTCAGAAGCGTGTTGACGCGGCTTCTAAGGTGATGACCGAGATAATGCGTGCCGAGGACCAGGCGATCCCGAGAGATCTTCTGCAAAAAGCCAAGGCGATAGTCGTGTTCCCCGGTTCGATAAAAGTTTCCTTTATTGTCGGCGGACAAGGCGGTAAAGGGTTGGCGATCAGACGCGTTGGTAATGGATGGAGCGCCCCTGCTTTTCTTGACATGGGCGGCGGGAGTGTCGGGTTTCAGATAGGTGGCTCAAGCACTGATTACATCCTGCTCATAATGAATGATGAGGGATTGAAAGGCTTGCTCACTGATAAATTCGAAGTCGGCGGAGAAGCAAGTGTAGCTGCCGGTCCGGTTGGCCGCACCGCTGCTGCCTCAACGAATGTCACGCTCGACGCGGGCATTTTGACCTATTCACGAAGCAAAGGATTGTTTGCCGGGGTTTCGCTAAAAGGTATCGTCATCACCTCCGATCGCGGAGTAAATGAACCGCTATACCAAAAGACCGCGAAGGAGATATTGGGAAATCCGCCCGTCGCGTCAAGTGCGGCACCCGCAGGGTTGCAGAAATTTGCAACCACCGCAGCGGTCTATGCCAAATAGATGTCAGACCGCGTAACTGTTTTTGAAGAGATGCTCGCCGCCGATCCGGCGAACACGATGGTGATGTTCGGCCTGGCTAAGGAATACGAAAAGCTGGGCCGGCACGCCGACGTTATTCGCATTTTGGAAGATTACCTTGAAAAAGGCGAAGACGAAGGTAATGCGTACGGCACGCTCGCCAAGGCATACGAACTGTCAGGCGAACGCGAAAAAGCGATCGAGACCTACAAGAAAGGCATAGACGTTTCGATGGCCCACGGCCATCCGTCAATGGCGAATGAATATCGGATGACGCTCGATATTGATCTGGCAGATTAGCGACCTGCACATGTCGCAACCGTCGCTTTCTTGATCCGCACCGGTTTCGCGGGTTTTTCATCAAACGAAGGGGCTTTGTTGATCGCATCGACAAAGTCCATTCCTTTTATTACCCGCCCGAACGCAGCAAATTTTCCATCAAGCGTGGGCGAGTGCGCGACCAGAATGAAGAAGTGTGTCGAGGCCGTATTCGCCTCTTCACCGCGGGCCATCGAAAGCACTCCGCGTTCGTGAAGTATCTTATTCGGTTCGTCGGGAATGGTTCGTCGGGCGCGTGTACCCATTTCACGCGAAACTTTTCCATCTTCGCGTGTCCAAAGATTGCCGCCCTGGATCACAAAATTTGGGACCACGCGGCTGAACGTCGTGGTGTCGAGCAATCCGGTTGCAACCAGATTCAGAAAGTTACGAACAGATTCGGGTGCGTGTTCGGGATACATTTCAAGCTCGATCAACCCTGCTTCGGTATCAAGCGAAACGCATTGAGCAGACATCGTTTTCACATCAGCTTTATCGAACGGTTCAGGCTTTGCGGCCGAAACAACGGTAGGGCGTGAATTCACTTTCGGCGGATCAGCTTGCTGCGAAAACACGTTTACCGCTAAACAACCGAAAAGCACTAAAAAAAGAAAAAGCTGCCGGCACATAGTTTTTAATTTTTGACTAAATCATTTCGGGTGTAAAGTGTTGGAGCGCGGACACTCTTGTCCGCATGAGTGCGAAGAACGAAAAAGCTTTGGCTGAAAACAACATGAAATACTTTTCAATAACATTCCTTGCGATCCTTTTTTGCGTCATTGCGATCTCCGCACAGCGCGAACTCGGCGTTCGTCCGACCGAGACCGGCGGGCCGCTGATGTTTGAACAGGCGGCTTTCGATGTGCAGTCGTACGATGTCGCACTAAAGGTCGATCCGAAAGCGAAGACTATCGCCGGGACGACCGTGATGATCGCGAAAGTTGTGATCCCGACGAACGTCATCGTGCTCGACCTCGATACGCCGTTTACCGTCGAACGAATTTTTAGCGACGCTCGCGACACGCAGTCCGCATTGAAATTTGAACGCCGCGAGGGCAAGATCTGGATCTGGTTTTCGGCGACCAAACAACCGGGCGAGACTTTCGAGACGATCATCACTTATTCGGGCAGCCCGCGCGAAGCACCGCGTCCGCCGTGGGTTGGCGGAACAATGTGGTCGAAAACGCCGAGTGGTGCCGATTGGATTTCGGTCGCTTTGCAGAACGATGGAGCCGATCTGCTTTTTCCGGTAAAGGATCATCCGTCCGACAAGGCCTCGACGGCGACGATGCGTGTTACGGTTCCTGATCCGCTTTTTGCCGTCGGCCCCGGCAAGCTTGAGAGTACAACGAAAAACAACGACGGCACATCGACTTACGTTTGGCGAATGACGAATCCAATCCCGAACTACTCGATCTTGTTTGACGCTGCTCCGTACCGTGTGATCAAAGATACCGTCAAGAGTGTGACCGGCGAGACGATACCGCTTGAGCTTTACATCTTGCCCGAGAGTTATGACAAAGGTGCGAAGTTGATCGCCGAAACGAAAAAGTACAACGCGTTCTTTGAAAAATATCTCGGGCCGTTTCCATTTCGTTCGCAAAAACTCGGAATCGTAGAAACGCCGCATCTTGGCATGGAACACTCGACGCATATCGCCTATGGCAACAAATTCCAGTTCGCCGACGACGGATTCGACTGGCTGATGTTTCACGAATTCGGCCACGAATGGTGGTCGAATCTTGTGACCGCATCCGACTGGCGCGATTTTTGGATCCACGAAGGTTTCCAGTCGTTTATGGACACGCTCTACGTCGAGGAAACCAAGGGCAAAGAAGCGTATCTGACCGCGATGAAAAAACGCGCAAAAGAAACGCGCAATATGCAGCCTGTTGCTCCGCGTGAACCAAAGATCTCTTACGAGGTCTATCTCCAGGCCCCGGATTTCATTAAGAGCGACGGCGACATTTACACGAAAGGTGCTGTCGTTCTCCACACGCTGCGTTACCTTATCGGCGACGACGCATTCTTCCGCTCGCTTCGCAAGATGTGTTATCCGACAAAAGAAATGGAACGCATCACCGACGGCCGCCAAACCAGATTGGTAAACACCGACGATTTCCTCGCCATCGCCGAACGCGAATCCGGTATGAAACTCGGATGGTTCTTCGAAATGTATCTCCGCCAACCGAAACTGCCTACATTGGTCACGAGTATTAGCGAAACCCCAGGCGGGCGTCAGAAGGTTCTCTCGCTCCGTTGGGAAACACCGAACAATATGCCGTTCCCGATGCCGATAGATGTCGAGATCGATGGCAAGATCCATCGTTTAAGAACCGAGGGCGGAACCGCGTCTGCACAGTTTTTTGATAAGACAACTGTTGATCCGAATGGTTGGGTACTTAAGGCTGCTCAACTGGCGCCGGCAATGCCATAGGTACGGCCGTGCTACAATTCTTTGAGAATGAACGAGATCATTTTTCTAATAGAGAATGCGGTCGAGGGTGGATATACCGCAAAGGCCCTCGGTGAGTCTATCTTTACGGAAGGCGACGATCTGGACAGTCTTCGTGCGAAGATTCGCGATGCTGTCGACTGCCATTTCGAACCGAACACTAAGCCTGCAATGATTCGACTTCATTTTGTCAGCGAAGAGGTCTTGGCTGCATGAGGCTGCCCCGCGACGTTTCAGGAACAGACCTTGTAAAAGCTCTGCGGTCGTTTGGATACGAAGTAACCCGCCAAACCGGAAGCCACATACGACTCACGACCTCTGAAAAAGGCGAACACCACATAACGATACCTAATCATGATCCTGTCAGGATAGGTACGCTTGCGTCAATACTTGATGATGTTGCTGAGCACCGTAGTATGGATCGTGAAAATCTGTTAAAACTCCTTAAGTTGTAGGATCCCGGCAAGGAAAGTGCACGCTAAATATTTATGGTGTGCGGAGCCAAATCGAGATGATTTCCCGTCTTCTGACATTGCATTCGAAAATCCCCTCCTTCAGTTTGCTGGATTTGTATATGCCAATACGTTTTTCCGTTTTTAGTCGTCGTATTCAATTCGGCGAGTTTGCCTTGAATTACTTCAACCGGGATTGCAAACGCCGCGTTCAAATCCATACCTCCTAAAACAAAGAAGCCTTTAGATGTTTTATTCAGAAAATCCTGCCAAGCCGGATGATAGGCATACCAATACAAAAAATTCTTTCCAAAGTATCGCTTCGAGATCGTGCATGCGATCCCAATTGATCTATCGGAATTCCAATAAAGAGCCCGGCTTTTCTTGACTAATTTGACATCATTGATCTTTTCGATGGCCCGCAGTATGTTCCGACGTTTTTCGTCGATCAAAGCTGTTTCAGTAAACTCCCAAGTGCCTTTATCGGTGTTCGACTCGTCAGATTCTTCCTCTTGTGGAACTTCACTCTCAACCGCGCTTTCCACGTCTTTTGCGGTTGTAAACATAACATCTATCAGCCGGTCTAACCGTGTATACTCCACAGGAATTAGAATGCCGCGAATCTTTGAACTCGTAGCTTCATCTTCCGTGCTCTCTTTGAGAGAAACCAAATTCAACAGAGAGTCAACGCTAATTAGCCTCATGTCCCATGCGTGTCTTGACCCGCGCACTTGAGCCTCAAGCTGGCCTGTGTCGTAACGACCAACCACAAGAAGCATTGAGTTGTCCTTATTTAATTGTTGTTTTTCGCTTAACGAGGTTCTATATTTTGCAATTGTGTCCAAGGAAATACTGTAAGCATCCGTTGTCTTTACTTCGACTAATATGTGATGCCCTTCAGGACTAAGCCACAAACCGTCATTTCCGATCGCGTTCTGGCTGCCCTGATAACGTCCGTTGGTAGTCTTAAAGTCCAGCCTTGTTCCAAGTTCATTAACGATGTCCTGCAAAATCTTGCCATTGGTTTCGAACTTGTTCGTTAGACAATACCCGGCGTATTCTCCCAGCTTCTCACTGGAAACTTGAGAGAGATATTCTCGCAGTTCAGCGGAGCATTCACTGTTGTCCAGCAACTTTCCGTTACCTGCTGCGGACACAATTTGCTCAATTGTGAAATCAAGAATCGTCTCAGGATTCGAAGCCCAAATGGATAGAAGAGGCATATTTTATTAGCCGAGTCATATCCTCAGCGGCATGACGATGTATTTGTAGTCGTAGGTGTTGTTGCCGTCGATGCGGATCTGGGTGGCGGCGTTGGAGTCTTTGAACTCGAACGAGATGCGGGTTGGTTGTTTTGATTCTTTTGCTGGGGCCGTCGCAGAAGCGTCGTTGGAAACACCCGCTACCGCAGGTGGTACTGACTCGTCGTCAGATGCGACCGTCACAGTTCCTGCGTTTTCGAGGGCTCCCACGTTGTTTAGGAAATCCTGCACATAGATGTGGTTGAAGCCGAGGGTTGTTTCTTCGCCGGTGTAGTCGGCGGGGACGATCTCGTTGCCTTCGCCTTCTTCGCTGGATTGGGCGGTGACCTCGACCTCTCCTTCGCGGACGGTCATACGGATCGAGCGGTTGCGGTCGTCGGCGACAAGAGCGATGCGTCGGACGGCGTTGCGCATATCGATGAGGTCAAAGGTGACCTTTTTGTCGTTGTCCTTCGGCATCACCATTTCGTAGTTGGGGAAGTTGCCGGTCAACTTTCGTGTGATCAGCAGACGTCCGCCCGTTTCGAAATAGATGTGGTTCTGGTCCTCGCCAAACGAGACATCGCCTTTTTCATCGCGCGAAAGTTTTACGAGTTCGAGCAAAGCTTTTTTGGGAACAAGCGTATCGATCTTACCGTCAACCTTTGCGTCGAGTTTCTTTTCGATAAAAGCCAGGCGGTGGCCGTCGGTCGTGACCATTCGAGCGATGTCGTCTTCAACAACGAATTTTGCACCGCTCAGTGTAAAGCGGCTCGTTTCGTTGGTGATCGCAAACTGCGTATTCTGGATGAAATAGCTGAAGACCTCGGCCGGCAGTTTCATCGGAGCAGATTTAAAGATCGGGATCTCGGGATATTGCTCACGGTTGACACCGGCGAGCCGGAACTTGGCCCGGCCCGCCTTGAGCTGGACCCATTCGTTGTCATCTTTTTTAAAATGAACGTCACCCTCGTCAAACGTGCGTGCAAGGTCGAACAGCTTGCGTGCCTGGATGCAGATCGCACCCGGCGTTTTGATATCGGCTTCGGCATCGCAGCGGATAGTCACATCGAGGTCGGTGCCGACGATGCGGATCGAGTTTTCACCCAACGATTCGATCAGGATGTTTGCCAGCACCGGAATTGTGCTCTTGCGTTCGACGACGCCCTGAATATAGCCGAGTTCTTCCTTGAGAACGCTTTGTTTGATCGTGAATTCCATGTGTATTACTCCTTGCTTGAAATGGAGCACTCGCTACCGCTCCCTGCTGTCTTTAATAGATATTATATATGAAACACCGTTTCAACCCATTCCGAAACACTGTCGCGGTCAAAGCCAGAAGTGCGACTAAAAGTAAGGTTGCTTGTTTCAAAGGATTTGTGATTTAATCCTCCGATATGGAAAAACTAACTCGAATCATCGCTTACATCGTCGGTCTTTACTGGCTCGTATCCTTGATAACCGCCCTCATCGGGTGCTTCGCTATGAACGGTGCGGTAACAGGGCAAGTAGTAGTGGGTGTTATTGCTGTATCCTCAGTTATCTTCATACTGCTTGCCCTATTCGAAGCTGTTCGAGCCCGTCGTTAAGCCTCAGGCGGGCAAAGCTGTTGCTCGCACAACACCCCGCCGCCACAACCCCAGCCGTTACACTGGAAGTAACCGAACGGGCCGCACCCGAACTCCATCGGGGTACATAGCGAGCCGCCTGGTTGCAACCACCAACGACACTCAGTACACACTCCTATCGTGTCTCTGTTACAAGTGCACGCACCCATGTCCAGGCCTGGTATAGACAGCCGCTTGTACATGACCGGAACCAACTTGTACCCATTGGCTTCAAATATGGTTAACTCTAAGAATATTCTCTCTATCTGGTCTCGGTTGAAGAGTTTCTTCATTTGAGGCACCAAGGCGGCAATCTCACCCTTGTCACTGCCTTCCGCGAACGTGTACCTCTCCTCGGTCAATAGATCCGCGGCCTTGCCGATGAATTTTTGCTGCTCTCGGTTGAGGTTCTCGGTTCTATAACTGTAGGCCAGGTGCGATACCCATACCTGGGCTCTTTGTTTCGGCGTCAAGGCTCGAAACGCTGCCTTGACATCTGGGTTCCCACACGAGTTCGCGTAATTGAAGGTCGTAAAGACCACGAGAATCGCGGCGATGATAAGAATTGGTTTGAACCACTTTGTGAGCACTGTTTTCTCCTCTTTGTTTAATTTGCATCGTTACACTTGAGCCGTTTTAGCTCCGAAATAACCTGTGTTGCGACGCTGCTGATTGTCTTGGTGCTTTTTCCGCCGCTTTAACTCTTACTAAAAACAAGACTAAAATTAGATATAAAACCAGTACTAGTAATAGAGCCTGTGAAAGCTGTGTAAAGTGAGCGAATCGTCAGCAAATAACTGCAATTTTCGTCCACAGATAGTTGTGGAAAACTTGTGGAAATGCAGTGCCGGTGGTGGAAATCCCTGACGGCCTCGCGTTTTCCTCTTTCATCCACAGTCTTGATCGGTAAATTCTATCGGAAATGTGTAAATCGTAAATTAAATGTCTGTAGATAAATAACTTACACGTTTACCATTTTAAAGACTCTGTGGAAATTCAAATATCAATTTCGGTTCCACGGAACCGCTAACTAGCTGCAAAGACTATCGATTAGCGAACTGATCGTATTGTGGAAAACCCGATCAGTTTTCGTCAGGTTATCTATCTTGTCAAAACTGTGCATTACGGTCGTGTGATGTTTGCCGCCGAACTCTCGGCCGATCTCAGGATAGCTGTGCCGCGTGAGCCGTTTGCAGAGATACATAGCAACCTGCCGCGGCATTGCGATAGCACGGCTGTTACTCTTTGATTTCATCTCATCGACCGACATTTGATAGTGTGCGGCGACGGCGCGTGAGATGCGTTCCATCGTCAGGCCTTCGGCACGCTCGCTGTCGATTATGTTCTTCATCGCTTCCTGAGCGACCATTTTCGAGATCGGCACACCACGCAGGCTTGCGATGGCAACGAGACGCAGCAGTGACCCTTCAAGCTCACGGACATTGCTCTTTATCTTGCTGGCGATAAAGATGGCTATGTCGTCCGTAAGGTCGATACCGTCCATATCCGCTTTGCGTTTCAGGATGGCGATCTTTGTTTCCAGGTCCGGCGGTTCGATGTCTGCGATCAGGCCCCATTCGAAGCGCGAATGTAATCTTTCTTCAAGCGTCGGGATCTCACGCGGAGGACAGTCGCTGGAGATAACGATCTGCTTTTGATTGTTATGCAGCGTGTTGAACGTATGGAAAAACTCTTCCTGAGTTCGCTCTTTGCCCGCAAAGAACTGAACGTCGTCCATCAGCAGCACGTCGATCGAGCGGTATTTATCACGAAACGCATCGGTGCTGTCATAACGGATGGCGTTGATCAGCTCGTTCATGAACTTTTCGCTGGTTACATATGCGACGCGAAGATGTTTGTTGCGTTCCTTTATCGAATGGCCGACGGCGTGCATCAGGTGGGTCTTGCCAAGGCCGGTTCCGCCGTAAAGAAAAAGCGGATTGTAGCTTTTGCCGGGCGAATCGGCCGCACCGAGGGCCGCGGCGTGTGCGAACTGATTCGAGGTGCCTACGACAAACTTTTCGAAGGTGTATTTCGGATTCAAAGAGGAATCGCCAAACGCAGCCTCAGGTTCGGCAGCGCGAACGGGCGGTGCGACCGGAACCGAACGGTTGTCGATCTCGAAAAGAAGTTCGTTATCGGCGGCTTCCGTCGGCGGAGCGTCCACCAACCACTCGATAACGTGATCGTCGTAGCCGACCAGAGCAAGCGTCTCGGTCAAAAGATCGGAATAATATCGTTCAACCCAGTCTTTTGTAACGTCGTCCGTTTTGAGGCGGACAAATCTGTGTTCGTGATCAATGCCGTCAAAGCTGATCTTACGAAACCAGGAATCGTAAACGTGTTTGTTAAGTCGAGATTCAACGACGGAAAGCATGTCGTTCCAAACGTCGAATTTTGCTGCAATCGGTTCCAAAAGGTCTCCAAAATTAAACTATCGTAGTAAACTTGTTCGTGCAGAATTACAACGCACCGGCTTTAGAATACGCGAGGCCGGCGACCGGAGAAAATCTCATCTGCGAATCGCAAAAAATCTCTTTGAAAAACAAAGGGTGAAATGAGTTTTCCACACGATTTTCCACAGGTGTGTGTAAAACCTCTACAAACTTAAAGTGCAACTTTAAGTTATTTGTTTTCAACGCTTTACAAGGGCGATTGATATGAAAGCGGGAGTCAGATTAACATAGCGGAAACATGGATGCAAACTGAAATCCACAGAAAGCAAGACAGGTTTTTCAGTACGCATAACTGCTTTTTTCTGCAACAGTTTGACCCGGTTTTCGACCTCAAAAAACGCAAATGTTGACGCCAAATCCGAACGAAAAATGCGTCGAAATCGAGAAATATTTTCACCAACCATGACTAAATCGCCGAACAACGAAAGCGATCTGAAAAAACGCATCACCGCCGCTTGCGTCGGATTGGTTTTCATCAGCGAAACTGACTCGCCGGTAGAGCCTTTTTTTGGCAGAAGACCAGCGAAATCAAAAAGTATCGAGATCGAGTTCGACAGGTTTTTTGACCGATTAACGGCAAGAAAAGATTGGCACACCAAGAGAAACGTCAAGAACACGGACGGCTTCGCAAAGCTTAAGGCTTTACTCGAAGCCGAACTGGACGATCTGCGTGTTTACCGGGTTGGAGAGGTTCAAATAGATATCTTTGTCATTGGCCGCGATAAGCACGGAAAGACCGCCGGTGTAAAAATGAAGGCGGTTGAGACCTAACCCCTATTCGACCATGAAAGCTGCGTCAACTATCAGCGAAGCACTTCCACCACGGTTGTCGAATATCAGATAGTAAGTTCCCGCCTCAAGCTTGCGGTTGATCTTCCCAGCCGGGTTTCGACCGGTTGCAGTGAGAGTCGCGTATTCACCACCCTCGATATACTTCTTTCGGTTGGCTTCATCCACCAGGATAACGAGCACGCGATTTCCTTTTTCACGAACCCGAAACGAACCCTTCAACGTCGAAGCATATGGAAAGCTCATCCTGAACGGCGCGATATCGTCCGCTTCGATCGCAACCGGTTCCTCGACGACCGGGCCTTTTGTGTCTTCCACAACCGGAACCGGCCTGTTGGCAACATCTCTGGGCGGATTCACGCGAAAGGCATTGATGACGATCATCGCGACCGCCACAACAACCGCGATCTTTAGCCAAAACGACGGCGGTCGGCGTTTTTCTTCTGCCTCGGATTCTTCGAACATATTTCTGATTTTTGTTTGAAAACTTTATCAGATATTCATCGATTTTCCACATAAAAAGCCCCGCCGATTTTCGACGGAGCTTCTCGTAAAATCAATATGCCGGTTATTTTGCCGAAACACTGCTTGCACCCGAGGTTTTCTTTACTACGTCGGTTGCACCGCCGCTGTATGTGATCCTGCTTGCACCCGAAGCGTCTGCACGGACGGATTCGGTTGCGAAGACGCTGATCTTGCTGGCACCGCTTGAATCGATACTGGCAGCTCGCGCCTTAAGATTCTCAGCTTCGATCTTGCTGGCACCGCTGACATCGATGACGAGCTTATCGGTCTCGCCTGCGAGTTCTACCTTTGACGCTCCGCTTGTGCTTAAGTTGAAGCCCGTGTTCTTTAGGCCGGAAACAAAGATCTTAGCCGCACCGGACGATTCGACCTTTTCGAGATCGGGTGCAGCGATACGGATCTTCAGGCCGCTCTTCGATTTAATGCGTTTGGTTGTTGAAATCTCGAGCACGCCGTTGTGAACTTCGGTCTTGATGTACTGCAAAAGATTGTCGTCGGCTTCGACCTGAACGCTGAAATCTTTCTGTGCGACGACCTCGACATTGAAAACGCCGCTGACCTCGATCGACTTAAAGTCTTTAATTTCACGAGCTTCGCTCACGATGTTGCCGGAACCTCTCACTTTTCCGAAGTTCAGATTCAGTTTGAAAAGCTCGGCGCTTGCCGTGCCCCACGAGAAAAATCCGGCGATCGATACGCCGATTATGAGTGCGATTATGAATACCAAAAAACCTATCTTTTTCATGATCCCTCCGATCTATTGAAACTGTTGCCGGAAGGTAGAACGGTATTTGGACGTGGAAAGTTCCTAAGAAATTTAGTTTCTAGATTCTGAGAGGTTTAAAAAAACAGATTGACAGCAACCGCTAGTTTCGCATATGTTTTTTGCATCGACTCTAGATAGATCAGTGCCTATGTCCGCATTTCAAATAGTGTTCGGTACCTAAATTTCGCCTCGGCGAATGGCATCAACACTATTTCGTTTTCTTTCCTACAGAATGTAAGGAGAAAAGGTAATGAAAACAAAACTCCCAGTGAGCGCCTTGCTTTTGATAGCGATGTGCCAAATAGTGCTGTCCCAAAACCCGCGTCGCTTTTACGAATATGAACCGGTCGCTATTACGAGCTCAAGTCTTCAGGTTCTTGCCGCACCATCGATCAACGACTACGGTGATATTGCTTTTTCGGGACGGTTGACTCCAGGCGGCGGGACTGTTTTTCTAAGCGAAATAGGCCAACAGGTCAATCAGTAATAACTTTGTGGGCGGGCGAGTACAGATCAACAACTCTCAGCAGGTTATTCAGCACACTTTTGTTTCTGGAACCAAACCTGCGAATTTTCTTCGCAGGATAAACGGAGTAAGCAATTTTACGTTGATTGCCGCTGCGAACGGAGGCGGTTCATTCGACGACTTTGACGAGATATGGCCCTTTTCTATTGCACTCAATAATGACGGCGAGCCTGTTTATCTGACGCGCAATGGTCAGAACACAACCATCCTGACTGCCGGAATACGGCCCGCTTTTTCTCTGCTTCAGTTTCCTTCGACTGGGGATTCGCTCAGACCCGTTATTAGCGATTGCGGTTTCGTGGTTGTCCGAGCGGGCGCAAGCATTACCGATCCCATCCGGCTTTACACAGACGATTTTGCGAAATTCGAAACAATAGCCAGTACTGCCGACGGTTTTACTTCGCTTGGCATGAGTCCCGCAATCAGTAATTTCTGCGAAGTCATCACTTTTTACGGTGATCTGAATCAGGCCGGAGCAGATGCTCTCGGCACTAATCCGGGATCGGGAATTTTCGCGTCAATCGAACTCGATAAGAAAAAGGGCTTGCGAAAGATCGTCCGTCTTGCAGGACGTTTGATCGAAGATAACTCGGCAAGCGGCGGTAACGATGACGGCTATTGCGATCCGGGTGAAACATGTATTCAGGGTGAGCTCGGCTTTAATCTGGCCGGGAACCCGATTTTCTTTAACTCCTTTGACTCCCTTAACCGCGTGGCGGTCGCTCACCAATCGGTTGGCGTGGGGGGAATCGAGGACGACATTTTTGTTGTTTCATTTCTAGCCACACCGAACATCGGAAATGACAATCCCGCCAGACCTTTCAGCAATCAACTCGGTCTTTGGACATTGACGACGCAGATAAAGAATGTCAGCGGCGTACTCCGGGAAAGACCGGCCGTTCCGGTTCCGGTGATACAAATCGGCGATGTCGTCAACGCGCGCACTATCACCGGGATCAATGTTTACGACCAACTCGCAAGCGTCCGAATAAAGGGAACATCCGCAGAAAGCCCCGGCGACCATCGGCTTGCTTTTCATGTTGCGACAAACAACGGCAACATGATTATCAGAGCAAAACGCAAAGTCGAGGTTCCTGTAATATTCATTCCGGGTGTTGGCGGTAGTATTTTATCCGAACAACAAGGGTCGACTTTTACCGAAAGGTGGCCTGCCGGTTTGAATCCGTCGAATTACCCGTTTCTTTCACTGGCCCCCGGCGAGGAGCGCAATATAGTGCCGCTTGGCGCGGTTAAACGTGTGCAAGTTGCCCCCCTTCTTTCACAGACGGTTTATGCAGGAAGAAGTTTTCGAGATTCTAGGAATCACATCTCAATCGATTGTGGGAGGTGCTTCTCATCAAGGCGAGGAAAATATGCAGTTAGAATCAAGCGGGATTCCGCAAAGAGAGTCCAACTACCTAATCGTCGATGGGGTAGAGAGATTGAATATTACGGACGATTTGGGTAACACGAATACTCAAATTAATGAGCATTTTGAACTGGAGGTCCCAGGCGTGAGCTACACCTCTAGCGTTGTAGACGGAAGCGTTAGTGACTGGCATTCTCACGATCTTGTGCTTACTACGCAACGACAGTTTTCTATCAAATTTCGTACTGGCGACGATGTTGTTGATATCGAACTTGTAAAAGGTATTGGCAATGCATCGCCAAACCTCGCGGTTCGATACAACGATCTACAACTGCCACCGAATGTCGAATGCCTTTTAGCAGTCAACGCTCAGGGAATGGAAGACCTACGTTACGATTCTAATGGTGACGGCACTTACGATGTGGTTGTTCCGGCTCATGTTCGGGTGAGCGGTGCGGCGGCGGCGGATGTGACGGCTCCGCAGGTGACGGTTACTTACAGCAGAGTGACGGGCGGCGGTCGTCGTATCACGATCAACGCCGTCGATACTGAATCGGGCGTGCAGACCATCTATTACCGCAAACGCGAGACCGGAAACTATCAGGTCTATGCAGGCCCGTTTCACATTCCCGTAAGCATTCCGCAGATAGTTGAAGCATTTGCGGATGACAATGTGTCAAGCCCGCTTCGCATAGTTGTGCCCGATTTCAATCCAGGGCAATGAGACGAAAACAATACATGCGGAAAAGACACGGAAAGAAAATTCTCTCCGTGTCTTTTTCTTAGATTGCGGACAAAGCCACCCCGCTCGCAGGTGCTGCGGCGGGACCCGGCGAGTGTCCGCGCTCCGTTGTTAGTTCTTGCAATAGCCTTCGCTGCCTTTGGTGATGACAACGCAGTTCTTCTCGCCCTTGAGCCATTTCATACCGGTTTCCTCGGCGGTTGCAGCCCGAATGGTCTCGGTCTTGCCGCCCCGTGTGAATTCGATCACGTCGCCCTTGGCGGTTCCCTCAAATTTCTTTGATCCGTCAAGGTTCTTGATCTCGATGTCGAACTTTTCACCTTTCTTTTCGACTTTGAGCGAAGTACCCTCAACGCCGGGCCATTGGCCGACGAGCGAGTCGGCTTTCGAAGCAACGGTCTTGTCGTCCTTAGCTGCTGGGGAAGCCACAGGGCTTGCAACCGGAGACGTTGACGGACTTGCAACCGGAACATTTGTGACCGGTTTGACCGGTTCCGAAGGCGTACACGCAGCCAGGACGGCGACTGCAGCCACTAAAAATGAAGCTGTGATTAATGATCTTCTCATTGAATTAAATACCTCTAACAATAGCGATTCTCGCGGTTCTTTCAGACGGCCGACACGCAAATTTTCCGTCCCCGCAAAAGCTTATCTTCCAAAGCAGACACAGCCGGATGCCGTTTCATTTTCAAAGATTATGAAACGAAATAGCAACACTGCGACGCTAAGAACGCCCCGCCCGGCAATACTTGCAATATATTTTACGTCACCGAAATATTTCTTTGTGAACTTTGTGTTCCGTGCTTCGTGCCCTTTGTGTTTAGGTTCTTTTTTCAACACAGGGAACACCAAGGGAAGACACAAAGGCTGCAAAGGGTTCAACTGAATCACTGCCCTTTATTCAACAAGATTGTTTATCAGGCGAAAACGTGAGTTAATATAGTTGCAGCCTTCTCTCGCGTCGCATTTGGACGCGCTTCGCCTTAAACGGTTTTTGGATAAGTTAGAGAGTGGGAAATTGTTAGATAGCCAGAAGTAGCTCTCGCTCGTTTTTGAGTATTCGAATTCCGATCCGCTAGTTTTCAGATCCGATTTCAGGCGCACTTCAAGAGAATTCCCACAAAGGGATAAGGAAAATCAAATGTCAATGAAACTTTATGTAGGAAACCTATCCTTCAACACCTCGAATCAGGATCTCAACGACCTTTTTGGCACCGTCGGAACCGTTGTTTCGTCAAACATCATTGAGGACCGCGAGACCGGTCGTTCACGCGGTTTTGGTTTCGTCGAGATGTCTTCACAAGCAGAAGGCGACGAAGCGATCGCAACACTGAACGGCAAGGAAGTCGATGGCCGCACATTGAAAGTCAACGAAGCTAAACCGCAGGAAAGCCGAGGCGGCGGCGGTGGCGGACGCTGGTAGCAGCTTGTCAATAAATTGTCTTTGACGATGCCCTCGACAACCGAATCGAGGGCATCTTTTATTTGGCTTCTCGAATTTAATTGAAAAGCCGGGGAAAAAAGCTTTATGTCTTACAGTCCGCTAACGATGAAACGTCGTCATGTATTGGGTGATATCTGTGATCGTTGTGATCCGGTGACAACCGTTCCGGTTTATCAGAATGACGAGAATGGAGAAGTGTTGGGCCATATGGATGAGAGCCTTGGCCACTATGCGGATGCATTTACTTTTCACCTTGCGGAAGACGTCTGTAAACGGCTTTCCGCCGGCTACTACTCGTATTCGTTCGGTTACGAATTCATCGGCGACGATAAGGTCGAAGAGCGTAAACGACGGATCAAACTGACCAGCATCTGCATCAACGAACGCAAGATCGTCGAGCCGGTCGGCCCGCGAAAATTGAAGGTCCCTCAGGAAACTCCAACCGCTGCCTAAGGACAATATTTCTTGTCCACATAAACCTTTGCTCCACTGCTGTTGAGGTAGTAGCAACCTCCGCGCTCACCTTCAGATAGGTTCTGTTGGATGTGTCGGTTGCGGTCTTTGGCGGCACCGCGGGCGAGGTGTTTTGCGGTGCCTGACCGGATGAAGCCGACGGGACCGCGGTCGCCTGCCATGCAACGACCTGCCATTTTCCGTTTCGTTTGATGAACGTGCCGGTATTTAGATGGTTCGAGACGCTCTTTGTTCCATCGGCCCTGGAAGTGGTTCCTACGAGCCTGAATGCGACTATCGCTGTTTTTCCGTATTGCTGTATCTTGATCTCCTCCGCCGAATAAATTGTGACGGGATCGGTTGGCTTTGCTGCCGGTGCTGAGCGAACACCTTTCATCAGGTCAGGTTTGTTAGTTCTCGAGCCCGAGGAACGGGTGTATATAAGATCGTCTGCCCAGAAGCGGTCATGGATCTCGGCATCGTTGCGTCCGGCCCCGGCGAGAAATTCGTTCAGCAGGCGGGTAAGTTCGGGCGCATCGGATGCGGTTTGCGAACTGGCCGACAACGCTGCCGCGATATAAATAAACAGGATAAGGATAAAACGCTTCATAGTTTCAGCTCCCTTTCGGTTCAATACAGATCATCGTTGCGAGCATTGTCGCACAAAGCGTTTCATTTTCGCCATCAACGGCAAAGGCGTCGGCCGAGCAGACGGTCAGTGTTCGGCCGGCACGTTTCACTTCGGCTCGGGCAATGATGCGCGAACCTTTCGCAGGTGCCAATAGGTTTACTTTGAATTCGACGCTCAGAACGCCTGAAGCAGCCGGCATTAGGGTGTATGCGGCGTAACCGCACGCCGAGTCGAGAATGGTGGTGACAATTCCGGCGTGTATAAAGCCGTTCTGCTGTGTGAGGTCCTCGCGCGCATTGATCTCGATCTCAACGACGCCGGGCTCGACGCTGCTGAGACGCGCGCCGATAAGACTCATTACGTTCTGAGTATCAAAGTTTGTTCGAACGCGGTTTTCGAAATCCGGATCTTTTGGCTCATGCGGCATTCGTTAAGTATAGGCCCGACGGTGCTTCATTCGTACCGCAGCGACTCGATTGGATTAAGTCTGCTCGCTCGGATCGCCGGCAAAACTCCGGCGAAAAATGCGATTGCCGAAACGATGATCATTACGGTCAGGATCGACGGAAGCGTGAACACAAAGAGTGTGAATCCCTCGAACGATTCGGCGTATGCGGCGATAAGAATGCGGTTTGCTATCACACCGACCGCGATGCCGCCGAGTGTGCCGAGCAACGCACCCCAAAAACCGATAAGTACGGATTCGAGCGAGAAGATAGCAAATATTTTTCCGCGTCCCATGCCGAGAGCTTTTTGCAGGCCGATCTCTTTTGTACGTTCGAGTACGGCGATGACAAGCGTGTTGATGATACCGAACGAAGCTGCCAGCAAGGCGATGGCAGCGACCAGGCCCATTCCCATCTTGAAGATGCCGATGGCGTCGTAAATTCGTTCCTGAGTATCGGCGAACGTGTCGCCCTCGAATCCTTTTTCCGCCAACGCCTGCTTCACGGCAGCGATCTTTGCCGCGTCTGCCGATTCCATCTGTACGGTGAAACCGGTGAACTTATCTGTGTCGCTTTCGGCGATCTGCAATGCGTGGATCTGCTGTGCGGTCGTCGAATCGACGAAGGTCGCAACATTCGTCATTAGACCTTTTGTGGCAATGCCGACAACCTTCAGCGGCATTATTTTCAGCTCGTCGTCTTTGGTCTTGAACGCTACGGTCGCTGTTTTTCCGACAAGATTCTCGATCTTTGGATCAAGTGTTTTCGCAAGCTCAAATGGTAAAACAAGCTGACCAGGTCCGTTTATGGAAGTTCCCGCTTCGGTCTTTGTCGTGATCCCTTCGGAGATCATCCCGAGCATGACCTTGTATTTTTTCGCACCGTCGAGAGTGATGTACTCACCCATCATGTTGTAGCGGGGCGTAACGGACTTGACGCCGTCAAGCCCTTTAACGGCGGCTTCCATTTGACGCAGAGTTACGATGATCGAGTTAGGATCGAAATTGACGCCCGGGTCATCGCCGTCATTGTATTCCTGTGCCGCAAGGCTGTCTCGTTCCGACGGAGGCAGTTCGATCTTTCTTCGGACAAGTATCACGCGGTCGCTCTCTACATTCTTCACCTGGCTTTCGATGTAGGCGCGAACGCCGTCGCCGAGGCCGTTGGTCATTGTCAGCGTGAATGAGCCGACGAAGATCGCGGCGACGGTCAAAAATGTGCGCAGTTTGTTGCGAAAAAGATTGCGGTTGGCGATCCTGATCAGGTCCCAAAATTTCATATCCCGTTCTCACCCCGCCGCCTGTCGGAAATTATCCGTCCGTCTTTCATTTCGATCACGCGGTCGCAACGCTGTGCAAGATCGTCGTCGTGCGTGACGACAACAAGCGTGATGCCTTTGTTCTTATTCAACTCAAGAAGAATGTTTTCTACGGTCGCACCGGTCTGCGAATCAAGGTTGCCGGTCGGTTCGTCGGCAAAGATCACCTGCGGACGGCCAATCAAAGCGCGTGCGATGCAGACGCGCTGTTTTTCGCCGCCGGAAAGGTCCTTCGCTTTCTTATGTGATTTGTCGTCCATGCCGACGGAGTTCAACGCCTCGGCAGCGTCCGATGAGATCACGGTTCGGTTAGCGCCGCGAATGCGCATGGGAAGCACGACATTCTCAAACACCGTTTCGCGGCCATTCAGAAAGAACTGCTGAAAAACGAAACCAAATTTTTCGTTGCGAAGTTTGTTCTTTGCGTGTTCGGGAAGTTTGGAAGTTTCGCTGCCTTCGACAAAGACCTGACCGGCGGTAGGCATATCGAGACAAGCCAGCAGATGCATCAGTGTCGATTTGCCGCTGCCGCTCTTGCCGACGATAGCGATGCATTCGCCTTTTTCTATTCGCAGATCAACATCGCGGAGAGCGGTGTAATGGACACCGTCACTCGTAAATGTCTTGGAGAGAGCTTTTACTTCGAGCATTTAATATTTCGCCGTTGTTAAGTAGTTCGTTCGGCGAACCGTCTTACGACGACAATATGAAAATGTTCTAAATTATTGGACTCGGGTGAACTAAGCAGCAACGGCTTCCTCGTCCTCTTCTTCTTCTTCAACAAAAGCCTCCGGGTTGCAGTTCTTGCAGAGCGGCTCGACCTTCTGGATCGAATCACTGTCGTCACGAACCAAAATGTCGCATGTCGGACACACCGTGTTACGGTGCATGCAAACCAGGTCATATGCTGTTCCGCCTTCGCGTTCGGTAACAAACTGGACGGTTGTTTCCTTGCCGCAAATTCCACACATCACATTACTTCCTACATCGGGTGAGTTCATCGATTATCTCCTTTTATTTTGGCAATACTATCACAGATTTCCGCACCGGATGCCTGAAAATGGCACGCGCTTTGCATCGAAGCGAAAATGTACTGAAACGTGATCTGAATCCGAACATTTCAATGCGTTTGACCCGCGCATTGGAACTCTCCTGAAGTCTAGGGAATTAATTACAAATGTTCGATAGGAGGTATCTATGACACTGATTAGGAATTTCAAAGGAAGGTTCACTTCGATCCTTGCGACGGCTGTTTTGCTTGCCGGTTTTGGCTCTGTCATCGCACAGGACAGCCCTAAAGACGAACACGAAGAATGGCAGAAGGCAAAACGCGAGGCCTCGCGTGAGCACCGCGAATATCTGAATAATCCCAAAAAGGGTAACTATCTCGACTGGCGGTCGGCACAGCGGGATGCAAACCGTGAGCACGAGGAATACTTGCTGGCGATGGAAGTCTCAAGGCGTTATCCAAAGGGCACCAGAACGTGGGTCGTTGCGGATAGTGACGCCCGCGACGAGTACGATGAATGGCGGTCTGCACAGCGTGAAGCGGTGAGAGAGCGTCAGGAGTATGCGCGTAACCCTACAGCCGATAACTATGAAGGCTGGAAGGACGCTCAAGCGGATGAGCGACGCGAATATGCGGAGTACAGGTACGCGACGGGATCGTCGCCGGTCACATATCGAAACGCCTCTTACCGCACCTATACGGTAAAAAAGCGGCCCGTTAGTACGAAGGCAAAACGCAAGACAACAACGAAATGCCGGTGCAGTTAGCATCCCGGCGTCGGCGATCAAGAGGATGATGGCGGGGGCAGGCCCGCCTTCCGGACTGCAAAGTCATTGACCTATTTTTGATTTATACCAACTTGATTAACATTCAAGGTCAATGTTCCGAATTGCGCTGGTCCACGGACAGTCGGGAAGGCGGACTTGCCCCCACTCTTTGCTGCTTTTTCAGATACCCTATTTTCTTTTCAAGTGTTTATCCGGTTTTTCCGACAACTGTACGTTCTAAATCAATACATCCGGCTAATTTTCGATGATTCCTATCCGAAATCGTAATATTCAACAACTATTTGGTTGCTTAATGACGCGTAAACACAAATAATCCCGGCCGTAACCGCTTTGCCTGTGGAATTTAGCGGTTGGCACGCTCATTGCGGGTATCTAACAATGGGTGGGTCAATGATTGAAATTGATTCACAAGGAACACAAACAGTTGTGTCTAAAGGAGGCAATATGAAATTCAGAGATATTTACAAAAAGGCTCTCATAACCGTTACAGGATTCGGTGCAATACTCTTGATCGGCGGATCGGCATTCGCTCAGGACAGTGCCAAGGACGAATACGAAGAGTGGCAGTCAGCCAAGCGTGAGACCGCGAATGAACTGCGTGAGTACAAACGCAATCCATCGCGAGACAACTATCGCGGCTGGCAGGATGCTCTGAAGGACGAACGGCGTGAGTATTCCGAATATCAGGTCGCATTGAGAAGAAACGGACGTTTTGGCGGCAGGTACGCCGGAAATCTGAATCAGGAAAGTCCGCGCGACGAATACGAGGAATGGCAGTCGGCCAGACGCGAACTTCAGAACGAAGAGCGTGAATATCGCCGTAATCCATCCCGCAGTAACTTACGCGGTTGGCAGGAAGCTCAAAGGGACGAGCGTCGTGAATATGCCGAATATCAGGCTGCGCTTCGCAACAGCGGCGTGTCCAGACGAGTGGTTTGGTAGCTTGAGGCCGATTGACTGTTGCGAAAGCCGTAGATGACGGTCTATGAATGATCGGAAACGGCTTGTGCTTTCGCAATCCGAAGTGCCCGTTCACTAGCAGAACGGGTACTTTTTTTCCAGATCAGTCTTGATAGATCGAGGAGATGTTCGAATAGGCGCGGTAAATCGGTTTGGTCAATCGTTCGGCCGAAACGAATTCAGCTTCGAAAAATGCCGCTGCGGAAATGTGAAGGGCGTCCAATGCCCCAAGGCCATATCTTGACGCAATTTCAAGAGCGGGATAGATAAGTTCGTTGTCCTGGGCCTAAGTAGATATTCCATCGAAAAAGGTCTCTGCTTCGCCGAGTTCTGGTGCGTCGGACTTTTCAATCTCATACGCTATCTTCATCAGTTTTTTCCCAAGCGGCGAGAACCCGCTTCCGACGATGTTATCGTTTAGTTTAGTTTGGTTCGGTTCACCTGAAGAACTGGCGGTTTGTTAGATTTGGTCTGCGGCATAAGAATCCAACGCAATCAATATCTGTGATAACCCATTTTTATTGATCCTTGATACTTTTCGGTGGTTGCCCGGAAACATTACTTCGCGTAAATATAAAACTGTATCGACTGAAGAAGGCCTATAAAGAAACCAAATAACGCTCCGAAAAGCTCGATGGTTCGCAGATGTTCTTTGGCGACCGACATTACCAGAGCTTCGAGCTTTTCGACCGGATAGGTCATTATTTTTTGTCGAACAACGCTGCCGACATCGAATTCCTTGATCGCTTCGGGAAGCTTCTCGCGTATCGCTTCGATGATAGCGTCAGAGAAAGATTCGCTTGCCGACACCAGTTTCTTTTCCTCGATCCTATCCGAGAGGCGCCCGATCGGTGCCGAAAGAAGGCTTTCGATCTGCCGCGAAAGCATATCGTTGACAAGCCGCGACGTGTTCTCGCTTGAAATGATGGACAGTAAGCCCTTTGACAGCGTCGATTTCAATTTTGCTTCGTTTTCGGGGTGAACCGTGCGCAATATCGAATCTATGCTGTGCGGACGCAGTTTTTGCAGCGTGTCTGTGACATATGCCGAGATGGAACGCCGCATTTCTTCACCACGCAGGAGCTTTACGATCGACGAAGATATCTGATCTTTAAGCCGGATGAGCTGTTGCGGGTGAACATTCCCGATCAACTCAGGCAGTGGTCGCGACATTGCGGTGTCGATCGTCGAATCAATAAAAGAACCGGCCTCGGCGGCGAAAAGATCGCCCTTCAGCGTTTCTTCTATGCGCTTCGGCAGGCTTTCATTCACCAGATCGTCAACTTCGTCGATCAGCGTGTCTCGCGAGACAAATATCTTTTTAAAGAACGGCAGATTTTCGTAGTAGCTGTGAACCTCTTTTTTGATAAGTGCACCGATCTGCGTGCGGGTGCGTTCGGCGGTGGCGATCTCACTCAAATGGTGCGTGATGGGTGCGATCTGCTCGTTCGCTTTTTCCTTTAGTAGCGCGATTGCATCGGGCGTGAACATCTCACCGAACGGCGTGTTCATATTCACCAGATCGTCGATGCGTCGGCTGACGAATTCGCTGATGTTTTTATCGAGTGCCGGTGAGTCAATGGCTGTGGCGATCCTTTCTTCGATAAAGCCGACGAGTCTTTCAAACGAATCGTCGTCGATCACATTCGCAACTCGGCGTGAGAGAACCTCGTCAACACGGCGCTCCACAAACGAACTGATCGCTGCCTGCGTCTCTTCGTTCTGAAGGACTGCTTCGATGTGTTCGGCGATGGTGAATTGCAGGGTCGTTATCGCGTCCAGCACAGGCTCTCGGATATTTGCCGGAAGGGCCTCGACAAGCGACGGATAATTCTGCTCAAGCATCTGCTGGGTATAGGAATCGATCACGCCGCGGATCTTTGCACGCAGGAAATCTTTGCCGACAAGCTCATCCATTATCGTGTCTTGCGAGACGAGCTCTTCGCCGACAGCCTTGCCGATCGCGTTCGCAAGCCGGTCGCGGTGACGTGGGATCATCCCTTGTGGAAAGAGTGTTATTCCAAGTACTTTGAATGGTTTACGCGGACGAAAAAGCATCCGGACCGCAAGCCACGCACCAGCGTAGCCGTGGGCCGTCGCGAAAACGATCAGCAGCCCGATCTGCACCCAAATGTTCTTGAACCACGGCGTGAGAGCGTTGAGAATGTCGTTGAAAAATTCCATGTGCAAAGCAAGACTGGAACACGGCTCAAAACAGACGGGAACGGATACTCACAGATCGGCCAAAATTTAACAGATTCCTATCAGTGTAGATCAGCGATTTTTCTGTGTTTATCTGTAGCTAATCGTCTTAGAAAACCTGAAAGCCTTTTGACCGCAGGCAAAACTCGGAAAATTCTTTTAGCCAGTCGTGATCGACGCTGTAGTTTTTCCATTGCTCGTCCTCATCCTTGTGCAGCGTCTTGTCGTCCGGTGCTTCGGTGATCGTGCCGTCGGCGTAGATGCGTTTATTCGGAGCAAGCTTTGGCAATATCTGATCGCGGATCTTTTCGCCGAGCAGATGCGCTTCCTCAATGTCCACCTTTACGCCCGTCGCGTTATAGCTCATCTGACGAAGTTTTCCTTCGCTGATGATGTCGAAACTCTTAATCACTTCGAGCGCCGCCTTCCATGTCCATAGGTTAGCGCTAAATTCGAAGTTCTCGGTGCCCAGGTCATGTAATGTAAAGCTCATAAAAAAATGCTAAGCCTTCACTGACGAAATAGTCAACGGCGGGCTGAGTATCTATAATCTCTTTTCACACTATGAAACACGAAGTGACCTTTCGCGTTATTGTTACCGATCCGCTGCCGGGCGTGGCGATGAATGTTCAGCGTGGTAAGGATGAACTTTTGCGGCCAAGCGAATCTACGGCCGATAGACTCGTGTTCGAGTTTGAAATTTCAATTGATCCGACAAACGACCCGCCGAATTTTCTCGGTAAATATGCACAGGGGCCGAAAGATGCGCGTTTTGTATATGTAAACTCAGGTACATACGCGGGACAGCACCCAACAATGTGGGGGCGGCGGGCGAAACTGTCGTTAATGACCATAACTCTAGAACAAGTGGATCAAGCCGTCGCGAAAGCGTCGGTCTTTGAAACGTCAATACCTGGAATTGGCCGTGACGGCGGCCCGATCTGTGCAAGCGTGAAAGGGCTGGAATGGAAGTTGGTTCGAAAATGAACAGAGAGGCATATTTGGATCGAATCGGTCTCGAGGGGGTGGATCTATCGAATGATGTCCCGGCCTTATGGCGTCTTCAGCGTGCCCACTTGTTAGCAATTCCATTCGAGAACCTCGATATTCACTGGAAACGGCCGATCATTCTGGATCTCGATCGGTTCTACGACAAGATCGTCGCCGAACGCCGCGGCGGATTTTGCTATGAGTTGAACGGCCTGTTCAATGAGCTGTTGAAGGCGGTCGGTTTTCAAACCAGGCTGATCTCAGCTCGTGTTTTCAACGGCACAGATCACGGACCGGAATTTGATCACGCCGCTATCATCGTCACCATCGGTGAGGACGAATTTCTCGCTGATGTCGGATTTGGAGATTTCGCGACAGAGCCACTTCGGTTTGTGGCAGATGAAGAACAGGAAGATCCGTCAGGCGTTTTTGTTATTCGAAAGTTTTATGACGAATATTTCGAGGTCGCGAAACGCGCCGGCGACGAATGGAAGAGTGAGTATATCTTCAAAGACGTTCCTCGCGAGCTGTCAGAATTCACCGAAATGTGCGATTTTCAACAGTATTCGCCGGAATCACATTTTACGAAAGGTAAACTCTGTTCGATGCTCACGCTGTTGGGGCGAAAAACGATCTCGGATACAGGCTTTATCGTCACTACCAAGGGCATTCGGCATGAAACACCTATCACAACTGAAGTGGAGTTCCTGACGGTCTTGAAACGGGAATTCGGGATCACGAAAGAAATCGACAAAACGTAATACATTTTATAATCTGTATTACATGAAATATGAAACGACGATTACCAGCAAAGGAACAATAACGATTGCGGCGTCAGTAAGAAAAGCTCTCGGGCTCAAGTCCGGGCAGAAAGTGAAACTTTTCATCAACAAGAATAAGAATGTTGAGATAGACACTGGCATCTCGGTCGAGGAATTTGAGAAAAGGCGGGACGAACTCCTCAAAAGTATTAAGATCCCCGAACACCTCAAGGGTCTCACCGCTCGTGAATTAAGGGAGATCGCTGCTGAAGAGGCTTTTGGCAGATGAGCGTGTCGAGCCTCGATTCCAACATCATTCTTCGCCTTATTCTGAATGATGTACCAGACCAAGCGGCAAGGGCGGGGAGTTTTGTCGGTCGCTCATCGTGCTATGTTACGGATGTAGTAGTGGCCGAATGTGTGTTTGTGCTTGAAAAGACGTATAAGCTTGATCGCGTCTTTATCAAGAATAGTATGAGAAGCTTTTTTAAGATCAATACAGTGAATTTTAGGGAAACTTTGATCACAGAGGCCTTTGATCTGTACGCTTCGCAGCGAACTCTATCGTTCGCAGATTGTTATTCGCTAGCTGAAGCAAATCTGAAAGGTACCAAACTGATAACTTTCGATCGGGCTATATTAAAGAAATGCGGGCAAACCGCCAAGGAACCAGTATGACTAGTTCGATCTCATACGCCGATGCCGGTGTTTCTATCGATAACGCCAACAAGGCTGTCGCAAAGATACGCGAATACGCGAAGGCTACGTTCAACGAGCGGACGCTAACCGAGATCGGCAGCTTTGGCGGAATGTTTTCCGGTGCGTTTCCCAACATGACTGAGCCGATCTTGGTCGCTTCGGCGGACGGTGTCGGTACGAAGCTGAAGCTCGCATTCGAAACGGGCATTCACAACACCGTTGGCGCGGATCTCGTTAATCATTGCGTCAACGACATTCTCGTACAGGGTGCGCGGCCGCTGTTCTTTCTCGATTATTTCGCGACCGGAAAGCTCGAGCCGGACGTGACCGCTTCGGTCGTCGAAGGAATGGCGCGAGCCTGCAAAGAGAATGGCTGCGTTCTGCTCGGCGGCGAAACGGCAGAAATGCCGGATTTTTATCCGACGGGTGAATACGACCTCGCCGGATTCATCGTCGGCGTTGTCGATAAAGCAAAAGTGATCGACGGCAAGCGAATCGTTCCGGGCGATGTCGTTCTCGGTATTCCGTCGAACGGTTTGCAGACGAACGGTTATTCACTGGCGCGAAAGCTATTCTTCGAAATCGGCGGTTACAAGCCCGATTCGTATATTGACGAACTCGGCTCAACCGTCGGCGAAGCCCTGCTCGCAACGCACCAAAGCTTCTTGCCGCAGATCGGCCCACTGCTCTATAGCGGCCTGATCAAGGGCCTCGCACACATCACCGGCGGCGGCTTTCTCGAAAATATCCCGCGCATTCTCCCCGAAGGCGTCTCAGTAGAAATAAACCGAGGCACCTGGCCCGAACTCCCCATCTTCGGCCTTATGCAAAAGCTCGGAAATGTCTCCGAACACGAAATGTTCCGTACGTTCAATATGGGGATCGGGATGATCGTTGTGTGTTCTTTGGATCAGGTTGACGAACTGAAAGAACAACTTACAGATATTTTCGTAATAGGTAAAATTACTGGCGGAACCGGCGAGGTCAAGGTCGGCTAGAGCGGGCGTTCAATGAGAAATATTGTTCTTTTTTTTACTTTAATAATTACGATCGGCTTTGCTCACATCTCAGTCCAAGCGTGTATGTGTCCGGGCGTTAACCCGGAGATATATCCACCGGATATCGAGGTGTCGCGCACCTACTATCGAAAGGAGTTCAAAGGGTCGGCATTTACAGGCAAGGTTGTTTCGAACAAAGAAGCCGTTGGGATCTTGCGGTCGGGCGAAAAAGTTCAGGAAATAACCATCGAAGTAGATCGCTATTGGTTTGGTGTCAAGCGTCGTATCGTAAAGATATACACTCCGTTGGATAAATCCGGATGCTGGTCCCCATTCCGGGAAAATGAAAGTTATTTTTTTATTCCAACGAATGAGAAAAGCATGTTGTATCTCGGCGTATGTACCTACGGAACATTCAATCGAAAAGTCGACGGAAATTACGTCAAGTTTATGGAAGATATGTATGGCAAAGGAAAACGATTTAAGCCCAATGAAAAGAATTAGGGAGTTGGTGCCGCTTTGAAGCCAACTAAATAACAACGACGACACATCGTTTAATCCAAAAACTAGACGATCTCGAGACTGACCTTCTTACCGAGGGCTCTGGCGTATTTGCGCAGTGTTGACAGCCGAATATCCTCGGCGTGGTTCTCGATCCGTGAGATCGCAGATTTTTTTGTCTCTAATTTCTGTGCGCCCTCTTCCTGCGTCAGCCGGCCCCCGAACATCGTCAACTACCTGATTTCACCCTCGCTTAAGAGTTTAGCCATACGGGTTTGCCAGCCCGGTCCTGACGCCTTCCACGCACCGAGAATGGATTCGGGCAGCCGAATGGTAATTTGACGCCGAGGGTCTGGCGAAACAGGTCGCCCGGCCCGTTTGACGATACCGCGTACGAGCATTTCATCGCTAAGCTCAGGAAGGTCAGTATATTCGCTGACCTTAATCTTATGCCGATCCACTCGGTCGAGATCAGATTTTAAAGTACGGCCCGATTTTGGCTTTTTCACGTTCATTGGCTTTTCTCATGCTAAAAATATGGCGAGTCTCGCCTCGCATTGTATATCCGATAACGACCAGCCGGTTCGCCAGATGTCCGAAGCAGATTATACGCTTCTCACTATAATCGACGATAGATTCCCTGTAGTTCAGGCAATACGATACGAAAGGCCGCGACCAAATCGTCAGTTGTTTGAACAGGTTGCTTAAACCAAATCTGGTAAAGCCCCCAGCGTGATTTGTCTGGCGGACAAATCTCATCTATCTTGCCGTCGCCGACATCCCAGACGAGGCCTGCTCTTGAGCCATCCGGAGCGATGACATAAGCGTCCCCCGAGGTGCAGCCTTCGGGATCCTCATATTCCGTGATTGCTCCCAAACACCAACCGTTCGTCATCGTTTCCGATACGAGCGGAAATCCGTGACAAGCAGGAACTCCTTCCGGTTTTGCGAGGAAACCCGGCAGGTCAAGACTCGCCGAGGCCGCAGCGTCATCCAGCTTGAGCTGTCTTCCTTGTTGGTTGATAACGTCGATTTCTTCGTCGTTCATATGCTTTTATCGATAATAAGAAATAAAATTGTATAAAGAAATGAAGATCGGAATTCTGATTTCAGGCCGCGGGTCGAATATGGTCGCGTTGGTTGACGCGGTAAAGGGCGGCGAGATACCGGCGTCGGAGGTTGCGGTCGTGATCAGCGACAAGCCGCAAGCGGCGGGTTTGGCGAAGGCTGCGGAACGTGGTGTCGAAACCGTTGTCGTCGAGCGAAAAGGCCGTACTCGTGAAGCGCACGACGCTGAGATCATTGCCGAACTCGAGAAACACGGCGTCGATCTAGTCTGTCTCGCCGGTTATATGCGTCTGCTTTCAGCTTCGTTTGTTCAGGCATTTCCTGCCAAGATCATAAACATCCATCCGAGCCTGCTCCCTGCATACCCCGGCTTGGACGTTCACGAACGCGTCCTCGCCGCCGGCGAAAAAGTTTCCGGTTGCACCGTGCATTACGTGGATGAGCAACTCGACCACGGCGCGGTCATTTTGCAGAAAGAAGTGAAGGTTTTTCCGGACGACACAACCGAGACACTATCAGCAAGAATTCTCGAACATGAACACGCTACTTATGTTGAGGCAGTTAAGCGTTTGGTCCCCTAATACATTTCGTGGCAATATTCCGTCGTCTTCGACGACTCGGCGTGATCCTAATTCGCTTTCCCACATCTCGCGATGTGGGCTACAAAGATTCCGCCGTCTTCGACGGCTACCTCCGAAGATTTACATGTCGGTGTATCATCGAGAAGTTGTCGGTCCGAACGAGGTTCGAAGAGTCGGCGAAGGCCGACGACATTCGTGTAGCCCACATCGCAAGATGTGGGTAAGATAAACCAAAACCAATCGAGTCGTCGAAGACGACGATATGACCACAATGGCTCACACCTATACCAACCTCCTTTTCCACGTTGTTTTCAGCACGCAAGAGCGCCATTCATTGATCAAGAACGAAGATAAGTCAGAATTACACGCTTATGTTTCAGGATTGGTCAAGGAAAAAGGCGGCAGAGTCTTAGTCATCAACACTATGCCTGACCACGTCCATATTCTGATCATGCTGCCACCGAATGTGTCTGTGTCGGACCTGATGAAATTCGTAAAGGCGAATTCGTCCCGTTGGATATCACGCCGGCTCGGAAAACCGTTTGCATGGCAGAAAGGTTTCGGTGCATTCAGTGTGTCGAGGTCTGGTGTAAGCGCTGTTGCAAAATATATTCGGGACCAGGAAATTCATCATCGCAAAATGGATTATCGAAATGAATTCGTTACCTTCTTGAAGAAGAACGAGGTAGAGTTCGAGGACGAATTCTTGTGGAGATGATTACGCCGTCGTCTTCGACGACTCTTTCGTGATTGCATTCGCGTTACCCACAACTCGCGATGTGGCTACAAACATTCCGCCGTCTTCGACGGCTTCAGCCTGCTAGGATGATTGAGAGCTCGTTTTGAAACTTGTGCGGTTCGCAGGTTGAGAAGCAATATTCCGTCGAGGTCGATCTCGGCGTCGGGAAACTCCAAAGTTTCTTTCACCACCAGCGAGCATTCGGTAAGCAACCGATAGGCGTTGACCTTTCGACCGCCGTGCCGTCCGGACTTTGCAGACGGGTATGCATTTCGCATCGAAGCCGCCGTTGGTTTGAGTCCGATCGTATTGTTGGCACTGTCGTAAAGCAGGTTGTATGCCGCCGGTGAATCCATACGCTCATCGGCCGCCCGGTTGAGAACGATCGTCCCCTTGCTGTTCATCGTCACATATATCCCCGCCCACTGCGCCCGCCTATCGTTGCGCGGAATCTCTTTCCAGTCTCGTTTCATACCAATTCTCCGATTCGGAGTGTATCATAAAACGGTGATTGTTGCATAGGTAAAACCATGATCGGTGCCGGATGATGAAACGAGGTGAACGAATTGATGGTCGAGATGCTGGCAGGGTGTGATGGCAGGGATGATTTTTGCCAACTGACTTTCCAAAACGGTCCGTTTTCGGGTCAAAAAGGTGCGGTTTCGTCATGAAAAGTGCCGGTTTGGATACAACAAATTGCGTTTTTGGTACGGCAAAACCTGTTAGGAATCGCCATCGACATGCGATTCAAAATGGAGCGTGGTCAGGTTGCCTTCACCGTCCGCAAATTCGAGCATGTCTTCGCTTTTGTCGGTATCGTATTGGACGGAAATGCCGCGGACGTTGTTAAGTTCGTCGGTCATGACCGATTCCCGGCCTTGAGCAGTATAAGTTCGCTTTACAGTGACGGTGTGGCCGTCGATCGAGATGTGCTCGAAATGGCCTTCCTGCTGCTCTTCGGAAGAATTGCCGCGGCTGAAGATCTCAAACCGCGCACGGCGTCCCCTGTTTCGCTCGGTAAAGCCATTTAGAAAGGTGCTCCATTCCTGCGGATCGACTACGCTGATCATTGTCATAAGTGATTCCTCCCGACCTGGTATGATTTTCCGTCACCCGGGACGGAATAGCAAAAAAGCCCATGTAATCCTTGACCCTTGGGATCTTTGGGCCTTTGCGTGAAACCGGTTTTTTATCACGCAAAGTCGCCAAGCCCGCGAAGTAAACGCAAAGGCTGGGTCAAGACAACACCACAATTTTAAGACACGACCACAGGCCGATATTGATTTGGCCCAATTGACTTATTTACCTGTTTTTCATAGACTTTAGGTTTTCACTTTCGGGTGAATTCGATGGAGAGGAATTATGCCGCAGAGAACTTATCAACCAAACAATCGCAGACGCGCGAAAAAGCACGGCTTTCGGGCACGGATGGCGACAAAGAACGGTCGCGCGGTGATAAAACGGCGCCGGGCGAAGGGCCGCAAGCGCCTGACTGTCAAGCATTATTAAATTTTGATTTTCCGAAGGAAGCTCGGCTCGCAAAGCGCGCCGAGTTTTTGCGTGTTTACGATAAGGGTAAACGCATCGAAGGGCGATACTTTACGGTCTTTTTGATGCCGAACGATGGCGGGATGCAAAGGGTCGGAATTACGGCGACGAAGAAGGCGATCGGCAAAGCTCACGATCGAAATCGTGCGAAACGCCTGTTAAGAGAATCGTTCAGGTTGAGCAAAGCGGAGCTTAACGCCGTCGAAACGAAATACGATTGGGTGTTGAACGCACGGCGTTCGATATTAAAGGTAAAGCTTGAAAAACCGTTGGCAGAGTTCAGAGAAATAACGAGGCGCGTGGCTGAAGGTACATTTTAACCACAGAGTACACGGAGAAGTTTTAAATCAGGCCGGTGTTTAATTTCTAACAGTTAACAGATGGCTAGGTTTCAGTTGACAGTCAAAACCAACTGATAACTGTTAACTTTGTAACTGTTAGAAAGTACGAGGCCCTTAATACAAACTCTGTGCTCTCTGTGGCAAAATTGATTTATAGATGAAATTTCTGGTTCTTGATCTGCTTGGTATTTACAAGGTGATGGTGTCGCCTTTTTTGCCGCCCGCGTGCCGGTTCGAGCCGTCGTGTTCGGAATATGCAAAGCAGGCTGTTGAGAAGCACGGAGCGGTAAAGGGAACATGGCTGGGGCTGAAGCGTATCTTGAGATGTCAGCCTTTTTGTAAGGGCGGACACGATCCGGTGGTCTGATTTTGGATTTCAGATTTTGGATTTTGGATTGGTCGGATCGAAAAGCGTCGATCGTAATCCTTAAGGCAATCTAAGATCGCAAATCCAAGATCCAAAATTTATTGTGGAACAACAAAATAATCAAGGTCAGTACCGGTTTGTGATCGCAGCAGTGCTGTCGATGGTCGTACTTTTTGGGTGGTCGTATTTCTTTGCCCCGACGAAACCGGCGAATAATTCGAACACAGAAACGGCGGCGGCGAATACGAATACAGCTCAGAATGTTCAGCCGCAGCCAAGCGCCGCAACGCAGACCGCACCGACACCAACAACGGCGACCGTAACGCCTGATACGACGCCGAACCGTTCTGTCACGATCAAATCTCCGCTCTATGAAGTGACGCTCGATTCGAAAGGTGCGGTTGCGACAAGCTGGATAGTGCTTCGCAATAAGTCTTCGATGAGCGACTATCCGGTTTATGCCGATGGCTCGAATGGTGACAATAAAAAGCCGCTGCAATTGATCTCGCAGCGAGCACTGGAACAAAGTCCGCGCGAACTTCCCTTCAGGTTGCTGACCGCCGACCAGAATACTACGGCGCTGGCAAACGATCGGAATTATCAGATCTCCGTACCGGAAGAATCGATAACACTCGCGGCCGGAGAAGAGAAAACAATCGACTTTACGCTTACCGGAGAGAATGGCATCGCGGTCAGGAAGTCTTTCGTTTTTCGTGCGGACAGCTACATTGCCGATCTTGCGGTCGAGCTAAAACAGAATGGTCAGCCGGTTCCGAATACACGCCTTGCCATCGGTGCCAGCCTCGGCGACCACGCGATAAATTATCACAACCTTTACCACACCGAATCAGAAGCTGTCGTCGCCGTTAACGACGACATCAAGCGCCACCAGGGCGGCTATTCGTTCACATACGATGCGAACGGCAGATCCAGCCTGGTGGACAGCGGAACCATCGATTGGGTCGCGATGGGCGATTCGTATTTCGCGATGGCGGCGATACCGAATTCGCCTGTTCAGGGCGCAGAATATCAAGCGATCAAGTACGACGTGCCGATCACGCCCGTTCACGAAAGCATATTCCAATGGGTGATCCGCAGCCCGAAAACGATCGAGACGCGGCATCTCGTAACGGCTTATATGCCGATACCGGCGGACGGTTCGGTGACGAAGCTTTTCACCGGCCCGAAAGATTATTTCCTGCTCAATGATCTGAGCAGCACATTGAAAGGGGCTGATGGACGAGAAGTTTCGCTGGTCAACGTAATAAATTTCAGCAACTATTGGTGGCTGCGTTGGATCACGCGTCCGCTGTCGATCCCGATCCTTTACGCACTGCATTATTTCAACCAGATCACGCTGAATTACGGTTGGGCGATCATCATTTTTACGTTCCTGTTCTATTCGCTGCTGTTTCCGCTGAGGTGGTCGCAGTCTAAATCTTTCAAGAAGGCTTCGGGCAACGCGCCGAAGATGAAAGAGCTGCAGGACAAGATCAAGGCACTGCAAAAGAAAGGTATTCCGACCGACGACCCGCGAATGCGCGAGCTGCAGATGCAGCAGTTGAAAATGACGAAGGACGCATTGCCGATCGGCGGCTGCCTTCCGATGCTGCTACAGTTCCCGCTGCTGATCGCGTTCTACACAGCGATCACCGTCGCACTCGATGCACGGCAAGCGCATTTTGCGTGGCTTTCAGATCTTTCGGCGGCAGATCCGTGGCACATACTTGAATTCCTGTTCGCCGGATCGATGATTTTGGCGATGAAGTTTACGCCGACCGCAGCGGCGATAACACCCGAGCAGCAGATGCAGCAAAAGATGATGACGTATCTGATGCCGGTTATGATGTTGTGGGTTATGTGGACGGCACCGGCAGGTTTGCTGATATATTGGCTATTCGGAAACGTGGTAAGCTTTGGCCAGCAAATGCTGATCAATAAAATGAATAAGCCCGGCGAACCGCCGACAGCTACCGTTGTCAACGAAGTGCCTAAGAACGCGAAGAAAATTAAGCCTGGGCTGAGCACTTCGTAAAAGGGAAACGTGTAAAAGTGTTTGGATCCAAATCTTGCTTTTTCACTTTTAGACGTTTTCACCTTTCGAAGTTTCTATGAACGATACCTGCAAAAATGCAGAAACTTTTCTTTCCGAGCTGGTTAAAGATCTCGGATTCGATCTGACTGTGTCTTCCGAGATAACGGACGAAGGCTGTCTGTTGAATCTCGAAGGCGGCGATTCGAGCATGGCATTGGCTGAGAACGCCGAGATGCTTGATGCGTTCGAGACGATCCTGTTTCAAGTGTTCGGCCGCGAACTCGACCGTGAACACCGCATAATCTGCGACGCTGAAGGCTTCCGTCAGACGCGAAAAGCAGAGTTGCACGCGATGGCCCGCTTTGCCGCCGATCAGGTACGCAAGACTGAACGTCCATTCACCTTCGGGGTCCTGAATTCTACAGAACGCCGCATCATCCATCTAACGCTTCAAAAGGAAGAAGACCTCAACACCGAGTCGGTTGGTACCGGCCGCGATCGGCGTCTGCAGGTCAGTCTTAAATAGGTTAGAAGTGAGGAAGTGTAAAAGGGGAAAAGTTTAGCGTCAGACCGCTTTTTCACTTTTATCCTTTTCACTTTTTCACTTTTATGTCTGATACGATCGTCGCATTGGCAACACCGACTGGCCGCAGCGGTATCGGTGTGATACGGCTCAGCGGTGTCGATGCCGTTTCGATTGTCAAGAAACTGGCAGTTGGTGAGCGGGAATTAACACCGCGTCATGCGACCCTCACCAAGCTTTCCGATTCAGAATCCTCACTCGTTATCGACGAAGCAATCGTCACTTTTTTTAAGTCTCCAAATTCTTTCACCGGCGAAGATGTCATCGAAGTTAGCTGTCATGGTTCGCCCGTCGTTTTGCGGCAGGTGATCGACGTTTGTTTGCGCGAAGGTGCGAGGATGGCGGATGCCGGAGAATTTTCCTTGCGTGCGCTCGCGAACGGTAGGATGAATCTTGCCGAGGCCGAGGCGATACGCGATCTGATCGACGCCCAAACAACCGCAAGCGCGCGGCAGGCCGTACGTCAGATGAGCGGTGAATTCTCACACCAACTTCAGCCGATCAAGGATGAATTGCTCGACGTGATCGTCATTCTGGAATCGGCGCTTGAATTTGTTGAAGACGACCTGCCCGAAACACAAGCCGAAGCCGTCAAGACGCGGCTCTTGAAGATCGGCAATGAGATCGATAAGATCGCGGCCACGTTCAAGGCAGGAAAGCTGATCCGTGATGGATTGCGTGTCGCCCTGGTTGGGCGGCCGAACGTAGGCAAATCTAGTTTGTTCAATGCGCTGCTCGGAAGCGACCGCGCGATTGTTACCGAGATCGCCGGAACAACGCGCGATCAGATACACGAACGATTTACGATCAATGACATTCCAATTTCTCTGATCGATACCGCAGGCCTACGCGAGACGGCAGACACCGTCGAGAGCATCGGCGTCGAACGGTCAAAGCGGACGATGGCTGACGCCGATCTCGTTTTGGTCCTGCTCGATGTGTCGGATGAGTTTACAGACGAGGACCGCGCGATAATTGAAAATGTTCGTGAATTGAATCATCTACTCGCCGTTAATAAAATCGATAAGTTAGCCGCAGTACAGCGTGGAGAATACAGATCATCAATTTCAAATTTGAGATCTGAGATCGTGGAGTTTTCAGCGAAGACCGGCGAGGGCCTTGATGATTTGCAGGCGGCGATTATTGAACCGTTTGCACCGCAGGATATTTCGGCGAGCGGTTTTTTGGTTTCCGATGCGCGGCACCACGATCTTTTGTTGAGATCTAAAAGCGAGATCGAGCATTCGCTGGAATTGCTCGACCAAAAGCAAAGCGAAGAGATAGTACTCATCGGATTGCACAACTCGCTGCGATATCTCGGCCAGATTACTGGCGAGACTACAACGGAAGATATGCTGACGCGGATCTTTTCGACATTTTGTATCGGAAAATAGACAGACAAAGTCCTTGATCAAATTAGCGGAAAATATAGTCTCCAACTTCGCTGGAGCAACTTCGCGCGAGTGGCTTGAGACGAACGGCATTGGCGGATATGCGTCCGGCACGGTCTCGGGCTCACACACCAGGCGCTATCACGGATCGCTTGTCGCTGCGACCAAGCCTCCGCTCGGACGTGCGGTTTTGCTTTCGAAATGTGAAGAGACGATCGTTATCGATGGTGAGCGATTTGAAATATCGACTAACCAATATCCCGATACAATTCATCCTGAAGGCTACCGATTACTGACGCAATTTCGGCTTGATCCGTTTCCGGTCTGGACGTTTCTGCTCGGCAATGTCATTGTCGAGAAAAAGCTATTCATGATCGACGGCGAAAACTCGACATCGATATCGTGGTCAATAGTCGATGGTGAATCTAAATACGTCGAGCTCGAACTGCGTCCTCTGCTTGCCTTTCGCGACCATCATCATTTGCGGCAAACACATTTTGGTTTTGATGAACGCATGACGTTTGAAGATAGCTCGGTTTCCTTCAAGCCGGTCGGCGAACTGCCGAGACTTTATATTTCCCACAACGCTCAGTTTGCGGAAGCAAGCGGCGACTGGTATCGCGGTTTTGAATACGCCCTCGAAAACGAACGCGGTTTCGATTTTCACGAAGATCTTTTTCAGCCATGCGTTTTGAAATTCGATCTTTCGACCGATGCGCGTGTTATCTGCTCCACCGAAAGGCACGAAGTATCAAGGTTTGGTGAGTTTGAACAAGGCGAGATCGCGCGACGGAAGGAACTTATTTTAACGGCAAGAGCCGAGGATGAATTTACGCGGCAACTAGTTTTAGCCGCGGATCAGTTTATTGTGAACCGAGGCTCCGGCAAGACTATCATCGCAGGTTACCATTGGTTCTCGGATTGGGGACGCGACACGATGATCGCCTTGCCGGGATTGACGCTGGCAACCAACCGCCCTGATGTCGCAAAGAGCATCTTGTCGGAATTCGCGAAACACATTTCGCAGGGAATGATTCCAAATCGTTTTCCCGACGAGGGCGAGACGCCGGATTACAATACTGTCGATGCAACGCTTTGGTTCTTCGAGGCGACCCGTGCATATGCAGCCCACACGGGCGATCTGGAATTTGTTCAAAACGGACTCTACGACAAGCTGGTCGATATAGTTGATCAACATATTCACGGAACGCGGTTTGGAATTCATGTTGATACGGACGGCCTGCTTTATGCAGGTGAGCCCGGCGAGCAGTTGACGTGGATGGACGCGAAGATCGGGGATTGGGCGGTCACGCCGCGAACAGGAAAGCCGGTCGAGATACAAGCTCTTTGGCGCAACGCCCTTTGCATAATGTCGGAATTCGCCGCTGAGTTTGACGACGCGGAAGGTACGGCTAAATACGCATCAATGGCGGCTGTCGCTCATTCCAGTTTCAACGGGCAGTTTTGGAACGCCGATGACGAATGTCTCTATGACGTGATCGACGGTGATGCGAAAGATGCTTCTATACGGCCAAATCAGATATTCGCCATAAGTCTGCACCATTCAATGCTTGGCGCAGACCACGCCCGAAAGGTGGTCGAAAAGGTTGAACACGAATTGTTGACTCCATTCGGGCTGCGTTCCCTTTCAGCTTCAGATGAGCGTTACGCGGGAACCTATATTGGCTCACCGTTTGAACGTGATTCTGTTTATCACCAGGGCACGGTTTGGGCGTGGCTGATCGGGCCGTTTGTTGACGCGATTCGCAAGGTTTATCCAGATGACGAAAAGCGCGTTGATCGTATCTTGAGTTCATTCAGGTCACATATGAATGACGCGATGCTTGGTCAGGTTTCGGAAATTTTTGATGCTGATCCCGCGTACGGTTCGCGTGGATGCGCCGCCCAGGCTTGGAGCGTTAGCGAACTTCTTCGCGTTCTAACCAAAGACTAAGCCCGAAAATTGGAATTCAGGCCCGACTGACCCTTTATTTGGTTACTTTGCAGCTTTTGCAGTGCACTGAATAAAATTTGGAGGCCTTGGGCAGCCGTAAACGTGCCGCCCGCAACTTATGCCCAGAGAACACGACCGAATTGATTTTGTTGCACAGATAGATCTCGAATCCGCTTCGGGCCGACGCGAAGCTACGGTCCGCGACATTAGTACCGGCGGATGCTATATCGACACGGTTGTCGGCGCTAACCAGGGCGATCCCGTGCGCTTCAACGTCATCCATCCAAATGGCGGAAGTCTTCCGTTTACGGGTGAAGTATCCCATCACTTTGAAGGTATCGGCATTGGCGTGAGATTCACAGAAAAAACTGACGAACAGATGATGTTTCTTCATCGAATACTCAGAAAATGATAAAGTGATTGGATTATGCCAATCAGTTCTGAAGACCTTGAGACAGCCGTCACGCTTGAAAGCAGCCGCACCGGAATAGTAGAAGAACCACCATTTCACATTCTCGTTCTGGGCGACTGGAGCGGCGATGGCGAAAAGCGTGATCTCGATGCACGCAAGCCAATTGAAATAGACCGCGACGAATTTGACGACGTCATGAGCAAGCTTGCCGTGAGCGTCGAACTCGATTTCGATGACGGTACTATTTTGCCGCTCGAATTCAACGATCTTGACGATTTTCATCCCGACGCGATCTTTCGAAAAATTCCGATGTTTTCGGACCTTCGTGATCTGCGTAAACGCCTTAAAGACGAAAGCAGTTTTTATTCGGCGGCGCGCGAAGTTCGCGATCGGTTCAATGTTAAACGACCGTCCGAGCCTGTTGATCTGCCTTCCGAAGAACCGCCCGCAGAAGATCTACTCGGCGCAATTCTTTCAAAGCCATCCGGCGGAGCACCGGCCCCGAAGCCGCGACTGTCGAGCGATCTCGGCAACCTGATCAGCGATCTTGTTCGCCCGCATCTTGTCTCCGTTGACGAAAATGAACAGGCGGGTATGCTTGCGGCTGTCGATGAAGCTACGAGCGGACTGATGCGGAAAATACTGCACCATCGAAAATTTCAGGAACTCGAAGCTTCGTGGCGTGCGCTGTATTTACTTGTTCGGCGAACCGAAACATCGACTGATCTGAAGATATTTCTGCTCGATGTTTCAAAGGATGAACTTGCCGATAACCTTAAATCCGCCAGTAACTTAGATGAAACAACCCTTTATCGCATCCTGATAAAAGATGCGTATGACGCCGACCCGTGGGCGCTTGTTGTCGGAAGCTTTGCTTTCTCGGCAATAGTTGATGACGTGGCGTCCCTGATGCGTATCTCTAAGATATGCAAGGTTGCAAATTCTCCGTTTGTTTCGCAAATGCTAGCCGATGTTCTTGGTGTGCAGTCGCTATTTGATAATGCAGATCCGCGGCAATGGAAACTAGGTGACGACACGGAAGCCGGAAAACTCTGGGCAGCACTTTGCAGTCAAACAGATTCTGAATATGTCGGAATGACGATGCCGAGGTTTCTCTCTCGTCTGCCTTACGGGGCAGACACCGAACCGCTTGAAAATTTTCAGCTCGAAGAGTTTGTTGATGCTCCGGTTCACGATCAATATGCGTGGGCTAACAGCGCATTTCTCGCGGCGCAGCTCATTGCCGAAAGTTACAGCGCATACGGCTGGGAAATGGGACGTGCGTTGAAACAGGATATCGAAGGTCTGCCGGTTCATGTTTATAAGGATGGTACAGAAACCGTTTTCAAGCCGTGCGGCGAAGTGCTGCTTACGGAAGACGCCTGTAACAAATTGATGGAGCATGGCCTGATGCCGCTGGTCTCATTTAAGAACACCGACCGTGTGAAACTTGCGCGTTTTCAGTCCATCGCGGATACGGCGTTGAAAGGAATGTGGAGTTCGTAGAGAAAACTTGCTATTTGGCAAACATTTTTCATTCAACTACAATCTAAAGTTCGGCAGAAGGCGGCCTTGCCGCCGTTTTTTGTTTGTGAGGGACGATGTTTGACGAAAGTTTTGATGTGATCGTTATCGGGGCCGGGCACGCGGGTTGCGAGGCTGCCTCAGCCTCGGCGCGCCTTGGAGCGAATACTGCTTTGGTTACGATCAATCTCGATCTGATCGGGCAGATGTCCTGCAATCCGGCGGTTGGCGGTATAGCCAAAGGCCATGTTGTTCGCGAGATCGATGCCCTTGGCGGCATTATGGGCCGCGTTATCGACAGGACGGGAATTCAGTTTCGACTTTTGAATCGGTCACGTGGTCCGGCTGTTCAGTCGCCTCGGGCACAGGCAGACCGAAGTCTTTACCGCACCGAGATGCGCCGGGTACTCGAAGCTACGATAGATCTGCACCTACGCCAGGGCGTTGTTGTTGATTTAATTGTTGAGAACAATAAGGTTATCGGTGTCGAGATGCAGGACACACGACGGTTTGGTGCTAAATCAGTCGTTGTCGCAACTGGGACTTTCCTAAATGGGACCATTCACACCGGACGACAGACGTTTTCCGCGGGCCGGGCGGGTGAACCCGCATCCATAGAATTGGCACAAGCCCTTAAGAATCATGGGTTTCCGGTCGGTCGGCTCAAGACCGGAACGCCTCCACGACTTGACGGGCGAACGATCGATTGGGATGCATTCGAGCCCCAACCACCAGACGAAAATCCGGTTGCGTTCTCATTCTCAACCGAGAAGATCGAACAACCGCAGATCCAATGTTTTATTGGATATACGAGCGACAAACTGCATCAGGCGATTCGTGACAATCTGCACCAATCGCCGCTTTATTCCGGCAAGATCAAGGGTATCGGGCCGCGTTATTGTCCTTCCATCGAAGATAAGGTCGTAAAGTTTGCCGATAAGGACCGGCATCAGCTATTTCTTGAGCCTGAAGGAGTTAACACTCACGAGGTTTATCTTAATGGGTTTTCGACGTCGCTTCCCTCCGCACTTCAGCTTGAATTGCTTCGCATGATCCCCGGATTTGAAACAGTTCAGATCATTCGGCCTGGATATGCGATCGAATACGATTTCGTCGATCCGCGTGAGCTTCGCGCGACGATGGAATCGACTCGAATGGCCGGCCTTTTTCTTGCAGGACAGATCAACGGCACGACCGGTTATGAAGAGGCAGCTTGTCAGGGACTGCTGGCCGGGATTAACGCAGCATTTTCGGTTCAGGGTAGGGAATCTTTTGTTCTCCAGCGGGACGAAGCTTATATTGGCGTGCTTGCCGACGATCTGATTCAGCATGGAGTCGATGAGCCGTATCGCTTGTTCACATCAAGAGCCGAAGCACGACTGACACTCAGACACGACAACGCGGACCGCCGTCTTTCACCGAAAGGCCGTGAGGCCGGTTTGGTTGGAGATACTGATTGGGAAAGGTTTAATAGGAAGCGAGATCGACTCGCAATGCTTCGAAATACGCTTGATAACACGCGATTCAAGCGCTCGTCAGTTGAATATGCGGCGGTTTCCCAGATGCTTGACTCAGATCTGGGCGATGCCTTCACCTTGTCGCAGCTTGCGATGCGGCCCGATGTTCAAAACGATCTGATATGGCGAATTTTATCTGATGACGTGCGGAACGAGATAAGTTCGACGGATCTTGATTCAGCATTGGCTGATTCTTTGTATTCAGGCTATATCATAAAACAGAATGTTGCGGCCGAACGTGTAAATCATCATGACGCCCTAAAAGTGCCCGAGAATTTCCGTTTCAAGACCATCAGTGGGTTGTCCCACGAAATGGTGGAGCGGTTGGAAAGGGCAAGGCCTCAGAACTTTGCTCAAGTTAGGAGGGTGAATGGACTGACACCCACGGCCGTATCAACCGTTTTAGTTCACCTCACGGCACAAAAACCGAAGGAAGTCTCAGTGAACTAATTGTGGAACGTGCCACAATCTAAAGTACGGAGTCCGCTTTCGTCGGTTGTGGTATGTCCCACATCCACGATTTACGTTTCCCGACGCTCGTGTGCTAACTTATTTCATACCAAAATGGGCAAGATAATTGCGATCGCAAATCAAAAAGGCGGTGTCGGTAAAACAACGACCGCGATAAATCTTTCAGCAGCATTAGCCTCTACCGGAAAGAAAGTATTGCTGGTGGACGCCGACCCACAGGGTAACGCAACGTCAGGGTCAGGAATCGCCAGGACACCGGGCCGTAAAACTCTTTACCATGCGATGATTTCTGGCAATTCGATCCGCGAGTTGGTCGTACCGACCGAGTTAGAAACGCTTTGGATATTGCCGTCGGACAAGAATCTTGCCGGTATTGAGATTGAGTTTGCGGCTGATGAAAACCGCAGCAAGATAATGAAAAATTTGCTCGAGTCGATACGAGAGTTCTTTCATTACATCATTATCGATTGTCCACCATCGCTCGGAATTCTTACAGTTAATGGTCTTACGGCCGCTGACTCTTTGCTTGTGCCCATCCAGTGCGAATATTTCGCCCTTGAGGGCGTTACCGAGCTTTTTGAGACGCTGGCTCGATTGAAACGCGAGCTGAACCCCAATCTAATGATCGAAGGGCTGTTGCTCACGATGTATGATGAGCGAACCAATCTATCGTCGGCAGTAGCCAAAGATCTTCGTGACTTCTACGGCCCACAGGTTTTGAAGACCGTGATTCCGCGTAACGTAACGCTTGCCGAGGCACCGAGTTTTGGCAAACCCATAATGCTTTATGAACCGAAATCTCGTGGTGCGGCGAGCTATTCTGATCTTGCAAAGGAGATATTGAATCATGGCTAAACAGGCTCTTGGACGCGGCTTAAGTGCTTTGCTCGGTGAAGATACAGAGAGAGCTGAGGCTCGTCGGACCGAGATCGACATCGATCTGATCGAACCGAATCCTGAACAACCCAGAACACGGTTTGCGGATGCGGCACTCGACGAACTGGCCGCGTCCATTTCGGCGAATGGAATCGTTCAGCCGATCGTTGTCAGAAAACTTGGCGGCCGGTTTCAGATAATTGCCGGCGAGCGTCGCTGGCGGGCGGCCCAACGGGCGGGTTTGCGGAAGGTTCCCGTCACGGAAAAGGAAGTGACGGATGAAAAACTGCTTGAGTTGGCGCTGATCGAAAATATCCAACGCGAGGAATTGAATCCGGCAGAAGAGGCGCGGGCATACCGTAAACTTATTGATACAATTGGACTTACGCAGGAACAGGTTTCCGAAAGGGTCGGTAAGGAACGTTCACTGATTGCGACCTCGCTAAGGTTGCTGAAACTTCCGGACGACATCTTAAAATTGATCGAGGAGGGAAAACTCTCAGCCGGCCACGGCCGGGCGCTGCTTCTTTCCGATGATCCGGCGACTCAAAAACGCATAGCACGAGTGATAATTGAAAAACAGATGTCCGTTCGCGAGGCAGAACGAACGATAAAATCGTTAGGCACTTCGACTGCAACTAGTGGGAATAAAAAGGTTAAGATAACAAAGGACGCTAATATACGTTCCGCAGAGACTAAGTTGATGCGAGCTTTGGGAACGAATGTAAAGATCACGCCGAACGGCAAAGGCAATGCCGGGAAGATAGAGGTCGAATACTATAATCTTGACGATCTGGATCGTTTGTTTCAGATGCTGGTAAACGCTAAAGGGAGTTAAATAATTGACAAAAAAGCGTTTAACGGAAATGGTATCGTGTGCGGGCTGTGCGGCAAAGATCGCACCGCACGATCTTGCTCGTGTCCTTGCGAAGCTGCCAAAGCAAAATTTTTCGGACGACGTTATTGTCGGGTTCGATTCCGCTGACGATGCCGGTGTGATCCGGCTTAACGAGAACACGGCCCTTGTACAGACAGTCGACTTTTTCCCACCCGTCGCGGACGACCCGGAAATGTATGGCCGAATTGCCGCCGTCAACGCTCTCAATGATGTTTACGCAATGGGTGGGACACCGTTATCGGCATTGTCAATGCTTTGCTATCCGCAGAAAGGAAATTGGGACATTCTCGAACAGATCCTGCTCGGCGGCACAAAGGCGATGAACGACGCGAATGTGGTCGTGCTCGGCGGCCACTCGATCGATGATGCGGAGATGAAGTTCGGCTATGCGGTGACCGGATTGATCGACCCAAATCGCGTGATCACGAATGCGGGTGCGAAACCCGGCGACGTTTTGATACTTACAAAACCGATTGGGACCGGCGCTATCAATACGGGCGTAAAGCATAATAAGGCAAGCGAGAAAGCCGTTGCCGCGGCGATCAGTGCAATGACGACGACGGCTGCGTCTGCGTCAAAAGTAATGGTTGAGTTGGGCGCCAATTCATGTACCGATGTCACCGGTTTCGGGTTGCTCGGCCATGCATACGAAATGGCAAAGGCGAGCGATGTAACATTTGAAATAGGGTCGTCTGCCGTTCCGCTGCTCCCCGATGCTTTGGAATTGATCGAGATGGGAATGTTGACGCGCGGTGATAAGAACAATCGTGTTTATGTTGGTGATACGGTCGAGTTTGCCGGTGGCGTGTCATCGACGATGCAAAGCGCGCTATTCGATCCGCAAACAGCAGGCGGTTTGTTAATTAGCTTGGACGCCTCGCGTGCCAGCGAATACCTGAGCGCGGTTCCCGGTTCGGTTGTTATCGGAAATGTTTGCGAAAAGCGGTCGCATTTAATAGAGGTAGAGTAGTTGTATCTTTTTATCCTCGAATCCATTGGAACTTCAGAGCTGATCTTGATCGGCATTGTCGCGTTGATATTTCTCGGTCCGCGCAAGTTGCCAGAGATCGCGCGAAAGATCGGCAAGATCATGGCCGAATTTCGCACGACGACGCAGGATTTCAAGCAGACCTGGGAAAAGGAAGTGAATTTCGAAGAGGAAACGAGGGCATTGAATCTGGACCTGTTGGACAAAGAAGAAACCGTGCCCGCAATCGATCCACCCGTTGCCACAGAGAACAGGATCGGAACGCCCGAAATAAAACAGATCGATAAGGAAAGTTTTGATCGCCTGACGGCGGAATCCGCCGTAAAAAAAGAAGAAGACGAAGAAGCGGTCGAGCAAACGGAACCCGAAGAGATAGACCTGCTTTCTGATAAACGCAACTGGCTTTAGCTGTCAATGGACGAAACCTTAAACGAACCCGAAGCACGCGGAGGACAGATGTCGTTTCTCGAACATCTCGACGAACTGCGCAAGCGGTTGGTCAATTCGGCGATTATTCTCGTGGTAGCCTTCATCGGTTGTTGGTTTGTATCAAAACCGATATACAACTTTTTGGCGGTTCCCGTCATTGCAGCACTGAATGAGGCTTCGCGCCAGGAAGTGCCGATCACGGGAATGACCGGCGATGAAAAAGTCTTATCGCTTAGCACCGTAAAGGCGGGCGAGCGTGGAAAGTTTGTTTTCGATAAAGCGTCCAAGTTCGGTACCGCCGTCATCCAACCGGGCACAGCCGTTGCGGCGGTCGCGGTCGAAGAGGGTGAAGGCAAAATAGCGTTATATACAGACGAGTCTATCTTTACCGTTAACGCGATTATTCCTAAGGGTGTCCGTCTTCCTGTGGATCCCACCACTGCGGCAAACACCGAAAGTACGGATGAACGGCTAATCGTTACCACAGCGCAAGAAACATTTACCTTGTATGTAACCGTTGCTCTATACGCCGCGATCGCTGTGTCTATACCTCTTTTGCTTCTCCAAGTGTGGGGGTTTATTTCACCGGCACTCCACAAACACGAACGTGCATACGTTACGCCGTTTGTTCTGCTTTCGAGCATCTCATTTGTCGCGGGTGTCGCCTTTGCCTACTACATAATATTTCCGCCGGCGGTAGGCTATCTTCTTGGTCTCGCAGAAGAATTTAAGCCGCTGCTCCGGGCAACAGATTATTTCGATCTTATTACGATAATAATGTTGGCGATGGGTCTTATTTTTCAGATGCCTGCAATTACATACGTTTTGGCACGGATCGGACTGGTTTCGGCGGGTTTGCTGGCAAGAAGCTGGAAGATCGCAATTGTTGTAATACTGATAGTTGCGGCAGTCGTATCGCCGACGGGCGATATCCCGAACCTGATGCTATTTGCCGCACCGATGACGGTCTTGTATGTCTTTTCTATCGGCATCGCCTGGTTTTTCGGCAAGAAGCGAGTAGAGGCTTGACCGAACCGTCGATACAACCAAAACAGGCACATTTTGCATCTTGAATAATTAAGGATAACTGTCTAAAATTTAGAGTTCCTTTGTTAAATTGCTGAATCGGCGGCATACAGGTTTTTCAGGAGTTTTTCGATTATGTCAAAGCTGAAATTTTTGGTTAATTTTACGCTTACAGCGGTTTTGCTCTCGTTCGCGGCGACAGGGTCCTTTGGCCAGAAGGACAAAGATAAAGGCAAAACCGGGCAGGACCCGATGGATAAGCCGCGTGATGTAAAGGTCGAGTTAAAAGTGGCTTACAAACGCTGGCTTGACAATGACGTTGCTTACATCATTACCAAGGAAGAAAAAAAGGCGTTCATGTCGCTTCAGACCGACGAAGAGCGTGAGAATTTTATCGAAAGCTTTTGGCGTCGACGCGATCCGGATCCTGATACAGAGGAAAACGAATACCGCGAAGAGTATTACGAACGCATAGCATACGCTAACGAAAAATTTACTTCAGGCATTCCCGGCTGGAAAACCGATCGCGGCCGGATCTACATTGCTCATGGAAAGCCGGATTCAGTCGAGTCGCATCCCTCAGGCGGTTCGTATGAGCGGCCGAGCTATGAAGGCGGCGGTTCGACCTCGACGTATCCATTCGAGATCTGGTTCTATAGACATCTCGATGGGGTAGGTGACGGTCTTGAGATAGAGTTTGTCGATCCGACAGGAACCGGCGAATATCGTATTGCTCGTAACGCAAATGAAAAGGATGCGTTACTTTATGTTCCCGGAGCAGGTTCTACTTTAGCCGAACAAATGGGTCTCCAAACCAGAGCAGACCGCATTTCGGGTATCGGCGGACAGAACGGAATGTTCGGCCAGAGGCAGCAGGACATGCCGTTTGAAAAACTCGCGATGATCACAAACCTTCAGCGGCCGCCGCAGGTTAAGTTCGGTGATCTTCAATCTTCGTTAACTGATTCACCAGTCATCGACAAGAATCCGTTGGATTTCGATATACGGATCGATTTCTTTCGACAGTCTGAGGACCGCGTGATCGCGACCTTTACCGTACAGACGGAAAACAAAGAGCTGTCGTTTGCCGATGACGGCAGCGGTATTTCGACTGCCAGGATGAATATCTTTGGCCGAATCACTGCGGTCTCAGGCAAGCGGTCGGGCATTTTCGAAGATTCGGTTACGACGAACTCGACGGCATCCGAGCTTGCAGAGTTGAAGTCCAGAAAATCCGTTTATCAAAAGGCGATCGCTCTTACGCCCGGAACGTATAAAGTAGATGTCGTGGTACGCGATGTCGAGACAGGCAATAAAGGTATTGTGAACCAAGGATTCAATGTTCCTCGCTACGACGAAAAGAAACTTTCAACATCATCTTTGATCATCGCAACGCGGCTTCGTTCCACTACCGAACGCGATACGGGCTCGATGTTCGTGATCGGCGGTGCAAAGGTGATCCCGAACCTTGAAGGCAAGTTTAAACGCGGCGAAGATGTTGGCCTTTATTTGCAGGTTTACAATACGGGTATCGATCAAACCACGCTTCGCCCCGCCGTCGATGTCGAATACGTTTTGATGCGTGACGGCAAACAGGTGTTCAAGCAACCCGAGGATTGGACCGGTCTTAGCGATTCGAGTCAAAGACTGACTTTGGCAAGATTGTTGCCGACAACAACGCTTGATATTGGTGAATACGAGTTAAGGGTTATCACCAAGGATAGGATCAGCGGTCAGGTGGTTGAAAACAAGAGTAAATTCTCGATAGCCAACTAGAGCTACCCAGAAACACAGTCGAGCCGGTTTGATATGATCAAGCCGGCTCTATTTTTTTCGTTCGACACGGATAAGCGGAGCGTCGGCATTTTCAGTAGTTGCAAAAACAGTACTCGAATCCGTGCCGAAAGCGACAGATTCACCGATAAATCTAGGGCCTAGATTGAACCGAGTTGGTTTCTGAGGCCAGACCTCATCAAACTCATTTGAATTTGAGGAAAGGTTGAATTCATAGCCTGCCGAGTAGTCGCACAGAACAAGGCGCTTTCCGTCCGGCGAGATCGCACCGCCGGTTACTTGTCCGACCGGAGAGGCCGGCAGTGAAACATCGGCAACCTTTGTTGCGGCCGACACTTCACCCGTATTGAAATTTGCTTCCAAAGCGAATACTTGTGCCGGGCCGTTTTGGCTCTTCGTTACTACATATATCGCGCCTGAAACCTGGTTCACCAACAACGCCTCAGCATTGCTTCGTTCGTTCGGATACTTGAATCTTAGAACTTCAACTTTCTCAGTTGAGATCGCCGTTTCTCGTGAAAGGTTCGCGGCGTTCGTAGTTGTCGAAGGTTCGGGGAAGCGATATATCGTTAAATATTCACGCTTTTTTTCGTTATCACCAATGTCGCCCATGTATAGGTAACACTTGCCATCGGCCGCCGCGATCGTTGCCATATCTTCCCAATCGACGTTGGTAGCTTCCGCCACTCGCCACACTCCGAGCGTCTTACCTGCCGAGTTAAACGCATAAACAAACGGCCCGCCGCCCGAGTCGTTATGCGTCCAAAAGACGTCACTTTGGCATCGTGAAACGGCAAGACCGCTGCTTTCGTTTATCTCCCCGGAGTTGATCCGGGCGAGGATCTCCGGCACCTTGTACGGTGATGCGTTGTCGTCTATCCCTGAGGTCTCGAAAATGCCGGAACATGAACTCAAGCCTGCCATTACGACAAAAAGCGAAATGACAAAACACGCTAATTTGGTTATAGTTTTTAACGACATACATCACCGGACTTATAGACAACGCACCGCACTGAATCAATGTTCAAAACATTCATGAACATTCTATCGTAAGGGATTTAGGTTTGCCGAAATGATCGTTGGAACAGAATGGCTGATCGAAGCCGCCGAATGTGATCCCGAAAAACTGCGAGACGAAGGCGTTCTTCGTGCGGTGTTTGCGCGCGTGGTCAACGATCTCGATCTAAAGGTGATCGACAGCATTTGGCATAAGTTTCCCGGCGAAGGCGGTGTAACGGGACTGACGGCGCTGACCGAATCACACCTTGCGTGTCACACATATCCGGAGAATCGTGTTGCGACCTTCAACCTCTATTGCTGCCGCACACGGCCCGAATGGGATTGGGAATCACATCTGAAACTCATGATTGTTGCGGGTTCAGTTTCCGTGACCAAAATAGAAAGAGGAAATTTTAGCGTCAAGAACCCACAATCCGCAATCCGCGATCCGCAATCTCTGGCGGTCGGAGGTGAAGCATGAGCGTGCTTGCCGCCAACTGTCCGTCCTGCGCCGCGCCGATCGAATTCAAGTCCGGTTCTACGGTCGTTCTCGTCTGTCCGTTTTGCCGCTCCGCAGTAGCTAGGACTGATCGAGGACTGAGCGATCTTGGTAAGGTCGCAGAGATCGCCGAGTCGCAATCGCCGCTAAAGCTGGGATTGAGGGGCGAGTATAACGGCAATCGTTTTGAACTAACCGGTCGCGCGCAACTCAAGCACGAATCGGGCGGATTCTGGGACGAATGGTACGCGACGTTTTCAAATGGCTGGGTCGGTTGGCTTGCCGAAGCACAAGGCCGATTCTACTTAACTTTCTATCAACCGCTACCGCAAGGTGTTTCACTTCCGTCTTACGGCGATCTACAGATCGGACAGGTTTTGGATCAGGTTCCAAGTCCTACACCATTGCAAGTTACGGAGAAAGGGATAGCGACTTCCGTTGCGGCCGACGGCGAGATACCGTATCAACTCGTTCCGAACGAACAGAATCTTTACGCCGATCTGACTGGGAAGAATAATGCGTTTGGTACCATCGACTACGGAGCCACTCCGCCGTGGGTTTTCATCGGTCAACAGGTCTCGCTAGCCGACATCGGTCTTGCCGATGCAAAACCTGTCGAGCGTCAAGCTAGACGCACGACGACTGCTGCGATGGGCTGCCCGAATTGCGGCGGGCCGCTCGCGCTGAGCGTACCGGACAAAACGGAACGCATCGCGTGTCCAAACTGTGACTCGCTGCTAGACGTAAATCAGGGAAATCTTTCATATCTAAAATCGCTTGAACCGACACAAGCGGATAAGAACTTTGTGCTTCCGGTGGGCGCCGAAGGAACATTCCCGGGCGATGTAAAGTTCAAAATAATTGGCGCCGTTGTCCGCAGTGTTTATATCGACAGTGTTCATTACTACTGGCACGAATACTTGCTCTACAATCCGATGATCGGTTTCCGTTGGCTCGTGCATTCGGACAACCACTGGAACTTTGTCGAGCCGGTTAATCCGGCCGACGTTACGGCCAGCGGAATGGGGTTGTCGATCACCTCGATACCGAGCGCAATGTCGTATAACGGCTCGACTTACAAGATCTTTCAAGACGCTCCGGCACGAGTCGAATACGTTAAAGGTGAATTTTACTGGCGTGTCGAACAAGGCGAAACGGTTCGTGCCGTCGATTATGTTTCGGCACCTGTGATGCTGTCGCAGGAAGTGACTGCAAATGAAGTGAATTGGTCCGCCGGCGTCTATATGACGAACGCCGAAATTGAAAAGGCATTCGGAGTAAAGGATCTGCCGAAACCCTGGGGCGTGGCGCCGAATCAGCCGTTTACCGGATCGTTCTATTACACTTGGGGAGCGTTGCCGCTTCTTCTTTTACTCGTCGTCGCGGTTTTGATGATACCGCTCAGCGGATTGACCTCGACGATACTTTCGCAAAAGATCGATCTGCCGCCGATGACAAATGCAGCTACGGCACAAACGGCATTCAGCACCCCATTTGACATCAGATCGAATCGTAATTTACGCATCACCGCTTCGGCACCCGTTGACAATTCATTCGCCGACCTGGACATTGATCTTATCAACGAGCAAAGCCAGGAAGTCGAATCCGTTAACGTGCCGATCGAATATTATCGCGGAACCGACAGCGACGGCGCGTGGAGCGAGGGCGGCCAATCGCAAGACGCAACGATCTCATCGCTGCCTGGCGGTAAATATACTTTACGCGTGGAAGGCACATGGCAAAACTGGCAGCAGTCGATGCCGATCACCGTTCGCGTCGAACAAAATGTTGTTCGCGGTGTGAATTTCGTTTGTGCATTCATCGCTCTGCTGATAGTGCCTCTGCTTGGGTTGATCAGAAAATGGAGCTTCGAACACGGCCGCTGGAAAGACAGTATGTTCACGGTCAGCTCTGATGATTCAGATGAATGACGTTTGGGAGATTTAGTCTATGTTCAAGATACTTTACTTGATAGTTGGCGGCGGCGTGCTATTGGCCTATACGAGCGCAGCCTGGTTCGGCTGGGAACTTGCAAATTCGGGCAGTAAATCGCGGCTCGGTGTGCCGTTTATCTATACAGGATTTCGTGGAGGAAAATAATGCTTAGCCTTTTGACTTTCATTGCACCCGTGCTGGGAATGGTAGTTAAGCTCGAAGAGTTACTACCGGTATTGGTTACTACGGTCGTCTTTGTTGCTATCGGCCTTATCGTTTTCGGCATTGCATTTTTCATCGTCGTGCTGGTCGCGCCTTTTTCGGTCAAAAAAGAGATCGAAGAAGATCACAACACCGCGCTTGCGATCATCATCGGCGCATTGATCATTGGCGTGGCGCTGATAATCTCATCGGCGATTCAGGGAAACTGAATAATGTAGAACGGAAAGTGGATAATGGAAAGTGAGCCCAGGTTTTTCATTTTCCATTGTCCGTTGTCGATTTTCCGTTTGTATGAAGCGCACGCCTCTCTTATTCCTCAATGTCATCATCATCGCCACATGCGGCCTCATCTATGAGCTGCTTGCGGGCACGCTTTCCAGTTACGTTCTCGGCGATTCGGTAACACAATTTTCGTTCATCATCGGCATTTATCTTTTCGCGATGGGTGTCGGTTCCTACCTGTCGCGATACATCGACAAAAATGTCGCCGAGAAATTTATCGACATCGAACTTGCCGTCGCGGTTATAGGTGGTTTCTCCGCGCCAATGCTTTTCCTCACATTCGCATACGTTTCCTATTTCAGCATCGTACTCTACTCTATGGTGTTCGTTATCGGCACGCTTGTCGGGCTCGAAATACCGCTGCTGATGCGGATACTAAAAGACGAACTGGATTTCAAAGAACTCGTCTCGCGTGTGCTCGCTTTGGATTACGTTGGGGCGCTCGTTGCTTCGCTTTTGTTTCCGATATTTCTTGTTCCGAAGTTGGGTCTCAACCGCACATCGCTTGTATTCGGAATGTTGAATGCTGCGGTTGGGTTGTGGGCAACGTGGCTGCTCGACCCATTGATACCAAACCGCAGACTTACCGTTCTGCGTGTCAAGGGCGTGATCGTTCTCGTACTTCTTGCTATCGCCTTGATAAAAGCCGATCGCCTGACGACGCTGGCGGAGGACGCTCTATTCACAGACAACATCGTTTATGCGAAAAGCTCACCATACCAGAGGATCGTCGTTACCAAAGGTAAAACCGGGCACGCGCTTTTCTTAAATGGGAATCTGCAGTTCAACTCGTTCGACGAATACCGCTATCACGAGGCTCTGGTTCATCCGGCATTCGCTGCTTTCAATGGTGAACCAAAGCGTGTGCTAGTACTCGGCGGCGGTGACGGCTTAGCACTCCGCGAAATATTGAAATACAAATCAGTTGAATCGGTCCAACTTGTCGATCTCGATCCAATGATGACCGGTTTGTCGAAAGCATTTCCGACGCTTGGCGAAATGAACAATCATGCGTTCGACGACCCGCGCGTTTCTGTTACGAACGGCGATGCATTCGTTTGGTTGGACAATATTGACATCGAACCGTTCGATATTGCGATCATCGATTTTCCCGATCCGAATAACTTCGCACTTGGAAAACTGTATTCGACGCGGTTTTACAATCTGCTCAAGCAAAAACTGAAACCAGAATCGTCGGTCGTCATCCAATGTACGTCACCGCTTATCGCACGCCGTTCGTTTTGGTCGATCATAAAAACATTGGAAGCTGCGGGTTTTTATGTGAAGCCATTTCAAACCACGGTGCCCAGTTTTGGTGTGTGGGGATATGCACTTGCGAAGCTGCAGCCCTTCGAAACGCCGACGAAACCGCCAAGCGTTGAACTTCGATTCCTGAATGAAACCTCATTCGCATCGATGTTTGAATTCCCGACCGACATGACAATTCCTGAAGGAGAGATCGAGGTGAACCGACTGGATAATCAGGCACTCGTAAGATATTACGAAACTGAATGGCGGAGATTTGAGTGATAGATATTTCGAAATAGTGAATAGCTAATATCGAATACCGTATAGCAAAGAACGGTTATTCGTTATTCGTTATTCGCTATACGTTATTTCGAATGAACCTTACCCGACGAGAACTTTTGACCACTTTTCTAGGCGCGCCATTTGCGTTTGCGGCGTGCCGTGATTTAGGTGCGCCGACTCGATTTCCAGAAGGCGAGATCGTTGGTCAGAGTGCGACGCTGGGACACATTCTGCGTGAGAATCGAACATTCGAAGTTCCTGCTGACAATTGGCAAAACGTAAGGGTGGCAATCGTCGGCGGGGGTGTGGCGGGGCTTTCTGCTGCATGGAAATTATTAAATCAAAACCTTCACGATTTTGTTCTTCTTGAGCTGGAGAAAGAGGTGGGCGGGACGTCGAGTTCCGGTGTTGCGCAACCTGTTGGTTATCCGTGGGGTGCTCATTATTTACCGGTACCGTTTCAAGAAAACACGGAACTGATCTCTCTACTGGACGAAATGCAGTTGACAGATGGTAGAGCCGCCAACGGCGATGTCGTTGTGAACGAAGAGTATCTTTGCCGCGAACCCGAGGAACGAGTTTTCTATAAAGGCCGGTGGTATGACGGATTGTATCTTCACGCGGGCGAGAGCGATGAAGATAAACGGCAGTTTGCAGAATTTCAAAAACACATCGATCACTGGGTGAATTGGCGTGACGCTTCGGGAAAACGCGCGTTCGTTGTTCCTACCGCAAATTGTTCGCGCGATGTCGAAGCTACTTCGCTCGACAAGCTCTCGTTCGCCCAGTGGCTGCAACAGAACGGATTTACTTCGGAGCGATTGATCTGGTTCTGCGATTACGCATGTCGTGATGATTATGGTTTGAAGCTCGACCAAACGTCGGCGTGGGCCGGGCTGTTTTATTTCTGTTCGAGGGTCCGAAAAACCGGTGAAGAGTCGCAGGCGTTTATCACGTTTCCCGAAGGCAACGGGCGTTTTGTAAATCATCTCGCCGACCGTGTAAAGGACAAGATCAAAAAGTCACACGTTGTCGTTTCGATCCTGCCGAAAGAAAAAAGCGTCGATGTTATTTGTCTTGCGAACAATGAACTGCGCGGATTCCGTTGCGAGAAAGTTATCTACGCCTCGCCGATCTTTACTGCTCCGTATGTCATCCGCGACTTTCAAAAAGATGAGCCCTTCGCCGCGAGTGAATTTCAGCACAATGCGTGGTTCGTAGCAAATCTGTTTTTGAAGGACCGACCAAAGCCGCGGTTTGCGAAGGACTTTCCGCTTTCGTGGGACAATGTCCTATACGAAAGCCCATCGCTTGGCTATGTTAACGCGACGCATCAAAAAGGCATCGACTACGGCGCAACTATTTGGACATACTATTATCCGATGTGCCACGAAGAGAATGGCCGTACCAAGCTCTTCAATTACGAATGGCACGATCTTGCAGACGTATGCCTGACCGACATCGCGCGTGCTCATCCAGACATTTACGAACTTTGCGAACGCATCGACATAATGCGTTGGGGGCACGCGATGATCTCGCCGCGACCAGGTTTCATCTGGGGAGGCGAACGGCAAAAAGCAACGAAGCCATACCGAAACATTCATTTTGCACACACGGACCTAAGCGGCATCGCGTTGTTCGAAGAAGCTTTTTATCACGGCCTTCGGTCGGCCGAAGAAATTGTTTGAAAGTGCTATCACTTTATGCTATCATATGAAACTGAACCGTAAACAGACGAAATTGATCGAATCGGTTTTTGCGGTTCCAACAAGGGCGAACATCAAGTTTTCAGATGTTGAAAAACTGCTGATTTCGCTTGGAGCAACGAAGAATGAGGGCAGCGGATCGCGAGTTGGTTTTGTGATGCCGAATGGATTGAAATGGGAAGCGCACCGGCCGCATTCCCAAAAGGAAGCGAAAAAATATCAGATCGAGTCGTTGCGAGACTTCCTGAGCAAGTTGGAGATAAGTGATGAGTGATCTAATGGAATATAAGGGCTTTAAGGCGCGGGTCGAATATTCGGCGGACGATGAAGTGTTTTTTGGCAGACTTCTTGGCATCGAAGACATTGTGACCTTCGAAGGAAAAACAGTCCGCGAGTTGAAGAAGGATATGAAGGAAGCGGTTGATTTTCATATTGAGATCTGCGAACGAACTGGTAAAGCGACAACTAAACCATATTCAGGCAAGCTGCTGTTTAGATTGCCGTCCGAACTCCACGCAAAAATCGCCGAGACTGCAGCCCGAAGAGGCAAGAGCATAAACGAATGGGGAAAGGAAGTTCTCGAAACCGCTGTTAAGGCGTAAACATTCCAATATGTTTCGCCGATTCATATGCAAAAACTTCCAAAATATCTGATCGTTTTCCTCACTCTTTTGGTCATTTTGTTAAGCGCCTATTTTCTGCTTTTATATGTCTTCGACGGATCGACAACTGTGGTACTGAAAACATACGAGGTTACGAAGGACAAGGATATGGTTAGAAACCATCTTCTTGAGTATCGCGGCGAAGCCGAAAGCCATGGGGCAAGAATGAATTTTGTTGCTTGGGGAATGAAAACCCCCGCTGATTTTGTCGAGATATCTGAGGGCGTTGACGTTTTTCGGAAGGAACAATTTTGCGGACTTTTGGCATTTGCAGCGACAGATAGTGGCATGGACAAAGACTTCGAGGCGGCGTTCGAAAAATACGACACTGAGTGCTTGCGAATAATGAGAATCAAGATCGCTGAAAATCGCGAATGGCAGCAACGATTGAAAACCCGTCCGAACCAATAACGACCGACCGATGGCTGTTCTCGCGAAACATCGACCTCTCGGTGTTCCTTGGTAGTGCCGTCGCCTCTCTACTTTTGCTCGCCGTCGGTTATCAGCTTGGAATTCTAAACGATGAGTCGCCCGATTGGACGTGGATCTCGGCGGTCCTTTTGATTGATGTAGCACACGTGTGGTCAACGAGTTTTCGGGTTTACTTTGATACAGAAGAATTCAAGCGAAGATTTTGGTTGTATCTGCTCGTTCCGTTATTCGGATACGCCGTTGGCGTTGCTTTATATAGCGAAGGTGAACTTACATTTTGGCGCGCGCTGGCGATCGTCGCCGTTTTTCATTTTGTGCGGCAGCAATATGGTTGGGTTGCGTTGTATCGACGCAAACTTGGCGAAACTGCAAACTGGACGTGGTGGATCGACGCAGCTGCGGTTTATTTTGCCACCGTTTACCCGCTGGCGTTTTGGATGACGTCGCTGCCGCGAAATTTTCAATGGTTCGTGGCGAACGATTTTATTCTGCTGCCGGAGTTGGTTGAGACCGTTCTGTTTCCGATCTACGTTTTTGTTCTCACGGCGTACTTTGCGAAATCGCTCTATCTTTATTTCACAAACGGATTCTTAAATATTGGAAAAGACATTGTTGTTGCGACCACTGCGATCTGCTGGTATGTCGGCATCGTATTCTTCAACTCGGACTACGCCTTCACGGTGACAAATGTGATAATCCACGGCGTTCCGTATTTTGCGTTGATTTGGTTTTACGCAAAAGCCCGGCGGGAATCCACTGGAACGGTTTACAGGTCGCTATCGAGTCACTGGATAGTTTTCCTCGCCACGCTTTGGGCATTCGCCTATATCGAAGAGCTGTTTTGGAATCGCGGCGTCTGGCACGAGAAACAATGGATGTTTGGCGCGGAATGGGATTGGACTGGTTGGAAGATGTATCTCGTGCCGCTGCTCGCGGTTCCGCAGATAACGCATTACATACTCGACGGATTTATCTGGCGGCGAAGGAGCAATTCGAATTTCCGCATCGCGGGTTAGAGGAACTTTGCCACAGATCGCACGGATCACCCAGAGTTCTTTTGTGTATATTCGGGCCCTTTCGTGGTTAAATTGTTTTTCAGGATGAAACAAGCATCACGACAAATCGTCTTGGTAACTATCGTGGCAGGTCTTGCGTGTTTTATGGCCTGCCGCAGTTCAAACAACACCGGTGGTTTTGAGATCCTCGGCCCGGCCGACGAAACGGATAACGCAGGAAAGATCATCCTTGAGGCAAATGTCGATCTCAAAAAGATCAAAGTTCTTTACGAGGACAACGAAAACAAACGCCAGCAGTTAAAGACCGCGCTTGAAACCAACAATACGGTTGAGGTTAAGAAGATCTCTGACAGTGTCGTGCTGATCATCAACGAAGGATTCGATTTCGGCAAGGCCGCGGTTGATAAGATCCAAGAGGCTCAAGGGATGAACATCAACGATGATTACAGGGAATATTTGAGCATGAAGGAATCGGCATTGATGAAACAGATGGCCGCCTTCGAAGAGTATCGACAGGCTGCACGCACACTTCGCGACAACTACGATCCTAAGAATACGCAGAACCGCGACAAAGTAAAAGTTGATTTCGATACACGCAGCGACAAGTATCAAAAACTGATGGAAGAGGCTCGCAGTTTCAGTAACCAGGCAAACGAACTATACAAAGACACGCTCAAGAAACAGAAGCAATAAGAAAACGGCAAAGCCCACCTCTCAGATTAAATTTAATATAAACGTCTCCGTCTTGTGAAGCGATTGCCTTTCCTAGCGGAAAAAGGTTTAATGCCTCAAATAGGAGTAACGCGACGCATGAATAGAATAAGGCTTTTGGCGTTTGTATTGACCCTTGGTCTGAGCCTTTCATTTACGGGGTGCAGGACCATCTCTCGGCTGATCGATGGCAGCGGCACCGTATATGTTGTTGAGATCGAGACAAATGATCCGAATCGCCTCGAAATTATCAACCGCGTTATACAGATCATCAATTCCCGAATGAACGCGGTCGGCATTGACGGCGAGGTGGCAAGATCGACCGATATTGAGACGCGTATCGAGGTGAAAATATACGGTGGGTCTAACCCGGAATCGCTGCGAAAGTTTCTTTTCACGACATACCGGCTGGAATTAAAAAAGCTTGTGTCACCCCCAAGTCCGAGCCCGCCGCAGACGTTTCCAACCCAAGAAAAGGCTGACATCGCCGCATTGACTGGACAACAGGTCTTGCCGTATTCGGAACGTGAATCCGGCCCATCCCAGTTCGTGATCGTCGAAAAGGAGTCGATCGTAACCGGTGAACACATTCGAACGGCCCAGGCCGTTTCGCGTACCGGTTCGCCCTCCGATTACCAGATATCTTTTACACTGGATAATGACGGTGCGGCGAAATTCGGCGAGTGGACGGGCAGGAACATCAGCAACTATCTGGCCGTGGTGCTCGATGATAAAGTGCAAAGTGTAGCTTTCATAAAGACACAGATATCCGACGCAGGAGAAATATCAGGAAGCTTTACAAAAGCATCGGCCGAAGAGATCGCCATGAGCCTGAATAGCGGTTATATGCCGGCAACGATGAAAATAATCGACGAACGACCGTTCAAATAACTAGGCATTTTTCAATCGCTTTAGTTTTTCAGCCGCCGCTTCGAGCGTCTCATCTTTCTTGCAGAAACAAAATCTCACCATCTGCGAACCCATTTCGCGAGTTTTATAAAACGAAGATCCGGGAACGACGGCAACGCCAACTTCGCGGATCAGGTGCTTTGTAAACTCGATATCGTTAGCGAAGCCGAACTCGGAAATGTCGGCCATAACGTAATATGCACCGTCCGGATAATCACATTTGAAACCTGCGTTCTGTAAAATCGGAACAATGAAGTCGCGTCGTTTTTGGTAATCCTTTTTTAGCTCGTCGTAATAGCTTTGCGGCAGAGACATCGCATATGCACCGGCGTGCTGAAGCGGATTTGCGGCACCCACAGTGAGAAAATCGTGAACCTTACGAATTGCACCGGTGATGTCCGGCGGAGCGATGCAATATCCGACGCGCCAACCGGTAACCGAATAGGTTTTCGAGAGTGAATTTATGACGACTGTCCGTTCGCGCATTCCCGGCAGTGTCGCCATGCATAGGTGAGCAATTGTCGGTGGTCGGTGGTCAGTGGTCAGCTCAGTCGAAACGTGAAACTCGGAACTCGGAATTTCATCGTAGATTATGTGCTCGTAGATCTCGTCGGTAAAACACAGTGCGTCGAACTCAATGCATAGACCGGCGATGAATTCCATTTCGTCGCGAGTGTAAACCTTGCCGGTCGGGTTGTTCGGATTGCAGATAATTATCGCTTTTGTTTTTTCATTGAACGCGGCACGAAGCTCGTCGCGGTCGAACACAAAACCTTCGTCGGTTCGATATAACGGAACGAAACGCGGCTCGGCGCCGGAGATGATCGCATCCGGCATATAGTTTTCGTAGTACGGATCAAAGACGACGACTTCGTCTCCCGGATCAACCGTTGCCAGAGCGGCGGCGATCATTCCTTCGGTCGAGCCGCAAGTCACGGTGATCTCGGTTTCCGGGTCGATGTCCATTCCGAGAAAGCATTTCGTTTTCGCGGCTATTCCATCACGAAATTCTTTAACGCCCCAAGTGACAGCGTATTGATTATGATTAGCTGCTATTGCTTCTTGAGCCTTTTGTTTTATGTCCTCGGGTGTCGGCCAATCGGGGAAACCCTGGCCGAGATTAACCGCGCCGTACTTAACAGCTTCACGCGACATTTCGCGGATGACCGACTCAGTAAAGGAGGCTGCTTTTGCGGAAATTCGTAGTTTCGATGGTTTTTGCTGCTGCATACTGAAATTTAACCACAGAAAGCCAGTATTTGGCACGAACGGCGGCAAACGCTAAAAATGTCGATTGAATCATACTTTCTTGTAAGTTATCCTAAACATGCACGTTTGGCTGAGGTTTTACTAAATGGATCTGAGAAGTTTGTTGTTCGCATTATTATTTGTTTCCGCGACCGGGTTCGTAATTGGGCAGGCACCCGTTTCGCCTTCGGACACCCAAAAGGGTTATATGCTTGGGCCGGGCGACGAAGTTACGGGTAAGGTGCTCGGTGAACCTCAGTTTGATTTTGTCGCGACAGTTGATGCCGACGGACATATCGAGGTGCCGTTTGTTGAAAAACCAATATTGGCAAAATGTAAGACGGAACGCGATCTGCGCGTCGAAGTAACCGAGTTGCTTTCAAAATATCTTCGAGCACCGCAGATAAGTATTCGCGTTACTCAACGAAACAGCCGTCCGCCGGTCAGCGTCTATGGCGAAGTTCGTAACCAGCGACAGATCGATCTGACGCGGCGTGCATATCTCCTTGAGCTGATCTCTTTCGTAGGCGGCGTAACCGAAAGAAGCGGCGGGATGGTACAGGTCTTCCGAACCAAAGCCCCTATTTGCGCCGACGAGGCCGCCGCCGCCGAATGGAAGAAAGGCACCATTGACGGGCTCGGAGTGCCTTCACAAATGTACAGCCTTGCAAGTTTGAGGCAGGGTCGTGAGGAAGCAAATCCTGAAATCTTCGCAGGCGATATTATCGTCGTCCAAAAAGCTGCACCGGTTTATGTAACGGGCGAGGTCAGAAAGCCGGGCGAGCTCGATATACCCGAAGGCGGACTTCCTCTGATGCAAGCAATCGCAATGGCTAGCGGCATCACGCGCGAGGCCAAGACAAAGAGCATAAAGATCTACCGTCGAAAGGTCGGATCTCCCAATCCTGAGATAATTGACGCAAATTACGAAGAGATCCGAAAGGGTACCCAAAAGGATTTGATCCTGGCTCCGTTCGATATTGTGGAAGTCGGAAAGTCGCCCAAAAAATTTACGGATTACCTCCTCGAGTTCGCAACCGGGATACCAAATCGAATTCCCCTCACGTTCTAGGTGTATCGGCATAGAGCCGATCGATAATATTTTTATATCTTTCGTTTATCACGCGGCGCTTGATCTTCATCGTCGGCGTCAACTCGCCGCCATCGACCGACAATTCGTTCTCAAGCAAAGCGATCTTCTTGACAGTCTCGTAACGAGCCAGGCCTTGCGTTGCCGCCGCAACCTGTCGCTCTAAAAGATCTATTATCTTTGGACTCGAACAAAACTGACTCGGCGTTTTAAGATTCAGGCCTTTGTATTTTGCGTACGATTCGAGCATCTCAAAATTTGGAACGATCAAGGCCGCGGCGAATTTTCGTTCATTTCCCACAAGCACTACCTGACTTACGAACCGCGAAGAACGGATCATCTGCTCGATCGGCGATGGAGCGATGTATTTTCCGCCCGAAGTTTTGAACAGTTCCTTCTTCCTATCGGTAACAAAAAGAAATCCATCCTCGTCGATACGGCCAATGTCGCCGGTACGAAACCAACCATCCACGGTGAACGCATCGCGCGTTGCGTCGGGTTTATTATAATAGCCGAGCATAACGCCGGGCCCGGTCGCTTCGATCTCTCCGTCGGGCGCGATGCGAACCTGAACATTGTGGATCGGTCGTCCAACCGAACCGAGCCGCGATGCCTCAGGATTGTTTGACGTGAGAACAGGCGAAGTTTCTGTCAAGCCGTAACCCTGCATGATAGAAACGCCCGCGCCATTAAAAATAAGATAGATGTCGTCCGGCAACGCCGCTCCGCCGGTTATACAAGCACGCAACCGGCCGCCGAAGAAGTCACGAAATTTGGAAAAGACAAGCTTATCGGCAACGCGGTGCTTCAGCGAGAGAAGAAAGGATATCGTCCCGCCATTCTCAGTCGAGAGTGCGTAATGCTTTGCGATCTCGATGGCCCAATCGAAGACCTTTTCTTTCGCGCGTCCGGCCTGAACAGATTTCACCTTTGCCTTTGCATAGACCTTTTCAAATATTCGCGGCACGCCGACAAAGATCGTTGGACGAACCTCCAGAAGATTCTCCGGAACCTTATCGACTGATTCGGCATAGTGGACGGCCATGCCGTGATAGATGTAGAGATACATCGCCGAGCGTTCAAAAATATGCGAAAGCGGCAACACCGACAGCGGCACATCGTTGCCGGTAAATGCGTATTTTTCACCCGCATCGATCACGTTTGAGATGATGCAGTTCTGCGTCAGCATCACGCCTTTTGGTTCGCCCGTTGTTCCGCTGGTGTAGATCAATGTAGCGATTTCGTCCGGTTTAACTTCAACGAGTAGCCGGTGTATCAGATTCGGTTCGTCTTCGGCCAACTTGTCACCCAGTGAACTAAGTTTTTCAAACGAAAGAATGCGAGCGTCATCAATCTCTCCATCGAAAAGGATCACCTTCTCGATAGAACTCTCTTCCCAAATGGATTGCCTAAAAGTGTTGAAAGTGGCAACGGAATCCAGAAAGATAATGCGTGAGCCTGAGTCTTTCAATATGTAGTTGACGGACGCCGAAGCAAGCGTCGTATAGATCGGGACATTGACGATACCAGCGAACTGGCACGCCGCGTCCGAAATGGTCCAATCAGGCGAATTCGGCGCCAAGATCGCAGCCCGATCACCTTTTCGAAGTCCGAGCGAATAAAGACCGAGAGCTGCGGCATTGATTCGGAAAAGGACATCAGTGGCATTGATGCCTTGCCACTCACCATTCTGTTTGTAATTCAGGATCGAAGTGGTGGAAAATTTTTCGGCGGCAAGAACAAAGATGTCGGCAATCACAGAAGGCTCGATCTCGTAAAGACGCTCACCGCGGCCGACGGCCCGGCGGGGCGAGACGTGGTCGATGGCGGCTGCATCGTTCATTCGACTGATACACCTTTTAGGAATATCTTCATAACTTCATCCGCCATCGGCGTGAGTTGATACTGCTTTTTGGAAAGTATCCAATTCGTCACCATCTCATCGAGAGCGCCGTAAAGTATCTTGGCGGCGACTATCGGCTTAATGTCCGCTCGAAATGTTCCATCTGCCTGACCATCACCGATAGTTTGTCGGATCAACTCCAGATAGTCATGAAAACCTGCGGCAGAAAACTCCTGCATGAACTTTGTCGAACCGCGAAGTTCTACCTGAAAGACGATCGCCATATTGCGATCGGCGCCGAGTCTCGAAAGATGTTGCCGTGCGATCTTTTGCAGACGTTCAACGGGCGAGTCGCCTGGCAAAAGCTCAGACTTTCCTTCGGTGATAAACTCAGACATAGCCTGATCGAAGATCGAATGCAGGATCTCTTCTTTACTTTTGAAGTAAAGATAAACCGTGCCGTCTGCAATTCCTGCTTCGCCGGCAATATCTGCGACCTTTGAATTGAAAAAGCCTTTTTGCGCGAACACCTTGGTCGCAGATTTCAGGATCGCCTCGCGTTTGTCCGCAACCGCGGGCCTTGCCGCCGAACCATTTTTTGATAATTTCGACATAAACCACTATGAATGAACACTCATTCATTAACGATAGGCTATATCAAAAACAATTTTCTGACAACAAGTTCAGTGGAATTTCGAGAGGATGGTTTGAAAATGGCGGAGAGGACAGGACTCGAACCTGCAAGGGATCACTCCCGGCGGTTTTCAAGACCGCTGCATTACCAATTATACTACCTCTCCGCACGGAGAGCGGACACTCTTGTCCGCAACTTTCCGAAAAACACGGAAATCAAATATACCAAATTCAACGTCATCAAGGCAAAAAAGCCCGGCTGTAATTGTACAGCCGGGAAAGGAGTGAAGAGAGAATCGTGTACCGCCTTAATCAGCGGCTAAATATTTTGATATCTGAGCGTCGAGATTTGCCGCCTTGTCCCAACCGTCGGTTCGGTGGACGATCGCACCATGTTTGTCGATGACAAAATGTGCGGGAAAGCCCATATTAATGCCGCCGCTCTTGTCCATGTCAGCGTATTTGAGCACAACACCAAAGCTGTTTGGGACAACGCTGAACGTAAACGGGTTCTTTCGAAGGTAAGGCTCGATCTTGGTCTGATTCTCCATAGTTAGGGCCAGGAAAACGACGTTTTGATCTCGATAACGGTCCGCAACCTGATTCAGCTTTGGGATCTCGCTGTGGCAGATCTCGCATCTGGTTGACCAAAACGTAAGCACTACTACCTTGCCCTGTAAATTATTCAGGTTGTAAAACTTGCCGTCGAGGGTTTCTGCCGCAAAATCAGGTGCTGGCGAGCCAGGACGCAACTGTTGCTGGCCAACCGCAAGGCTGGCGAAAATCAGTGTGATAAGCAGCAAAAGTGTAAAACGCATCGGCTTGTTTAATCTTCGTACAAGAATGTTTAACATTCCCTACCTAATATAAAGGCAGAATCAACGGTTACTCCAGAAATAATTTCAAGGCGAATTCTTTTGTTTTCAGATATTTGGGAGCTATCAGAGCGTGCTATTATCGAAAAATGCTGCTAACCGGCCTAAAAACCTCGGGCTTTCGAAATACGGACGGAGAAATCGCGTTGGGGCAGGGGCTGAATATCCTGATCGGGGAAAACGGCCACGGGAAGACCAATTGGCTTGAAGCAACTGCCGTTTTGGCTGCCATGCGTTCCTTTCGGACGGCGAAGCTTCAGGAAACAATTCAATTTGGTAAGGAAAGAGCGGTTATTGATGGGCGTATAACCGTTTCCAGCGAGATCACGCGGGAACTGCGTGCTGTCATTGAAAACAATGTAAAACAATTTGCGGTCAATGGCAAGCGCGAATCCATTCAAAACTATCTTGGTCAACTTCACGCTGTAATTTTTAACTCAGATGAACTTGAGGTCGTTCGCGGCGGCCCCGAAGCACGACGGCGATTCCTGGACGATGCGATAGTGGGCGTTCATCCACCGTACTCAGCCACCGTTGGCGATTATGTTCGCGTTTTGAGGCAGAAGAATACGTTGCTCGGCAACGCTCGGAATCGGGAATTCTCGATAGAGAAGACCGCTGAGATGCTTGAACCATGGAACGACCAAATCGCGACTCTATCGGAACGGATACATCGGTCACGAGTTCGAATTGTCGAGCGTTTGACCGAGAAGCTGCAAAACAAGCTGTTTGGCTCTGAAGAAGTCTCATTGCGTTATCTATCGTCACTTGAGGGCAAGGGCGACCTGGACAACTTTCAGGCGTCGATGCTGGAGCGGTTGCAAACGCGCGTGCAGGCCGAACTTGTTGCTGGGCATGCATTGATCGGAACCCATCGTGACGATCTGCAGATCACGTTCGACAGCCGCGACCTTCGAAAATACGGTTCGGCCGGCCAACAGCGTAGTGCGCTGCTGCTTCTTCTGCTTGCAAATATCGAGGTTTACAACGCCACCCGCGGTGAATATCCCCTATTCCTCCTTGACGATATCGACTCCGAACTTGACCACAGACGCATCGGCCTTTTGCTTGAATACATCAACGGTAAAACGCAGACTGTCGTGACCACCTCAAAAGAGAGTTTTGTGAGCGAATTCCGCCAGAACGCATCTATCTTCGACATTCAAAATGGAACGCCAAAACGTCGATAAAATGGGCATTTTTATCCTCATTTCCCGTTATGCGATAGATCAATAAAATGCTAAAATAACAGTAGATGAGAGTACGCATTTCGGCTCCCGCTCGGTTGTGAAAACACCCGTCTTATTGTTCCGCCGACATCTCCTAAAATATGAGATTTGCAGGAAGTTTAACGAGAAGCTTCGTTGACACTGGAACTCATATGGAAAGAAGCGGACAAAGTTAAGCAGTGCAAAAATTGTAAGAGGAATTTCAATTGGCTAAAGCAAAACCAGAATACGGGGCAGATCAGATAACAGTTCTTGAGGGGCGCGATGCGGTGCGCAAGCGTCCGGCCATGTACATCGGTTCGACCGGTGACATCGGTCTTCACCATCTTGTTTATGAGGTTGTGGACAACTCGGTTGACGAGGCGTTGGCGGGCTATTGCGACACGATAGAGGTAACGATACACATTGATAATTCGATCACGGTTGTCGATAACGGACGCGGCATCCCGACCGACATGCATAAGCAGGAAAAGCGTTCGGCGGCTGAGGTCGTGATGACCATCCTGCATGCCGGCGGTAAGTTCGATTCGAATTCGTACAAAGTTTCCGGCGGATTGCACGGCGTTGGCGTTAGCTGCGTGAATTTTCTGAGCGAATATCTGCGGTTAGAGATCTGGCGTGACGGCAAGACGCACGAAATGGAGTTTGAAGCGGGAATTCCGGTTGCTCCCCTGATAGAGACAGGCACCACGTCAAAACGCGGAACAAAGATCACGTTCCGCCCTGATGCTTCGATATTTGAAACGACCGTTTACAGCTTTGACAAGTTGTCCGAGCGGCTGCGTGAAAAAGCGTTCCTTAACAAAGGCATTCGTATTTTCATAAAAGACGAACGCGAAGAAGGTGACAAATCGCACGAGTTTTATTATAAAGGCGGCATCGCTGAATTCGTTAAGCATCTCAATAAAAATAAGAGTCCGCTTCACGACGAACCGCTGTATTTTGAGCTGATCGATGACGACCTGTCCATAGAAGTTTCGATGCAGTACAACGACAGTTACGACGAAAAGATATTTTCGTTTGCGAACAACATCAACACTGTCGATGGCGGCACGCATCTTTCGGGATTTCGCGGAGCGATCACGCGGACGATCAACAATTATGCCGAGAGTTCTGGGATGACGAAGAATGCGAAGGTCGTTCTCTCAGGTGATGATGTGCGCGAAGGTTTGGTCGCCGTTATCAGCGTCAAGATCCCGCAGCCGCAGTTCGAAGGGCAGACGAAAGGCAAGCTTAATTCGCCGGTAAAAGGCCCGGTCGAATCGTTTTTGAATGAAAAGCTCGGCGAGTTTTTTGAGCAGCATCCGGGCGTCGCGAAAAAGATCGTCGGGAAGGCCGTCGATGCCGCACGTGCGCGCGAAGCGGCGCGCAAGGCGCGTGAGATCGTGCGTAAGAGTGCGATGACGGGTTCCGGTTTGCCTGGTAAATTGGCCGATTGTCAGGAGAAAGATCCGGCGCAGTCGGAGATCTACATCGTTGAGGGCGATTCCGCCGGCGGTTCGGCAAAGCAGGGACGCGACCGTAAGAATCAGGCCGTGCTGCCGCTCAAGGGCAAGATCCTGAACGTCGAAAAAGCGCGTTTCGACAAGATGCTGGGCCACGGCGAGATCAAGGCGCTGATCACCGCGCTCGGCACCGGAATCGGCAAAGAAGATTTTGACGTCGCGAAACTTCGCTATCACAAGATCTGTCTGATGACGGACGCCGACGTTGACGGCAGCCACATCCGCACGCTTTTGCTCACGTTTTTCTATCGGCAGATGCCCGACCTGCTCGAGAACGGCTTTGTTTACATCGCCCAGCCGCCGCTTTACAAAGTGAAACGCGGCAAGAAAGAAGAGTACATAAAGGACGAAAAATCGATGTTCCGGTACCTGATGCGGATGGGCACGGACGATGTAAAAGTGACGACCGCCGACCGCACGCTTGAGGGCCGCGAGTTGACGAAGATGCTCGAAAAAACGGACGAGTTCAAAAATTACTCGACGCGGTTCGCCCGACGTTTGATGGTCAAAGACAACGTCTTCTTAAATGCTCTGCTGCAGGCTTTTGCGGGCAGCGACGGCGTGCTGGAAAAGCATGGCGTCAAGCTCAACAAGAAACTGTTTGAGAATGACGAAGTATTGAACGAGGTCGTAGCAAAATTGCGCGGTTCGGGCTTCGACGCCGATCTGATACCCGACATCGAACACGGGCTTTCCGAGATCGAGATCTCGTATCCTAACGGGACAAGGCAGATCTTTGATTGGAACCTCGCCAGCTACGTCGAGTTTTCGCGTGCCGTCGAGCTTATGCGTTCCCTCGAATCGACCCTGCCTGGCCCCTTCATCATCGGCGAAAACGGCACCAGCGAATCGATCACCACGCGTGAGGCCCTGCTCGATCGCGTAACGACGCTCGCAAAAAAGGACCTCTCCATCCAGCGTTACAAAGGCCTCGGCGAGATGAACCCCGAACAGCTTTGGGAAACAACTATGGACCCCGAAAAGCGAACGCTCCTTCAGGTACGCATAGAAGACGCAGTCGAGACCGACGGCATCTTCACCGTCCTCATGGGCGACCAGGTCGAACCGCGACGCAAATTCATCGAAGACAATGCTCTGGATGTAAAGAACCTCGACGTGTAGAAACAATGCACAATGTACAATGTACAGTGCACAATAAATAATTCAGCGGATCAAAGAGCTCCTTTTCAGGGGCTCTTTTTTCTGGGTTTCCTCAAGAATCGTGCATTTTGCATTGTGCATCCTGAATTCTCTCAGTCCTCTGTGGCAAATTTCCCCCCGGACCGTTTTGAGCAAATCGCTGCCCGTTTACCTCCTTTCGCCGAACCGTTTTCAGCATTCCGCCGAACCGCTTTTTTGGCGTTTTTGGCCTTTTCGTTTTAAGTCCGGAAAAAAGCATAAACTCACTAACACGATCACAACACGGACAAGTTCCTTGTCTGCGCGTCTCTGAGTAGCTTCGTGTCAGTTCGAGTATTTTCGTGGTTCCCTTCCTGCAAAATCCATCCGCGAAATCACACGAAGATACACGAAAGCGCCTCGCCAAAAACGCGCTTGACCAATCCTGCAACTGCGTGCTATTTGTAATACAGATGATGCTTGATAACTGATAGTGATAATTCAAGAATGTTTTGGCTTCGGAACTATTCACTATTCGTTATTCACTATTCACTGCTAGACCATGGACAGAGACTTTGAAAGATTTCACGGCGGGGCGAATGAGGCGATAAGCAAACGGCTGCATATAACGATCAGCCCGGCAAAGCTGATCTTGCTCAACCGGAATATGTTTGACGCTCTGGGCAAGCCGGGCGCCGTATTCTTAAACTTCAGCAGCGTGCGCGATACCATCGCCATCGAACCCGCAAGCCCGCGTCTGCCCGAGACCTTCCCGGTCGTCAAGACCGGTGCAAGCTGGCGTATCAACGCAGCTCCATTTTGCCGTCATTTCAACATCGCCGTTGACACGACGCTAAAATTTCTCCACCCCGATGTCGTCGGCAATGCCCTCTACCTAAAACTCAACGAAACCATCTCCGTCGGTCGCCGAAAAAGAAAGACAAAATAGTTTCGGCCGCGCGGCCGCCGCCGTCCCTTTCCTGCGTCATCACAAGATCTTGCCAACGGAAGCGATCGGCTTCCTCCAGCCAAAGGTCAACCGCGACGGCATCCTCCTCCTCGATCTAAAAGAGACCTACATCGTCGCCCCACGATCACCGGCAAAACGCTCTACCTGAACCTAAACGAACCATCTCTCGTCGGCGACCGTGTGCGAAGGAAAAAGAAATAGCCTTGCGCTTATTTTGCAAGGTTAATCTACAACCGAAGGTTCAATCGAATAGCCGCACATACGGTTCGAACAGGAATATTTGGTCGCGCTGCCTCCCCGTTACTTCGCGGAGATAATTTCGTGAGTGAAAGGAATTAACCAGGTTGCTCGCAGCTTTAGTGCTTAGATTGCAGATCCGCTCGACATCACGTCTTGTGACCGCAGGGCGTCGGAAAAGCTCATTCAAAAGACGTAAGGCGGAAACGCTTCCTTTTCCAAATTCGCGATTTATTTGATCTTCGAGATCGGTTTTCAGTTTCAATACATTACTTAAAGTTTCTACCGCTTTAGTTGCAGTCTGTTCGACGCCAACAAGAAAGAATCGAAGCCACCCTAAGAGGTCATTTTTTTCGCGAACACTTGTGAGATGGTCATAATATAGGCTCCTGTTTCGCTCCAGGAAGAACGATAAGTAAAGTAGCGGCTTTTCAAGAATCTTTTCACTTACGAGGTAAAGGGTGATCATCAGGCGCCCTATGCGACCATTTCCATCTAAGAACGGATGGATAGTTTCAAACTGATAATGGGCAATGCCGATTCTTATAAGTAGGGGCACATGGATATCAGAATTGTGCAGAAATTTCTCAAGGTCGCTCATCAGTTCATTTACATAGTCATGCGAGGGCGGAATAAATGCGGCATCAGCAAGACTGGCTCCCCCTATCCAATTCTGGCTTGTTCTAAACTCCCCCGGCATCTTGTCCCTGCCGCGAACGCCTTCCATCAGTATCTCGTGTGTGCGCCGAAGCAGCCGGGATGATAACGGCAAAGTCGCCATCGCCCCTATGGCTTCATTCATCGCCTTGGTGTAATTCTGGACCTCCAGCCAGTCATGGCGCTTTTCCGGGTTGATATCCTGTTCCGGTAAGAGGGCCTCGTTCATTGTCGTTTGTGTACCCTCGATCCTGCTTGAAACGACCGCTTCCTTCGTTATATGCAAGTGGATGAAAAGGTCGATATTCGGTACCAACTTTGCATAGGAGTTCAGTTCCCCTAGCTTGATCGATGCTTTCTCAAGCAGCTCATTGAGGGTTCCATCATTCCAACGCCACTCGTTGTTAATTGTATTTGGGACAAAATAGCGGTACTGGAAGCCTTTTTCGTATTTTCCAGCCTTGAACTGCTCGATGGTTGTGTAGTTTTTCACGGTTCTCGAAAGTAAACTTAAGCTTGCTGAGATGTACTGTAACATCTTTAAATACACTTAGCAATCTTTAGTGTACCTTATCTGCTTACACTACACTAACAACAGCGTAAGTTTACTTTGAAGCGAAGATCGTTGGGCAATTCCAAGAAAAGGCGTACATACAGTTCGTGAAAATAAGGAGATGGCATGATGAATTGGACGGTGGCGATGTACTCTGATGTTGAAAGACGTTGGAGTAGAGAGGCTTGAAGCTGAATATTTTTATGCGGCTTAAATGACCGCGTTAAGGAGACTAACTCCG